>Ga0213869_10000004_pt1 | contig 338609 bp, 324 predicted proteins | sample PICome_10_FD_160083 | JGI IMG/M metagenome (GOLD analysis project Ga0213869, IMG submission 160083) | Coastal seawater microbial communities near Pivers Island, North Carolina, United States - PICO132 | ecosystem: Environmental > Aquatic > Marine > Coastal | place: USA: North Carolina... | reverse complement strand
AGTCCTTTGCGGCTATGCTCATCTCGAGCAATGCCAGTCCATGCCATTGATCACTCCATTTCTCGCAAGGACGGCGTGAATCATAACATGCTGGTATTGCTCAACAACTTTTGGATCGGGCTCTTATAGTTGGGGGCCAACGGTCCTCGAAATATTCTGGACCTCGCTAATCCTTCTGGATTTGCTCATTATCGCCCTGCTTCTTTCACGATTTAAGCGGTCTGGCCTGCTGTTGGCGGGAGCGATCATGATTGCCGATGTGGTAGCAAATACTTACGCGCTGGTGGTCCTGAAAATTGCGGCGTTCGGTGTCGCCGTGCCGCTCCAAGCGACATTTCTAGGTTTCATACTTGGCTCAATTCCCTTCATTTGGCCTAGGAAAGCGGTGACCTTGGCTACCTGACGGCAATCATATGTTTGACCGGCAGGTTTTGGCGGGCTGACGAAACGTTGCTATAGGCCGTTTCTAATGACCGAAAAACACTGCCGGATTGCAAAACTGTCCGGCAACCTCGCAAAGAGGGTTTTCCGTCACCGGACACCGGCTGCTATCGGCTCATGCTTTCCCGTAAGCCGCCGGTCCGCAATCCACCCAAACCTGTCCTACACCCCGCACACCCTGCTACACCGGGCCAAGGCTCTTTCCCATCGTCCGCGCGCCGTTCGTCCTCGCACGAAGATTTCCAACGTGCGTACGAAAATGTCGCAATGTGCAGGAAATATGCGAAGTTAAGCGCTGCTGATCCTATTTTCGGCCCTTGTGCTTGGGGCGCAATCGCGGCGCCGCGTCGGACTGGCGGCGGACCAGTTCATAGTCCAGCAGCATGTGCGGCGGGCCATCCTCGCTCTGGGCGCGGCGGCCCTTGATATGGCGGACCAGCAGGTCGACCGCCGCCCGCGACATGGCGCTGATCGGCTGGCGGATGGTGGTCAGTTCCGGCCAGATGGTGGTAGCGAGCGAGGTATCGTCGAAGCCGCAGACGGTAAGGTCGCCCGGCACGTCCAGCCCGTTGCGATGGGCGATCGCCACCGTCGCGGCGGCCATGTCGTCATTGCTGGCGAAGATGGCGGTCGGCGGATTGTCCCGCGCCAATATATGCTCGGCCGCGTCCAGCCCGGATCGGTAGGTGAAGAAACCCTGTTCCACCAGTGCGTCGTCCAGTGCGATGCCGGCCTCGCCCAGCGCGCGGATATAGCCCTGATACCGTTCCTCGCTGGCGCTTAGGTTCGGATGCCCCTTGATGAAGCCGATGCGGTTATGGCCAAGGCCAATCAGGTGCCGGGTCATTTCATAGGCCGCGCCCCGGTCGTCGATGCTGACCGCGGCCAGGCTGGCCGGCGCATGGCCCGTCGCCACCACGACGGCGGGGATGCCCGCCTCGCGCAGCGCATCGATCATCGCTTCATGGTCGCACAGCGGCGGCGGCAGCACGACGCCGTCGATCCGGCCGCGCACCAGATGGTCGACCACCGCCTTGACCGCGGTCTGCTCGTCCCATTTCTCGACGACCAGGTCGATGCCGGCGCGGCTCGACTGGTCGAGGCTGCCGACCAGGAATTCCGACAGATAGGATGCAGACGGGTTGGAATAGAGCAGGCCGATCCGCGTCTCGTCGCCGCCCGCCAGGCTGCGCGCGGCGGCGCTGGGGGAGTAGTTGAGCGCGGCGATCGCCGCCTCCACCTTCTCCTTGGTCGCCGCCCGCACCACCTGTTCACCGTTGATTACCCGCGACACCGTCATCGGCGACACGCCGGCATGTTTCGCCACATCGTTGATGGTGGGCGCGCTGCGCTGGCGGCGGGAACTTCTGGCTTCCATCAGGATTTCGGGGCCTTCGACATGGGACTAAACCTCTCTGCTAGCGGGATCATTGCGCAAGCTTAAGTAAAATCTCATTTAGGATGCCCCGGCGCATAGGGAAAGCTCAGCGCCTTGTACCAGTCGAGCGGATGGGCGGGCGCCGCGCTGCCGGCGGGCAGGGGGCGGCCGGACACCGACTGGAAATAGGCGATGCAGGCGTCGCGCCACCATAGCGCTTCGCGATGCTGGATCGCCAGGAAGGTCTCGACCTGCGCGAAGCGCTCGGCATCGACCTGGGGCTTGAGCTTGGCCCAATCCCGCTGCATCGCTGCCACCGTTTCGACGCCCCGGTCATAATGATGGATGAGGCCGTCCCACAGCGTCTCGCCCGATTGCAGGCGATAATCCCAGGGCAGATGGTGGAACCACAGTAGCTCGCGTTCCGGCGTGGTCTTCGGATTGTCGAGCAGCTTCGCCAGCGCCAGCGCATATTGGCCGGTGGCATTGCTGCCTGTCCTGGTCCGGTCGAAGCCGATGCCCTGCCTGTCGGCCTTGTGATAATAGACCGGGTTCCATTCGGGCCGTGCCAGTTCGGACACCCAGGGGGCGGGGCCATAATGATGGCCGGTGCCCATGATATGGGCTAGGCCCAGCGGCGTCATATAGTCGACCGCCGCCTCGTGCGATCCCATCATCATCGCGACGATCGGCGCAACCACCCTGGGATCGGGTGAGAAGGTCTGCGCCGCCCATTCGCGCGCGACAGCTTCGGCGGTCAGGTCGGTGTCCCACGCCATGCGGCCGAACGCATACCAGTCCGCCTGGTTGAAGATCGACCCGCTCCAGTCGCGGTCGACGCCGATATTGGCGACCCCGGCGATGCCGGTCAGCTTGTGGCCTTCCAGCGATCCGTCGATCACCTTGGCGACGGTCGATCCCTTGCCCTTGGCCAGCGTATCGCTCTTCAGCGTCTCCTCGAATAGCGTGCCCAGATAGGTGAGGTGGGTCGACTGGCCCAGATATTCCTTGGTGATCTGGAATTCCATCATCAGCGGCGTCTTGGGCATCGCGCCGAACAGCGGGTGGAAGGGTTCGCGCGGCTGGAAGTCGATCGCGCCATTTTTCACCTGGACGATGACATTGTCGGCGAACTGGCCGTCTAGCGGCTTGAAATCCGTATAGGCCTGCTTTGCGCGATCGTCGGGATTGTCATGGGCATAGACGAAGGCGCGCCACATCACGATGCCGCCATGCGGCTTGACCGCAGCCGCCAGCATGTTGGCGCCGTCGGCATGGGTGCGCTTATAATCCTGCGGGCCGGGCTGGCCCTCGCTGTTCGCCTTCACCAGGAAGCCGCCGAAATCGGGGATCGCCTTGTAGATTTCGTCCGCCTTGGCCTTCCACCAGGCGGCGACCGCCGGGTCGAGCGGATCGGCGCTTTTCAGGCCATCCAGTTCCATCGGTGCGGTCCATTTGACCGACAGATAGACCTTGATGCCATAGGGGCGGAACAGGTCGGCCAGCGCCGCCGCCTTGGCGATATAGGCGGCGGTCAGGCTGTCCGACTTCGCATTCACATTGTTGAGCACCGTGCCGTTGATGCCCAGCGACGCGTTGGCGCGGGCATAGTCGGTATAGCGCGGTCCCTTATAATCGGGCAGGCGCCACCAGTCCCAGATCGACTGGCCAGCATAGCCGCGCTCCACTGTGCCATCCAGATTGTCCCAATGATTGAGCAGGCGCAGGCCGATGCGCGGCGCGCTGCGCATATCGATCCGGTCGAGCGCCGCGCCGGTGCGGGCAAGGCGCAGCCAGGCATAGGCGCCGTGCAGCACGCCGACATCGGTCGCGCCGGCAATCACCGTCACCGGCTTGCCCGCGATCGTCAGGCTGCGAATCGCATAGCCGTCTGCGCCCAGCCCGTCGGTCGGCACCGATGGCTTGTCCTGCTGCGCGGCCGATTGCAGCAGGATCGCACCTTGCTGCACTGTTGCTGTCAGGGGCACGGTGGCGCCGGTAAGCCCGGCAATGCCGCGCTGCAATTCCTGCCTTGCGATCGTCAGGGTAGGGCTGGTCCCGCCGACAATGCTGCGGGCGTTGGCCCCGATCTGTTGGGCAGCGGCGGCATCGGCCGGCGCATTGCGCAACCACAGATCATAACCGTCTTCCGCCAGCGCGCGGGGCGCGCTGATCAAAAGGGCGCTGGCCATGATCCAGCAAAACAGGCGCGCAAACATTCGGTCCTCTCCCCCTTGGCCCGCAGGCAATTTTTTGGTGCATTGCCAACGGTGGCATTGACAAGCAGCTCTTGGGTTGTGATGGTAACGCTATCAGTTGATCGGCGGCAAGCAAAAAGGAAAGCCGCGACAAAATTGGAGAGGGGCGTCGTGATCCGGTCAGTTCAGTTTTTGTGCGCAGCATCAGCGCTGTCGCTGGTGATGGCGGCGCCGCTCACGCCCGTTACGGCAGCACCAGCGACCGGCCAGTCGGCCCGCCCGCTCTACAAGGATGCGTCCGCCCCGATCGAGGCGCGCGTCGATGATCTGCTGGCGCGCATGACGCTGGATGAAAAGGTCGCCCAAATCACCACCGTCTGGACCGACAAGGTGAAGCTGCTGGACGCGCAGGGCGAACTGGACCCCAGCAAGCTGAGCCCGACCTTCCCCAACGGCATCGGTCATTTCACCCGGCCTTCCGACGGTCGTGGCAGTTTCAGCCCGCGCGTCGTTCCCGGTCGCGATCCGCGCCGCACCGTGGCGCTGGTCAACGGCCTGCAGAAATGGGCGATGACGCAGACCCGGCTCGGCATCCCGATCCTGTTCCATGAGGAAGGTCTGCACGGCTATGCCGCCGTTGGCGCCACCAGCTTCCCGCAGTCGATCGCCATGGCGTCGAGCTGGGATCCGGCCATGCTGCGCCAGGTCAATCAGGTGATCGCCCGCGAAATTCGCGCGCGCGGCGTGCCGATGGTGCTCTCGCCCGTGGTCGATATCGCCCGCGACCCGCGCTGGGGCCGGATCGAGGAAACCTATGGCGAGGATCCCTATCTGGTCGGCGAAATGGGCGTTGCGGCGGTGGAGGGGCTTCAGGGTATTGGCCGTTCGCGCACGCTCCAGCCCAATCATGTCTTCGCCACGCTCAAGCATCTGACCGGCCATGGCCAGCCCGAAAGCGGCACCAATATCGGCCCGGCGCCGGTGTCGGAACGCGAACTGCGCGAGAATTTCTTTCCGCCCTTCGAACAGGTGGTGAAGCGCACCGGCATCGAGGCGGTGATGGCCAGCTATAACGAGATTGACGGCGTGCCCAGCCACGCCAATCGCTGGCTGCTGGACAATGTCCTGCGGGAAGAGTGGGGCTTTCGCGGCGCCGTCGTCTCCGATTATTCGGCCGTCGACCAGCTGATGAGCATCCACCATATCGCCGCCAATCTGGAAGAGGCGGCGATGCGCGCGCTCGATGCCGGCGTCGATGCGGACCTGCCCGAAGGCCTGTCCTATGCCACGCTCGGCAAGCTGGTGCGCGAGGGCAAGGTCAGCGAGGCGAAGGTCGACCTCGCCGTGCGGCGCATGCTGGAGCTGAAGTTCCGCGCCGGCCTGTTTGAAAATCCTTATGCCGACGCCAATGCGGCGGCCGCGATCACCAATAATGAAGATGCCCGCGCGCTCGCCCGCACCGCGGCCCAGCGCTCCATCACCCTGCTCAAGAATGACGGCATGCTGCCGCTGAAGCCCGAAGGCACGATCGCGGTGATCGGCCCCAGCGCGGCGGTCGCGCGGCTGGGCGGCTATTATGGCCAGCCGCCGCACAGCGTCTCCATCCTAGAAGGGATCAAGGCGCGGGTCGGTACCAAGGCCAACATCGTCTTCGCCCAGGGCGTCAAGATCACCGAGGATGACGACTGGTGGGCCGACAGCGTCACCAAGTCGGACCCGGCTGAAAACCGCAAGCTGATCGCGCAGGCGGTCGAGGCGGCGCGCAATGTCGACCGCATCATCCTGACCTTGGGCGACACCGAACAGTCGAGCCGCGAGGGCTGGGCCGACAATCATCTGGGCGACCGCCCCAGCCTCGACCTGGTCGGCGAGCAGCAGGAGCTGTTCGATGCATTGAAGGCATTGGGCAAGCCGATCACCGTCGTCCTCATCAACGGCCGTCCCGCTTCCACGGTGAAGGTCAGCGAACAGGCCAATGCCATCCTGGAAGGCTGGTATCTGGGCGAGCAGGGCGGCAATGCCGTGGCCGACATCCTGTTCGGCGATGTCAATCCGGGCGGCAAGCTGCCTGTCACCGTCCCGCGCTCGGCCGGCCAGTTGCCGCTCTTCTACAATATGAAGCCCTCGGCCCGGCGCGGCTATCTGTTCGACACCATAGACCCGCTCTATCCCTTCGGCTTCGGCCTCAGCTATACCAGCTTCAGCCTGTCGGCGCCGCGCCTGTCCGCCACGAAGATCGGCATTGGCGGCAAGACCAGCGTCTCGGTCGATGTCCGCAATAGCGGCGCGCGGGAAGGGGACGAGGTCGTCCAGCTCTATATTCGCGACAAGGTCAGCTCGGTCACCCGCCCGGTCAAGGAGCTGAAGGGCTTCCAGCGCGTCACGCTGAAACCCGGCGAAAGCCGCACCGTCACTTTCACCGTCGGTCCCGAGGCGCTGCAGATGTGGAACGACCAGATGCGCCGCGTCGTCGAACCCGGCGATTTCGAGATCATGACCGGCAACAGCTCGGTCGCGCTCCAGTCCACCACCCTGACGGTGCAATAAGCCATGATGACGACCCGATTTGCCCGCCGCCAGGCCCTTGGTCTGCTCGCCTCCACCTCCGCGCTCGCCGCCGCCCCGCTGGCGGCGAAGGGGAAGGGCGGTCCGCTCTACAAGGATGCGACCGCACCGATCGACCTGCGCGTGCGCGACCTGCTCGGCCGCATGACCCTGGAGGAAAAGGTCGGCCAGATCATCGCGCTCTGGGCGACCAAGGCCGACATCATGGACGATCTCACCTTCTCGCCAGCCAAGGCGAGCAAGGCCTATCCCGCCAGCTTCGGCCAGATCACCCGCCCGTCCGATCGGCGCGGCGCGCCCAATGGATCGACCCAGGCCGGTGGCGTCGGCGCGCGCTGGCGCACCCCGGCCGATACCGTCGCCTTCATCAACGCCGTCCAGAAATGGGCGGTGGAGGACACCCGCCTCGGTATCCCGATCCTCTTCCACGAGGAATCACTCCACGGCTACATGGCGACCGACGCCACCATGTTCCCGATGGCGATCGGCCTTGCCGGCAGCTTCGACCGGCAGCTGATGACCGATGTCCAGTCGGTTATCGCTCGGGAGGTCCGCGCGCGCGGCGTCCATCTCGCCCTCTCGCCGGTGGTCGACATTGCCCGCGACCCGCGCTGGGGCCGGATCGAGGAGACTTTTGGCGAGGATCCCTATCTCTGCGGCGAGATGGGCGTCGCCGCCGTGCTGGGCCTGCAGGGCGAGAGCAAGCAGATCGGCCCGGACAAGGTCATGGCCACGCTCAAGCATATGACCGGCCATGGCCAGCCGCAGGCGGGCGAGAATATCGCGCCCGCGCCGATTAGCGAGCGCGAACTGCGCGAGAATTTCTTCCCGCCCTTCCGTCAGGTGGTGAAGCGCACCGGCATCGCCGCCGTCATGCCCAGCTATAACGAGATTGACGGTGTCCCCAGTCACCAGAATAAATGGCTGCTCGGCGACATTTTGCGCGGCGAATGGCATTTCGATGGTGCCGTGGTCAGCGACTATGGCGCCGTCCCCGAACTCGACACCATCCACCATGTCCAGCCCGACCTGGAGGCGACGGCCCGTGCCGCGCTCCGCGCCGGGGTCGATTGCGAGCTGCCCGATGGCCTGGCCTATCGCACGCTCGTGGAGCAGGTCCGCGCCGGAAAAGTGCCCCTTGAGGCCGTCAACCTCGCCTGCACGCGCATGTTGACGCTCAAGTTCCGCGCGGGCCTGTTCGAAAATCCCTGGCCGCGCGCCGATTATGATGCGCTCACCGGCAATGCGGAGGCGCGCGCTCTGGCGCTCAAGGCGGCGCACAAGTCGATTGTCTTGCTAAAAAATGACGGCATCCTGCCGCTCAAGCCCGGCGCCCATCGCAAGGTGGCCGTGATCGGCCCCAATGCCGCGATCGCGCGGCTGGGCGGCTATTCCTCGATCCCGCGCCAGGCGGTTTCACTGCTCGATGGCATCAGGGCGAAGCTCGGCAACCGGGCGGACATCGTCCACGCCCAGGGCGTCTTCATCACCCAGAGCGAGGATCGCTCGGTGGACGAAGTGCTGCTGGCCGATCCGGCGAAGAACCGCCAGCTGATCGCCGAAGCGGTCGAGGTCGCAAAGACCGCCGACATCATCCTGCTGGCCATCGGCGACACCGAACAGACCAGCCGCGAAGGCTTTGCCAAAAACCATCTGGGCGACCGCACCAGCCTCGATCTGGTCGGTGAGCAGAATGATCTGTTCGCCGCGATGAAGGCGACCGGAAAGCCGGTGGTGGTCTGCGCCATCAACGGCCGCCCGCCCAGCTATCCCGCGGTGGTCGATGGCGCCAATGCGCTGATCGAATGCTGGTATCCGGGGCAGGAGGGCGGCACGGCCATGGCCGACATATTGTTCGGCGACGTCAATCCGGGGGCCAAGCTGCCCGTCACGGTGGCACGCGACGCCGGTCAGGTCCCGATCTTCTACAACCGCAAACCATCCTCGCGGCGCGGCTATCTCTTCGCCGACGCCAGTCCGCTTTTCCCGTTCGGCTTCGGCCTCAGCTACACGAAATTTGCCTTCGGCCCGCCGCGCCTGTCGGCGACGCGCATCGGCGTCGGCGGCGACGTGACGGTGGAGGTTGATGTCCGCAATGTCGGCACTGTCGCGGGCGAGGAGGTGGTGCAGCTCTATGTCCATGACCAGACCGCCTCGGTCACGCGCCCGCTCAAGGAACTGAAGAGCTTCGAACGGATCGCGCTGGCGCCCGGCGAAAGCCGCACCGTGCGTCTGACCATCGGTCCCGAAGCCTTCGCGCTGTGGAATCTCGACATGCGCGAAGTGGTCGAACCCGGCCTGTTCGACATCATGGTCGGGCCGGACAGCGCTACGCTTCAGACGGTTACATTGGAAATCGCCTGACGGTATTGGCCTGACCAATATCGTTGAAGGAATTTTGATTATCGCCTATGGCCATGATTGGTCATACCAGTTTTAGGGGAGCATCCATGCCCAAGATTACCGGCGCCAAGGTCATCGTTACCTGCCCTGGCCGCAATTTCGTCACCCTCAAGATCGAGACCGAAGAGGGCGTCTATGGTCTGGGCGATGCGACCCTCAACGGCCGCGAACTGTCCGTCGCCTCCTATCTGCAGGACCATGTCATTCCCTGCCTGATCGGTCGGGACGCGCACCAGATCGAGGATATCTGGCAATATCTCTACAAGGGCGCCTATTGGCGCCGCGGCCCGGTGACGATGTCGGCCATCGCCGCCGTCGATACCGCGCTCTGGGATATCAAGGGCAAGATTGCCGGCCTGCCGGTCTATCAGCTGCTCGGTGGCGCCAGCCGCGAAAGCGTCATGGTCTATGGCCATGCCAATGGCACGACGATCGAGGATACGGTCAAGGTCGCGCTGGAATATCAGGCGCAGGGGTACAAGGCGATCCGCATCCAGTGCGGCGTCCCCGGCATGGCGTCGACCTATGGCGTGTCGAAGGACAAATATTTCTACGAACCCGCCGACGCCGACCTGCCGACCGAAAATGTCTGGAACACCAGCAAATATCTCCGCGTCGTCCCCGAACTGTTCAAGGCCGCACGCGAAGCGCTGGGCTGGGACGTGCATCTGCTGCACGACATCCATCATCGCCTGACCCCGATCGAGGCCGGTCGCCTGGGCAAGGATCTGGAACAATATCGGCCCTTCTGGCTGGAAGATGCGACCCCGGCTGAAAATCAGGACGCGTTCAAGCTGATCCGCCAGCACACCACCACGCCGCTGGCGGTGGGCGAGATCTTCAACTCGATCCATGATTGCCGCGAACTGATCCAGAACCAGTTGATCGACTATATCCGCGCCACCGTGGTCCATGCCGGCGGCATCAGCCATCTGCGCAAGATCGCGAACCTGGCCGATCTCTATCAGGTCCGCACCGGCTGCCACGGCGCGACCGACCTGTCGCCGGTCTGCATGGCCGCCGCGCTCCATTTCGACCTGAGCGTCCCGAACTTCGGCGTGCAGGAATATATGCGCCACACGCCCGAGACCGATGCCGTCTTCCCCCATGCTTACACGTTCGAAAACGGCGCGATGCATCCGGGCGACAAGCCGGGCCTGGGCGTCGACATCGACGAGGAACTGGCCGCCAAATATGAATATAATCGCGCCTTCCTGCCGGTGAACCGGCTCGAAGACGGCACCATGTTCAACTGGTGATCGCTTGACCTGCTTTGGCCACTCCACTCCGTCATCCCCGCGAAAGCGGGGATCCATCTCCTGCCATAGCCCCAATCGCGAGGTCCGGAGGTGGATTCCCGCGCTCGCGGGAATGACGAAACATTGTCGGAGTGGCCAATGACCACGATTCCCAAACCGTCCGGAAAGGTCCGCTGGATCGTCTGCGGCCTGCTCTTTGCGGCGGTGGTGCTGAGCTATATCGACCGGCTCGTCCTGCCGACGCTCAAGCCCGATCTGCAGGCCCGCTATGGCTGGAGCGAGAGCGGCTATGCCGATCTCGCCATCTGGTTCCAGGCCGGATACGGCATCGCCTATGTCGCCTTCGGCCGGCTGATCGACCGGATCGGCGCGCGGGCCGGCTATGCGCTGGCGGTCGGCCTGTGGACCGTCGGCCATGTCATGCACATCTTCTTCACCTCGACCGCCGGCATGCTGTTCGCCCGCATTCCGCTGGCGATCGGCGAGGCCGGCACCTTCCCGGCGGCGATCGCCGCCACCAATGAATGGTTCCCCAAGAAGGAACGGGCCTTCGCCATCGGCATCTTCAATGCCGGCTCCAATGTCGGTGCGATCCTGACGCCGCTGATCGTCCCGGTCATTGCGGTCACGCTGGGCTGGCGTTGGGCCTTCATCCTCACCGGCCTGCTGACGGTCTTCTGGCTCGCCGCCTGGCTGACCTTCTACCGTCGCCCGCGCGAGAAGAAGGGGCTGAGCGCGCAGGAACTGGCCTGGATCGAGGCGGACCCGCAGGAACCGGCCCGTCCGGTCAAGTGGCGCACCCTGTTCCGCTATCGCCAGACTTGGGCCTATATGACCTCGCGTTTCCTGATCGATCCGGTCTGGTGGACCTTCCTCTTCTGGCTGCCCGATTTCTTTAACAAGCAATATGGCGTGAAGATGCTGGACTTCGGCCCGCCGCTGATCGCCGTCTATTTGCTGGCCGATGTCGGCTCGGTCGCGGGCGGCTGGCTGTCGTCGCGGCTGATGGGCCGGGGCATGGCCATCAACCGCGCCCGCAAGACGGCGATGTTCTGCGCCGGGCTTTGCGCCCTGCCGATCGCCTTCGCCGCACAGGCGCCCAATATGTGGATCGCGGTCGGCCTGATCGGCCTCGCCTGCGCCGGGCATCAGGGGTTTTCGGCCAATGTCTATGCGCTGCCGGGCGATCTTTTCCCGCGCTGGATGGCGGGGTCGGTGGTCGGCCTTGGCGGTCTTGCCGGCGCGATCGGCGGCATGCTGATGGCCAAGTTCGCCGGCATCATCCTGGAAACCGTCGGCAGCTTCCAGCCGATCTTCATCGTCGCATCCTGTGCCTATCTGCTGGCGCTGCTGGTGCTGCACCTTATCGTCCCGCGCTATGCGCCCGTGACTCTCTCGCAAGAGGCTGCCTGATCCCGTGACCCGTCTATCGTCCGCCACGCTCGCCGGCCTGCCCGCCGATATCGTCCGTCCCGGCTATGATCGCGCGGCGGTCCGCCCCGGCGTCGTCCATCTCGGCATCGGCGCCTTCAACCGCGCGCATCAGGCGGTCATCTTCGATGATGCGCTGACCGCCGGCGACCTGCGCTGGGGCGTGATCGCCGCGTCGCTGCGCTCACCCGGCGTGCGCGACCAGATGATGCCGCAGGACTGCCTCTACACCATGCTGGTGCGCGACGGATCGGCCGAGCAGGCGCGCATCATCGGTGTAGTGAGCGAGGTACTGGTCGCGCCGGAAGACCCGGCCGCATTGGTCGCCGCGCTCGCCGCGCCCGACACCCATATCGTCACCCTCACCGTGACCGAGAAGGGCTATAAGCTCGATCCGGCGACCGGCGCCCTGATCGAGGACGATCCCCAACTCGCCGCCGACCTTGCCTCGCTCGCCGCGCCGCAGACCGCGCCCGGCTTCCTCGTCGCCGCGCTCGCCGCGCGCCGCGCCGCGGGCCTGCCGCCCTTCACCGCGATCAGTTGCGACAATCTGCCGCACAACGGCACCCGGTTGCGCAACGCCGTGCTGGCGCTCGCTGCCCGGCACGACCCGGCACTGGCCGACTGGATCGCGGCGGAAGGGGCCTTCCCCGAAACCATGGTCGACCGCATCGTCCCCGCCACCACCGACGCCGACATCGCCGCGCTCGCCGCCCGGCTCGGCGTCGAGGATCAGGCCATGGTCAAGACCGAACCCTTCCTGCAATGGGTGATCGAGGATAAATTCTGCGGCCCGCGCCCGGATTTCGGCGCGGGGGTTCAGGTCACCGCCGCCGTCGCCCCCTGGGAGGAGGCGAAGCTGCGCCTGCTCAACGGCGCGCATAGCGGCATCGCCTATCTCGGCGGCCTCGCCGGCATCGACCATGTCCATGAAGTGCTCGCGCTGCCCGAAGCCCGGCATTTCGTCGAAAGTCTGTGGGACGAAGCGCAGACCACCCTGTCGCCGCTGCCCGAACTGGATGTCGCCGCCTATCGCCGCGAGTTGATGGCGCGCTTCGACAACCCGACCCTGCAGCATCGCACCCGCCAGATCGCGATGGACGGATCGCAAAAGCTGCCCCAGCGCCTGCTCGCCACCATCGCCGCGCGGCTGTCGGCAGGGCAGGGGATCGATGCCCTGTCGCTCGCCGCCGCCGCCTGGGTCCGCTGGCAGGCCGGCGTCGATGACCGGGGCGAAGCCCATGTCGTCGACGATCCGCTCGCCGCCGCCATCACCGCCCGGCTGGCCGACGCACCCTCTACGCAAGCCCGTGTCGACGCGATCCTGGCCTTCGACGCCGTGGTGCCCGCCGACCTTGCCAGCAATGCCGCCTTCCGCGCCGCGCTGATCCGCTGGCTCGCCATTCTCGAAGCCGACGGTGCCCGCGCCGCGCTCGCCCAGCTCTGACGGAGCCCCTGATGAAGACCCTGCGCACCATCCTGCTCGCCTCCTGCCTGCTCAGCCCTGCGACCTTGCTGGCCGCGCCGCGCGACAGCGTCTCGATCAGCCGCGACTGGCGCTTCACCAAGGGAGATCCCGCCGGCCTGACCGAGGATCTGCGCTATGATGTCCGTCCGCAGATCGAGGATGCCGGCGACGGCAAGGTGGCCGACGCCCGCCCCGACGCGGCGGTGCAGGTGGACGACAGCGGCGCGCGCGTGCTCAAGCCCTGGATATTGCCCAGCGCCAATCCCTTCATCGCCGATCCCGCCAGGCATCACGCCCGTCCCGCCGGCAATCCGGGCGGCACCGTCGCCTATGTCCAGCCCGGCTTCGACGACAGCGGCTGGACCCATGTCGACCTGCCGCACGACTGGGCGATCGCCGGCCCGTTCATCAAGGATGGCCCCTATGGCGGCATGGGCCGCCTTCCCAGCTGGGGCATTGGCTGGTATCGCAAGGCGCTGACCATCCCCGCCAGCGACAAGGGCAAGTCGATCTTCCTGGATGTCGAAGGGGCGATGTCATACGCCACCGTCTGGCTCAATGGAAAGCTCGTCGGCGGCTGGCCCTATGGCTATAACAGCTTCCGCCTCGACCTTACCCCCTATGCGGTGCCGGGCGGCCAGAACCAGCTGGTGATCCGGCTCGACAATCCCCAGGCCTCGGCGCGCTGGTATCCGGGCGGCGGCCTCTATCGCGACATCTATCTCACCACCACCAACAAGGTCCATGTCGGCCAGTGGGGCAGCATCGTCCGCACGCCGCAGGTCAGCAAGGCGCAGGCCAGCGTGGACCTCAGCCTCACCCTCGACAATGACGGCGACATCCCGGCGCAGGTCGAGGTCGCGACAGCCCTCTATGCGATCGACGCCAGCGGCAAGCGCATCGGCCGCCCGGTCGCCAGCATCGCCCGCCAATCGACCAGCATCGCCCCCCATGGCAAGGCGGAGCTGAAGGGCAGCACGATCCTCAGCAACCCGCGCCTGTGGGGGCCGCCGCCCACGCAGGCGCCCAATCGCTATGTCGCCGTCTCCACCGTGACCCAGGGCGGCAAGCTGATTGACAGCTATGAAACCCGCTTCGGCGTGCGCGACATCAAGTTCGATCCCGACAAGGGCGTGATCGTCAATGGCGAGCAGATCCCCCTGCGCGGCGTCAACAATCATCATGACCTTGGCGCACTCGGCGCCGCCTTCAACGCCCGCGCGGCCGAACGCCAGCTCGAAATCCTGCGCGACATGGGCACCAACGCGGTGCGCATGAGCCACAACCCGCCCGCGCCCGAACTGCTCGAACTCACCGACCGCATGGGCTTCCTGGTGATGGACGAGGTGTTCGACAGCTGGGAGAAGAAGAAGACCCCGCACGATTTCCACCTGATCTTCCCGGACTGGCATGAGGCCGACGCGCGCGCCATGCTGCGCCGCGACCGCAACCATCCCTCGATCATCATCTGGAGCATCGGCAACGAGGTCGGGGAGCAATATGATGGCGAGCCGGGCGCCAAGATCGGCCGCGAACTGGTCGCCATCGCGCATCAGGAAGATCCGACCCGCCCCGCCACCAGCGCGATGAACTATGCCAAGGCGGACATGTTGCTGCCCACCACCGTGGACGTCATCAGCCTCAATTATCAGGGCGCCGGCATTCGCGGCATCGTCGGCCAATATCCCGCCTTCCGCGCGAAATTCCCGGACAAGCTCATCCTGTCCACCGAGAGCGCCTCGGCCCTTTCCAGCCGCGGCGAATATATGTTCCCGGTCGCCGGCGCGATCAGCGGCCCGGTCCGCCCCTGGTCGGGCGGCAATCCCGACACGCATCAGGTGTCCGCCTATGAGATGCACGCCGCCGATTTCGGCTCCTCGCCCGACCGGGTCTGGGCCGCCGATGACCAGAACCCCTATGTCGCGGGCGAATTTGTCTGGACCGGCTTCGATTATCTCGGCGAACCGACCCCCTATTACACGTCGCGCAGCAGCTATTCCGGCATCCTCGATCTTGCCGGCTTCCCCAAGGATCGCTTCTGGCTCTACCAGGCGCGCTGGCGGCCCGACCTCAAATTCGCGCATATCCTGCCGCACTGGACCTGGCCTGACCGCGTCGGCCAGATCACGCCGGTCCATGTCTTCTCCTCGGCCGACGAGGCGGAACTGTTCGTCAACGGCAAGTCGCAGGGCAAGGTCAAGAAGCGCGACTATGAATATCGCTTCCGCTGGGATTATGTCGTCTATGAACCGGGCGAGGTGAAGGTCGTCACCTGGAAGAAGGGCCAGCCCTGGGCAACCGAGATGATCCGCACCGTGGGCGAGGCGGCGAAACTGTCGCTGACCGCCGATCGCAGCGCCATCGCCGATGACGGCCGCGACCTCAGTTTCGTGACGCTCAAGGTCCTCGACAAGGACGGCAATGTCGTCCCTGCCGCCAAGCAGGAAATCCGCTTCTCGATCGAGGGACCGGGCGAGATCATTGCCACCGACAATGGCGACCCGACCGATCTGACTGCCTTTCCGTCGAAAGATCGCAAGGCTTTCAATGGCCTGGCGCTAGTGATCGTGAAGGCCAAGGCGGGCGAGAAGGGGCGGGTGACCGTCCGCGCCAGCGCACCGGGCCTGACCGCGGCGCAGGCCGTCATCAGCACAAATGCCACAGTCCGCTGAAAATTAATAACGTTACCATTTTCGCCCGTCCCATATCTTGACAATTGGGACGGGCACTTTATTGGTCTGCATCTGATAGCGCTACCAGATACGCCCACCGGATAGTCGGGGGCAGCGCTCGGGGAGAGGTTGTATGAACGTTTCACGCCACCATAATATCCGTGCGGCCCTGTTCGCCGCATCCGCCTTCGGTGCGCTGGGCCTGGCCCAGGCCGCCGCTGCGCAGGATGCCGCTGCACCGGCCGAAACCGCCGCTGCGCCGCAGGACAGCGAAACCGCCGACATCGTCGTCACCGGTATCCGCGCCTCGCTGGAAAGCGCCACCAACGCCAAGAAGAATGCGGTTGCCTTCGGCGACTCCATCTTCGCCGAAGATATCGGCAAGCTGCCCGCTACCAACCTCGCTGAAACGCTGAACCGCATGCCCGGCGTGCGCCTCAACCGCGACATCAACGGTGAAGGCACCCAGGTCGCGATCCGCGGCCTTGGCCCCAGCTTCACTCGCGTGCTGCTCAACGGTTCGCAGCTTCAGGTCGCATCGGATGGCGGCACCAACGGCGGCAGCGCCAACCGCGAAGTCGATCTCGACTTCTTCCCGTCGGAACTCTTCACCCGCCTCGACCTCGCCAAGAGCCCGTCGCCCTCGACGCTCGAAGGCGGCATCGCCGGCACCGTCAACCTGCGCAATGCCCGTCCCTTCGACAAGGAAGGCACCCATGTCACCGTCGTGGCGCAGGGCCAATATACCGACAATAACGACAAGTTCAGCCCGCGCGGCGCGATCGTCGCCAGCCACACCACTGACACGTTCGGCATCCTCGTCGGCGTTGCCGGCGTGAAGACCAAGACCCGCGTCGATGGCTTTGAATCGGTCGGCTGGACCGACGGTAATCTCGGCACCGGCGACGCCGGCGGCAATAATTTCTCCTGGGCCTCGGTCGTTCCCAACAATACCGGCCATGGCCTGGTCGTCGGCCAGCCGGTCGATGTCGTCGCCACTTCGGGCCTGACCCGCGACCAGCTCAGCACCGCGCTGATCCCGCGTCTTGGCCGCAAGAGCCTGACCGAAGGCGATCGCTCGCGCATCTCGGCGCTGGCCTCGCTCGAATGGCGCCCGTCGGACGAGCTGCATTTCGCCCTGGACGGCATCTGGGCCAAGTCCAAGCGCGACTACAGCAAGGTCAACATGAACTGGCAGGTCCGCAACTCGGGGCCGGGCACCAGTGCCCAGTCGACCGGCGGCATGGTGCCGATCGACCTGACCGTCGATGACAATGGCGTCGTCACCAGCGGCACCTTCGCCAACTCCTCCTATTTCCTCGAAGCCAGCCTGTTCAAGCAGACGACCAAATTCTGGAACGTCAACCCGAGCGTCAGCTGGCAGCCGACCGAGGATCTGAAGGTCGACCTCAGCGCCAACTGGTCGAAGAGCCGCTTCTTCCGCGAACAGCCGACCTGGGCGTTCCAGACCACGCCGCAGTCGGGCGTCGAAACCTATTATGACAATACCGGTGGCGACTATCCGTCGATCACCAGCAATCTCGACCTCAACGATCCCAACAACGGCAGCTGGCAATGGTATCGCCAGAATATCCAGCTGGTCCGTCGCAAGACCGAGACCAAGGGGGCGCATCTCGACGTGACCTATGGCGACGACATGTTCAACGTGAAGGTCGGCGGCGCCTATGATCAGGCGACCCGTTCGATCCGCGCCTATGACAACAGCACCGCCTATCAGCTGTCGGTCTGCGGCACTGGCTGCACTGGCGCCACCGGCACCGTGCCGACCAGCGCCATCGCCCAATATCTGCGCAGCTCCTCGACCGCCGGCTTCATCGTGCCGGACTTCGATGCGCTCAAGCAGGCCACCAACTATGCCAGCTATCGCGACAGCGCGCCCGAAGCACGCGGTGCCGTCACTGGCGGTGCGACCGGCGACATGGATGAAAAGGTCTGGGGCGCCTATTTCGAACTGAACGGCGTCACCACCATTGCCGGCCGCGACCTGCACATCAACACTGGCATGCGCTACGCCCACACCGACCAGTTGGTGGTCGGGCCGAGCCAGGTCGGTACGGAGATCGTCGACATCACCTCGTCCTCGACCTACGAAAATTTCCTGCCGTCGATCAACCTGACCTATGATGTCGCCGACAATGTGAAGCTGCGTGCCTCGGCCTCGCGGACGATGACCCGCCCGGATGCCGGCGCGATCCTGCCGGGCATCACCTTCTCCGATCCTTCGGCGCTGACCGCCACGGCGGGCAACCCGAACCTCAAGCCCTACACCTCGGACAATTATGACCTGGGCGGCGAAATCTACACCGGCGGCATCGGTTATGTCGGCGTGTCGCTGTTCATGAAGAATATCCAGGGCTTCACCGTCACCACCTCCGAACAGGTTGCCTTCGGGTCGCTCAACATTCCGTTCGACAGCCTGATCTCGACGCAGCAGAACGCCCTCAACGACCGGTCGCTCCAGACCGGCATCCCGGTCGCTCAGCTGCCGATCACCGTGAACCGCCCGGTCAACCTGCGCGATCTCAAGATCAAGGGTATCGAAGCGACCTGGGTGCAGCCGCTCGACTTCCTGGTAAAGGGCCTCGGCTTCTCGGCCAACGGCACCTATCTCAAGCAGTCCTCCTCGTCGGGCCTGGTCGCGACCGGCGTGTCGCCCTGGAGCTACAACCTGCAGGGCTTCTATGAAAATGGCGGTCTGTCGGTCAGCGTGAACTATGTCTGGAATGACGAGGCGATCGCCGTGAACGGTCCGCAGAACGGCATCAACGGCGCCGACCTCAAGTCCGACGCCCGTGGCCAGCTCGACATGTCGGCCGGCTATCAGCTGCCCTTCTTCAACAAGGCGCTGCGCCTGACGCTCGATGTGCTGAACATCACGGACGAGCCGATCCGCACCACCTTCGAATATTCGAACGCGGCCTATTCGGTCTATTATCCCGGCCGCACCGTGCTGGCCGGTATCCGGGCCAACTTCTGATCCTCCCCCAGGGATGCACTGACAGGGCCGGCGGCAACGCCGGCCCTTTTTCTTGGAAGTCGTTGGGACCGCGGCTTGGCATAGGGCAGGGGCCTTCCAATGTTGGAGGATATTTGGTCTACCCTTGGCCATGAACCCGTCTTCGCGGACGCCTTTGCCATGACCTCGTCGTGACCCGATCGTCGCGTCCCTGTCGCGTCATGGGCGCGTCACTGGCGCGTGGCCATGACCCTGGTGTCGCGTCACCGGCGCGTCGCAGGTCGCGGCCGGCCCGGAAAGGCGCGGAAATGCGTCAACGCCTGCCGCACGACACTGTGAACTTCGATACCGTGATCCTCATATGCCCATTTTGGGGACGCGCCGCCCGCCATCCCCGACCGAAAGGAAGCCGATGATCCGCCCCTTGCTCGCCAGCCTGCCGCTGGCAATGCTGCTGGCCCAGCCCGCCATGGCAAAGACCTGCACGCCGACCTGGGTATCGGGCTGGGCCTCCTCGCAATTCCGCCCGACCGGCGACGCGGCACTGCCCGCCGGCACGCTCAAGGACCAGTCGCTGCGCCAGATCGTCCGCCCCTCGATCGCCGGCGACCGGCTTCGGGTGCGCATCTCCAACCTTGCCGGCACCGCGCCGCTCCATATCGCCGGCGTCAGCATCGCCCGCGCCCCCGCCAGCACATCGCCGGCGATCGATCCCGGCACGCTCATTTCGCTGCGCTTCGATGGTAGCCCGGATCTGATCGTGCCGGCCGGTGCGGATTATCTCTCCGACCCGGTATCGCTGCCGGTCGCCGCGCTCGACAATATCGCCGTCACCATCCGCTATCAGGGCGAACCGGAACAGACTTCGCATCCCGGCTCGCGCGCCACCTCCTGGCATCTGCCCGGCGATCATCTGACCGACACGGCGATGGCGGGCGCCGCCTCGTTCGATCATTGGTTCAATCTCGCCGCGCTGGAGGTCGAGCGCTGCGCGCCCGCACGGCTGGTCGTGGCGCTCGGCGATTCCATCACCGATGGCAAGGGATCGACCACCAACGGCAATGATCGCTGGACCGACCGGCTTGCCCAGCGGTTGCAGGCGGACCCCAAGCGCCGCGACATCGCCGTCGTCAATCAGGGGATCGGCGGCAACCGCCTGCTGAACGACGGCCTTGGCCCCAATGCGCTGGCCCGGCTCGACCGCGATGTGCTGGCCCAGCCCGGCGTCACCCATCTGGTCCTGCTGGAAGGCGTCAATGATCTTGGCACCCTGACCCGCGACGCGCCCGTCAGTGTCGAGGGTCACAAGGCCCATGTCGCCCGCATCATCGGCGCCTATCGCCAGATCATCGCCCGCGCCCATGCGCGCGGGATCAAGGTGATCGGCGCCACCATCATGCCCTTTGTCGGCAATGACTATTATCATGCCGATGCCCAGAATGAGGCGGACCGGCAGGCGGTCAATGCCTGGATACGCACGCCGGGCCATTTCGACGGGCTGGTCGATTTCGACCGCGCCACCCGCGATCCCGCGCGCCCCGACCGGCTGCGGCCTGCTTATGATGGCGGTGACGCGCTCCATCCCAATCCGGCCGGCTATCGCGCCATGGGTGACGCCGTGCCGCTGACCCTGTTTGATTAACACGCCTTAACCGCGTGATGGCCATCACGCGGCTTTTACGTAAAATCCGCTACGTCTCCCGCGAAAGGGATGACGGGTGATCGAAAAAGCGCCGAGGAAATATCGTCTGCAGGACTATGCCAATGCAGAGGCTGACGTCGCGTTTCGCAGCGATCAGGATGTGCTCGACATCTGGCGTTCGACCACCGACTATCATCGCCTGACCCCGCATCAGAAGGCGGCGCGGGCCGAGCTTCAGCGGCGCGGCATCCGGGTAGAAGGGCCTTCGGTCCCGCGTTAACGGCGCGGCCGCTTGCTGCCGGACTCCAGCACCGTCTCCATCGCCACGAAGGTCGATGTGCTGGCGACATGGGGCAGGGCGGAAATCTTCTCGCCCAGCACCATGCGATAGCGGCGAATATCGGACGTGCGGACCTTCAGCAGATAGTCGAAATTGCTCGCCAGCATATGGCATTCCTCGACCTCCGGGATGCGCCTTACCGCCGCATTGAACTCGCGCAGCGCGCTCTCCCGCGTGTCGCTCAGCTTCACCTCGGTAAAGGCGACATGGTCCATCCCCAGCTTGGCCGGATCGACGATCGCGCGAAAGCCGCGAATGACGCCGCTCTCCTGCAACCGCTTCAACCGCACCTGGCAGGGTGTCTTGGACAGGCCGACGCTGGCGGCCAGATCGGTCACGGTCATGCGGCCATCCTCGACCAGCGCGGCGATGATACGCCGGTCGAACTCATCCATTTCGACCATAGCGGGCTTGTTGCTCATGCAATTTTCCTATCATGCCGCCATTAATAAGTCACTTTGGCATTTATCGGGGCATTCATAAGACGGAATGAAATGCGCCGATCGGATATTCTGGTCGCATGACCGACCAGCATCCCTTTGCCGCCTTTGCCCCCGCCATCCGCGACCAGTCGCCGCTGCGCCGGGCGATCACCGCCGCCTATCGCCGCGATGAGGCCGAGTGCCTTGCCCCGCTGCTCGACGCGGCGACCCTGCCCGACGCCACGCGTGCCGCCGTGGCGGACACGGCGCGCCATCTGGTCACCACCCTGCGCGCCAATCACAAGGGCACCGGGGTGGAGGGGCTGGTCCAGGAATATTCGCTCTCCAGTCAGGAGGGCGTGGCGCTGATGTGCCTTGCCGAAGCGCTGCTGCGCATCCCCGACAATGACACGCGCGACGCCCTCATTCGCGACAAGATCGCCGACGGCGACTGGAGTTCGCATCTGGGCGGCGGCAAGTCTTTGTTCGTCAACGCCGCGACCTGGGGCCTGGTCGTCACCGGCAAGCTGGTCGGCAGCGTCGATGATCGCGGTCTGGCGGCAGCGCTCGCCCGCCTGGTCGCCCGTGCCGGCGAACCGGTGATCCGGCGCGGCGTCGACCTCGCCATGCGGATGATGGGCGAACAGTTCGTCACCGGCGAGACGATCAAGGAAGCGGTCAAGCGCGCCAAGGAACTGGAGGCCAAGGGCTTCGCCTATAGCTATGACATGCTGGGCGAGGCGGCGACCACGGCCGCCGACGCCGCGCGCTATTATGCCGATTATGAAAAGGCGATCCACGCCATCGGCAAGGCGTCGGCCGGTCGCGGCATCTATGCCGGCCCCGGCATCTCGATCAAGCTGTCGGCGCTCCATCCGCGCTATGTCCGGGCGCAGGCCGACCGGGTGATGGATGAATTGCTGCCGGCGGTGAAGCAGCTTGCGCTGCTCTCGAAGCGCTACGACATCGGCCTCAACATCGACGCGGAGGAAGCCGACCGGCTCGAACTCTCGCTCGACCTGCTCGAAAGCCTGACGCTCGACCCCGATCTTGCCGGCTGGAATGGCCTGGGCTTCGTCGTCCAGGGCTATGGCAAGCGCTGCCCCTTCGTCATCGACTGGATCATCGATCTCGCTCGCCGCGCCGATCGCCGGATGATGGTGCGTCTGGTCAAGGGCGCCTATTGGGATGCGGAGATCAAGCGGGCGCAGGTCGATGGCCTCGCCGATTTCCCGGTCTATACCCGCAAGGTCCATACCGACGTCGCCTATGTCGCCTGCGCCAGGAAACTGCTGGCCGCACCCGACGCCGTCTTTCCGCAGTTCGCGACGCATAATGCCCAGACGCTCGCCACCATCTACCAGATGGCCGGGCCGGACTTCGCGATCGGCAAATATGAGTTCCAGTGCCTGCACGGCATGGGCGAGCCGCTCTATGAACAGGTCGTCGGCAAAGACAAGCTCGACCGTCCGTGCCGCATCTATGCGCCGGTCGGCACGCATGAGACCTTGCTCGCCTATCTCGTCCGCCGCCTGCTGGAAAATGGCGCGAACAGCAGCTTCGTCAACCGCATCGCCGACCCCGATGTCTCGATCGAGGAGATGATCGCCGACCCGGTCGAGATCGTTCGCGCCATGCCACATCCCGGCGCCCGGCATGACCAGATCGCCGCGCCCGCCGGCCTCTATCCCGATCGCCGAAATTCCGATGGCATCGACCTCAGCGATGAAGGCGCGCTAGCTAAGCTGACACAGGCGCTGCAGCACAGCGCCACCATCGCCTGGACCGCCGCGCCCGAGGGCGGGGAAGGGCCCGAAGGCGGGGAAGGGGAAGTGCGCCCGGTCTGCAACCCCGCCGACCATCGCGACATTGTCGGCACCGTCTGGGAAGCGAGCGCGGATCATGCTCGCGCCGCCGCGATCCGCGCCGCCAACGCCTGCTGGCCCAACACGCCCGTCGCCGATCGTGCCGCCATGCTGGATCGGGCGGCCGACGCGATGCAGGACCGGATGCCGGTGCTGCTCGGCCTCATCATGCGCGAAGCGGGCAAGTCGCTGCCCAACGCCATTGCCGAAGTGCGCGAGGCGATCGACTTCCTGCGCTATTATGCGGCGCAGGCGCGCACCACCTTTGCCCCGGACCAGGCGCCGCTGGGACCGATTGTCTGCATCAGCCCCTGGAACTTCCCGCTCGCCATCTTCACCGGACAGGTCGCGGCCGCATTGGTCGCGGGCAATCCGGTGCTGGCCAAGCCCGCCGAGGAAACCCCGCTGATCGCCGCCGAAGCCGTGCGCCTGCTGCATGAAGCCGGCGTGCCCGGCGATGCGCTGCAACTGCTGCCCGGCGACGGTCGCATCGGCGCCGCGCTGGTCGCCGCGCCGGAAACGGCGGGCGTCATGTTCACCGGCTCGACCGAGGTCGCCCGGCTGATCCAGCGCCAACTCGCCACCCGCCTCTCGCCCGCGGGCAAGCCGATCCCGCTGATCGCCGAGACCGGCGGCCAGAATGCGATGATCGTCGACAGTTCGGCGCTGGCGGAACAGGTGGTGGCCGACGTCATCGCCTCCGCCTTCGACAGCGCCGGCCAGCGCTGTTCGGCGCTGCGCATATTGTGCCTGCAGGAAGATGTCGCCGATCGCACCCTCACCATGCTGAAGGGCGCGCTCAGGGAATTGCGCATCGGCCGCACCGATCGGCTCGCGGTCGATACCGGCCCGGTCATCACCGCCGAGGCGAAGGCGGGCATCGAACAGCATATCGCCGCGATGCGTGCGCTCGGCCGCAAGGTCGAGCAGCAGGAACTGCCCGAAGAGGCGGCGCACGGCACCTTCGTCGCGCCGACCATCATCGAACTGGACAGCATCGCCGACCTCAGCCGCGAGATATTCGGCCCGGTGCTGCACGTCATCCGCTTCCGCCGCGAGCGGATGGATGCGCTGGTCGATGCGATCAACGCCACCGGTTATGGCCTGACCTTCGGCCTGCACACCCGCCTCGACGAGACGGTGGCCCGCGTCACCGCGCGGGTGAAGGCCGGCAATATCTATGTGAACCGCAACGTCATCGGCGCGATCGTCGGGGTTCAGCCGTTCGGCGGGCGCGGCCTGTCGGGCACCGGACCCAAGGCGGGCGGGCCGCTCTATCTCGGCCGCCTGACCCGCACCGCGCCGGTCTTTGCCGAGCGGGTCGGCTATCTCGCTTCGCCGATCCATGATTTCGTCAGCTGGCTGGAAGCGCAGGACGATCATGAGGCGGCGGCGGTCGCGCGCCATTATGGCGATGCGTCGGCGCTCGGCGTCGAACTGGCGCTGCCCGGCCCGGTCGGCGAGACCAACCTCTATGCGTTGCATCCGCGCGGCCTGCTGCTGCTGCGTCCCGGCACGCGGCGCGGCCTGCTGGCCCAGATGGCCGCCGTGCTGGCAACCGGCAATCGCGCGGTGATCGAAGGGACGCCGCTGCCACAGGGCCTGCCCGCCAGCGTCGCCGCCCATTTCCTCGTCCAGCCCGACGCGCCCTTTGCCGCGATGCTGGTGGAGGGCGACGCCGACCAGATCCTCGCCGCAACCCAGGCGGTGGCCGAACTGGATGGGCCGATCGTCACCGTCCATGCCGCCGCGCCCGGCGACGAGCGCGCCTGGCATCTCGACTGGCTGCTGGAGGAAGTGTCGACCTCCATCAACACGACCGCCGCGGGCGGCAATGCCAGCCTGATGATGATCGGCTGATGATGAAAAGGGCGGCCTGCACGGGCCGCCCTTTTTCTTTGTGGCAGGTCGCCGCGCGTCAGGCGACGCTGAGGCGCACGTCGATATTGCCGCGGGTGGCGTGCGAATAGGGGCAGATCGTGTCCGCTTCGGCGACCAGCGCCTCGGCCGCAGCCTTGTCGACGCCCGGCAGGCTGATTTCCAGCGCGACGTCCAGGCCAAAGCCCTTGTCGCTGCGCGGGCCGATGCCGACCGTGGCGGTGACGCTGGCGTCGGCGGGTACGCGGGGCAGATCCTTGTCCTGGCTCGCGGCGAACTTCATCGCGCCCAGGAAGCAGGCGGCATAACCCGACGCGAACAGTTGTTCGGGATTATTGCCCTGGCCATTGCCGCCCAGTTCCTTGGGCGTGCCCAGCGTCACCGCGAAGCTGCCATCGGTGGTTGCGGCCTTGCCGTCGCGGCCGCCGGTTGCGGTGGCGCTGGTGGAATAGAGGATCTTGCTGCTCATCGATCGGTCCTTTCATTTAATCATCTGCGATTAAATCGCGTGCGATCTATATGTACCTGCCGATGTGAGTCGTCAACCCTTGCGATCATATCGCGTGCGATTTATATTTCCGGGCAAGGAGTATCGCCATGACCACCCCCGCCATGACTGCCCAAGATACCGCGCGCGGCGCGCTCGATGATTTTCTCTGCTTCGGCGTCTATTCGACCGGGCTTGCCTTCAATCGCCTCTACAAGCCGCTGCTGGATCGCTACGGTCTCACCTATCCCCAATATCTGGTGATGGTGGCACTGGCCCGACGCGACGACCAGACGGTCGGCGAACTGGGCAACCAGCTCTTCCTCGAATCCAACACGCTGACCCCGCTGATCAAGCGGCTGGAGGCGGCGGGCCTCGTCACCCGTCAGCGCGACACCGCCGACGAGCGGGTGGTGCGGGTGCGCCTGACGCAGCATGGCCAGTCGGTGGCGCAGGACGTCTCAACCTGCGTCCCCGCCGAACTGATGGAGGCCGTCGGCATCTCGATCGAGGAAATCGCCGCACTCAACCAGTCGCTGGTGACGCTGCGGGAGAAGCTGCAGCGGGCGGCCTGACCGCCCCGTCATTCACATGACTCCAGATGCGCGAGATCACGACCGATCCTTCGCCCACGGCCGAAGCGACGCGCTTCACCGATCCGGCGCGCACGTCGCCGACCGCGAAGATGCCGGCGCGGGAGGTTTCATAGGGGGAGGGGGCCTCGACCGCATCGCCGGTCAGCACGAACCCCTTGTCGTCCAGCGCCACCAGTCCCGACAGCCAGCCGGTATTGGGCGCCGCGCCGACCATGATGAACAGGGCGCAGCAGGCGATCTCGCGCGCGCTGCCGTCGGCGTGACGGATGGTCACCGCATCGAGCTGCGCATCGCCATGCAGACTGTCAATTTCGGTGTCATAATGGATGGTGATCGCCGGGTCTGCCTCCAGCCGGCTGGACAGATAGCTGGACATCGACAAGGCGAGCGAAGGCCCGCGCACCAGCAGATGGACATGGCGCGCGCTGCGGCTGAGGAACATCGCCGCCTGGCCGGCGCTGTTGCCGCCGCCGACCACCACCGCTTCGGCCTGGCGGCAATAGCGGGCCTCATTCTCGGTCGCGGCATAATAGACGCCGGCGCCCTCCAGATCGGCGAGCCGGTTAACCGGCAGGCGCCGATATTCCACGCCGGTCGCGACCAGCACCGCGCGGGCGCAGATGCGCTGGTCATTGTCGAAGACGCCGCAATAATGGCCGTCGCCGGTTTCCTCCAGTGCGGTCACCCGGCGCGGCATCAGGAAGCGGGTGCCGAATTTCATGGCCTGCACCTCGCCGCGCCACACCAGGTCCGCGCCGGAAATGCCGGTGGGAAAGCCCATATAATTTTCGATCCGGCTCGACGTGCCGGCCTGGCCGCCGATCGCGATATCCTCCACCACCAGCGCGTTCAGCCCTTCGGCCCCGGCATAGACGGCCGCCGCCACGCCGGCTGGTCCGCCGCCCACGATCAGCAGGTCGACCGTCTCATTCTCGGTAAAGCCGCGGTCGAGGCCGAACAACCGGGCGACCTTCTCGGGGGTGGGATCGGCAACGACATTGTCGCGACCGAAGATCACGGCGGGCTGGTCCGCCCGCGCCCCGCAACTGGCGGCAACCCGCCGGGCATCGTCGCTGCCCAGCGCATGGGATGTGTAGGGCAGGCGGTTGCGGCTGGCGAACTCGGCGATGCAGCGCACCGCCCGATCCTCATCCTCGCCGATCAGCACCAGGGTGCTGTCGCCCATGTCGAGCTGCCGCCGGCGTCGCGCCGCCAGCACGGTGATGATGATGTCCGACATTTCCGGGATCGCCGCCATCAGGCGCAGCATCGCCGGGCGCGGCACTTCCAGTACGCGGGTATCGCGCGCTGCCCGCATCGGGATAGACCAGCTGCCGCCGCCCAGGAAGGAAATCTCGCCCATGAACTGGGTCGGGCCGATGGTGGAGGGGACATGCCGTTCCTCGCCAAACGGATTGACCACCTCGATCTCGCCATCCTCGACATAGATGAAGCGGTCGACCGGGTCGCCGGGCCGAACGATATAGGCGCCGGCGGGATAGACGGCCTCGCTGCCCTCGGCCCGCAGCGCCGCGACATGCTCGGCCGTCAGCGGCACACGCTGCATCTCCCGCAGATCGCGCCCGATCGTTTCCATCGCCGGCCTCCCGCCACTCCGTGTCGCGCGATGATGGCGATGGTGCAGCGTGTGCGCAATGGTCGCGGGCGCTCGGGATGCGATCAGGCACATCAAAAGGTTGATCTCGATCAGCCCTGGCGCTCCGGCGCAAGGTGGCGCTTGCTTTCGCACGGAAATGCCCCTTAGTCGGCACCTCCGTCACGGCAACGACAACAGGATGATAATGGGCAAGGCGAAATTTGGCTCCGTCAGTGGGCGCACGGATGCATGGGCGGCGCTGGGCCTGTTCCTCGGAATCGCCTTCTTCCTGGTAAGCGGCGCCGTCGCCTATCTCAATATCCAGGGCCTGGGCGAGAGCGACCGGGCGATCCGCCATACCCATAATGTGCTGATCGCGCTCGATGAACTGCTCTCGACTGCGCAGGATGCCGAGACCGGCCAGCGCGGCTATCTGCTGACGAGCGACCGTGGCTATCTGGAACCCTATGAGAATGCGGTGCAGACCATGCCCGGCCGGCTCGATGCGCTGGCCAGGCTGACCCGCGACAACCCGACCCAGCAGAATAATCTCGCCCGCCTGCGGCGTCATGTCGATGCCAAGCTTGCCGAACTCAGGGAAACGATCGAGGCGCGGCGCAACCAGAGCATCATCCAGGCGCTGACGATCGTTACCACCGGCCGCGGCAAGCAGGAAATGGACGCCGTCCGGGCCCAGCTCGACACGATGGCGCGTGAGGAATTGCGACTGCGGGAAATCCGCCTCGCCGACATGGCATCGGCCTCGCAGACCGCGATCATGTCGGGCCTTGTTACCGGCCTTCTGGGCGTGGTGCTGACCATCGCCGTCTATCTGCTGGTACGCCGCAACAGCAAGGCGCGCGCGCGCCAGGTCTGGTTGCAGGCGGGGCATCTGGGGCTGGCCGACGCCATGCGTGGCGACCAGAGCGTCGAGCAGCTGGGGGAGGCGATCCTCGCCTTCCTCGCGCGCTATCTCGGCTTCCAGGGCGGTGCCCTGTTCAAGGGCGAGGAAGGCCAGTTCAACCGCGTCGCGACGCTCGGCGTGCCGGCCGACGCCGACATGCCGCAGCGCTTCGTCGCCAAGGAAGGCCTGCTCGGCCAGGTCGCGGCCGAAGGGCGGGCGCAACTGCTGCATGACGTGCCCGATCATTATCTGACGATCGGCTCGGCCTTTGGCCGCGATCGTCCCCGCCATCTGCTGATCGTGCCGACCGTGACCGACGGCGTCGTCAATGCGGTGGTCGAACTGGGCGCCTTCGATCCGGTCGATGACCGCGTGCTCGAACTGCTGGAGGAAGCGAGTGCCGGCATGGGCATCGCACTGCGCTCGGCCCGTTTCCGCGCCCGGTTGCAGGACGCGCTGGAGGAAACCCAGCGTCAGGCCGAGGAATTGCAGGCCCAGGGCGAGGAACTGCGCGCCAATAATGACGAGCTGGAAACCCAGAGCCGCCAGCTTCAGGACTCCGCCTCCCGCCTGGAGGCGCAGCAGAGCGAGCTGGAACAGACCAATGTCCAGCTGGAGGAGCAGGCCCGCCACATGCAGGCGCAGCGCGACGATCTCGCCCGTGCCCAGCTGTCGCTCCAGCAACAGGCCGCCGAGCTGGATCAGGCCAGCCGCTACAAGTCCGAATTCCTCGCCAATATGAGCCATGAGCTGCGCACGCCGCTCAACTCGCTGCTCATCATGGCACGCCTGCTGGCGGAAAACCGGGCCGGCAATCTCAGTGCCGATCAGGTGCGCCATGCCGAAACGATCGAGACGTCGGGCAATGATCTGCTGACCCTGATCAACGACATTCTCGACATTTCCAAGATCGAGGCGGGCAAGCTGGAATTGCAGCCGCGTTCGGTGCGGATCGCGCCGATGCTGGACAAGCTGCAGGCGATCTTCGCGCCCTCGGCCCAGGCCAAGGGCCTGTCCTTCCGCCTCGCCGCCGGCGCCGATCCGGTCGAGATCGAAACCGATCCGCAGCGCGTCGAGCAGGTGCTGAAGAATTTCCTGTCCAATGCGATCAAGTTCACCGATCGGGGCGAGGTCGCGCTGACCGTCGGCCGGCATGCGGATGGCCGGGTCGCCTTCACCGTGCAGGACAGCGGCGTCGGTATTGCGGAAGCACAGCAGAAGCTGATCTTCGAACCTTTCCGCCAGGCCGATGGCACGATCAGCCGCAAATATGGCGGCACCGGCCTTGGCCTATCCATCTCGCGCGAACTGGCGCGGCTGCTGGGCGGCGAACTGCGCGTCGAAAGCCAGCCGGGCGAGGGCAGTGCCTTCTCGCTGCTGCTGCCCGATCGCTTCGATCCCGCGCTCAGCCATCTGCCTTCGATCAGCTTGGCCGAAGCGCCGCGCCCCCAGCCGGTGGCGCCGGCGCGCCAGCGTGTCGCCAGCCTGGTCGATACTCAGGATGATCGCGAAACCCTGTCCGGGGATTCGCGCCTGATCCTGATCGTGGAGGATGATCCGGTCTTTGCCCGCATCCTGTGCGACATCGCGCATGAACAGGGCTTCCAGTGCCTGATCGCCGGCACCGCCGACGAAGGCGCGCTGATGGCCCGGCAATATCTGCCCCATGCCGTGATCCTGGACATGAACCTGCCCGACCATACCGGCCTGTCGGTGCTCGACCGGATCAAGCGCGACATGCGCACCCGCCACATCCCGGTCCATGTCGTGTCGGTCGATGATGACAGCCAGGCGGCGCTGGCCAGCGGCGCGATCGGCTATCTGTTCAAGCCGGTGAAGCGTGACGCGCTGATCGACATGCTCGAAGGGCTGGAGGCGCGCATGGCCCAGCGCATGCGCCGGGTTCTGGTGGTCGAGGACGACGCCCAGCAGGCCGAGAGCATCAAGCTGCTGCTCGCCTCGCGCGAGGTGGAGACGCTGGAGGCCCATTCGGCCGCCCAATGTTTCGAGATGCTGGGCCGCGAGACCTTCGACTGCATGGTGCTCGATCTCAACCTGCCCGATGCGTCCGGTTTCGATCTGCTCGAACGGTTGAGCGCAGACGACAGCGTCGGCTTCCCGCCAGTCATCGTCTATACCGGCCGCGACCTTGGCGCGGAGGAGGAACTGCGCCTGCGCCGCTATTCCAAGTCGATCATCGTCAAGGGCGCCAAGTCGCCCGAACGGCTGCTCGATGAAGTGACGCTGTTCCTGCATCAGGTGGTGTCGGAACTGCCCGAACCCCAGCAGCAGCTGATCGCTCGTTCGCTCAGCCGCGACGAGGCGCTGGAAGGCAAAAATATTCTGGTTGTCGAGGACGATATACGGAACGTTTATGCCCTCACGAGCATTTTCGAACCCCATGGGGTTCATGTCCGTATCGCACGCAATGGCCGCGAGGCGCTTGTCGCGCTCGAAGAGGCTGCGCGCGCCGAGGCGCCCAAGGTCGATCTTGTGCTGATGGACGTGATGATGCCCGAAATGGATGGGCTGACCGCGATGCGCGAAATCCGCAAGCAGGGCTGGGGCGTGGGCCTGCCGATCATCGCGCTCACGGCCAAGGCGATGGCGCAGGACCAGCAGGAATGCCTGGCCGCCGGTGCCAACGATTATCTCGCCAAGCCGCTCGACGTCGACAAGCTGCTCAGCCTGGTGCGTGTATGGATGCCGCGCTGATGGAAGAACATTTCGGGCCGCGGGACGAGCTGGAGCTCGACCTGCTGCTCGAAGCGATCTTCCGCCACTATCATTACGACTTTCGCGGCTATTCGCGCGGATCGCTGCATCGCCGGCTGGCCCGTGCCCAGCATCAGCATGGCTGCGACAGCCTGTCCCAGCTTCAGCATCTGCTGCTGCGCGATCCCGCCGTATTCGCCGACCTGATGGGCTTCCTCACCATCCAGGTGAGCGAGATGTTCCGCGATCCCGCCTATTTCCGGGCATTGCGCGAGCAGGTCGTGCCGCATCTCAAGACCTATCCCTCGCTCAAGATATGGATCGCCGGATGCGCCAATGGCGAGGAATTCTACTCGCTCGCGATCCTGTTCCGCGAGGAAGGGCTGGAGGATCGCACGATCTTCTACTGCACCGACATCAGCCCGGCCGCGCTCGAAAAGGCGGAGGCGGGCATCTACGCGATCGATCGTCTGCCGCAATTCAGCGAAAATCATCGGCTCGCGGGCGGGAAGGCCTCGCTGTCCGATTATTATACTGCCGCCTATGGCGCTGCCGTCTTCGACAAGACGCTGCGTCGCCGTGCGGTCTTTGCACAACATAATCTGGCGAGCGACCAGGTCTTCGGGGAGGTACAGCTGGTGTCCAGCCGTAATGTGCTCATCTATTTCGATCGCGAATTGCAGGACCGCGCGCTCGGCCTGTTCGGGGAATCGCTGGTCCGCGGCGGCTTCCTGGGGCTGGGCTCGAAGGAAACGCTGCGCTTCTCGCGCTATTCCGATGGCTTCGCCGATTTCGACGAGGGCGAGAAAATCTATCGCCGCAACCTTCAGGATCTGAAGGCGCTCGACCATGCAGCCTGAACCCACCAAGATCCTGGCGGTCGACGATGTCGAGGAAAATCTGACCGCGCTCGAAGCGCTGCTGGCGGACGAGGGCGTGACCCTGATCAAGGCGCGGTCGGGCATGCAGGCGCTCGAACTGCTGCTGGTGGAGGATGTCGCGCTGGCGCTGCTCGACGTGCAGATGCCGGGCATGGACGGGTTCGAGCTGGCCGAACTGATGCGCGGCACGGAACGGACCCGGCGTGTGCCGATCATCTTCCTGACCGCCGTGGCGACCGACGAGCGACGCCAGTTTCGCGGCTATGAAAGCGGTGCGATCGACTATCTGTTCAAGCCGGTCGACCCCCATATCCTGCGGCACAAGGTCGCCTTGTTCGTCGAACTGTTCCAGCAGCGGCAGGAACTGGCGCGAGAACGTGACAGCCATGCCGCGGCCCTGGCCCGCATCCAGGCCCATGGCGACAACAGCCCGTTGGCGATCGTGGAAATCGACGCCCAGCGCCATGTCGTTGCCTGGTCCAAGGGAGCGGAGCGGCTGTTCGGCTGGCGTGCGGCAGAGGTGGCGGGCTTTGGCGCGTCCGAACTCAAATGGCTGGACGACAGCCAGCGTGGCGACTTTGCCGGCCTGATGGACGAGATGATCGCCGGCACCGTGCCGCGCACCAACCGCCTGCTGCGCTTCCACACGGCCGAGGGGCTGACCCTCGATTGCGAATGCTATTGCTCGGCGCTGCGCGATGCCGCCGGCCGGCTTTTCTCGATCAGTCTGCAGATCCTCGACGTGACCGAACGCAAGCGGGCGGAGGCGACGCAGAAGCTGCTGATCGGCGAGCTTAATCACCGGGTGAAGAACACGCTGGCGTCGGTCCAGGCGATCGCCACCCAGACCTTGCGCCATTCGTCCGGCCCGTCCGATTTCGCCCCGACCTTCATCGGTCGCATCCATGCGCTGGCCAGCGCCCATTCGCTGCTGAGCGGCGAAACCTGGCAGGCCGCGCGGCTGGGCGATCTGATCGAGGGGCAGGTGACGATCGGCGCGATCGACGGAGAACGATTCCATTGGAACGGGCCGGAGGTCGACCTGCGGCCCGAACCGGCGCTGCACCTGGCGCTGGTGCTGCACGAACTGGTGACCAACGCCCATAAATATGGTGCGCTGTCGGCCCCGGCCGGCCGTGTCGAGCTGGAATGGCGCTTGACCAATGACCAGTTGGTTCTGGATTGGCGCGAACGCGGCGGCCCACCGGTTGCGCCGCCCAGCCGTCGCGGCTTCGGCACTGCGCTGATCGAGCGCAGCCTGCGTTCCGACGGCGGCAGTGCCCAGCCCCATTACGGCGCCGAGGGCATGGGATGGACGCTGACGCTGCCCTATGCCTCCAGCCCGCGCCTGCGTAAGAAGGCGCGTCCGGCGCCCCGCGAACAGGGCGCGAGCGGCAGTGGCAGTGACGGCAAGGCGCATCTGGGCGGCCGCCGCCTGCTGCTGATTGAGGATGAGCCGCTGGTGGCCTTCGAACTGGCCGCGACGCTGGAGGATGCCGGCGGCCATATCGTCGGGCAGGCTGCGACTGTGGCCGATGCGCTGGCCCTGATCGATCAGGCGGAATGCGACCTGGTGCTGCTTGACGGCAATCTCCAGGGTGAGGGCGTGGAGCAGGTTGCGCGCGTCCTGGCGGACCGGGCCATACCCTTCCTGTTCGTCAGCGGCTATGGGCGCGATCATCTGCCCGAAGCGTTTGATGCGGTGCCGGTGATCGAAAAGCCCTTCAAGGTCGCCGACCTGATCGACGCTATTGCCAAATTGGCGGTGCCGGCAACCTAGGGGGGATGCTCTGTTGAGGTGGGGCAGGGGGCATCTCGAACCATGTTCGGGATGTCCTCGGTCTGCCCGCGCTCCGACGGGCCATGACGAAGAGGCGAAACGCAAAAACCCCGGACTTCCGATGGAAGTCCGGGGTTTTTCTGCTTATCGTCCCGAACCGAAGTCCGAGCGAATAAGTTGGTCGGGGAAAGAGGATTCGAACCTCCGGCCCCTGCCTCCCGAAGACAGTGCTCTACCAGGCTGAGCTATTCCCCGACCGATGCCGAAGCCGCTTTTGGGGCGGCCCCGTAAGGCAGGAGTGCGCCTATAGAGAGGGGTTTGAGGGCTGGCAAGTCACCTGATGCGCTTTTTTGAAAATTCTACAAAAGACCCGCATCGCGGAAGCTGAAACAGCCGGTTGGCGTGTCGATCCGATGGTCGGCCAGGTGGATGTCGAGCGCTCGCAGCCGGCGGTGCAGGCTGCGGGTCAGGGCGATATCGACCGGCTGCGGCGCCGCACTGTGCCGCCGCTGGTGCAGGATGACCCGTCGCGCATCGCTGGCCAGCAGGTGCGCGACCAGGCAGGGCCAGTTGCCATCGGGGTGCAGCCGGTCGCGCGGCTGGCCGTCCTCGTCGAGAATCACCAATGTCAGCATCGCACCCCCTGGGCACGCAGCCTGTCAGCAATGCGCCGGGAGCGGAGACGCGGAATGATCCGTAGTGGCGGAACGGAGCGGGCCGGGCGGGCAGTCGTATCCGTTATGGCGCGACCTTTGGTCGGGACAGCGGGGCAGGGGGGATGCTACATGGACGGGACGCCCAGATTCACTCCCATCCCAGGATCACCGACCTTGCACGCCATGTCGCCGCAGCCGCCCCATTATGAAGAGCAATATCTCGACCTGATGCGCCATATCTGGCGCCATGGTGACGAGCGGATTGATCGCACCGGCGTTGGCACCCGCTCGATCCTGGGCGCGACCCTGCGATTCTCGCTGGCCGACGACGCGGTGCCGCTGCTGACCACCAAGCGGGTCTACTGGAAGGTCGCGGCACGTGAGATGCTGTGGTTCCTGACCGGCGACACCAATATCCGCGAGTTGGTGAAGCAGAATGTCCATATCTGGACCGACTGGCCGCTCGACAGCTACCGCAAGACGACCGGCGAGGATATCGGCCGCGACGCGTTCGAGGCGCGAATCATCGAGGACGAGGCCTTTGCCCGGCAATGGGGCGATCTCGGCCCGGTCTATGGCGCCCAATGGGTGAACTGGCCGCGCTACGAGCCGGCCGGCGACGGCCTGTTCCGCCGGGCGGCGCAGGGCCACAACCAGATCGCAGCACTGGTCGAGGCGATTCGCACCAACCCCGGTTCGCGCCGCCTGCTCTTCACCGGCTGGAATGTCGCGGAGGTGGCACAGATGGCCTTGCCGCCCTGCCATATGACCTATCAGTTCCAGGTGTCGGACGGCCGCCTCAACGGCCTGCTCTTCCAGCGCAGCTGCGACCTGGGATTGGGCTTTGCCTTCAACATCTTCGGCCTGTCGATGATCACCCGGATGCTGGCCCAGCAATGCGATCTGGAACCGGGCGAGGTGGTCTGGCAGGGCGGCGACGTCCATCTCTACCTCAATCATGCCGATCTGGTGGAGGAGCAGATCAGCCGCACCCCGGCTGGCGCGCCAAAGCTGCGGATCAATCGCCGGCCTTCGAGCATTTTCGACTATAAGATCGAGGATTTCGAGGTGCAGGATTATGCGCCGCAGGCCCATATTTCCGCGCCCGTCGCTGTTTAAGGTGACAGCGAAGGCGACAGGCGAAAAGGAATTGGGTCAGTAAGGCTTGCCTTGCGCGGCGTTGAAATATAATAATTGCCACAAGCAATATTATTGCAACGCACAATAGGAGGCAGGATGACCGATTCGATCGAATCCGGCGCTGTGACGGACGGGCAGGGGCGCAACCTGCCGCCGCTGCAGCTGCATGTGCCCGAGCCGCCCGCGCGGCCCGGTGAAAGCGCGGACTTCACCCATTTCGACATTCCCGCGGCCGACGCGGCGCCGCGCCCGGACGAGGCGACCCACCCTTCGCAGATGCGCGACTTCGCCTATGGGCTGGTCCGCGTGCTGGACGAGGATGGCCATGCGGTCGGCGCCTGGGACCCCAAGCTGCCGGCTGACACGCTGCTCAAGATGCTGCGCTATATGGCGCTGACCCGCGCCTTTGACGGCCGCATGTTCCGCGCCCAGCGCCAGGGCAAGACCAGCTTCTACATGAAGTCGACCGGCGAGGAGGCGGTGTCGATCGGCGCCGCGCTTGCCTTGTCGCGCGACGACATGTGCTTCCCCTCCTATCGCCAGCAGGGCATTTTGATCGCGCGCGACTGGTCCATCGTCGACATGATGAACCAGATCTACTCGAACAAGGGCGACCGGATGAAGGGGCGCCAGCTGCCGATCATGTATTCGGCGCGCGAGGCCGGCTTCTTCTCCATCTCCGGCAACCTCACCACCCAATATCCCCAGGCCGTGGGCTGGGCGATGGCGAGCGCGGCCAAGGGCGATACCCGCATCGCCGCCACCTGGTGCGGCGAGGGCTCGACCGCGGAGGGCGACTTCCATTCGGCCTGCACCTTCGCCAGCGTCTATCGCGCCCCGGTCATCATGAATGTGGTGAACAACCAGTGGGCGATCAGCAGCTTCTCCGGCTTTGCCGGGGCGGAGGCGACCACCTTCGCCGCGCGCGCGATCGGCTATGGCATTGCCGGGCTGCGCGTCGATGGCAATGACGTGCTGGCCGTCTATGCCGCCACCCGCTGGGCCGCCGACCGCGCCCGCGCCAATGGTGGCCCGACCTTGATCGAGCATTTCACCTATCGCGTCGAAGGGCACAGCACGTCGGACGATCCGACGGCCTATCGCTCGGCCGAGGAAAGCAGCAAATGGCCGCTCGGCGATCCGATCGCGCGGCTGAAACAGCATTGCATCACGCTGGGCATCTGGGACGAGGAGCGGCACGCCGCGATGGACCAGGAACTGGCCGAGATGGTCCGCGACGCCGCGCGTGAGGCCGAAAAGAACGGCATATTGGGCCATGGCCTCCACCATCCGATGGAAAGCATGTTCCAGGACGTGTTCGAGGACATGCCCTGGCACCTGAAAGAACAGCAGCAGCAGATGCTGGACGAATGGAAGGCGGCAGGGCTGTGATGAAAACACATATTTTTCCGTTCGGGCTGAGCTTGTCGAAGCCCTCTACTGAGCGGAGCGAAGTCGCTTCGCCTTCGGCTCTGCAGAGCCCTTCGACTTCGCTCAGGGCGAACGGCGTTGGAGGATCGCGCCATGATTGAAGCGCCTCTCGAAGCTGTGGCTGACACCCAGCAAATGAACATGATCCAGGCGATCAACAGCGCGCTGGACGTGATGATGGGCCGCGACCCCGATGTCGTGGTGATGGGCGAGGATGTCGGCTATTTTGGCGGCGTGTTCCGCGCCACCGCCGGCCTCCAGCAGAAATATGGCAAGAACCGCGTGTTCGACACGCCGATCACCGAATGCGGCATCATCGGCGTCGCGGTCGGCATGGGCGCCTATGGCCTGCGGCCGGTGCCGGAAATCCAGTTCGCCGACTATATCTACCCCGCGCTCGACCAGTTGGTGAGCGAAGCAGCGCGGCTGCGCTATCGCTCGGCCGGCGAGTTCATCTCGCCGATGACGGTGCGTTCGCCCTTTGGCGGCGGCATCTTCGGCGGCCAGACTCACAGCCAGAGCCCGGAAGGCATCTTCACCCATGTGTCCGGGGTCAAGACGGTGATCCCGTCCACCCCCTATGACGCCAAGGGGCTGCTGATCGCGGCGATCGAGGATAATGACCCGGTCATCTTCTTCGAGCCCAAGCGCATCTATAACGGCCCGTTCGACGGCCATTATGACACGCCGGCCAAGAGCTGGGCGGGCCATGCAGATGCCCAGGTGCCGCAGGGCTATTATCGCATCGACCTCGGCAAGGCGCGGATCGCCCGACCCGGCGAGGCGCTGACCATCCTCTGCTATGGCACGATGGTCCATGTCGTTGAAAACACCGTGGCAAAGCTGGGTATCGATGCCGAAATCGTCGACCTGCGCAGCCTGGTGCCGCTCGACATCGAGACGATCGAGGCGTCGGTCAGGAAGACCGGCCGCTGCCTGATCGTGCATGAAGCAACGCGGACGTCCGGCTTTGGCGCCGAACTGTCGGCGCTGGTGCAGGAACGCTGCTTCTACCATCTCGAAGCGCCGATCGAGCGCGTCACCGGCTTCGACACGCCTTATCCGCACAGTCTGGAATGGGCCTATTTCCCCGGCCCCGTGCGCATCCGCGAAGCCATCAACAAGATCATGCGGGACTGACCATCCCGCACCCCTTCCGTTCGTTTCGAGCGAAGTCGAGAAACGGAAGCGCCGCCCTATGATAAACGTGTCTCGACTTCGCTCGACACGAACGGAGAGTAAGATGGCCCTATTCACCTTCAAGCTGCCGGACATCGGCGAAGGCATTGCGCAGGCGGAGATTGTCGGCTGGCATGTCAAGGTCGGCGACCGGGTCGAAGAAGACCAGCCGATCGCCGACATGATGACCGACAAGGCGACGGTCGAGATGGAAAGCCCGGTCGCGGGCACCGTCGTCCGCCTGGCCGGCGAGCCGGGCGATCAGGTGTCGATCGGATCGATGCTGGTCGAGATCGAGACGGAAGGCGAGGGGGCGTCTGCCGCACCCGCGCCGACGGTCGAAACGGTCGAGGCCTCCATTGATGCTCCCCTCCCTTCCAGGGAGGGGCCGGGGGTGGGTGGCGAGCAAAGCGAGCTGCCTGCCGTTGAGCCAGAAGCACCGGCTTCGCCGGTACCCACCCCTAACCCCTCCCTGGAAGGGTGGGGGACTGATGCTGCCGCGCCCGTCCTCGCGTCCCCCGCCGTCCGCGCACGCGCCAGGGAACTGGGTATCGACCTCGCCCTGGTGAAGCCCCATGGCGACCATATCCGCCACGCCGATCTCGACGCCTATCTGCTCTACGGTTCGGGGCAGGGCTATCGCCCGGCCGGCCGCACGGCACCGCGCGCCGACGAGCAAGTGAAGGTGATCGGCATGCGCCGCCGCATTGCCGAGAATATGGCCGCGTCCAAGCGCCACATTCCCCACTTCACCTATGTCGAGGAAATCGACGTCACCGCGCTGGAGGAGGCGCGGGCACAGCTCAACGCCCATCGCGGCGATCGGCCCAAGCTCACCATGCTGCCGCTGCTGATCGTGGCGATCTGCAGGACGCTGCCCGACTTCCCCATGCTCAACGCCCGTTATGATGACGAGGCGGGCGTGGTGACGCGCCATGGCGCCGTCCATCTTGGCATGGCGACGCAGACCGACGCGGGGCTGATGGTGCCGGTGATCCGCGACGCGCAGGACAGGAATGTCTGGCAGCTGGCGACCGAGATCCGCCGCCTCGCCGACGCCGCGCGCAGCGGCAAGGCGACCTCGGCCGAACTGTCGGGTTCCACCCTGACCCTGACGTCGCTGGGGCCGCTCGGCGGCATCGCCACCACCCCGGTCATCAACCGGCCCGAAGTGGCGATCATCGGCCCCAACCGCGTGATTGAGCGGCCGATGTTCCGGGGGAAGGAGATCGTCGCGGCAAAGCTGATGAACCTGTCGATCAGCTGCGACCATCGCGTCGTCGACGGCTGGGATGCGGCGAGCTTCGTCCAGGCCGTGCGCAAGCTGCTGGAAACGCCGGTCCTGCTGTTCGAGGGCTGATGAATGCACGGGACCGGGGCGGCCAACGTCGCCCCGGTCCCGTCTGCGTCAGCGCACCTGCGCCCGATAGGTCAGCCGTCCCGATTGTCCCGGTGCCACGCTGTCGGGCAGGCGCCAGCGTATATGGGTAATATCCTCGGGCGTAGCGTGGCGGACACCGCCCAGCGGCGTCGGCAGCCATAATTGATCCAGTCGACCCCAATGGGCGCCGCCATCGACCGATGCCTGCATGGCGGGATCGGTCGGGTCGAGCAGGGTGCCGCGCGGCACCTGGCGAACCACGGTCAGCCCATGGGCCGTCCGGCTGCCTTCATGGCGCCAGTCGACCACGACGATCAACTGGTCGCCCGACATGGCGCGTTCGGCATTGGCGATGGTGCGGCGCGGGCGGCCATTAATGTCGGTCTGCACCCGTTCGACGAAGGTCCGGCTGTCGAGCCGCATGTCCTGCGCCCCGGCCTGCCAGGATGCGGTCATGCCTGCGATCAGGCCCAGGCCCGCGATCAAGCTTCTTGCCATGCGATATCCCCCTTATCGAATGTCCGCATCTCCTACGGCCAGTCTCCCCAATATTTGGTTAAGCCCCTGTTTGCCGTCTTCCTGATGCGATTCGCCGATGTCATTTGACCGGCCGCAGCGCCGGGTGCAGAGCGGCAGGGCTGCTGCACAGGGGACGGATCGGGCGTGACCACCAACGAGGAACTGGAAGTCAATCGGCGGCGCGACCGTTTGCTGGCATCGATCGCCTTGTCCTCGGGCGTCGGCCTGCTGCTGGCCTTGCCCTTCGCCCTGCGTGCGGGCGCCGAATTCTTCCTGCCGCTGACCGCCGCGCTGGTGATCGCGATCGCGCTGGTGCCGCTGCTCGAATGGCTGGAGCGGCGCGGGCTGCCCTCGGGCCTGTCGGCGCTGCTGGCGGTCGTCGCCTTCCTCAGTGTCGCCAACACCGCGCTGGTGCTGATCGTGGTGCCGGCGACCGACTGGTTCCGCATCCTGCCCCAGCGCCTGCCCAAGATTCAGGCAACACTGGCGCCGCTCATCGATTTCTATTCCCAGGCCCAGCGATTCGTTGACGAAACCGTCCAGATGCTGGTCGCGGGGCCGGCATCGGTCGCGCACAGGGCGGCGGTGGAAACGCCCGGATCGCTGCTGCAGTTCGCGGCCACCTCCGCCCCGTCGGCGATCATCCAGATGGTGTTCGCCCTGCTCATCATCTATTTCTTCCTGGCCGGCTGGACCCGGCTACGCCGCCGCACGATCAACAGCCGGGGCAGTTTCGACGGCGCCATGGCGGTCGCGCGGGTGATCCAGAATGTGGTCGACGCGACCTCCGCTTATGTGATGACGATCGCCACCATCAACCTGTGTCTGGGGCTCGCCGTGGCGCTGGCGCTCTGGCTGATCGGCATGCCATCGCCCTGGATGTGGGGTGGCATCGTCGCATTGCTCAACTTCATTCCCTATTTCGGCCCGATGCTGGCCGCCGTGCTGCTGGCGCTGGGCGGCCTCATGGTGTTCGACGATGTCTGGACGGCGCTGCTGCCCGCCTTTCTCCAGATCGGCTTCCATCTGGTGGAGGCCAATGTCATCACGCCCACCATCCTTGGCCGTCGCCTGACGATGAACCCGCTGCTGATTCTCGTCTCGCTGACCTTCTGGGGCTGGGTCTGGGGCACGCCCGGTGCGCTGCTCGGCGTGCCGTTGCTCATCATCGTGCAGACCGTCGTGGCCGCCGCCGGCACGCCCGACATCGCCGGTTTCCTGTTCGAACAGGGGACGCTGACGGTCAGCCGTCGCAAAGAAAATGCAACAAGTGAAGAAACTGATGGCGAGGACGGTTGACAGCTTGGCCGGACCCGCATAGACGGCCGCCCACACCGAACGCGGGTGTAGCTCAGTTGGTTAGAGCGCCGGCCTGTCACGCCGGAGGTCGCGGGTTCGAGCCCCGTCACTCGCGCCACTTTCCCTGACCGGAAAGTCGGAAGGTAAACAGATTTGCATCATCTGGTGACCATGGGTCACGATAGGATGCCGCCCTGCGCGGGTGTAGCTCAGTTGGTTAGAGCGCCGGCCTGTCACGCCGGAGGTCGCGGGTTCGAGCCCCGTCACTCGCGCCACTTCATTCCCGAAGTGATCCGATCGCCAGGCGATCCTTTTTCCCTCATATCGATACAGGCCAGCGGGCCGACACCAACCGCATCGGCCCGTGACGATTCGTCTCAGAGATGCTCGCCCGTCACATGCGGCGGCAGCGGTTCGTTGGCGAGCCAGCGATAGACGCCACCGGCGGCCAGCGCACCGATGATCGGCGCAACCCAGAACAGCCAGAGCTGATGCAGCGCGAGGCCGCCGACCAGCAGGGCCGGCCCGGTGCTGCGCGCCGGATTGACCGACGTGTTGGTGACCGGGATGCTGATGAGGTGGATCAGCGTCAGCGCCAGGCCGATCGCGATCGGGGCAAAGCCCGCCGGCGCGCGGCTGTCGGTCGCACCCAGGATCACGCTCAGGAAGCCGAAGGTCAGCACCATCTCGATCGCCAGCCCTGATTCGAGCGTGTAGCCGCCCGGCGAATGCAGGCCATAGCCATTGACCGCCAGGCCATTGGGCGCCAGCTCATAGCCCGGCTGGCCGCTGGCGATGAACAGCAGCAGCGCCGCGGCGATCACCGCGCCCACCAGTTGCACGACGATATAGGGGGCGATGTCGCGGGCCGGGAAGCGCCCGCCGGCCCACAGGCCGATCGTCACCGCCGGGTTGAGGTGGCAGCCCGAAATATGGCCGATGGAGAAGGCCATTGTCAGCACCGTGAGGCCGAAGGCCAGCGCCACGCCCAGCAGGCCGATGCCGACATCGGGAAAGGCCGCCGCCAGCACGGCGCTGCCGCACCCGCCGAACACCAGCCAGAATGTGCCGAAACATTCGGCAAATAGTCGCTTGCTCAATGGAACCATCGGATCCTCCTGTTGCACTGTGCGCCCGCCACCGGACATGGCTTGAGACCGGTGCGGGGTGGCGCCGCCCGGAGAATGCAGGATGACAGGAGGGGGCTGTCCGCGACACGGGCGGCCGATGCTGGTGACTGGCGCATGGACATGCCGTTGCCCCCGTTTCCGGCGAGCCGCCTGCATCGCGCATGGCCGCGATGCGTCCGCTATGGTCGCCTAACGCTCAGGGATAAGGCGAAACACCATGGGCTGGGCATCGGGATTAACCCTGACGCCAGCGCCCCGTTTCCATCCAGGCGAGCAGCCGCCGCAGCGGCAGGATCCAGATCCAGATCAGGCCCAGGAAAATATAGACCGGCACCTGGCCCCACATCGGCAACTGGCCGATCAGCGGCGACAGGCTGCCGACCAGTACGGCCCAGCCCAGGATCAGCCCCAGGATCGCGAACATGCCGGCCGGCTTGCGCCAGCTGGGCTGATGATAATGGCGCGGGTCGATGCTCATCGGGGTCAGGCTGCCTCGATCACGGCGGTTTCGGTCAGGATCATGTCGAGCGGCAGATCCCATGGGTCGGCCGGCACATCATCCAGTTCCTGCGCCGACCAGGCAAGGCCGACGCGCAAGGCATCGGGATGGCGGGCAAAGGCGCGGTCATAATAGCCGCCGCCCTGACCGAGGCGGTTCATCCGCTGGTCGAAACCCAGCAGCGGCGCGATGATGACATCCGGCACCACCGCACCGCCTGACGGCTCAGGGTGGCTGGTGCCGAACAGGCCGGGGAACAGCTGGTCCTCGGGACGCCACAGCAGGAAGTCCATGCTGCCCAGCCGATCGAGCACGCGCGGCAACGCCACCTGCTTGCCCATCACGCCCAGTTGCGGAGCCAGACGCTGCGCCGGCGCCTCGTCATCCAGCGCCATGTAGAGCGCGATCACCTGCGCGTCGGCGATGCGCTGGGCGAGCGGAGAGGGCACGGCCTTGAACGCCAGCCTGTGGGTCAGCGCGTCGAGCGAGGCGACGAAGTTGCGCCGCCGCTGCCGGGCGATCGCGCGCAGGGTCGACTTGTCGGCGGCATCACTGTCGTCGGGCATGGGGTGCCTTTGCTGGTAGGGGCAGGGTGACGGGACCGCCTTGGCCGTTTGCTGGAATATCCTCTGACGCCTCAACGTCAGGTGGGGACCATGTAGATCGGGCCAGAGCCCGCCCAGGGACAGCCCCCGTGGATGTGATTATCGCCTCAGGGATGTTCGCTAAAGCTCGCACCAGGCAGTGCCCGTCGCCGCCAATCTAGGCGTCGGCGGCGCGGGCGGCAAGAGCCTCGCTCAGCTTTTCTACGCGGGCGGCCAATGCCTCGACCGCGCGGGCGGCCGGCTCGTCATCGCCATCCAGCGCCAGTTGCTCCTGTCGGCCCGCTGCGGCGCGCTTCAGTTCGTTGAGTTCGTCCGCCATGAACAGCGCCGCGAACAGCAAGGTGCGCACCTCGGTCAGGCCCGGCGTGCTGCGCTGCGCCTGATAGGCCTTGTCCTCGATGATCTGGGCCAGATGCGCCATATGCGCTTCCTCGCCATCGCGGCAGCGCAGCTGATAGGGGCGACCGGCGATCTGCAGCATGATTTCAGCCATCGGTGCGCCCTCGCAATTCTCCGATCAGGTCGTCCAGCGATTGCAATGCCGCCTGGGCGGCCATCTGGTCGATGCCGGAATTGGCGTGGGGGACAGCCTGCGAAAGGCTGGCCACATTCTGTTCAAGCCGACTGATCGCGCGCTCCAGCGTGCCGATCGCCTGCATCATGCGGTCGCTTGCCATATTTTCTGCATAGCCAATGTTTTCGCCTTGCAAAAGCGCTGTTTGGACGGCTTGCCGCGCACCACGCCCCGCCTGCGGTTGACGCATGGGGATTGACGCGACAAAGGGAACCCAAATCGACTCGCCCGTTCGCGCGGGCCGTTCCATGCCAGTCATGAAAGACATCTTCCCGCTATGACCGTTTCCGACACGCAGCTCGCCAACGCCATCCGGGCGCTTTCCATGGACGCCGTGCAGGCTGCCAACAGCGGCCATCCCGGCATGCCGATGGGCATGGCTGACGTCGCCACCGTGCTGTTCAAGGATTATGTGAAGTTCGATCCGGCCGCGCCGAAATGGGCCGACCGCGACCGCTTCGTGCTGTCGGCCGGCCATGGCTCGATGCTGATCTACTCGCTGCTGAACCTCACCGGCTATGCCCGTCCGACGATGGACGACATTCGCAACTTCCGCCAGCTCAGCAGCCCCTGCGCCGGCCACCCGGAGAATTTCGAGCTGGCAGGGGTCGAAGCGACCACCGGCCCGCTGGGTTCGGGCCTCGCCACCGCCGTCGGCATGGCGATTGCCGAGCGTCACCTGAATGCCGAGTTCGGCGATGATCTGGTCGATCACCACACCTGGGTGATCGCCGGCGACGGCTGCCTGATGGAAGGCATCAACCATGAGGCGATCGGCCTCGCCGGTCACCTCAACCTGTCGCGCCTGATCGTGCTGTGGGACGATAACAAGATCACCATCGACGGCGCCGTCGACCTGTCGAGCAACGAAGATGTCCGCGCCCGCTATGCCGCCACCGGCTGGCATGTCGTGTCGTGCGACGGCCATGACGTCGCCGACGTGCGTCGCGCCATCGACGAAGCGCTGGCCGATCCGCGTCCCTCGCTGATCGCCTGCGCCACCAAGATCGGCTATGGCGCGCCGAACAAGGCCGGCACCTCGGGCGTCCACGGTTCGGCGCTGGGCGAGGCCGAAGTCGCCGCCGCCCGCGAGTTCCTGGGCTGGACCGCCGAACCCTTCGTCGTCCCCGCCGACATCGACGCCGCCTGGAAGGCAATCGGCGCCAAGGGCGGTGATGTTCGCAAGGCCTGGGAAGGTCGCCTGGCAAATGCTTCGGAGAGCGCTGAATTTTCGCGCCGTATGGCGGGCGAACTGCCGGCCGGCTTCTCGCTGGACGCCTATATCGACAGCCTGATCGCCAACCCGCAAAAGGTCGCCACCCGCAAGGCCAGCGAACTGGCGCTGGGCGCGATCAACGATCTGCTGCCCGAAACCGTCGGCGGCTCGGCCGACCTTACCGGCTCGAACAACACCAAGACCAAGTCGACCGGCCCGCTGACCCGTGACGATTACTCGGGCCGCTATGTCTATTATGGCATTCGCGAATTTGGCATGGCCTGCGCGATGAACGGCATGGCGCTGCATGGCGGCGTGATCCCCTATGGCGGCACCTTCCTGGTCTTTTCCGACTATATGCGCGCCGGCATCCGCCTCGCCGCGCTGCAGGAACAGCGGGTGATCCATGTCCTTACCCATGACTCGATCGGTCTGGGCGAAGACGGCCCGACCCACCAGCCGATCGAGCATGTCATGTCGATGCGCATGATCCCGAACCTCGACGTCTATCGCCCGGCCGACATCGTCGAGACGGCGGAGTGCTGGGAACTGGCACTGAAGGATGCGACCGGCCCGTCGGTGCTGGCGCTGACCCGCCAGAACCTGCCGCAGCTGCGCCTCGAAAAAGCTGAGAATCTGTCGGCCAAGGGCGCCTATCGCCTGGTCGCCGCGACCGCCGATCGCAAGGTCGTGCTGCTCGCCACCGGTTCGGAAGTCGAGATCGCCGTCGCCACCGCCAAGGCGCTGGAAGAACAGGGCATCGGCGCCGACGTCGTCTCGATGCCCAGCTGGGCCCATTTCGACGCGCAGGACGCCGCCTACAAGGCCGACATCCTGCCCGCCGGCGTGCTGCGCGCCTCGATCGAGGCCGGCACCACCTTCGGCTGGGAACGCTATACCGGCCTTGACGGCCTGCGCTTCGGCATCGACAGCTTCGGCGCGTCGGCTCCGGCCGAAGTCCTCTACGACCATTTCGGCCTGACCGCCGCCAAGATCGCTCCGCAGATCAAGGCCGCGCTCGGCGCCTGAGCCCAAGACCTACACGCAAACCGGGAGACAAGTGCAGTGGCAACGAAGGTAGCAATCAACGGTTTCGGCCGCATCGGTCGTCTGGTGGCGCGCGCCATCCTCTCGCGCACCGACCATGATCTGGAACTGGTGAGCATCAACGACCTGGGCGATGCCAAGGCCAATGCCCTGCTGTTCAAGCGCGACTCGGTCCATGGCAACTGGGCTGGCGAAGTCAGCGTCGACGGCGATTTCCTGGTGGTCGACGGCAAGAAGATCAAGGTGACGGCAGAGCGCGATCCCGCCAATCTGCCGCACGCCGAACTGGGCGTCGAAATCGCCCTGGAATGCACCGGCATCTTCACCAGCAAGGACAAGGCCGGCGCCCACCTGACCGCCGGCGCCAAGCGCGTCGTCATCTCGGCACCGGGCACCAACGTCGACAAGACTGTCGTCTTCGGTGTCAACCATGACGAGCTGACCGCCGACGACATCATCATCTCGAACGCCAGCTGCACCACCAACTGCCTGGCGCCGCTTGCCAAGGTGCTGAACGATTCGATCGGCATCGAACGCGGCTTCATGACCACGATCCACAGCTACACCAACGACCAGAACACGCTGGACCAGATCCACAAGGACATGCGTCGCGCCCGCGCCGCTGCCCTGTCGATGATCCCGACCACCACCGGTGCCGCCCGCGCCGTGGGTGAGGTTCTGCCCGCGCTCAAGGGCAAGCTGGACGGTTCGTCGGTCCGCGTGCCGACCCCGAACGTCTCGGTCGTCGACCTGAAGTTCATCCCCAGCCGCGCCACCACGGTCGAGGAAGTCAACGGCCTGCTCAAGGCTGCGTCGGAATCCGGCCCGCTCAAGGGCATCCTGGGCTATTCGGACGAGCCGCTGGTCTCGATCGATTACAACGGCGATCCGCGCAGCTCGACCGTCGACAGCCTGGAAACGGCCGTGATCGAGGGCAATCTGGTCCGCGTGCTCAGCTGGTACGACAATGAATGGGGCTTCTCGAACCGCATGATCGACACCTCGGGTGTCATGGCGAAGTTCCTCTAAGCCTTCTCAGCCCCGCCGGATCAACCGGCGGGGTTTTTCTTCTGATATAATTCCAAATTCTAGGAGCGATCATGGCAAAGCCGTTCAAGACACTCGACGACATGGGCGACATCACCGGCAAGGTGGTGCTGGTGCGCGAGGATCTGAACGTGCCGATGCAGGACGGTTCGGTCAGCGACGACACCCGTCTGCGCGCGGCGATGCCGACTATCCTGGAACTGGCCGATCGTGGCGCCAAGGTGCTGATCCTGGCCCATTTCGGCCGGCCCAAGGGCCAGAAGAACCCGGAATTTTCGCTGAGCAAGATCACCCGTCCGCTGACCCAGGTGCTGGGCCGCGAGGTGCAGTTCATTCCCGACTGCCAGGGTGAGGCCGCGACCGACGGCATCAAGGTGATGCGCAACGGCGACATCGCCATCCTCGAAAATACCCGCTTCCATACTGGCGAGGAAAAGAATGATCCCGCGCTGGTCGACGCGATCGCCGCGATTGGCGACCTCTATGTCAACGACGCCTTTTCCGCCGCGCACCGCGCCCATGCCTCGACCGAGGGGCTGGCCCACAAGCTGCCCGCCTTCGCCGGCCGCTCGATGGAGAAGGAATTGGACGCGCTCGAAGCTGCGCTCGGTGCCCCGGTCAAGCCGGTCGCGGCCGTCGTCGGCGGCGCCAAGGTGTCGACCAAGCTCGACGTGCTCAACAATCTCGTCACCAAGGTCGATCATCTGATCATCGGCGGCGGCATGGCCAACACCTTCCTCCACGCCCGCGGCGTCGATGTCGGCAAGTCGCTGTGCGAAAAGGATCTGGCCGACACGGCGGACGCCATCTTCGACAAGGCCGAGGAAGCCGGCTGCATCATCCATCTGCCCTATGACGTGGTCGTGGCGAAGGAATTTGCCGCCAACCCGCCGTCGATCCGGACCTGCAACGTCCATGAAGTCGCGGAAGACGAGATGATCCTCGACGTCGGCCCGGCTGCGGTCGAGGCGCTGGGCGATGCGCTCAAGAACTGCCGCACCCTGGTGTGGAACGGCCCGCTCGGTGCGTTCGAGATCGCGCCCTTCGACGCGGCGACCGTCGCCCTTGCCAAGACCGCAGCGGCGCTCACGAAGGAAGGCCAGCTGGTCTCGGTCGCGGGCGGTGGCGACACCGTCGCCGCGCTCAACCATGCCGGCGCGGCCGCCGACTTCACCTTCATCTCGACCGCCGGCGGCGCCTTCCTCGAATGGATGGAAGGCAAGGAACTGCCGGGCGTGAAGGCGCTCTACGCCTAAGTCTTTTGACGGCAGGGGTGTCAGCGCGTGGCGCTGGCGCCCCGGTCGAACAGGATGAAGACCAGCGCGGCCACGCCGCCGATCGCCGCACCGGCGATCGCGCTCAGGCTCCAGCCACCCGCTTCATAGGTGGTCGATCCGATCACCGATCCCAGCGCGCCGACCACGAACATCACCGTCATATAGGCTGCGTTGATCCGGCCGCGGGCATGGGGATCGAGCGAGAAGATCAGCTTCTGCCCGGTGATCTGGCTGACCTGCACCGCCGCATCGATCAGCACCGCCATGATGGTGAAGCCGATCAGGCTGCCGGCCGCCACGGTCCAGTCCGCCAGCAGGAAACCGATCGAAAGTGCGATCAGCGCGCCGAGCGAGGCCGGGCCGGTGAGCCGTCGGTCGGCCAGCCAGCCCGCCACCGGGGCCACCAGCGCGCCGCCGGCACCTGCCAGCGCAAAGGCGCCGATGCCATTATGGCCTAGGCCAAAGTCATGGATCAGGCTCAGCGGCGCGGCGGTCCAGAACAGGTTGAACGCCGCGAACATCGACGCCTGGTAGAAGGCGCGCATCCGCACCACGCGATATTTGCCGAGCTGCGAGAAGGTGGAGCTAAGCACTTCGCCATAATGCATGCCCCCCTTGGGCCGGCGCTGCGGACAGGCGATCAGCAGCGCGATCGCGACCAACGCAATCACCCCGGCCGACAGCAGGAAGGTCGCACGCCAGCCCATCGAACCAGCAAGGAAGCTGGCGATCGGCCGCGACAGCATGATGCCGAACAACAACCCGCTCATCACCGTGCCGACGACGCGGCCCTGTCGCTCGGGCGGGGCGAGGTGGGAGGCGAGGGGGATCAGCACCTGCACACCGGTCGCACCGACGCCGGTCATGACCGACGCGATCAGGAAGGTCGCGGGGCCGTTGGACAGGGCGATGGCGATACAGCCCAGCACCGTTGCCACCGCCGAAATCAGCACGATCCGCCGGTTTTCGAACAGGTCGGCCAGCGGCACCACCAGGATGATGCCCAGGCCATAGCCAAGCTGCGTCAGCGTGGTGATGAGGCCCGCGACCCCGGCCGACATGCCGATCTCCGGCCCGATCACGTCGATCAGCGTCTGGGCATAATAGAGGTTGGCGACCATCGTCCCGCACGCGACCGCCATCAGCAATATGGCAAAGCGGGACAGGGGCGCATCATCGCGCGGCAGGGGCAGGGCGGCAGAATGGGTCATGCCGCCCTAATGGTCACCCCCAGGCCGGCTTTCAACCGGATGACGGAAATTTCATTGTGCAATGCAACGGAAAATCGCCTCAGGCGGGCGGCTGTTCGTTCAGCAAGGGCACCAGCAGCGCATTGAGATCATCCAGCTCGAACGCGCCGGACTTGGCGTAGCGCAGCCGGCCCGCCCGATCGATGACGAAATTGGTCGGCACCCCGGTCAGTGGGCCATAAGGCCCCTTGATCCTTTTGGCCGACGGGATGTGCATCGCCGCGAACAATTGCTTCAGCTGCGCGATCGGCACCGATCCTTCGGTCGTTATCGCGAAGACTTTCAGCCCATGTTTCTTCTGGAGCCCATAATAGCTGTCGAGCGTCGGTAATTCCTTGCGACACGGTACGCACCAGGTCGCCCAGAAATTGAGCAGCACCACCTGGCCCTTCAGTTCCGCCAGCGTCACTTTGCTGCCGTCGATCAGCGTCAGCTCGAAATCCGGCGCCATCTCGCCGACGACCGGCTTGGTCGCCGCCTGCGCCACCCCGATATCGATCAGCCCCAGTATCAGCGCGGCCGCCATGACGGGCCGCATCTTCCCGATCCCCATTCTTCCCCCGATTCAGACCTTTGGCCACAGCCTATCAGGCACTTTCGCACGCGCCAACGATATTGGCGGCCGCCCCGTCGCCGCGCGGGGGCAAGCATCTTGCGGTGCGACATGGGACTAGCTAACAGCCCGGATACCGGCGGGCCTGACGGCGCGCTACAGTCATGCCCTCGGGTTCGCCCGATGGCTTCCATCTTTCCGCGCTGCCGAGGGGGCGGCGCGCCCCAAGAGAAGGTATGTGCAGATGCTGGATCAGGACATGGTCAAGAAGGTTTCCGACGGTCAGGGCTTTATCGCCGCGCTCGACCAGAGCGGCGGTTCGACGCCCAAGGCGCTCAAGGGCTATGGCGTCGAGGAAAGCGCCTGGAGCAATGACGAGGAGATGTTCGGCCTGATCCATGCGATGCGCAGCCGCGTCATCACCTCGCCCGCCTTCACTGGTGACAAGGTGCTGGGCGCGATCCTGTTTGAGCGCACCATGGACGGCACCGTCGACGGCAAGCCGACCCCGACCGCGCTGCTCGAACGCGGCGTGGTGCCCTTCATCAAGATCGACAAGGGGCTGGAGGATGAGGCGAACGGCGTGCAGCTGATGAAGCCGATGCCCGAACTCGACGCGCTGCTCGCCCGCGCCAAGGGCCTGGGCGTGTTCGGCACCAAGGAACGCTCGGTCGTCAACCTCGCCAACCGTGAGGGCATTGCCGCCGTGGTCGCGCAGCAGTTCGAAGTCGGCCGCCAAGTGCTGGCCGGCGGCCTGATGCCGATCATCGAGCCGGAAGTGAACATCAAGTCGCCCGAACGCGCCGAGGCCGACCAGATCCTGCTCGAGGAAATCCTCAAGCAGCTCGACGCCTTGCCCGAAGGCGAGCAGGTGATGCTCAAGCTCTCGCTGCCCGCCAAGGCCGGCCTGTTCGATCCGCTGGTCGATCATCCCAAGGTGCTGCGCGTCGTCGCCCTGTCGGGTGGCTTCAGCCGCACCGAAGCCTGCGCCGAACTGGCCAAGAATCGCGGCATCATCGCCAGCTTCAGCCGCGCGCTGCTGAACGACCTGCGTCACCAGATGAGCGACGACGAATTCAACGCGTCGCTGGGCGGTGCCATCGACGAAATCTACGCCGCTTCGGCCACCAAGACCCCGGTTGCGGCCTGACGCATATGGACGGCGCCGGGCAGGGGGAAAGTCCCGCCGGCGCCGCCTTTTCCTATCATCGCGCGGTCGCGCCGATGCTCTGGATTCTACTGGGCCTGATGGTCGTCGAGACGTCCGTGGTCCATCTGCTGGTCGCGCTGTGGAGCCCGCGCGCGGCGGTCATCCTCTCCCTGCTGAGCCTCGCCATGATCGCCTGGTTCATCCTCTTCATCCGATCCTTCCGCGACCATCCGGTGCGGATCGGCCCGGACGGCCTGGTCTGGCCCGTCGGTACGCTGCGCAGCCTTTCCATCCCCTGGCCGCAAGTCGCGGGGCCATGCGACGACTGGACCCTGGCCGACCTCAAGGCGGCGGGCCTGTTCAACGGCGCGCTGGTGGCCCACCCCAACATGGTCATCGCGCTCGACCCACCGGCCAAGTCAGGGCGGCGCACGATCCGCTACCTCGCCCACCGGCTCGACGATCCCGCCGCCTTCATCGCAGCTTTCGGCCTGCTACACCCGCACCCCGACCCGTTCGCTTCGAGCGTGTCGAGAAGCGGCTAGCGCGCTGCTCGCGTTTCTCGACCAGGCTCGAAACGAACGGAAATGGGCGCAGCACTTCCGCTTTACGGCTTGCCCTTCAGCATAGGCAGCACCTTGTCGAGCGGCAGTGCCTCTGCCGTGCCACGATTGCCGACCACGGTCTGCGCCTTGAACAGCGCGTTCAACACCGCTTCCTCGGTCGCCTCGATGGTCGCCTGGAACAGCGGCGACATGCGGTCATTGGGCAGGTCGTCGACCGCCGCCACGGCATTGCGCTTCGCTGCCGTCCGCCGCACCGCATCGCTGGTGGAAAAGGCGATGGCATAGTCGCCCGACCCGTTGGAGAAGCTGGACCCGGTTCGCGCAATGCCGCCAAAGGCGCGCTCGGCGACGCGGCGCAGATTGCGGTCGGACAGCGGCGCATCGGTCGCAATCACGATCACGACCGATCCGTCCGCCTTCTTTTCCTCGACCTGCTGGCGATAGTCATAGCGGCCAAGCTTCACCCCCACCGGCACGCCCGCGATCGTCAGCACCCCGCCATAATTGGCCTGCACCAGCACGCCCACGGTCCAGCCGCCGAGCGCCGCCGGCAGCTTGCGGGAGGATGTGCCGATCCCCGCCTTGAAGCCGAAGGCCACCGTGCCGGTGCCGGCGCCCACCACGCCTTCCTCGACCGCGCCGGCCCTGGCGCTCTCGATCGCGCGGCGGGCATCCGCAATAGTCACATGCCGCCCGCGAATGTCGTTGAGCATGCCATCATTGGTCTCGCCGACCACGGCATTGACCGACCGCACCTCCTCATTGCCGGTCTGCGCCAGCGTCCATTCGACCGAAGCCGCGCCGGCCTCCGCCACGTTCAGCGTATTGGTCAGCAGGATCGGCGTCTCGATCTCGCCCAGTTCGGCCACCTGGGTCGATCCCATGAACTTGCCGAACGCATTATAGGCGACGAAGCCGGCCGGCACCTTGTCCTGGAACAGGTTGCCGCCATGGGGCAGGATCGCGGTGACGCCGGTGTTAACGTTCTTGCTGCGCGGCAAGGTCACCTGGCCCACCTTCACCCCCGCAACGTCGGTGATCGCGTTGAGCGGGCCGGGCCGGAGGATGCCGACGGTCACGCCTGCCTCCCGTGCGCGCGGCCGCGGCGCCTCCTGCGCCAGCACGGGCGCGGCGGACAGGAGCAGCAGGGCGGCGAAAGCATGGCGCATGGAATATCCTTCGGTATTGTGATCGCGGTCATAGCCGCACTTGGCGCGGCCGCGCGAGCGGCTATAAGGCGCGCATGACCGATTTCACTGACGAAGAACTGGCGCTCGACCCCCATTTTGCCGAGCAGTTCGAAAAGGGCTTTCGCCCCGCTTGCCAACTCTATCTGATTTCGCCGCCGGCGATTGACGAGACTTTCGTCGATCAGCTCGCCCAGGCGTTCGACGGCGGCAAGGTCGCCGCCTTCCAGCTGCGCCTGAAGGGCATCGACGATCATGCCATCGCTGCGCTCGCCGGGCCGATCCAGGCGCTCTGTGCCGAGCGCGAGGTCGCCTTCATCATCAATGACAGCATCGGCCTTGCCAAGCGGCTGAACGCCGATGGGGTCCATCTGGGGCAGGAGGATGGCGACCCGCGCGAGGCGCGCAAGCAGCTTGGTCCCAAGGTGCAGATCGGCGTGACCTGTCACGACAGCCGCCATCTGGCGATGGAAGCGGGCGAGGCGGGGGCCGACTATGTCGCCTTCGGCGCCTTCTACCCGACCACGACCAAGGAAACGACGCACCGCGCCGAACCGTCGATCCTGGGCTGGTGGACCACCCTGTTCGAACTGCCCTGCGTCGCGATCGGCGGCATCACGCCGGACAATGCCGCCCCCCTGATTGCGGCAGGTGCCGACTTCCTGGCCGTCAGCGGAACGGTGTGGAATCACCCCGAAGGGCCCAAGGCCGGCGTCGCCGCCTTCGCGTCGGTGCTGGGCGGGGCCTAATCGCGGGTTTATCCCGATAGGCAAAGGGCCGCCACCGGGCCAGCATCCCCGCAATCGGGCAAGGGGTGCTGGGCATGGCGTTGGAAGAATTCGTCCATCAATTGGCGGAATATGTCGCGCTGCTGGTCAATCTGCTGGCGATCCTGGCGATCGCCATCGGCTCGGTTCAGGGCGCGATCGGCCTGACGGGGCTGCTATTGTTCAAGGCGGACGAATCGAAGCTCATGCCGGTCTGGATGAGCTTTGGCCGCTGGGCGGTCGCCGGACTGAGTTTCCAGCTTGCGGCCGATATCGTCGAAACCAGCATCGCTCCGACCTGGGCGGAAATCGGCAAGCTCGGGGCGATCGCTGCCATCCGCACCTTCCTCAACTATTTCCTCGACCGGGATCTGGAGGGGATACGCGAGCGCGAGAAGGCCAAGGCGGAGGCCGAAGCCATCTGATCGCAGCGGCACAGGCAGCTTTCCGTCGCCTGCTGCGTTGTCTCTTCCATGATGTGGGAGAGTATCGCCTTGAAATATCGTCTTCTCGGCCTGCCGCTGCTGTGCGCGGCCTGCAATGTGTCGACCACCGACGCCAATGAAAGCCAGCCAGCCGCGCCAACCAACCAGGCTCCGATCAACCAGACACAGGCCGCGCCCGATCCCTCGGCCGCCTATGCATTCCAGGTTGTCGAGGAACCTGGCGGCAAGCCCTGGCAGCCCAACCAGATATTGCAGGCGCAGGTGGCGCTCGATCGCTGGGGCTTCTCGCCCGGCGTGATCGACGGCAAGGACGGGATGAGCTTCAAGGCGGCCTTGCGTGGCTTCCAGGAGGCGAACAAGCTGCCGGTCACCGGCGATTATGACCAGAAGACCGCGGCCGCACTGCTGGAGGGGGAGGCGAAGCCGACCACCTGGCTGGTGCGCATTCCTGATGGTTTTGCCCGCGGGCCCTTCTTCGACATTCCCAAGGGGCTGAACAATCAGGCGAGCCTGCCCGCGCTCACTTATCGCAACCTGCTCGAAAAACTGGCGGAGCGCTTCCACACCACGCCCGAAGTGCTGACCGCCTTGAACCCGCCCGATACGAAGGTCGCCGCCGGCGTGACCATCCGCGTGCCGGCGATCGCCAATCAGCCGGTGGCACGGATCGAGGGCGACGAGCGTGGCTGGGGCGAAACGCTCGCCAGCCTGGGCGTCGCCAAGGACCAGCCACAGGCCGACCATCTGGTGGTCGACAAGTCGGAAGGGCTGCTCAAGGTCTATGGCGCGGACAACCGCTTGATCGCGCAATTTCCGGTCACCACCGGGTCGCAGCATGATCCGCTGCCGCTGGGCGAATGGACGATCAAGGGCGTCAGCCGCAATCCCGACTTCCATTATAATCCCGACCTGTTCTGGGATGCCGCGTCGAAGGATCAGAAGGCGGTGCTGAAACCCGGTCCCAAAGGCCCGGTCGGCGTCGTGTGGATCGATCTGTCCAAGGATCATTATGGCATCCATGGCACGCCCGAACCGCAACTGATCGGCCGCACCGAAAGTCATGGCTGCATCCGCCTCACCAACTGGGACGCCGCGCGGCTGGCGCAGATGGTGAAGAGCGGCGTCAAGGCCAAGTTCCAGGCATGAATGTCCGGCTGTGGGGCGGTATCGCGGTCGCGCTGCTGCTCTGCATCGCCTTCGCCCGCTATTGCGTGCGGATCGTCCCGGCCGATGCGCCGGTGCGATCCGCTGCATCCGCGCCGCCAGCCGTCAGCGACGGTGCGCTGCTGATCCCGGTGGAGGGTGTGCCGACGTCCGCGCTCACCGACACCTTCACCCAGGCGCGGGCAGGCGGCGCCCGTCCGCATGACGCGATCGACATCATGGCGGCGCGGGGCAGGGCGGTGCTGGCCGCTGCCGATGGCCGGATCGAGAAGATCTTCTGGAGCGAGGCGGGTGGCCGCACCCTTTATGAACGCGCGCCCGACGGGCACACCCTCTATTATTATGCCCATCTCGACAGCTATGCGCCCGGCCTGCACGAAGGGCAGGCGGTCAGGCGCGGGCAGCGCATCGCGACCGTGGGCAGCACCGGCAATGCGGATCCCGCCGCGCCGCACCTCCATTTCGCCGTCAACCGCATGGCGCCGGCTGATCCCTGGTATGGTGGCCAGCCGGTCAATCCCTATCCGCTGCTGGTCGGCCAATGACCTGTCCTATCGGCTCGCGATCGGCTATCATCGGGGTCAGCCGCGATCGAAAATTGCTCAAGTAGGAAAGCGAATTTCAAAATGTGCGGGAAATGTGCGAAGTTAAGCGGAAACGCCGCCCTCTTGCCCTTGGCGCCGTCTCGCGGTAAAGGCGCGGCCAGCCTCGCAGAGGCCGGCTCTTTTCCACATTCAGACATATAGGCAGGCTCTTCCCATGAAGATCAGCGGCGTGGACATTCGTCCCGGCAACAATATCGAATATGAGGGTGGCCTGTGGCGCGCCGTCAAGATTCAGCACACCCAGCCCGGCAAGGGCGGCGCCTATATGCAGGTGGAGCTGAAGAACCTGATCGATGGCCGCAAGAACAATGTCCGCTTCCGCTCGGCCGAGAGCGTCGAGCGCATCCGCCTCGACACCAAGGATTTCCAGTATCTCTACCCCGAGGGTGACATGCTGGTGTTCATGGACACCGAAACCTATGACCAGATCAACCTGCCGATGGACCTGGTCGGCGACGCCGCTGCCTTCCTGCAGGACGGCATGATGGTCATGCTGGAAATGTATGAAGAACGTCCGATCAGCGTCCAGCTGCCCGAGACGGTCGAAGCGACCATCGTCGAAGCCGACGCCGTGGTGAAGGGCCAGACCGCATCGGCCAGCTACAAGCCGGCGATCCTCGACAATGGCGTACGCGTCATGGTTCCGCCGCACATCGTCACCGGCACGCGCATCGTGGTCGATGTCTATGAGCGCGAATATGTGAAGCGGGCCGACTGATGCGGTTCGGGCGCAGCACGGCATTGGCCGCCATCCTCGCGATCGGCGCCCTGCCGGCTGCGCTCCCTGCCCAGACGGTCAACAAGCCGTCAAAGGCGCAGATCGACAGTGCGGCCTATGTGCTGCAGGTCATCAGCAGCGCGCTGGAGTCGAAGGACGTCGAACAGCCGGTCAAGACCGCGCTGTTCGAATGCCTCTACAGCAATTCGCTGTCGCAGATCAGTGCGGCGACCGACAAGGTGATCGCGGGCAATCCGGGCAAGGTGAACCGCAAGGATCCCTCGCAGATGCTGGCGGTGATCGCCGGCACCTGTGGCTATCGTCCGGCCGCCGCCAAGCCCGCCCCCAAGAAATAAAGCAAAGGCCGCCCACCGGGGCGGCGGAGATTTTACATGGTATCCCATTCCGGCCTTCTCACCGTCATGGAACGCGCCGCCCGCAAGGCCGGCTCCAAGCTGCGCCGCGACTTCGGCGAGGTCGAGCATCTGCAGGTATCGCGCAAGGGGCCGGCGGACTTCGTGTCCAAGGCCGACAAGCAGGCCGAACAGACTCTGGTCGAGGAATTGCAGAAGGCGCGTCCCGACTGGGGCTTCCTGCTGGAAGAGGGCGGGGTGATCGAGGGTGATCCCAACAAGCCGCGCTGGATCATCGATCCGCTCGACGGCACCACCAACTTCCTGCACGGCATCCCGCACTTCGCCATCTCGATCGCGGTCGAGGAGCCGTTGTTCGGCGGCAAGCGCGAAGTGACCTCGGGCCTGATCTACCAGCCGGTCACTGACGAAAGCTATTGGGCGGAAAAGAATCGCGGCGCCTGGCGTCATGACCAGCGCCTGCGCGTCTCGGCTCGCCGTGACCTTGCCGACTGCCTGATCGCCACCGGGATCCCGTTCATGGGTCATGGCAATATGGCCGAATGGACCCGGATCTTTGGTGCGGTGGCGCCTTCGGTCGCTGGCCTGCGTCGCTTCGGCGCTGCCTCGCTCGACCTCGCCCATGTCGCCTCGGGCCGCTATGACGGCTTCTGGGAAAGTGGCCTGCAGCCCTGGGACGTGGCGGCCGGCATCCTGATGGTGCGCGAAGCCGGCGGCTTCGTCAGCGACTTCCGTGGCGGCGACCAGATGATCGATCGCAAGGAAGTGATCGCCGGCAATGACGCGACCCACAGCAAGCTGCACAAGCTGGTGGCAGGCGCGCTACGCTAAGAGCAGGGTTGTCTGAGGGGGAGGCGCGCCGCGCTTCCGCCGATAGCGTGAATCAGGCTCTGCTAAGCTTCTGATTTAAGAGCAAAGGGCGTCGGCCCACCGCGGCGAGTCTTCGGACTTCCAGAGGTGGTCCGGCGCCTGTTTTTTTGTGTCTGCGGCAATCGTCTCTTGCGCTTTTGGTAACGCGATCAAGCCTTTGCAATTGTTGCGAATCATTCTCATGGGTTCGCCCCTTGCTTCGCATATGCAGCAGGCCTAAAGGCCCCCCAGAACAATTTTCGCCCAGGGGATTCCATTGGTCGATCTCAGCCAATATCTGCCGATCCTGATCTTTCTCGGGATCGCTCTGCTGCTCTCCAGCACCTTCGTCTTCTTGCCGATGCTGGTTGGCCGCCTGACCGGTGCGCACAAGCCCGATCCTGCCAAGCTGTCCGAATATGAATGCGGCTTTCCCGCATTTGAAGAGCCGCGCAGCCAGTTCGACGTGCGTTTCTACCTTGTCGCCATCCTGTTCATCATTTTCGACCTGGAAGCGGCATTCCTCTTTCCCTGGGCGGTGAGCCTTGACCAGATCGGCTGGGCCGGCTGGGCGACGATGATGATCTTCATAGCGGAGCTGGTGCTCGGCCTCGTCTATGCGTGGAAGAAGGGAGCACTCGATTGGGAGTAGAACTGACCAGCCCCATTCCCGGCACCATGCCGCCGATGGGGACGCAGCCCGACCAGGACTTCTTCAACGCGCTCAGCAGTGAAGTCAGCGACAAGGGCTTCCTTGTCACCTCGACCGAGGAACTGTTCCAGTGGGCCCGCACGGGTTCGCTGTGGTGGATGACCTTCGGTCTGGCCTGCTGCGCCGTGGAGATGATCCACGTCAACATGCCGCGCTACGACATGGAGCGCTTCGGCGCCGCGCCGCGCGCGTCTCCGCGCCAGTCGGACGTGATGATCGTCGCGGGCACGCTGTGCAACAAGATGGCCCCGGCGCTCCGCAAGGTCTATGACCAGATGTCCAACCCGAAATATGTGATTTCGATGGGCAGCTGCGCCAATGGCGGTGGTTACTACCACTATAGCTATTCGGTCGTCCGTGGCTGTGACCGCATCGTGCCGGTCGACATCTATGTGCCGGGCTGCCCGCCCACTGCCGAAGCTCTGCTCTACGGCATCATGCAGCTGCAGCGGAAGATCCGCCGGATCGGGACGATTGAGCGTTAATATGGGCCATTCTGCACCCAAGATCGTGAACCCCGAAGGGATCGCCGAGGAAATCGGCGCCCTCTTGGGTTCGATGCTGATCGAAACCATCGATCATGCCGACGAGCTGACCTTCGTTGTCGCGCGCGACGACCTGGCCAATGCCATGGTCGCGCTGCGCGACATGGCGCATTACCAGCAGCTGATGGAAATCGCCGGCGTCGACTATCCGGAACGTCCGGACCGGTTCGAGGTCGCCTATCACCTGCTCAGCGTCACGCGGAACCACCGCGTCCGCGTCAAGGTCTCGACCGACGAGGATACGCCGGTGCCGACCGTCACGCACCTCTGGCCGGTCGCCGGCTGGCTGGAGCGCGAAGTGTTCGACATGTATGGCGTCATCTTCGACGGCAACACCGACCTGCGTCGCATCCTGACCGACTATGGCTTCAAGGGCCATCCGCAGCGCAAGGACTTCCCGCTGACCGGCTATGTCGAGCTGCGCTATTCCGAAGAAGACAAGCGCGTCGTCTATGAGCCGGTGAAGCTGGCCCAGGACTTCCGCAGCTTCGACTTCATGTCGCCCTGGGAAGGCGCGCAATATGTGCTGCCCGGCGACGAGAAGGCGGCGGCACCTGCCGCGCCGGCTCCTGCGCCCGCAGCTGCACCCACGCCCAAGGCGACGGAAAGCAAGGCCGACACCGGTGCTGGCGATGCCGCCAACAAGAAGGCCGAGGAAAAGTCGGCCGATGCGCCGGCCAAGCCCGCCGCCGAAACCGATGAAGGCAAGGGGGCTGCCAAGCCCGAAGGTAAGGCCTGATGTCCGACTATCTCGAAAAGATGGATCATGTCACCGATGCGGCCGACCCGGCCTATGGTGACACGGAAATCCAGAACTACACGATCAACTTCGGTCCGCAGCACCCTGCGGCGCACGGCGTTCTGCGTCTGGTCATGGAGCTGGACGGCGAAATCGTCGAGCGCTGCGACCCGCATGTCGGCCTGCTGCATCGCGGCACCGAAAAGCTGATCGAGCACAAGACCTATATGCAGGCGCTGCCCTATTTCGACCGGCTGGACTATTGTTCGCCGCTCGGCATGGAGCATAGCTATGTCCTGGCGGTTGAAAAGCTGCTGAACCTGGAAGTGCCGCTGCGCGCGCAATATCTGCGCGTGTTCTTCGCGGAACTGACCCGTATCTGCAATCACATGTTGAACCTGGGTTCGCACGTCATGGACGTTGGCGCGATGACGCCGAACCTGTGGCTGTTCGAAATCCGCGAGGACTGCCTCAACTTCTTCGAGCGCGCGTCGGGCGCCCGCATGCACTCGGCCTATTTCCGGCCGGGCGGCGTGCATCAGGATGTGCCGCTCAAGCTGCTGACCGACATCGCCGACTGGCTCGACACCCGTCTGCCGCGCCTGTTCGAGGACGCGATGAGCCTGGTCGTCGATAACCGCATCTTCAAGCAGCGCAATGTCGACATCTCGATCGTCAGCAAGGAAGATGCGCTGAAGTGGGGCTTCTCCGGCCCGATGCTGCGTGGTTCGGGCATCGCCTGGGATATCCGCAAGGCGCAGCCCTACGACGTCTATGACCGCATGGAATTCGACGTTCCGGTCGGCACCGCGTTCGACTGCTATGACCGGTTCATGGTCCGCGTCGAGGAAGTGCGCCAGTCGGCGCGCATCATGAAGCAGTGCCTCAGTGAAATGCCCGAAGGGCCGATCGCCAGCTTCGACCGCAAGGTTTCGCCGCCCAAGCGCGGCGAGATGAAGAAGTCGATGGAAGCGCTGATCCACCACTTCAAGCTCTATACCGAGGGCTTCCACGTCCCCGCGGGCGAAGTCTATGTGGCGACCGAAAGCCCGAAGGGCGAATTCGGCGTCTATCTGGTCAGCGACGGCTCCAACAAGCCCTATCGCTGCAAGATCCGCCCGACCGCCTTCAGCCATCTGCAGGCGATGGACTTCATGATGAAGGGCCACATGCTGGCCGATACAACCGCTGTACTGGGCGCGATGGACATCGTGTTCGGAGAATGTGACCGATAATGGCTGACGCAGTTCATATCCCCGATGAGGCCGAAACCCGCGCGCGCTGGGGCGCGTTCGAGTGGACGCCCGAAAATGCCGAGCAGGCCAAGAAGGTCATCGCGCGCTATCCCGCCGGTCGCCAGCAGTCGGCGGTGATGCCGCTGCTCGATCTGGCCCAGCGCCAGGTTGGTGCGGAGACGCAGACCAATGGCTGGCTGCCGGTCCCGGTCATGGAATATATCGGGCGCCAGCTCGATATGCCGTACATGCGCGTCTATGAAGTCGCGACCTTCTACACCATGTACAATCTGGCGCCGGTCGGCCGCTACCATGTGCAGGTCTGCGGCACGACGCCGTGCATGCTGCGCGGGTCGGACGATGTCTTTGCCGCGTGCAAGAACAAGGGCCTGGTCAAGGGCGGCACGACCCCTGATGGCCTGTTCACCCTCAACGAGGTCGAATGCCTCGGTGCCTGCGCCAACGCGCCGATGGTCCAGATCAACGACGATAATTTCGAAGATCTGACCTACGACAGCACCATCGCCATCCTGGAAACGCTGGCCGCCGGCGGCCAGCCCAAGATCGGCCCGCAGATCGATCGTCAGACCAGCGCGCCGGAAGGTGGCCCGACCACCCTCAAGGAGATGGTCGGCGAAAATCACGACTATCGCGGTCAATGGAACGAAGGAGCGACGGCATGACCGATGCACCCGCACCGGCCCCCTTCGTCGGGCCGCTGTCCGACAAGGACCGCATCTTCACCAACGTCCACGGCTTCCAGGATTGGGGCGTCGACGCCGCGATGAAGCGTGGCGATTGGGACAATACCAAGAAGCTGATGGAAATCGGCCAGGACGCGATCATCGACACCATCAAGGCGTCGAACCTGCGCGGCCGTGGTGGCGCCGGCTTCCCGACCGGCATGAAGTGGAGCTTCATGCCCAAGGAAAGCAAGGACGGCCGTCCCAGCTTCCTGGTCATCAACGCCGACGAATCCGAACCGGGTTCGTGCAAGGACCGCGAAATCATCCGTCACGATCCGCACAAGCTGATCGAAGGCGCGCTGATCGCCGGTTTCGCGATGCGGGCGCGTGCCGCCTACATCTATATCCGCGGTGAGTTCATCTATGAGGCGAAGGTGCTCTTCGCCGCCGTCGAGCAGGCCTATGAAAAGGGCTTCATCGGCAAGAATGCCTGCGGTTCGGGCTATGATTTCGACGTGTTCGTCCATCGTGGCGCCGGCGCCTATATCTGCGGCGAGGAAACCGCCCAGATCGAAAGCATCGAGGGCAAGAAGGGCCAGCCCCGCCTGAAGCCGCCTTTCCCGGCCGGCGCGGGCCTCTATGGCTGCCCGACCACGGTGAACAACGTGGAATCGATCGCGGTTGCGCCGACGATCCTGCGGCGCGGCGCGGCTTGGTTCAACGGCTTCGGCCGTGAGAACAACCGCGGCACCAAGCTGTTCCAGATCAGCGGCCATGTGAACAAGCCCTGCGTCGTCGAGGAATCGATGTCGATCCCGTTCCGCGAACTGATCGATCGCCATTGCGGCGGCATCCGTGGCGGCTGGGACAATCTGCTCGCGGTCATTCCGGGCGGGTCGTCGGTGCCGCTGGTTCCTGCGAAGGAAATCATGGACGCACCGATGGACTTTGACGGTCTGCGCGCGCTGGGCTCGGGCCTGGGCACCGCCGCCGTCATCGTCATGGACAAGTCGACCGACATCGTCCGCGCCATTTCGCGTCTCTCCTACTTCTACAAGCATGAGAGCTGCGGCCAGTGTACGCCGTGCCGCGAGGGCACCGGCTGGATGTGGCGCGTCATGGAGCGTCTGCGCACCGGCGACGCCGACCAGAGCGAAATCGACATGCTGTTCCAGGTGACCAAGCAGGTTGAAGGCCACACCATCTGCGCGCTTGGCGACGCAGCGGCATGGCCGATCCAGGGGCTGATCCGGCACTTCCGTCCGGAAATCGAGCGCCGGATCAACGAGAACAAGGGTAGTGCCCCCGTCATGGAGGCAGCGGAGTAACCATGCCGAAGGTCAAAGTAGACGGCGTAGAACTCGAAGTCCCGGCGGGCGCCACAGTCCTCCAGGCTTGCGAGCAGGCGGGGAAGGAAATCCCCCGTTTCTGCTATCATGAGCGCCTTTCCATCGCCGGCAATTGCCGCATGTGCCTGGTCGAGGTGAAGCCCGGACCGCCCAAGCCGCAGGCTTCGTGCGCGCTTCCGGCCACCGAAGGCCAGGAAATCCGCACCGACAGCGAAATGGTCAAGAAGGCCCGCGAAGGGGTGATGGAGTTCCTGCTCATCAACCACCCGCTGGATTGCCCGATCTGCGACCAGGGTGGCGAGTGCGACCTGCAGGATCAGTCGGTGGCCTATGGCCGTGGTTCGTCGCGCTATGACGAGAACAAGCGCGCTGTCACCGAGAAGAATATGGGTCCGATCGTCAAGACGGTCATGACCCGCTGCATCCAGTGTACCCGTTGTGTGCGCTTTGCAGAGGAAGTCGCGGGCGTGCCGGAAATCGGCGCCATCTATCGCGGCGAGAATATGCAGATCACCACCTATCTCGAACATGCCGCCAAGAGCGAACTGTCGGGCAATGTGGTCGACCTGTGCCCGGTCGGCGCGCTGACCGCCAAGCCCTATGCTTTCGAAGCGCGTCCGTGGGAACTCAAGAAGACCCATGCGATCGACGTGATGGACGCGCTCGGCACCAACATCCGCCTCGACAGCCGTGGTCGTCAGGTGCTGCGCGCCGTGCCGCGCATCAATGACGACGTGAACGAGGAGTGGGCGTCGGACAAGACCCGTCACAATGTCGACGGCCTGGTCCGCAAGCGCCTCGACAAGCCGTTCGTCCGCAAGGATGGCAAGCTGGTTCCGGCGACCTGGGCGGAAGCCTTTGCTGCCGTCGCCGCCGTCCAGCATGGCGGCAGCGTCGCGGCGATCGCCGGCGACCTGCTCGACTGCGAAACCATGTTCGCAGGGCGCGCGCTGGTCGAAAAGCTCGGCGGTTCGCTGCTGGAAGGCCGCCAGACCGGCCTGTCCTACGACGTGTCGAGCCTGTCGTCGGTGGTGTTCAACACCCCGCTCGCCGATCTCGAAACCGCGGACGTCATTCTGCTGGTCGGCACCAACCTGCGCTGGGAAGCGCCGCTGGTGAACACCCGCATCCGCAAGGCGATCAAGAAGGGCGCGAAGGTCTTTGCCGTCGGTCCCGAATTCGACCTGACCTACAAGGTCGAATGGCTGGGTAATGACGCGGCGCTGCTGGCCAAGCTGCCGGACGCCGTGCTCGAAGCCTTCAAGGGCGCTGCCCGTCCGGCGATGATCGTCGGCGGCGGCGTGCTGGCCAAGGACGGCGCGCATGGCGACACGCTGGCGCTGGTCGATACGCTGGGCCTGATCAAGGACGGCTGGAACGGTTACAACGTCCTGCACTTCGCAGCGGCCCGCATGGGCGGCCTGATGCTGGGCTATGCGACCAAGGGCGGCATCAAGGCCGTGGCTGCGGCCGCGCCGAAGCTGCTCTTCTCGCTCGGCGCCGACGAAGTCGACTATTCGGCCTTCGAAACCAGCTTCAAGGTCTATGTCGGCCATCATGGCGACAAGGGCGCGCATGCGGCGGACGTGATCCTGCCGGGCGCAAGCTATGCCGAAAAGGCCGGCACCTACGTCAACCTGGAAGGCCGGGTGCAGTTTGGTGAAAAGGCCGTGTTCGCGCCGGGCGACGCCCGCGAGGACTGGTCGATCCTGCGCGCCCTGTCGGAAGCGCTGGGTGCCAAGCTGCCGTTCGACAGCTTCGACGCGCTGCGCGCCGAAATGGTCAAGGCGGTTCCGGCGCTCGGCGTCGAGGGTATCGCCGACTATGGCTGGTCGGTCCCGTCGCTGCCCACCGGTGCGACCGGCGAGCTGGGTTCGCCGATCAAGGATTTCTACCTCACCAACGCGATCTGCCGCGCCAGCCCGACGATGCAGCAATGCTCGGCCGAGCTGATCCATGGTGAAAGCTTCGCGGAGGCCGCAGAGTGACCGCTTTCTTCCAAGGCCTTGGCCTGCCTTTCGAGGGCGCCTGGCTGCTTTCGACCATTATCGGTATTCTGGTCATCGCACTGCCGCTGATGCTGGCCGTCGCCATGATCATCTATGCTGACCGCAAGATCTGGGCGGCCATGGCGCTGCGCCGTGGTCCCAACGTCGTCGGCCCGCTGGGCCTGCTTCAGTCCTTCGCGGACGGCCTCAAGGTCTTCCTGCAGGAAACCATCGTTCCGTCGGCATCGAACAAGGCGCTGTTCCTGATCGCGCCGATCATCACCTTCACCGTGGCGCTGATGGCCTGGGCCGTCATCCCCTTCGGCGTCGGCGTGATGGTGTCGAACGTCAATGTCGGCCTGCTCTACATCCTCGCCATCTCGTCGCTCGGCGTCTATGGCGTGGTGCTGGCGGGCTGGGCGTCCAACTCCAAATATCCCTTCTACTCCGCGATCCGCGCCAGCGCGCAGATGATCAGCTATGAAGTCTCGATCGGCTTCATCCTGATCACCGTCGTGCTGTGGGCCGGCAGCTTCAACATGTCGGCGATCGTGGAAAGCCAGAAGGGCTATTATGGCTTCCTCAACGGCAACGGCTTCAACCCGCTGCTGTTCCCGATGGCGATCATGTTCCTGATTTCGGCCATGGCGGAAACGGCGCGCGCGCCGTTCGACCTGACCGAAGCGGAATCCGAACTGGTCGCGGGTTACCAGACCGAATATTCGTCGATGGCCTTCGCCCTGTTCTGGCTCGGCGAATATGCCAACGTCATCCTGATGTGCGGCCTCAACGCGATCCTGTTCTGGGGTGGCTATCTGCCGCCGTTCGACTGGGCGCCGCTCTATCTGGTGCCGGGCATCATCTGGTTCCTGCTCAAGATCGCCTTCTTCTTCTTCGTCTTCTCCTGGGTGAAGGCGACGGTGCCCCGCTACCGTTATGACCAGCTGATGCGGCTGGGCTGGAAGATTTTCCTGCCGACCTCGCTCTTCTTCGTCTTCCTGGTTTCGGGCTTCCTCATGCTGACGCGCTATGGAGGCGCACAATGAGCCTCGGTTACTACGTCAAAAGCTTCACCCTCTGGGAGTTCGTGAAGGCGCACTGGCTGACCTTGAAGTATTTCTTCAAGCCCAAGGCGACGATCAACTACCCGTACGAGAAGAACCCGATTTCGCCGCGTTTCCGTGGTGAACATGCGCTGCGCCGCTATCCCAACGGGGAAGAGCGCTGCATCGCGTGCAAGCTGTGCGAGGCCATCTGTCCGGCGCAGGCGATCACCATCGAGGCGCAGCCGCGCGACGATGGCAGCCGCCGCACCACGCGCTACGACATCGACATGACCAAGTGCATCTATTGCGGCTTCTGCCAGGAAGCCTGCCCGGTCGATGCGATTGTCGAGGGCCCGAACTTCGAGTTCGCGACCGAAACCCGCGAGGAGCTGATCTACGACAAGGCCAAGCTCCTGGAAAACGGTGACAAGTGGGAGCGTGCCATCGCTGCCAATCTTGCTGCCGATGCCCCCTATCGTTAAGCCGCCGGCGTCAAAGGGAATATGAACCTGTGATCCACGTCCTCGCCTTTTACCTGTTCGCCATTCTGGTGGTGAGCAGCGGCGCGCTCACGATATTGTCGCGCAACCCGGTCCATTCGGTCCTCTGGCTGATCCTGGCCTTCTTCAACGCTGCCGGTCTGATGATCCTGCTCGGCGCCGAATTCATCGCGATGCTGCTTGTCATCGTCTATGTCGGCGCGGTCGCGGTGCTGTTCCTGTTCGTCGTCATGATGCTCGACATCGACTTCGCCGAACTGCGCGCCGGCTTCGTCAGCTATCTGCCGTTCGGCCTGCTGATCGCGCTCGTGCTGCTGGCGGAAATCGTCCTGGGCATCGGCCTGTGGAGCGCTGGCCCGATCGAACTCGCGCAGCGTGCGGCCCCGGCCAATCCGGAACTTTCCAACATCCAGGCGATCGGCGGCATTCTCTATACCCGCTACATCTTCCTGTTCGAGGCGGCGGGTATCGTCCTGCTGGTCGCGATGATCGGCGCCATCGTGCTGACCCATCGTGCCCGTGGCGGCGTCCGTGGTCAGAATGTTGCCAAGCAGAACCGCCGTCGTCCGCAGGACGCCGTGCGCAACATCAATCAGCCCGTGGGGCAGGGGGTGGAGCTGTGATCGGCCTTCAACATTATATGGTGGTCAGCGCCATCCTCTTCGTGATGGGGGTGCTCGGCATCTTCATCAACCGCAAGAATGTCATCATCATCCTGATGGCGATCGAGCTGATCCTCCTCAGCGTGAACATCAACCTCGTCGCCTTCAGCGCCTTCCTGGGCGATCTGGTGGGCCAGGTCTTCTCGATGTTCGTGCTGACCGTCGCGGCGGGTGAAGCGGCCATCGGCCTCGCCATCCTCGTCATTTACTTCCGTGGTCGCGGCACCATCGCCGTCGACGATGTCAACCGGATGAAGGGCTGAGCCAAATCCCATGATCCAGCTTATCGTCCTTCTCCCGCTGCTTGCTGCAGCCATCGCCGGCCTTGGCAACAAGGCCCTGGGCAAGATCCCGGCGAAGATCGTCACGACCGGCGCGCTGTTCGCAGCCTGCGCCATGTCCTGGCCGATCTTCATCAGCTTCCTGACCGGCCACGCCGAACCCTATGTCGCGCCCGTCTTCACCTGGATCGAAAGCGGCAGCTTCGACGCCCAGTGGGCGCTGCGGGTCGACACCATGACGGCGGTCATGCTGGTGGTCATCACCAGCGTGTCCAGCCTGGTCCACCTCTATAGCTGGGGCTATATGGACGAAGAGCCGGATCAGCCGCGCTTCTTCGCCTATCTCTCGCTCTTCACCTTCGCGATGCTGATGCTCGTGACCGCGAACAATCTGCTGCAGATGTTCTTCGGTTGGGAAGGCGTGGGTCTGGCTTCCTACCTGCTGATCGGTTTCTGGTTCCGTAAGCCGTCGGCCAACGCGGCCGCGATCAAGGCGTTCGTCGTCAATCGCGTCGGCGACCTTGGCTTCATGATGGGCATTTTCGGCACCTATCTGGTGTTCAACACCATCTCGATCCCGGAAATCCTGGAAATGGCCCCGTCGATGGCGGGTTCGACCATCGGCTTCCTGGGTCACCGCTTCGACACCATGACCGTGCTCTGCCTGCTGCTGTTCATCGGCGCGATGGGCAAGTCGGCACAGCTCGGCCTCCACACCTGGCTTCCCGACGCGATGGAAGGCCCGACCCCGGTGTCGGCGCTGATCCACGCGGCCACTATGGTCACCGCCGGCGTCTTCATGGTCTGCCGCCTGTCGCCGATGTTCGAAATGTCGCCGACCGCGCTGACCGTGGTCACCTATGTCGGTGCCGCCACCTGTCTGTTCGCCGCCACCGTCGGCACCGTGCAGACCGACATCAAGCGCGTTATCGCCTATTCGACCTGTTCGCAGCTGGGCTACATGTTCTTCGCGGCCGGTTGCGGCGCCTATGGCGCGGCGATGTTCCACCTCTTCACCCACGCCTTCTTCAAGGCGCTTCTGTTCCTGGGCGCCGGCTCGGTCATCCATGCGATGCACCATGAGCAGGACATGCGTTACTATGGCGGCCTGCGTAAGAAGATCCCCGTGACCTTCTGGACCATGACGCTCGGCACGCTCGCCATCACGGGCGTCGGCCTGCCGCTCGTCGGCGTCGGCTTCGCCGGCTTCTATTCGAAGGACGGCATTCTCGAAGCGGCGTTCGCTTCGGGCGGTGCAGGCATTGGCGCCTATTATGTTGGCGTGTTTGCCGCGCTGCTGACCAGCTTCTACAGCTGGCGCCTGGTCTTCCTGACCTTCTTCGGCAAGCCGCGCTGGACCCAGTCCGAGCATATCCAGCATGCCCTCCATGACTCCCATGGGCATGACGATCACGGCCACGGCCATGACGATCACGCCCATGCCGGCCATGATCATGACGATCATGCCCACGCACATGCCGATCATGGCCATGACCATCATGCCCATGACGCTGGCGACGGCACCGGTGGCTACCACCCGCACGAAAGCGGCCTGGTCATGCTGATCCCGCTGCTGGTGCTCAGCCTGGGCGCCGTGTTCGCCGGCTTCGTCTTCCACGACCAGTTCATTGGTCCGGAAGGGGGCATCGAGTTCTGGAAGGGCGCGCTCGCGTTCGACAGCCACCTGATGCACGCCGCGCATGAAGTGCCGACCTGGGTCAAGTTCGGTCCGTTCACCGTGATGCTGACCGGCCTGGTCATTGCCTGGCTCGCCTACATCAAGAACACCGACTGGCCGCAGCGCTTCGTCGCCACCTTCGGCGCCCTGCACCAGTTCCTGCTCAACAAGTGGTATTTTGACGAGCTGTACAACTTCCTGTTCGTCAAGCCCGCCTTCGCCATCGGCCGCTTCTTCTGGCAGTTCGGTGACGTCGGCTTCATTGACCGCTTCGGCCCCAACGGGCTGGCTGCTCTGGTCGTGCAGGGCAACAAGATCACCCGTCGGCTTCAGTCCGGCTACCTCTACACCTATGCGCTGGTGATGCTGATTGGCCTCGCCGCGGCTGCAACCTGGGCGATGACACGATAATGGACGGCTTCCCCATCCTCTCCCTGATGATGGCAGTGCCGATGGCTGGTGCCATCGCCTGCCTCTTCGCTGGCGCCAATAATGCGCGCTGGATTGCGCTGATCGCCACGCTGGTCGATCTGGTCCTGGGCATCGTCCTGTGGGTCAATTTCGATCAGTCGGGCGCTGGCGCCCAGTGGCAGTTCACCGAATATGCGCCGATCTTCGGCCGCTTCGCGTGGGCGCTCGGGATCGACGGCATCGCCTTGCTGCTGATCGCACTGACCGTGTTCCTGATGCCGATCTGCATCGGCGCCAGCTGGAACGCGATCAACAAGCGCGTCGGCGAATATATGGCGGCGTTCCTGTTCATGGAGGTGCTGATGATCGGCGTCTTCACCGCGCAGGATCTCTACCTCTTCTACATCATGTTCGAAGCCGGCCTGATCCCGATGTATCTGATCATCGGTATCTGGGGTGGTGCGAACCGTATCTACGCCTCGTACAAATTCTTCCTCTACACGCTGCTCGGCTCGGTCCTGATGCTGATCGCGATGATGTGGATGGTGCATGAGGCCGGCACGACCCGCATCCCCGACCTGATGGCCTACAATTTCGATCCGAAGATCCAGATCTGGCTGTGGCTTGCCTTCTTCGCCAGCTTCGCGGTGAAGATGCCGATGTGGCCGGTCCACACCTGGCTGCCCGACGCGCACGTTCAGGCGCCGACCGCCGGTTCGGTCATCCTGGCAGGCGTGCTGCTGAAGATGGGTGGCTATGGCTTCATCCGCTTCTCGCTGCCGATGTTCCCGGAAGCCTCGGCGCAGCTCGCGCCCTGGGTCTGGGGCCTGTCGATGGTCGCCGTCGTCTATACCAGCCTCATCGCGCTGGTTCAGTCGGACATGAAGAAGCTGATCGCCTATTCGTCGGTCGCGCACATGGCGATCGTTACCATCGGTCTGTTCGCCTTCAACCAGGCGGGCCTGGAAGGCGCGATGATGGTCATGCTGGGCCACGGCCTGGTCTCGGGCGCGCTGTTCCTCTGCGTCGGCGTCATCTATGACCGCCTGCACACCCGTGAGATCAACCGCTATGGTGGCCTCGCAATCAACATGCCGCGCTACGCCGTGCTGTTCCTGCTCTTCACCATGGCTTCGGTCGGTCTGCCGGGCACCAGCAACTTCGTCGGCGAATTCCTGTCGCTGATGGGCATCTATCAGGTCTCGACCTGGGCGGCGCTGATCTGCACCACCGGCATCATCCTGGGTGCGGCCTATATGCTCTACCTCTATCGCCGCATTTGCTACGGCGATCAGGTGAACGCCGATGCCGCCGCCATGCCCGACCTGTCGGCGCGTGAAATCTGGCTGCTCGCCCCGATTGCCGCGGCGGTGCTCTGGATGGGCGTCTATCCGGAAAGCTTCCTGGCCCCGATGCGTCCCGACATCCGCGCGCTCGAAGCGCGTCTCGCCCCTGCGGCTCCCGCAGGAGATTCCCAGATCAAGATGGGTGCGCCCAAGCCGGTAGGCGAGGGCCATCATGAAGAAGCCGCTGCGCACGGGGAGGCGCACTAATGATCGAAACCGCTTCCCTTCTGGCCGTATTGCCGGAACTCATCCTCACCGGCTCCGGCCTGGTGCTGATGCTGATCGCCGCCTTTGGTGGTGACCGCTCGACCCATGCCGTCAACTGGCTGGCAGTGCTTGCACTGCTCGCCGCCGGCCTCAGCCTCTGCACCTCGATGGCGCATGGCCCGGTCGCGTTCGACGGCCTGGTCCGTGCCGACGCCTTCTCGGTCTATGCCAAGGCGCTGATCTATGGCGCGGCCGGTGCGGCCATCCTGCTGGCCCCGCGCTTCTTCGCCACCGGCGGCGCGCTGCGTGCCGAATATGCCGTCCTGATCGTCTTTGCCGCCATCGGCATGGGCATGATGGTTTCGGCCGGCGACATGCTGACCCTCTATGTCGGCCTGGAAATGAACAGCCTCGCGTCCTACGTGCTGGCCAGTTTCATGCGCCAGGACGAAAAGTCGTCGGAAGCGGGCCTGAAATATTTCGTGCTCGGTTCGCTGGCCAGCGGCATCCTGCTCTACGGCATCTCGCTGCTCTACGGCTTCACCGGTTCGACCGCGTTCGACGGCATCGCCATCGCCATGGGCGACGGCGTGTCGAAGGGCGAACTGTTCGGCCTGGTCTTCGTGCTTGCCGGCCTCGCTTTCAAGATCAGCGCCGTGCCGTTCCACATGTGGACGCCCGACGTCTATGAAGGTGCGCCGACCCCGGTCACCGCCTTCTTCGGCAGCGCGCCCAAGGTCGCCGCCATGGGCCTGATGGTCCGCGTCGCGATCGAAGCGCTCGGCCCGGCCGGCCTCGACTGGCAGCAGATCATCATCTTCGTTGCACTCGCCTCGATCCTGTTCGGTGCGGTCGCGGCGATCGGCCAGACCAGCATCAAGCGTCTGATGGCCTATTCGTCGATCAACAATGTCGGTTTCGCGCTGGTCGGCCTCGCCGCCGGCACGCCCGCCGGCGTTGCCGCGACGATGAGCTACATGGCGATCTATGTCGTCATGACCATCGGCGCCTTCGCCTGCATCCTCCAGATGCGGGATGCCGACGGCAAGCCGGTCGACACGATCGCCAGCCTTGCCGGCCTGTCGCAGTCGCGCAAGGGCCTGTCGGCCGCCTTCGCGATCTTCATGTTCTCGATGGCCGGTATCCCGCCGCTGTTCGGCTTCTGGGCGAAGTTCCTGGTGTTCGATGCCGCGGTCGCCGCCAACCTGACCGCGCTCGCCGCCTTCGGCATCGCCATGTCGGTGATCGGCGCCTTCTATTATCTCAAGATCATCAAGACGATCTATTTCGACGAGCCGGCCGCGCCCTATGAGGCGAAGGGCGGGGCGGTCGAGAACATCATCATGGCCGCCTGCGCCATCGTGATCGTCTTCGGTTATCTGCTCAACCCGCTGCTGGACAAGGCCAGCGCGGCTGCGGCGGCCTCACTGTTCTGACGCAGTTTCGCACCGTAGAAGAAACCGGCTCCACCAATGCCGACATGCTGGCATTGGCGGAGCAGGGTGAAACCGAGGGCCTCTGGCTGCGCGCAAAGCGACAGTCCGGAGGCCGCGGTCGTTTAGGCCGGGCGTGGGAAAGCCCGGTCGGCAATCTCTATTGCTCCACCCTGATCCGGCCGCAGCCGGGCGACCCGATGGCGCACACGCTGGCGCTGGTCGCGGCGAACGCCGTCCATGCGCTGGTCGCGCCCCTCTGTGCCGGACAGGCGCGGATCAAATGGCCCAATGACATTTTGGTCGACGGCGCGAAGATCGCCGGCATCCTGCTGGAACGCACCGGCGATGCCGTGGTGGTCGGCATCGGCATCAACGTCACCCATTTCCCGCAAGGGCTCGACCGTCCGGTCACCAGCCTAACAGCGCAAGGCGCGACCGGGGAGGGGGCGGACGCCGCTGCGCTGCTGGAGCGCCTCGCCCAGCTTTTCGGCCATTGGCTGGCAATCTGGCGCGCCCAGGGGCTTGATCCGGTGCGCACCCACTGGCTGCTCAACGCCCACCCGACCGGCACGCAGATGCGTGTCGTCCAGCCCGACGGCGACGTGGTGGAGGGCGGCTTCGGCACGCTCGACAGCCAGGGCATGTTGATCCTGCGCTTGGCGAATGGCGATACCCGTGCCATTCATGCCGGCGATATCTTTCTCATCTGAGGGTTCGGCCATGCTTCTCGCGATCGACGCGGGCAACACCAATGTCGTTTTCGCGCTGCTCGACGGGCGTGAGATCAAGACGCGCTGGCGCATCGCCACCGACCCGCGCCGCACCGCCGACGAATATGCCGTGTGGCTGAACCAGCTTTTGATGCTGGAAGGCTATGCCATGGCCGATGTCGACGCGGTGATCGTCGCCACGGTCGTGCCGCGCGCGCTCCACAATCTTCAGGTGCTGGCCGACAAATATTTCAAGACGACGGCGCTGGTCGCCGGCCAATCGCCGGTCGACTGGGGCATCGAACTGGACGTGGCGGAACCGGCCTCGGTCGGCGCCGACCGGGTTGTAAACGCGATCGCGGCCCACCATCTTTATGAGGGCGACCTGATCGTCATCGACTTCGGCACGGCGACCACCTTCGACGTGGTGGATTATCGCGGCGCCTATAAGGGCGGCATCATCGCGCCGGGCATCAATCTGTCGCTCGATGCGCTGGTGGCGGCTGCGGCCAAATTGCCCCGCATCGCGATCGCCCCGCCAGAGAACCGATCGGTTATCGGTCGGACCACGGCCGACGCCATGCTGATCGGCGTCTTCTGGGGCTATGTGGCGATGATGGAGGGGCTGGTCGCCCGGATGCGGGCCGAGATCGGCCGCCCGACCAAAGTGATTTCGACCGGAGGACTCGCCGTCCTCTTCAATGACAATAGCGATATTTTCGATGCGATCGCGCCCGACCTGACGATCCAGGGCCTCGCATTGCTGTACGAACGGAGTTTACAGACAGAATGACACCCAAGGACGAGCTGCTCTTCCTGGCCCTCGGCGGCTCGGGCGAGATCGGCATGAACGTCAATCTTTATGGTTGCCAGGGCAAATGGGTCATGGTCGATCTCGGCCTGACCTTTGCCGACCCGCTTTATCCCGGCGTGGAACTGGTGCTGCCCGACCTTGCCTTCATCGAGGAGCGCAAGGACGACCTGCTCGGCATCGTGCTGACCCATGGCCATGAAGACCATATCGGCGCCATCCCCTATCTGGCGGCAGACCTGGGCGTGCCGCTTTATGCCACGCCCTTCACCGCGGGCCTGATCCGGCTGAAGCTGGAGGAAGAGGGCCTCACCAAGGAGGTGAAGCTCCACGTTATCGAGAATGAAGGCAGCTTCAATCTTGGTCCGTTCGGCTTCCGCTACGTGCCGCTCGCCCACTCGATTCCGGAGGGCAATGCCGTCCTGATCGACACGCCGCACGGCCGCATCTTCCACACCGGCGACTGGAAGCTGGACTCAGCCCCGCTGCTCGGCCAGCCCTCCACGCCGGAGGAACTGACCGCGATCGGTGACGAGGGCGTGCTCGCGCTTGTGTGCGACAGCACCAATGTCTTCAATCCAGAACCATCGGGTTCTGAAAGCACGGTGCGCGATGGCCTGATGCAGACCGTCGCAGCGGCGAAGGGCCGCGTGCTGGTCACCACCTTCGCCTCCAACGCCGCGCGCGTGCAGACGCTGGGCGAGGTCGCGGCGGCCACCGGGCGCAAGCTGTGCGTCGCCGGCCGCTCGCTCGATCGCATCATCAGCACCGCCAAGGCTGCCGGTTATCTCAAGGATTTCCCGCCGCTGGTCGATTGGGACGATGCGATGGACCTGCCGCGTTCGGAAGTGATGTTCATCGCCACCGGCGGCCAGGGCGAGGCGCGTGCCGCCCTGTCGCGCATCGCCTTTGACAGCCACCCGATCAAGCTGGCCGAGGGCGATACCGTCGTCTTCTCGTCCAAGCAGATTCCGGGCAATGAAATCGCGATCGGCCGCATCCAGAATGCGCTGGCGACCAAGGGCATCATCATGGTGACCGACCGCCAGGCCGAAGTCCATGTCTCGGGCCATCCGGGCCGTCCGGAACTGGAATCCATGTATCGCTGGATCCGCCCCGCCATCCTGCTGCCGGTCCATGGCGAACGCCGCCACATGGCGGAACAGGCGCGGCTTGGCCTCGCCACCGGCATCCCCGATGCGGTGGTCCAGTCGAACGGCGACCTGTTGCGGCTGGCACCGGGCAAGCCGACGATCATCGGCCATGAGGATACCGGCCGTCTGGTGCTTGACGGCGACGTCATCCTGCCCGCCGACGGCGCGACCATGAACGAACGGCGCAAGCTGGGTCTGCACGGCCAGATCAGCGTCGCCGTGGCGCTCGACGCGAAGAACCGCCTGATCGGCGAACCCGTGCTGCGCACCCAGGGCGTGCCGGTGGAGGAAGACAAGGACGCCTTCCTCGCCGAAGCGGCCGAGGAAGCGGCGGCGGCCGTCGCCAAGGGATCGATGGAGCAGGAAGCCCTGCGCGAACGGCTGCGCCTCGCCGTGCGCCGCACCGCCACCCGCTGGACCGGCAAGAAGCCGATCGTCGACGTGCTGCTGATCCGCGCATGATATGAGAGTGCCGTTCGCCATCCTGCGGGAGCAAGGCGAACGGCGCTTTCGCAAATGCCCAGAATCTTCTAGGCTCGGGCCGATCAAGATTGAATCGTCATGGCGAGCGAAGAAATGCCGCGATGACGGGAGAGGATAGGGGCATGCGCTGCAATAACGGGCGGGCCGGATGAACTGGTATGCCATCTTCGCCATCTATGTGCTGTTCTGGGTGATCAGCGCCTTCCTCGTCCTGCCCTTCGGCCTGCGCACGCCCGACGAGACGGGGGAGGTGCTGCTGAAAGGCCAGGCGGACAGCGCCCCCAGCAACTTCCGCCCCGGCCGCGTCATGCTGCGCGCCACCCTGCTCTCGGCCGTCCTGTTCGGCCTCTATTACGCCAATTATGTCCAGGGCTGGGTGACGATCGACAACATCCCCGGCCTCCATCCGCCACGCTGAGCGGGGATGCTATGTACCGGCGGCGCGGGCAAAACCGATGCCGTGGAAGCGCCACGCAGGGATGGCTAACGACCGCCTGCTTTTCCTCCCGTCATCCCCGCGGAGGCGGGGATCCATCTCGCCAGCGTGGGACCAGAGAGAAGGTTCGGAGATAGATTCCCGCCTACGAGAGAATGGCGGGGAAGGGTGGTTAAGGGCCTGTCGGGTTTTGGAGAAGTGAACGCCGCTACTAGCTGACGCTGCGCGGTAAATATCGCTTGGGAAGAGTTGCCGCAATTATTGACCTTCAATAACGCACAATCTCGGCTACTTTTCGCTCATCACGCGACGCTTCCAGCGCCTCTTGTAGAACGTCGATCAAATCGCGACCTGTCGATGTCACAAAGTAATTCGCGAGGCTGGTTATGTCCGCCGATATCTCGTTGCCCCAAGGCGGCACCTTGGCTCGATCTTCTATATCCCAGATTACTCGATCAGGCGAGAAGGCCGCAAACTCCGAACGGATATCAGCCAGTTCGGCGAGAGCGACTGGCGCTTGATCACATGGCAGTTTCCCCTCGTAGAGGTGCATTAGCGACGGAAAGCGTTCACCCCATCGCCCCTCCAGCCTGCCACTCACGGTCGAGTAAAAGGAATGAAAGAAGTCGCCAGTGCCGATTTCATCGGTGATGCTGCCGACCTTGATACCGACTGTCATGCCCATTCCTCCTTCTGCGCCGCTATCCCGCACAACGGCCGATTTCCAACAAATTTCGTCATTCAGTGTCGAACCAGCCATCTGAATGAGTGGCTGGTTTCAGGGATTAGGATAATCTGGCGGAACGTCCACGAATGGTCGCTAGATTCCATCCCCATCCCGTCATGCCGGGCTTGACCCGGCATCCCGCTTTTCTTGCTTTGCGAGCGCGCCCCGACCAAGGCCGCGCTCCCTCTGTCCTATTCGGCCCGTTCATGATCTACTCCGGCCATGAAAAGCCGTCTCTCTCGCACGCATGTCCAGAATTGTCGCGCCGCTGTCGCTTCCCTGTCGCCTGACTGTCGCGTCGGTGGTGCGGGACGGTGACCCTGATCGTGACCCAAATGTGGCGTCACAGGCGCGTGGGTGTCGCGTCGCGGGCGCGTGACAGGTGCAAAAGGCCCTAAATGGCCCGACGACACTGTGAACTTCGGGCCGAAATAAACTGTCGCGTCATCCGCCTGACCGGCCGGCCTTAGGGCAACAAATTCAGACTGTCCTACAGTTCGCCTGACAGCCATAATGCGGACGGCTCTTTGACCTGTCGGATATGCCCGCGTGCTGCGGAGGCCGACCCTACCGCTTGCGGGTCAATTCCCGCATTGCCTCGTCCAGCCCCTCCAGCGTCAGCGGATACATGCGCTCGTTCATCAGGTCGCGGATGATGCGGGTGGACTGGCTATAGCCCCAATGTTCCGCCGGTGCGGGGTTCAGCCACACGGTCGCGGGATAGGTATGGGCAACGCGCTGCAGCCAGACGGCGCCGGCTTCCTCGTTCATATGCTCCACCGATCCACCGGGATGGCTGATCTCATAGGGGCTCATCGCCGCGTCGCCGACGAAGATCACCTTATAGTCATGGCCATATTTGTGCAGCACGTCCCAGGTCGGGGTGCGCTCGGCAAAGCGGCGGCGATTATCCTTCCACACGCCTTCATAGAGGCAGTTATGGAAGTAGAAGAATTCCATATTCTTGAATTCGCTGGTCGCGGCGGAAAACAACTCCTCGCACAGCTTGATATGCGGGTCCATTGATCCGCCCACGTCCAGGAACAGCAGCAGCTTGACCGCATTGTGCCGCTCGGGCCGCATCCGGATGTCGAGCCAGCCCTGCCGCGCGGTGCCGCGGATCGTTGCGTCCAGATCCAGTTCGTCGGCCGCCCCCTCCCGCGCAAACCGGCGCAGTCGGCGCAGCGCCACCTTGATGTTGCGGGTGCCGATCTCGCGATTGCTGTCCAGATTGGCGAATTCGCGCTTTTCCCACACCTTGATGGCGCGCTTGTGCCGGCTCTCCCCGCCGATCCGCACGCCCTCGGGATTATAGCCGCCATGGCCGAAGGGGGATGTGCCGCCAGTGCCGATCCACTTGCTGCCGCCCTGGTGCCGGCCCTTCTGTTCCTCCAGTCGCTCTTTCAGCGTCTTCATGATCTCGTCCCAGTCGCCCAGCGACTTGATCTTCTCCATCTTCTCGGGGCTGAGGAACTTTTCCGCGACCAGGCGCAGCCATTCCTCGGGTATCTCCGCCTCGACCCCGTCCTGGCCCAGCAGTCCCTTGAACACCTTGGCAAAGACCTGGTCGAACCGGTCGATCAGCCCCTCATCCTTCACATAGGTGGCGCGGGCGAGATAATAGAAATCCTCGGGCCGCCGCTCGATCACGTCGCGGTCCAGCGCTTCGAGGAGCAGCAGATGCTCCTTGATGCTGGCGGGGATGCCGGCGGCGCGTAGCGCGTCGAGGAAATTGAGCATCATGGTGCCGATCTTGTCGGCCAGCGCGCCGGGCGATGCAAGCGCCGGGCGGATCGCATTGGCGAAATATTAAGTGTTGCGCCGCACGGTAAACAGTTCAGTATTCATTGTGACAGTTAAGTTGCGGGGGCGGCTTGGAAAACGGAGAATTGTTGGCTGACCTGGGGGAACGGTCGGGCGACATAGCATTGCAATGCAGCGAAACCGCTGGATTTCTGGGCGAAGTGAACCGCCGGATCCAGGGCGATTCGGCGCGCCTGTCGGACTTGCAGGCGAACATGCAGACGCTGACCGCCAGCCAGAATGAGAGCGTGGCGGCGGCCCAGGAGTTGAGCCTCACCGCCGGACGCGCCGGGCGCATCATTGCCGAGGGGCATGATGTCATCACCTTGTCGCTGGGCGAGGTGGCGGGGCTGGTCGAACATGTCACGGGCCTCGAAGGCCATCTGCGCCAGTTCCTGCAGGTGATCGAGGCGGTGGGCGGCATTTCCGACCAGCTCGGCACGATCGCCCGCCAGACCCGCCTGCTGGGCGTCAACGCCGCGATCGAGGCGGCGCGCGGGGGTGAGGCGACGATGGGCTTTGCCGTGGTGGCGGAGGAAATCCGCCGGCTCGCCGAACAGGCGGCCGAATCCTCGGCCTCGGTCGGCAGCAAGCTTGGCCAGCTCGACCGCGATGCCCGCCATCTGATCGGCGGGGTGGAGGCGAATATCCAGCGCGGCCGCGACGTCGGCACCCATATAGACCAGCTGCGCCTGTCCATGGCGGAAATCGCCTCGCTGGTGACCCAGTTCGGCGAGCGCTCCAGCGCGATCGTCGCCTGCACCGACGAGGCGGATGCCCATGTCGCGGCGCTGGACCAGGGGCTGGCGCTGTTCGGCCGCTCCTCGACCGAAAGCGCGGGGCGCGTCGACATGGCCCGCGACAAGATCGAGGCGCTGGAGAGCCTGGCCAACGACATGCTCAACACCGCGGCGCAGAGCCGGCTGCGCACCCGTAACAGCCATTATATCGCGCTGGCCGAGGATGGCGCGGCCGAGGTCGCGGCGCTGATCGAGGATGCGCTGGCCCGTGGCGAAGTGTCGCAACAGGCTTTGTTCGATCGCAGCCATCGACCGATCGCGGGGTCTGAGCCGACCCAATATCAGACTGGTTTCACCGCCTATGCCGATCTGCGGGTGCGGCCGCTGCTCGACCGCCATACCGCGAAGGACGCGACCATCATCGGCTGCTGCCTGATCGACATGGACGGCTATCTGCCCACCCATATCAGCGCGCGCAGCCAGCCGCAGCGGATCGGCGACCCGCGCTGGAACATGGAACATGCCCGCAACCGGCAAATCTTCATGGATGCCCAGACCCGCCGCGCGCTCGACGGCGACGACGACTTCTACCTCTTCACCTATCGCCAGAATCTGGGGGAGGGGCGCTATCGGGCACTGCGCAGCGTGTTCGTGCCGCTGCGTTTCGCCGGCCGCCGCTGGGGCCTGTATGAGGTCGGCTATCTGATCTGATCGACGCGCCTTATGCCGTGGATCAGCGAGACCAGCACGAAGGAGATGATCATCAGCAGATACCAGGCGCCCAGCTTCATCAGGCTGACCATCTCCCAACCGTGGCGCTGGCTGGGGTAGGTCCAGGCATTGGCGAAGGTGCCGATATTCTCCGCCAGCCAAATGAACAGCGCAACCAGGAAGAAGCCGAGCAGCGGCGGCATCCGCCGTGCTTCCCGCCAGGGCGTGAACCATATCCAGCTGCGTCCGAACAACAGGATGGCGGCGGCGAACAGGGCGATCCGCACATCGGGCAGCCAGTGATGGGCAAAGAAATTGACATAGACGGCGCTCGCCAGCAGCACCGTCGCCCAGACCGGCGGATAGCGGCTGAAACCAAAGTCGAAGATGCGCCAGACCCGCGCGATATAGCTGCCGACGGCGGCATACATGAAGCCGGAAAAGAGCGGCACCGGGCCGATATGGAGCAGGCTGGCCTCCGGATAGACCCAGCTTCCCGCATGGGTCTTGAACAATTCCATGATCGTGCCGATCAGGTGGAAGGCGCAGATCACCAGCGCCTCGCGCGGACTTTCCAGCCGCAGCCCCAGCATCGCGATCTGGATCACGATCGCCGACAGAGTCAGGAAATCATAGCGGTGGAGGGCCGCGTTGGCGGGATAGAAAAGATGGGTGCCTAGCAGCAGCGCCAGCATCAGTCCGCCGAACAGGCAGGCCCAGCCCTGTTTGAAGCCGAACAGCAGGAACTCATAGGCCCAGGCGCGCGGCCCCGCCGCGACGCGGACCGATTCCAGATGGGCGCGTATCCGCGCAAAGCGGGTCGCGCCCGTGGGGTCGTTCATGTCCCCATGTCTAGCGCGCCATGGCTCGGACGCCAATCATTCCGGCCCCGACGAAAGGGCTTTGCAGCGCGCGCATGATCGTTAAGCTGACGGAACGACAAAAATGAGGAGAGGCTGCCGATGGCGGGACGGCGATGGACGCGGGGTGTGGCCTTGGCGCTGCTCGGCGCGTCGGGCGCGGCGCTGGGGACCGATACGCCCCAGCAGGCCGAGGACGAGATCATCGTGATCGCCGCCCGGATGAAGATCATCAACATCGAATATGCGCTTCGTGGCCCCTGGCTCAAGGCCTGCAATCTCGACGGGACGACCGGCACGCCGGCGGCCGACCGGGCGATTTGCATGTTGCTGCAGCAATGCCTGCTCGACGGGAAGACAAGGCGCGAAGAGGCCAAGCAATGCGTCAATGCCCGGATCGATGATCTCGCCAGTCATCGTGGAACATTGCCGGCGCTGGTGAGCGAAGCCGCGCTTGAAACCGCCGCTGCCGGACAGGATGCGCAAGCGGATGAAGGCGGAAAATCCGACGCGATCATCGTCACCGGCGCGCGCCATGTCATCAATCCTGGCCTGTGGCGCTTTACCGAGATCGGCACCTATGTGAGCAGCATGTCCGGACATCATCCTCCCGGCACCCGCCAGTGGGAGGCCTGCATCCCCGATCGCCGCGATGACCTGGCGATCCGCTATGCCGTGGAGGGGCCGCCCCGGCCGGCTGGGGCCGGTGGCCCGCATGGATGCCGCCAATGGCGGGTCACTGTGTCAGGGCGCAAATTCGAGGGGCGACTATATTGCGGTCGTGCGCATGGCGGCTTTTCCTATGGCAGGATGAACGGAACGGTCACGGGCGATGCGCTGGAGGCGTCTGCCGAACACAAGACGGTTGGCGGACGCGGGCCGCGCGGGAAGGGGCCCGAGAAGCCTCGCTTCTTCGGGAGCCTGAAGACCGAATTGTCGGGGGAGCGCGTCGGCGTGTGCCCCGGTCGCTGATCGGAAGCGAAAGGGCGCTCCGGATAATGTCCGGAGCGCCCAGGATTTTCTAAAACCGCCTCAGTTGGGCTTGCGCGCGCCCTGGCTGATCGTAACCTCGCCATTGGCGGCATAAAGTGCGGTGGCTTCGGCCTGGGCCGTCTGGGGATCCTTGCCGTCCAGGATCGCGGCGATCTGGCGGCCGCTGGGCACCTTGTCATAGACGCCGTAAAGGTCGGTCTGGCCGACCATATGGATCGACAGTTGATAGCCAAGGTCGCGGGTGGCGGGATCGAAGGCGAGGACAGTGCCGCTATCGTCGACCGGCACGATGATCGCGCCATCGCTGCGCCCCGTCTGCTGCAGCATGTCATAGCTGCCCTGCGCGGTCTGGACGGTGCCGCGAATGCACAGATTATCCTTGCCCTCGCGCGGGATGCGGACGTCCTGCGGCACGGGCTGGCCGGCGGTGCCGCTCGGCACGGCCTTGGTCAGGCGCGCGTCGCCGCCATCGCCGGTCGGGCAGGCACCGAAGCTGGCCGGGCTGGTCGCGTGCAGGCTTGCCGCATCGTCGAATTTCAGGCCGGCCAGCATGCCGTCCAACCCGGCCAGCACTTCTGCGCGGCGTTCGGTCGGCCCGGTGACGCGCAGCTTCACCATCCAGCGCCCGGCATGGGCGAAGGCGGCCGCCGTGGTCAGCGCGCCATCGGCGGCATCGTCATAGACGGCGCGGATCGCCGTGCCCGCGCGGCCGCCGGCGGCGACGCTGTCATAAGCGGTGCGATGGGTCTTGCCGCCGAACCGCTCCATCACCGCCTTGTCGGTCATGTAAGCGGCGAGTGAAGCGTCGGCATAGGCCGGCAGATAGACATAGAGGGTCGCCTGGATGGCGCCATCCTGCGAAATATATTGGGCGTAATTGTCGATGCCCTTGCCGCCGTTCGATACTTCGCCGCTCTTGGTCAACGACAGGCTGGCGACCGTCTGCGGCAGGCTGATGCCGGCGGCGGTGGCACGTATGGCAGTATCACTGGGCGTCCATGCCTCGATATCGTCCGCCGCCTGCGCCAGCGAGGGCAGGGCCAGGCAGAGAGCCATCGAACATAGGAACAACGCACGTCGGGGCATTGGCATCCTCTCTCTCGATCCAGACCGTCTTGGCGCGGCCTTGAATGACAGAGGATCAGGAAATCACGTATTCCGCAGGGGCGCAAGCCGCCTTCACGCTGCCGGTGCTATTTGCCCCGGAAATTGCGACAATTGCGGGCCGTGACAGGCCCATTGCTGTGCAGCATCGGTCCGGATGACGCCTTCGGCCACGATCAGGCCGGGTTCGCCCAATGTCAGGATCGCGATTCGGCCAGGTTGGACGGCGGCCTCAGCGCCCCTGGCGTCGTGCCATGAAGGCCAGGCGCTCGAACATCATGATGTCCTGCTCATTCTTGAGCAGCGCGCCGTGCAGCGGCGGGATCGCCTTGGTCGGATCGGCATTCTGCAGCACGTCGAGCGGCATGTCCTCGTTCAGCAGCAGTTTCAACCAGTCGAGCAGTTCGGATGTGCTGGGCTTCTTCTTGAGGCCGGGCACTTCACGAATGTCGTAGAAAATGTCCATCGCCCGGCTGACCAGCATCTTCTGGATGCCGGGGAAATGGACATCGACGATCGCCTGCATCGTCTCGCGATCCGGGAATTTGATATAGTGGAAGAAACAGCGGCGCAGGAACGCGTCGGGCAGTTCCTTCTCGTTGTTCGAGGTGATGATGACGACCGGCCGTTCCTTGGCCGCGACCGTCTCGCCGGTCTCATAGACATGGAAGGCCATGCGATCGAGTTCCTGCAACAGGTCGTTGGGAAATTCGATATCGGCCTTGTCGATCTCGTCGATCAGCAGGACGGGCAGGGTGGGGGAGGTGAAGGCCTCCCATAGCTTGCCCTTGCGGATATAGTTGGCGATGTCGTGGACCCGCTCGTCACCCAGCTGGCCGTCACGCAGGCGGGCAACCGCATCATATTCATACAGGCCCTGATGCGCCTTGGTCGTCGACTTGACGTTCCATTCGATGAGGGGGGCGTTAATGGCCTTGGCGATTTCCTGGGCCAGCACGGTCTTGCCGGTGCCCGGTTCGCCCTTCACCAGCAGCGGCCGGCGCAGCAGCACCGCGGCATTGACCGCGACCTTCAGATCGTCGGTGGCGACATAATCCTGGGTGCCCTCAAAGCGCATGGCTCTCTTCCGCTCCATCATTGCTGGAGGACCGGACTAGGCAAAGCGGGATTGGGGCGCAACGCGTTTGTGCGTTGCGGCAAGCGGTGGGGCGATGGATCAGTCCTGCTGTTGCCGGCGGATGGCGGCGCGCGCCTCCAGCACATCCCACAGGCCGCGATGCTGGGCCAGCAGCTGGCGCATGCCGAACTGGATCGCGCGATCAACGGCCGGATCGCCACCAATGGCGCGCGCCACGTCCAGCGTTGCCCGATGATCGGGCAAAGAGCAGGGAACCGGTTCGATGCCCGCACGAAGCGCGGCAATGTCCAGCAGCTTGCGCACGGCGCGCCAGTCCAGCACCAGCGCGATCGCTGCGCCCATGGCGCAACCGCGCCGGTCGGACTGGGCCAGCATGTCGAGCGCATGGCGCTGCTGACTGACGATGGTTTCGCAACTGCTCTGGCCCGCCGTGCTGGGGGCGGGGCCAGCAGCCACGGTGACCTGGGTCAGATAGGCGCGCTCCCGCGCAAAGGCGTCGGCGGCCTCGATCAGCCAGCGGCGCGCGGCATTGTCGACCGAGCGGGTGGCGGCATGGTCGATCACGCCGGGATGGCGACCATGGAGCAGGCAGAGATAATAGGCGGCATCGGCAAGGTCGGGCAGGCCAAGGCCATCGCGCGAGCGGGCATCCTGGCTCGCCTGGGCCAGATAGCTGTGGCTATAGCTGCCATCGGCCCGAACCAGCATGTCCAGGATTTGCGCAATATCGTCGCCCCGGCGCAGCGCCGTCACTTCGCTCATAGAAATTTCCCTGTGGCAACGGCGTAAGGGGCGCCGCTGGGCACAATCTAGGGCAAGGTGCGTAAACGCCGGGTTAAACTTGTCGCTTCGGCTGGTCGCAAATGTGGCACCAATGGTCTAGGCCGTTATGGTTAACAAATGATGCTATCGTCTTGAAAAACAAAAGGCCCGGCTGGAATGTCCGGCCGGGCCCTTGTTTGAAGCGATAATCTGACCGGATTTACTGGTCCAGGAAGCTGCGCATCTTGCGGCTGCGGCTGGGGTGCTTCAGCTTGCGGAGCGCCTTCGCCTCGATCTGGCGGATACGCTCGCGGGTCACGCTGAACTGCTGGCCCACTTCCTCCAGCGTATGGTCGGTGTTCATCCCGATGCCGAAGCGCATGCGCAGCACGCGTTCCTCGCGCGGGGTCAGGCTGGCAAGGACGCGGGTGACCGTTTCCTTGAGGTTCGCCTGGATCGCGGCATCCACCGGGATGATCGCATTCTTGTCTTCGATGAAGTCGCCCAGATGGCTGTCTTCCTCGTCGCCGATCGGCGTTTCGAGCGAGATCGGCTCCTTGGCGATCTTCATCACCTTGCGCACCTTCTCCAGCGGCATGGAGAGGCGTTCGGCCATCTCTTCCGGGGTCGGCTCGCGGCCCTGCTCGTGCAGGAACTGTCGGCTGGTGCGGACCAGCTTGTTGATCGTCTCGATCATGTGGACCGGGATGCGGATGGTCCGCGCCTGGTCCGCGATCGAACGGGTGATCGCCTGACGGATCCACCAGGTGGCGTAGGTGCTGAACTTGTAGCCGCGGCGATACTCGAACTTGTCCACCGCCTTCATCAGGCCGATATTGCCTTCCTGGATAAGGTCCAGGAACTGAAGGCCGCGGTTCGTGTATTTCTTCGCGATGGAGATGACGAGGCGCAGGTTTGCCTCGACCATTTCCTTCTTCGCGATGCGCGCCTCGCGCTCGCCCTTCTGCACCATGTTCACGATGCGGCGGAATTCGCTGAGCGACATGCCGGTCGCCTGGGCGATCTCGCTCACTTCATTGCGGATGCGCTCGACCGCGCGGCCTTCGGCAGCGGCAAAGGCGGCCCACTTCTTGTCGAGGCCCTGCACCTTTTCCAGCCAGGCATCGTCCAGCTCATGGCCCATATAGCGCTCAAGGAAGTCCTTGCGGCTGACCTTGTGGCGCTCGGCCAGGCGCAGCATCTGGCCACCCAGCGCGGTCAGGCGCCGGTTATAGGCATAGAGCTGGTCAACCAGATATTCGATCTTCTGCTGGTGGAACTGGACGCTCTCGACCTCGGCGGTCAGCTGCTCGCGCAGCTCATGATAGCTGTCCTCGGCCTTCTGGCTCAGGCTCTCGCCGTTCGCCATGGCGACCATGCGCGATTCCTGGGCCTTGGAGAAGGCGCGGAAGATTTCGGTGATGGTCGCGAACTTCTCCAGCGCCATCGGCTTCAAAGTCTCTTCCATCTGGGCGAGGGACAGGGTGTTGTCCTCTTCCTCGTCCTCCTCGCGGCGGGCGCGGGGCGCACCATCCTCGTCCTCGTCGCCGTCGGCGGATTCCTCCTCCGGCTCTTCCTCTTCCTTGAAGCTGGGGCCAGCGGTCTTCTCGCTGATCTCGCCATCATCATCCTCGGCGCCTTCCTCCATATTTTCAGGAGCAGGATCCTTGGACAGCATGGCGTCGAGATCGAGGATCTCGCGCAGCTGCATCTCGCCATTATTGAGCGCGGTCGACCATTCAATGATCGCGTTGAAGGTGGTCGGGCTTTCGCACAGACCCAGGATCATCGTGTCGCGGCCGGCCTCGATGCGCTTGGCAATGGCGATTTCGCCCTCGCGGCTGAGCAGTTCGACGGCGCCCATCTCGCGCAGATACATGCGCACGGGATCGTCGGTGCGATCGACCGTTTCCTTCTTCTTCTCGGTGACGAGCTTGGGGCCGTCATCGTCGCTCGAATCATCGTCGGCGTCGTCGGCTTCCTCGCGCTCGCGCTGCTCGTCGCCGTCTTCGCTCGCCTCTTCATTCTCGACGATGTTGACGCCCATCTCGTTGAGCGCCGACATGATGTCCTCGATCTGCTCGGAGGACATCTGGTCCTGCGGCAGGGCGTCGTTCAGTTCGTCATAGGTGATGTAGCCGCGCTTCTTCGCGCGGGCGATCAGCTTCTTGACGGACGCTTCGTTGAGGTCGAGCAGGGGGGCATCGCCATCCTCGCCATCGCCCATCCCGCCATTCTTGCTGTTCGCCTTGGTCGCCATCTATTCGCCTTAACTCCGTCGTCCCGACAGGAACGAGCCTCAATCAAACAATGTCTTCGGACTGCGCCAGTTCCGCCAGGCGGCTGTCGTGATCGGCTTTCAGCGCGCGGACGCGCTGCTGTTCAGCGAAATTCTCTTCGCTGAAGTCGCTCTCGAACCGTCTAGTAGCCTCCGCCAGCGCCGTTTCCAGCTCCGGTCCTTGCGCCATCACCCGGATGGCCTCGTCCAGGTCGCGTTGCACGCGACTGGGGTCGGTTGTCATCCTATGTGGGGTGAATGTGAACGTATCGGCCCGGAGCATCCCCTTAGCCATATTATACAAGTCACCTTGCCCCAATATGGTAAGGAGGGCCTGCGTTTCAACTGTTTCTTTGCGGAAGGATGCGGCGATCATCGCATCCAGCAATCGCGCCAGCGCGGGATCGCCGATTCGCAGGCCTGACAGCGTCTCGCGGTGCAGGACGATCTGCTCCGGATCGCGCAGCAGGCTGGCCAATATCGCCCGCAGCAGCCGATGTTCCATGCCGTTTGCGCCGATCTCCCGCGCCTCGTTGCCGGCGGGCGGGACGGGGGGCTTCCAATTGCCCTTCTTGTCGCGCTGCCAGCCGGCGCGGGCGCCACCGCCACCTGCGCCGCGCGGCGCGCGCTGGCCGCCGCCGAAGCGATCGGGCCGGGCAAAGAAGAGCGCATCATAACGCTCCCGGAATGCCTGGGCATAGAGCGCGCGGACATCGGGATGCTGGATCGAGTCGCTATGGGCGGCGAGCCGCTGCTTGAGCGCCGCCTTCTGTTCAGGCGTGTCGAGCGGGCCGACCTTCTGCTCATGCTCCCACAGGCGATCGACCAGCGGCTGGGCGCCAGCCAGCACCGCGTCCATCGCGCGCGGCCCCTCGGCGCGGAGCAGATCGTCGGGGTCTTGCCCGGCGGGCAGGGTGGCGAAGGCCAAGCTATGGCCGGGACGCAGCAGGGGGAGGGCGCGGGTCGCCGCGCGGATCGCTGCCTTCTGCCCGGCCGCATCGCCGTCGAAGCACAATATCGGCACCTCGACCATCTTCCACAGTCGTTCGATCTGATGTTCGGTCAGCGCCGTGCCGAGCGGCGCGACGGCGTCGCCGAAACCGGCCTGGGCGAGCGCGATCACGTCCATATAGCCCTCGACCACGATCACCCGGCCGCTTTGCCGGCTGGCGGGGGAGGCGCGGTCGATATTGTAGAGGGTGCGCCCCTTGTCGAAGAGCGGGGTGTCGGGTGAGTTCAGATATTTGGGTTCGCCCTGGCCGATGATGCGGCCGCCAAAGGCGATCACCCGTCCGCGAATATCGCGGATCGGCAGCATGAGGCGACCGCGAAACCTATCGTACGTGTCACGTTCGCCGTCAGGGTCGATGAGCAAGCCGGCCTCGACCAGCATCGGCTCGCCAAAATCGCGCAGCGATGTCTTGAGCTTGCCACGCGAATCCGGCGAATAGCCAAAGCCAAACGTGCGCCGGGTCGCGTCGGTGATGCCGCGCTTGGCGAGATAGGAACGGGCGTCGCCGCCGTCGATGCCGCCAAGCTGGTCCTCGAAGAAGCTCTGCGCCGCCGCCATCGCGTCATGCAGCCCCTTGGCTTGCTCGGCGCGCTTGGCCGCGCGCGGATCGGCGGCGGGCACTTCCATGCCGGCGGTTGCCGCCAGTTCCTTCACGGCCTCCATGAAGGGCAGGCCGCGCTGGTCGGTCATCCAGCGGATCGCATCGCCATGCGCGCCGCAGCCGAAACAGTGATAGAAACCCTTCTCGTCGTTGATCGTGAAGCTGGGCGTCTTCTCGTTATGGAACGGGCAGCAGGCCTTATATTCGCGGCCCGCCTTCTGCACCTTCACGGTCTTGCCGATCAACGTCGAAAGCGACGTCCGCGCGCGCAGCTCATCCAGCCATTGGGGCGTGAGGGTCATCTAATTAAAGCCCCTCCCTTCGAAGGGAGGGGTTGGGGTGGGTGATCTTCTGCCTTTCCGGCATGGCGCGGGCACGATCCAGAATGACGCTCAGCACGCCTTCCAGATTGTCCCGAATGTCGAAGTTGGAGAAGCGCAAAACCAGATAGCCCTGATGTGCAAGGTCAAAGTCTCTATCTCGATCCTTGATAGCATCATGGCTATCATCATCGACTTCTATGATGAGGCCGAGGAGGGGGCAGAGAAAGTCACAGATATAGGGTTCGATCACGGCTTGTCGGCGGAATTTGAAGCCTTCCAGCTGGGAGCCGCGTAGGGCGCCCCAAAGGCGGCGTTCATATTCCGTGGGCTCGCGCCGCATCTTGCGCGCAAATTGACCGAGTCTCGCATTGATGCGCAGCGCCATCACCCACCCCAACCCCTCCCTTGGAAGGGAGGGGCTATTATGTCAGTATCGCACGCGCATGTCAGCCCGGTGCTAACTCAGCTCAGCGCCGCCTTCACCAGCCCGCTCGCCTTGCTCATGTCGATGACGGCGCCATGGCGTTCCTTGAGCACGGCCATCACCTTGCCCATGTCCTTGACGCTTTCCGCGCCGATCTCGGCCTTGATGCCCTCGATCGCCGCCTTGGTCTCGTCTTCGCTCAGCTGCGCCGGCAGGAAGGTTTCGATGACGTCCAGCTCGGCCTGTTCCTTGGCGGCCAGTTCGTCGCGGCCGCCGCTCTTGAACATGTCGATCGATTCGCGGCGCTGCTTCACCATCTTCTGCAGCACCTCGACCACGACCGTGTCGTCGTCGGGCACATTGCTGGCGGTGCGCAGTTCGATGTCGCGATCCTTGAGCTTGGCCAGGATCAGGCGCACGGCAGCCAGGCGATCCTTGTCGCCGGCCTTCATGGACTCCACTTGGGCGCTCTTGATGGTGTCGCGAATCATGGGCGAATTAATCCTGTTTCTCGGGAAAGGAGTAGATATAATGCGAAAAGAGATTTTTAACAGACGTTGACCTTCACGCGTTGCGGGAATAGGTGACCGGCCGTTTAACCCGCACCAGACGGGTTCCCGCAAAAGCATAAAGGACCGCAGACCATGGCTGACGCCAAGACCCTCATTGTGCCCAAAGGAGCGACAGGGGTATTGGTTTTTGCCGATGGCTCCGCCGTCTTCGGTCGCGGCTTCGGCGCGGTCGGCGACGCGGTCGGCGAACTCTGCTTCAATACCTCGATCACCGGCTATCAGGAGATCATGACCGATCCCTCCTATGCCGGGCAGATCATCACCTTCACCTTCCCGCATATCGGCAACGTCGGCACCAATCTCGACGACGTCGAAGCCGACAGCCCCTATGCGCTGGGCTGCATCGTGCGCCAGGACGTCACCGCGCCCAGCAATTTCCGCAATGTCGAACCGTTCGACCAGTGGATGAAGGAAAAGGGCCGCATCGGCCTCGCCGGTGTCGACACCCGCGCGCTGACTAGGCTGATCCGTGAGAAGGGCGCGCCCAACGTCGTCATCGCCCATGATCCCGACGGCAATTTCGACATCGCCGCGCTCGCTGCCAAGGCGGCCGCCTGGCCGGGCCTTGAAGGCATGGACCTCGCCATCGAAGTCACGGGCAAGGAAAGCCGCCTATGGAAGGACGGCATCTGGACCATCGGCCATGGCTATGGCCTCAATGAAGCGGGTGAGGAACGCCCCCATGTCGTCGCCATCGATTATGGTGCGAAGAACAATATCTTCCGCAATCTGGTGAAGGCCGGCGCGCGCGTCACCGTGCTGCCCGCCACCGCGAGCTTCGATCAGGTCAAGGCGCTCAATCCCGACGGCGTGTTCCTGTCGAACGGTCCGGGCGATCCGGCCGCGACCGGCGAATATGCCGTGCCGGTGATTCAGCAGGTACTGGCCGCCGATATCCCTGTCTTCGGCATCTGCCTCGGCCACCAGCTTCTGGGCCTGGCCGTCGGCGCCAGGACGATCAAGATGCATCAGGGCCATCGCGGCGCCAACCATCCGGTCAAGCGCCTGTCGGATGGCCTGGTCGAGATCACCAGCATGAACCATGGCTTCGCCGTCGATGTCGACACGCTGCCGGCCAATGCGCGCTCGACCCATGTCTCGCTGTTCGACGGCAGCAATTGCGGCATCGAACTCACGGACAAAAATGCCTTTTCGGTCCAGTATCACCCCGAAGCCTCGCCCGGCCCGCAGGACAGCTTCTACCTGTTCAAGAAGTTCGTCGATGGCCTCAAGGGCGCGGTCGCCGCGTGAGCCAGAACCTGCCCCCGGTTGACGAAGCGCGCCTTGCCGCAGAGTGGGAGGCGGACAGGCAAGTCCTCGCCAATCTCAAGCGCAATGGCGACGTCGCGCGTTTCGCGCGGCCCGTGGATGTCAGCTTCCGGGGCAGCGAGAAGGATTTCGAGCGCGTCCTGACCATCGCCAGCCAGTTCGGCTTCGTCGAACTGGACCGGGAGGAAGATGAGGAAGGCGACCTGTTCCTGTTCCTGGAATGCGTGCAGCCGGTCGACGAAGCCTCGATCCGCGCGCTGACCCGGAAATGCCTCCAGATCGAAATTCTCTGCGGCGTCGAATATGACGGCTGGGGTTGCGAGGCGCAGACGGGAGGCGTGCATTGACCGCCATTATTCAAATTGTGCGCGTGAGCGCCTTCAACTGTAAATCAGAGGCCAAATAATGCCCAAGCGCACAGACATCTCCTCCATCCTCATCATCGGCGCTGGTCCGATCATCATCGGCCAGGCGTGCGAGTTCGATTATTCGGGCACGCAGGCGGTCAAGGCGCTGAAGGAAGAGGGCTATCGCATCATCCTGGTGAATTCCAACCCGGCCACGATCATGACCGACCCGGAATTTGCCGACGCGACCTATGTCGAGCCGATCACGCCCGAAATCGTGGCGAAGATCATCGAGAAGGAGCGGCCCGATGCGGTGCTGCCTACGATGGGTGGCCAGACCGCGCTGAACACAGCCCTGGCGCTGTTCAACGACGGCACGCTGGAGAAGTTCGGCGTCCAGATGATCGGCGCCGACGCCGAGGCGATCGACAAGGCGGAGGACCGGATCAAGTTCCGCGACGCCATGGACAAGATCGGCCTGGAATCGGCCCGCTCGCGCATCGCCCACACCATGGAAGAGGCGATGGAAGCGCTGGAGTTCACCGGCCTTCCCTCGATCATCCGTCCCAGCTTCACCATGGGCGGCACCGGCGGCGGCATCGCCTATAATCGCGACGAGTTCATGAACATCGTCCGCGGCGGCCTGGATGCCTCGCCGACCACCGAAGTCCTGATCGAGGAATCGCTCCTCGGCTGGAAGGAATATGAGATGGAAGTCGTGCGCGATCGCAACGACAATTCCATCATCATCTGCTCGATCGAGAATGTCGATCCGATGGGCGTCCATACCGGCGACTCCATCACCGTCGCGCCGGCGCTGACGCTGACCGACAAGGAATATCAGATCATGCGCAACGCCAGCCTGGCGGTGCTGCGCGAGATCGGCGTCGAGACCGGCGGTTCCAACGTCCAGTTCGCGGTCAATCCCAAGGACGGCCGCCTGGTCGTCATCGAGATGAACCCGCGCGTGTCGCGTTCCTCGGCGCTCGCGTCGAAGGCAACCGGCTTCCCGATCGCCAAGGTCGCGGCGAAGCTGGCCGTTGGCTACACGCTCGACGAGATCGAGAATGACATTACCGGCGCGACCCCGGCCTCGTTCGAGCCGACCATCGACTATGTCGTGACCAAGATCCCGCGCTTCGCCTTTGAAAAGTTCAAGGGCGCCGAGCCGCTGCTGGGCACCGCCATGAAGTCGGTCGGCGAAGTCATGGCGATCGGCCGCAACATCCATGAATCGATGCAGAAGGCGCTGCGCGGTCTGGAAACCGGCCTGTCCGGCTTCAACCAGGTCGATCATCTGGTCGGCGCGCCCAAGGACGACATCATCGCCGCCCTGGCACAGCCGACGCCCGATCGCCTGCTGGTTGCCGCGCAAGCCCTTCGTGAAGGTCTGACCGTCGCGGAAATCCACAATATCGCCAAGTTCGACCCCTGGTTCCTGGAGCGCCTGAAGGAAATCGTCGAGGCCGAGAATGAGGTGCTGGAACATGGCCTGCCGCGCGATGCGGACGGCATGCGCCGCCTCAAGGCCATGGGTTTTTCCGACAAGCGTCTCGCCTGGCTGGCGCTCAAGTCGGCCAATCTGCGCGGTAATGAGCGCGGCGTCGCGCGCGGCAGCGGCCTGATCCACGATGCCGTCGTCGCCATGACCGGCGGCGTGACCGAAGACGAGGTGCGCAGCCTGCGCCACAAGCTGGGCGTGCGTCCGGTGTTCAAGCGGATCGACACCTGCGCCGCCGAGTTCGAGGCGAAGACGCCCTATATGTATTCGACCTATGAAGCCCCGATCTTCGGCGAGCCGGAGAATGAGGCGCAGCCCAGCGACCGCAAGAAGGTCGTCATCCTGGGTGGCGGTCCCAACCGCATCGGCCAGGGTATCGAGTTCGACTATTGCTGCGTCCATGCCTGCTTTGCGCTGAGCGAAGCCGGCTATGAGACGATCATGGTCAACTGCAACCCGGAAACCGTGTCGACCGACTATGACACGTCTGATCGCCTCTATTTCGAGCCGCTGACGGCCGAAGACGTGCTGGAAATCCTGCATGTCGAAATGTCGAAGGGGACGCTGGCCGGCGTGCTGGTGCAGTTTGGCGGCCAGACGCCGCTCAAGCTCGCACAGGCGCTGGAAGATGCCGGCATCCCGATCCTGGGCACCAGCCCGGACGCGATCGACCTGGCCGAGGATCGCGAGCGCTTCGCCGCGCTGATCGACAAGCTGAAGCTGCGCCAGCCGGCCAACGGCATTGCCCGCAGCCGCGAAGAGGCGATCGCGGTCGCCAACCGCATCGGCTATCCGGTGCTGATGCGTCCGTCCTATGTCCTTGGCGGTCGCGCCATGGAAATCGTCGATGGTCAGGCCCAGCTCGAAGAATATATCACCACCGCCGTGCAGGTGTCGGGCGACTCCCCGGTGCTGATCGACCAGTATCTGCGTGATGCGGTCGAGGTCGACGTGGACGCGCTGTGTGACGGCGACGATGTGGTCGTCGCCGGCGTGCTGCAGCATATCGAGGAAGCCGGCGTTCACTCCGGTGACTCGGCCTGCTCGCTGCCGCCCTACAGCCTGTCGGACGAGGTGATTGCCGAGATCGAGCGTCAGACCGAAGTGCTGGCCCGTGCCCTGTCGGTCCGTGGCCTGATGAACATCCAGTTCGCGGTCAAGGATGGCATCGTCTATCTGATCGAGGTCAATCCGCGCGCCAGCCGGACCGTGCCCTTCGTCGCCAAGGCGATCGGCACCCCGATCGCCAAGATCGCCTCGCGCGTCATGGCCGGTGAAAAGATCAAGGATCTGCCCAGGATCGATCGCAACGCGATCGACCATGTCGCGGTCAAGGAAGCGGTCTTCCCGTTCAACCGCTTCCCCGGCGTCGATCCCGTGCTCTCGCCGGAAATGAAGAGCACCGGCGAAGTCATGGGCATCGACAGCAATTTCGCGACCGCCTTTGCCAAGGCGCAGCTGGGCGCGGGCACCGTGCTGCCGACCAGCGGCACCGTCTTCGTGTCGGTCAAGGATAGCGACAAGCCGGTGATCCTGCCGGCGGTGCAGAAGCTGGCGGGCATGGGCTTCACCATCATCGCGACCGGTGGCACTGCCACTTATCTGGAAGGGCAGGGGATCGCCGTCGAGCATGTGAACAAGGTGGCTGAAGGCCGTCCGCACATCGTCGACCGGATCACCGATGGCGACGTGCAGCTCATCTTTAACACCACCGAAGGCTGGCAGTCCCTGAAGGACAGCAAGGCGATCCGCACCAGTGCTCTACGCGCAAAGATTGCAAGTTTCACCACCGCGACCGCCAGCGTCGCTGCGGCGGACGCAATCGAGGCTTTGCGGGACCGCGCCCTTGAAGTGCGCTCGCTCCAGTCCTATTATCCTGGGTCGCACGCCTGATCCCCTTCACCAGGAAGCATGCTGCGGGTGGCGCCACGTTCGGCGCCGCCAAAGGGAAGTTTTGACGAAGGATTTGCAATAATGGCGACCGTCGAGAAGATGCCGATGCTGCAGGTGGGCTATGACAAGCTCAATGCGCAGCTCCGCGAACTGAAGGCCGAGCGCCCTCTGATCGTGGACGCCATCGAGGAAGCTCGTGCCCACGGCGACCTGTCGGAAAATGCCGAATATCACGCCGCCAAGGAACGGCAGGGGCAGGTCGAGGCAACGATTTCCGACCTGGAAGACAAGCTGTCGCGCGCCCAGATCATCGATCCGACCACCTTGTCGGGTAACAAGATCGTGTTTGGCGCGACCGTGACCCTGCTGGACGAGGATGACAAGCCGGTCAAATATCAGATCGTGGGCCAGGCCGAGGCGGACGCCAAGGCGGGCATGATCAGCTATAACAGCCCGCTGGGCCGTGCGCTGATCGGCCGCGAGGTCGGTGACGAGGTGGAAGTGTCGGTCCCGTCGGGCGACAAATTCTACCTGGTCGACAAGATCGCGTTCATCTGATCCCGTGAAACTGCCTGCCGGACGCACGACCAACGCGATCGCGCTGGTCACGTTCGTCCTGTTCCTGTTGCTGCTGGCAACCGGGCAGATCGACAATGCGGCCTTGCTGGGCGGGTTCATTCCTGCCCGCATTGGCAACCCCGGCTTGCTGGACGGCATGGCGGCGGTGCCCTGGTGGCTGACGCCGCTCAGTTGCACCTTCGTCCATGCCGGCTGGCTGCATATCGGCTTCAACCTGCTGATGCTGCTTTTCTGCGGGCGGCAGGTCGAACATGTGCTGGGCCGCACTGGCACGCTGATCCTCTATGTCGCCGGCGCCTATGCCGCCTGCTTCGCCCAATGGGCGATCACGCCGGAATCGGTCAATCCGATGGTCGGGGCGAGTGGCGCCATTTCCGCGATCATCGCCACCTATGCGCTGCTCTACAGCCAGCAACAGGTGCGGCGGATCGGGCCTTTGTCGGCCAATTTTGTGCGGGTGCTGTGGCTGGCGGCCGCCTGGATCACGATCCAGCTGATGATCGGTGTGGCGACGGCGGGGGGATTGGGCGATCTGGGTCAGATCGCGATTGCCGCGCATATTGGCGGCTTCCTGGCAGGGCTGGCCCTGACCAGGCCCTTGCTGCGCTGGCGCTTCCGCAAGCGGCCCCAGGCTATCAATTGATCGTTCGATAAACTGTGTTCGGGCGAAACCGGGGCATGATCCGGTCTCGCCCGAAACGGGCCATCAGGCTGCCGGCAGCTCAGGCTCCAGCAAGCGGTGCAGATGGACGATCACATAACGCATTTCGGCGTCATCGACGGTGCGCTGCGCGGCGCCGCGCCAGGCCTTTTCGGCCGAGGCATAGTCGGGGAAGACGCCAACCAGGTCGACCTTGCTCAGGTCCTGGAATTCCAGCGTCTGCGGGTTGGTTACGCGGCCGCCCATCACCAGATGCATCTTGCTCATGGCGTTATATGTTCTCCTTTGACTGATCGCGGTGCCTTAGCATCGTCCCTGCGATCCGCCAAGGAAAGCGGCCTGTGTGTCGATTGCGTTTGCGGCAATCGCGATTAGCTTTTCGGCAATCGTGCCTTGATCGCGTCGCCCAACGCCTCGACGCGGGTGGAGACGAGCGCGACCAGTTCGTCCGCCAGCTTCGATGCCTTGCCGCCAAGATCGGCCGATGCCGCAGCGTCACGGGCCGCCGTCGCGGTGTCGCTTGCGCTTTCCTTGGCGCTCGACAGCGCATGGCTGGCCGTTTCGCGGGCCTTGCTGAGCACTTCGCCGGCATTGTCCCGCGCACTGGCCAGCGCTTCGCCAGCATTATGGCGCAGCGACTCGCTATTCTCGCTCGCGGCCGTGCGGGCGGTGGCGGCTGCTTCCAGCACCCGCGCGCCGGCAGTGGCGGCCAGGCCCGGCAGCGCCTTCATCACTTTCCGGCTCTTCGGGAACATCCAGGCGATGACTGCGCCGGCCGCGACCGCGCCGGCCACGGCCGCAACCGGATGCTCCTGAATGATCTCGTTGGCGCGGGCAGCGACCCGCTGGCTCCGATCGCGCGCGTCGCCATAGGCTTCACTCGCCTTGTCCTTGCCGGTCTGGATCAGTTCGCCGGCGCTTTCGCGCGCCTTGCCGGTGCTGTCCTTGATCATGTCGGTTGCGCTGCCGGCGGCGTCATTGGCCGCTTCGCGGACGCGGGTCAGTTGGGCGCGGATGTCAGCCATCATCAATCTCCGAAATTTCCGTGTTACGGTTCCTCAGTCGAACGAACAGTCGTCCGAAAAGTGCCGTGAGGGGGCGGCGGAAGAGAAACAGGACGATGCCGGTTGCGGCCGCGCCGGTGGCAGCCGGCCGCTGGCGCACCTTGGCACCGACATAGGCGACGCCGTCGAGCGCAGTCGCCGTGATCTTCGCCTCGACATCGGCCTTCAGCCGATCGGGTGCGATCCGCGCCTGGGCATCGGCAAGGCTCAGGACCGCCTTGCTGCGCAGATGCGCCGCGCGTTCGGTCGCTTCGAGATAGGCCTGTTCCCGGCTCATGACTTGATCGTCTTCAACATATGGCTGATCTGTCCCTTGGCCAGCAGCAGCAGCAGGACGGCGATCAGTACGGCGCCGCCGAACACCGCCAGCGTTGCCCAGAGCGGCCCGATCATCGCGGACAGCGCAATCACCAACCCGATCAACAGGGTCACGATCGCGGCGAACAGCAGCATCAGGGCTACGATCCCCAGGATAGCGGCATTACGGATGCCGGCGCCGGCAATGCCGGCGCGCAGCTTCTGGCGCTCGACCTCCGCCTGCACATAGGCGCGGCCATCGGTGTAGAGGCGGGCGAATGTCGCGCGGACAGACTCCTCATTCCCCTCGGTCTGCGGCGTTGCCACCGTATCCGCTGGTTCCTGCGTCAATTGCCCCTCCGCCCCGTGAACCGGGGCCTGCGGTTAGCCGTCACGATAATCCTGTCTTGCGTCCGTCAGGCGTCGCTGTCGGACGATCCCTTGGCAAGGCGCATCAGCACGAAGCCGACCACGGCGGCAGCGCCGATGGCAACGGCCGGGCTCTTGCGCACGAAATCACGCGCCTCGGTCATCAACTGGTCGACGTCCTTGCTATCCAGCGTATCTGCGGCGCTGGCCACCGATTCCGCTGCCTGGCGGGCATAGTCGCCATATTGCGGGCCCAGCTTCGCATCGACCGTGCCGGCGGTATCCGCAATCAGCTTCGACAGGCTCTGCATCGCCGAACCGGTCTTGTCCTTGGCACTGCTCGCCGCAGACTTTGCAGTCTTGCCGGCCTGCTCCTTGATCGGGTCGATATGCGCCTTCCAGTCGACCGAATTGATCTTGTCGGTCGCGGCCTTGGCGGCCTTTTCGGCTTGCGCCTTGATCGGGGCGATCTGCGCGGACCAGCCATGGGCGGCCCCGTTTCCGGGCTTTGCGGGCGCCTTGCGGGTGGCGGCCTTCTTCACCGGCGCGGCCTTGACGGCCGGGGTGGAGGCCTTGGTCGACGCCGGCTTCGCCTTGGCGGCAACCGCCTTCTTCACGCGCTTGACGGGCGGGGTTTCCGGGGTGTCGGCCATTGTCCAAAGTCTCCCTAAAGCTCAACCTCATGGTCCCGCGCGGGGCGGGCTGTCATGATCCTAATGCTTGGCGGCGGCCTACAGTTCCGGCGCCGTTACTATTTTGAGCATCGGCATTTTTTGTCCGATGGCAAGTCCCCCGGATTGCCAAGTTTGGGGCTGCTGGCTAAGCGGGGCCGCGAAAAGGCCGCCCGGCGCGTGTCCGGGCCCAGATCAGGGAGCGATCATGACCGCCATTCTCGATATCCACGCCCGCCAGATTCTCGACAGCCGCGGCAATCCGACCGTCGAAGTCGATGTGATGCTGGAAGATGGCAGCTTCGGCCGCGCCGCCGTGCCCTCGGGCGCGTCGACCGGTGCCTATGAGGCGGTCGAAAAGCGCGACGGCGACAAGAGCAAATATCTGGGCAAGGGCGTGCTTCAGGCCGTCGCCGCCGTCAATGACGAGATTGCCGAGCAGCTCATCGGCCTCGACGCCGAGGACCAGGGCGAAGTCGATGCCGCGATGATCGCGCTCGACGGCACCGAGAACAAGTCGCGTCTGGGCGCCAACGCGATCCTGGGCGTGTCGCTGGCCACTGCCAAGGCCGCCGCCGACGCGCGCGGCCTGCCGCTCTATCGCTATGTCGGCGGCGTCTCCTCGCATGTCCTGCCGGTGCCGATGATGAACATCATCAACGGTGGCGAGCATGCCGACAACCCGATCGACTTCCAGGAATTCATGATCATGCCGGTCGGTGCGGAGAGCATCGCCGACGCCGTGCGCATCGGTTCGGAAATCTTCCACACGCTCAAGAAGGGCCTGCACGACAAGGGGCTGGCCACTTCGGTCGGTGACGAGGGCGGCTTTGCCCCCAACATCGCCTCGACCCGTGATGCGCTCGACTTCATCATGCTGTCGGTCGAAAAGGCCGGCTACAAGCCCGGTGACGATGTCGTGCTGGCGCTGGACTGTGCCGCGACCGAATTCTTCAAGAACGGCAAGTACGAGATTTCGGGCGAAGGTCTGTCGCTCTCGCCGGTCGAAATGGCCGACTATCTCGCCGCGCTGGCCGCCGACTATCCGATCAAGTCGATCGAAGATGGCATGAGCGAGGATGATTTCGAGGGCTGGAAGGCGCTGACCGACAAGATCGGTGACAAGGTCCAGCTGGTCGGCGACGATCTGTTCGTCACCAACCCGGCCCGCCTGTCGATGGGCATCGGCAAGGGGCTGGCCAATTCGCTGCTGGTGAAGGTCAATCAGATCGGCACGCTGTCGGAAACGCTCGCCGCCGTCGATATGGCGCACCGTGCCCGCTACACGGCGGTCATGTCGCACCGTTCGGGTGAGACCGAGGATTCGACCATCGCCGACCTTGCCGTCGCCACCAATTGCGGTCAGATCAAGACCGGCTCGCTCGCCCGTTCGGACCGGCTTGCCAAGTATAATCAGCTGATCCGCATCGAAGAGGAACTGGGCGACATGGCGGTCTATGCCGGTCGTTCGATCTTCCGCTGATCCACGGCTAATTTCAGGTTAGGGATTCGGCTGGTCGCATCGGGCATATTTTTGCTTGCGACCGGCCGAATCCTGTGATTCAAGCAGTTCATGGCGCATATCGCGAAGCTCCGCATGCTATTGATGTCGGCCCTCGGGCCGGCAATCGCGGTGCTATTGCTGCTGTTCTTCGCCGGCTATGTCGTCCTCGGCTCCAATGGCGTGCTTGCCTGGGGCGATTATTCGCGCCAGCTGCGCGATGCGAAGGCTGAACTCAAGATCGTCCAGCTGCATCGCCAGGAGCTGCGCAACCGGGTCGACCTGCTCAATCCGCGCCGCGTCGATCCTGACCTGTCGGACGAACTGATCCGTCGCCAGCTTGGCGTGATTCATCATGATGAAGTGATCGTTCCGCTGAACTGATCTGCATCCCGACGGGGTGCGCTTTCCATTTATTTGGTAAAATCCTATCGCGGCAACATTTTGTTGCCAGCCGTTCGTGGCCCGTTTTCGACAGCGTTGTCATGGATTGTCGTTTTTGCACTCGGGATATTCATTATGCCGGGATTCCGTGGGGTCCGCCGTTGCAATCTATGCAACTCTGACGCATATCGGGCTTCCTTCCATCCTACCCACGCAAAAGGATAATAGCCTTGGCGAAACCAACCACGCCGCGCGCCGACAGCGCAAAGGCAAAGGCCGCAGCGCCGGCCGGTGCGGACCATAATCGTCCGCGCCCCGAAACGCCCACCGACTACAAGGCCAGCAAGGAAGAGCTGCTGGAATTCTATCGGCAGATGGTTCTGATCCGCCGCTTCGAGGAAAAGGCCGGCCAGCTTTATGGTCTGGGTTTCATCGGCGGTTTCTGTCACCTCTATATCGGCCAGGAAGCGGTTGCGGTCGGCATCCAGTCGGCGCTCAAGCCCGGCAAGGACAGCGTGATCACCGGCTATCGCGACCATGGTCACATGCTCGCCTATGGCATCGATCCCAAGGTCATCATGGCCGAACTGACCGGCCGCGAAGCCGGCATTTCGCGTGGCAAGGGCGGTTCGATGCACATGTTCAGCGTCGAGCATAAATTCTATGGCGGCCACGGCATCGTCGGCGCCCAGGTGTCGCTCGGCGCGGGCCTGGCCTTTGCCCACAAATATAATGATGATGGCGGTGTGTGCGTTGCCTATTTCGGTGACGGCGCGGCCAACCAGGGCCAGGTCTACGAATCGTTCAACATGGCCGAACTGTGGAAGCTCCCGATCATCTTCGTGATCGAGAACAACCAATATGCCATGGGCACCAGCGTCAACCGCGCCTCGTCGGAAGACCAGCTTTATCGCCGTGGCGAGAGCTTCCGCATCCCCGGCATCCAGGTCGATGGCATGGACGTTCTGGCGGTGCGCGGTGCGACCGAGGAAGCGCTCAAGTGGGTCCAGGGCGGCAATGGCCCGATCCTGCTGGAAATGAAGACCTACCGCTATCGCGGTCACTCCATGTCCGATCCGGCGAAATATCGTTCACGTGACGAGGTTCAGGCTGTGCGCGACAACAGCGACCCGATCGAGGGCGTGAAGAAATATCTGATCGACGCCGGCGTTAGCGAGGACGAGATCAAGGTCATCGACCAGGATATCCGCAAGATCGTCGCCGAAGCGGCCGATTTCGCCGAAACCTCGCCCGAACCTGAGATGCATGAACTCTATACCGACGTGCTGGTGGAGCAATATTAATGGGTATCGAAATCAAGATGCCGGCGCTCTCGCCGACGATGGAAGAGGGCACGCTGGCCAAGTGGCTGGTGAAGGAAGGCGATGAAGTGAAGTCCGGCGACATCCTCGCCGAGATCGAGACCGACAAGGCGACGATGGAATTCGAAGCCGTCGACGAAGGCAAGATCGGCCAGATCGTGATTGCCGAAGGCACCGAAGGCGTGAAGGTCGGCACCGTTATCGCGACGATGGCGGGCGAGGGCGGCGAAGCTGCTCCGGCACCTGCGCCGAAGGCAGAAGCGCCCAAGGCCGAAGAAGCCCCCAAGAAGGCGGAAAGCGGCACGTCGAAGCTGGCGTCGGAAGCCAAGGCGACCGTGCAGGATCCCGACCTCCCGGCCGGCACCGAGTTCGTCAAGACCACCGTGCGCGAAGCGCTGCGCGACGCCATGGCCGAGGAAATGCGGTCGGATCCGCGCGTCTTCGTGATGGGCGAGGAAGTCGCCGAATATCAGGGCGCCTACAAGGTGACCCAGGGCTTGCTCGACGAATTCGGTCCCAAGCGCGTCATCGACACGCCGATCACCGAATATGGCTTTGCCGGCATCGGTTCGGGCGCGGCCATGGGTGGCCTGCGCCCGGTCATCGAGTTCATGACGTTCAACTTCGCCATGCAGGCGATCGACCACATCATCAACTCGGCGGCCAAGACGAACTATATGTCCGGTGGCCAGATGCGCTGCCCGATCGTGTTCCGTGGTCCCAACGGGGCGGCCAGCCGCGTCGGCGCGCAGCACTCGCAGAACTATGGTCCCTGGTATGCCGCCGTTCCCGGCCTGATCGTCATCGCGCCCTATGACGCGGCCGACGCCAAGGGCCTGCTGAAGGCCGCGATCCGCTCGACCGACCCGGTCGTGTTCCTGGAGAATGAACTTCTCTATGGTCGCAGCTTCGACGTGCCCAAGGTCGACGATTATGTCCTGCCGATCGGCAAGGCGCGCATCATGCGTCCGGGCAAGGACGTGACCCTGGTCAGCTACTCGATCGGCGTGGGCCTGGCGCTCGACGCGGCCGAGCAGCTTGCTGCCGAGGGCATCGATGCGGAAGTGATCGACCTGCGCACGCTGCGTCCGCTCGATACCGCGACCGTGCTGGAAAGCCTGAAGAAGACCAACCGCCTGGTGGTGGTGGAAGAAGGCTGGCCGACCTGCTCGATCGCGTCGGAAATCGCTGCCGTCGTGATGGAAAAGGGCTTCGACGATCTCGACGCCCCGGTCCTGCGCGTTACCAACGAGGATGTGCCGCTGCCTTATGCCGCCAACCTCGAAAAGCTGGCACTGATCGACACGGCCCGCGTGGTCGAAGCGGCCAAGAAGGTCTGCTACAAGTAAGAATGAAAAAGGGGCGGTCCGATCGGATCGCCCCTTTTTTTAATCAGACCTATGGTGGCCGGCTATCAGGAGCAGGCTGCAGTCTGCGAGGTGGACAGGTTGCCGGCATTTTTCATTGCCTGGTCGGTCCGTTCGCGCACGTTGAACGCGCTGGTGTAGCGGATGACTTTCGTGCCGAAGATGCTGTTGGAGACCAGCGGCTGATAGGTATAGGCCACTTCCACGAACATCACGGCCGTGCCGCTGCCTGATTTGATCTTGGTCCCGGTGGGGCCAAGCCCGTCCGCCAATGTGGCGTCGCTGGTGCCGTCGCCGGCCTTGCCGTAAGTGGAGGTAAAGGTACCGCCACCCCAGCAGCGCTGCCAGCGAATATATTGCCCTGCCTTGGTGCCGGTCTGGGTATTGGGCTCCAGGTCGGACAGGAAGATGCGGGTATTCGCCTTGAAATCCTTGAGGTTGGCGCCGGCCAGTTCGGCGCCGGTGAAGATTTCGTTGATATCCGCCTCGTCAATCGAGGTTCGCTCGCGCGAGGCGTTGTCGGCTACCAGCATCGCGATCTGGCTAACGCGCATATGGGCGGTTGCCAAATTGGCGATTTCCAGTCCGCCCATGGAGAGGACCATTAGCACCGGCAACGAATAGGCAAATTCGATCAGGGCCAGGCCGGACTGATCGTCGCGCAGACGGCGCGCCCAGCGCGCAAGGGGGAGGTGGGTCGGTTTCATGTGCAGATGATCGGCAATGTTGCCTGGTTGGACCAAGGCTGGTTGCGGATGGTGGCGTTGGCCGTGGCGGTCTGGGTCGCGCTCCAGCCCAGCAGCTTGGCCATCGGGAACAGGCGGGGCATGGACACTGTCACCTGATAGAAGACGATATCATCGGCACCACCAAGACCAGTGGATCCTGCGCTGCTGTCGTAACTGCCATTGCCATTGGAATCCTCGAAGCAATCGCCCGTGTTGAAGCTGCCAAGCGGTGCCGTATCCGTGGTGATTTTTTCAGGCTTTCCCACGCGCGAGAAGTTGTAATAGCTCTTCTTGGTCACCGAAGTGGAGCCGTTCTTGCTGTTGATCGCCTGCATCTGCGCATCGATATAGGCATCGATCTGGGTACTGTTGAGTGTCCCGACCGATGCCGCGCGGGCGGCCCTGTCGAGCACACCCTGGGTCACCGAGCGCAGATAGGACTGATAGCCCAAGTCGCCGACGCCCATGATGAACAGGCAGAGGGGCGTGACGATCAGGCCGAACTCCATCAGCGTCGCGCCACGTTGATCATGCTGTAGATCACGGGGGAGGTGGAGAGGGCGGGGCATCAGTTCGACAACCGCAGGCCGCCAATATTCTTGGCGATGTTCTGGAACGTCGTTTTCAACTGGGCGGCTGAATAGTTCATGCTCCAGTGATTGGCGCTGCTGGCGCAATTCTGCAGTTCCGTGCTCATGACGTTTGAATTGCTAAAGCCGATGACCCAAATCGTGATGCCTCTGGATTTTATGGCATTGCACATCATTTCCATGCGGCGATTGTGGATGGCGGTCAGGTCGCTATTGGATGCTCCTGATGGCCCGTCGCGTTGGTCGAGTGACTGATAGCCCCAAGCGCCATAGACGTTGTTATAGGCGCTCATTGTTCCGTCCGTCATGAACACGATGTGCCGCGAAATGTTGAAACCGTTGGGAGCTGAAGCATTTTCATCCGCAAATATGCCGGTCGGTGACAGGAATCGGGCGCCCCACATCATACCGATGGTATGATAAGTGCCTCCTACTGCGACCAATCCATCGACGTAGCTGTCGTAGCTACTCGACTGTCCGGTTGGTATCGCAGTGCGGCTGGCATAGCTGGTCAATTTTCGCGCCTGACTCGGGCATGCGTTCCAGCCGCCAGAACCTGCGCGATAGGTGTCGCTTTCGGCCTTTAGAGCCTTTGTGTTATCGATGTTGTCATTCATCCAACGACCGTTGCGCTTAAATTCGACCTGCGGGAGATGGGGGCGCCATCTTGTCTCTGTATCCGTTGCAGCCGTATCGATCTGAAGATCGAAAGCTGTGCTTGGGATGGAGGCAGTGGACGTGGTGGCCGAAATATTGCTGTCGGTGGAGCGTTCCTCGATACAACCGGACCATTTCATAGTCGATGCCACAGCGGTACTGTTCACGTCGTTTGGCGAACTGGCATTATAGCTAGGATTTGCAACGCTGTTGCCGGCGATCACACCGGTTAGATCAACCGGATATTGTCCATATTCCCATGAATAGAACTTGGTATCGCTATTACCCGAATTTGTTCTGGAATATGTTTTCGTGACGGCGCTTTCCTTGCGAACGCACTTGCGATTGTTGCTGCCCGATGGCGATGATGTAGAGCCATTGAAGGAATCATAGCTATAAGTCGTCGTCACCACCGTTGATGGAGCGCTTCCGGAGTTTAATGGATTGCCGTTTCCGTTATTATTGGAATAGGACGTGCAACTTGACGGGGATAGCGTTGAGGATGTTGTTGCGGCATTGGCATCTGTCGATGTTGCATAGCAGTTGTTCAAGCCGTAGCGACGATAGCAGATTACAGGTTGCGAACTTGTTTCATAGATTGCGCGACGGGTCTGATAATTCCACGTGTCGCCAGAAGTCCCGCCAATTAAATCTTCCGTCGGCAATTGGTAGCCGACATTGACCGTGCTGCTATAGGGCATGAACCCATAGCGGATGCGGCCACTGCTGTCGGAACCAGGACCCAGCGTATCGTAGAAGTCCTTCACGGCCTGCTGAAGCGCCGCGAGCTTCACGACGCTGCCACCAGAGCCGTTGGAAATGGAATCTGCCATCGATCCGGTCGTATCCAGCACCAGCATCACGTCGGTATTGCCGATGTCGAAGCGGGAATCGCAGTTCACTGCCAGCGACAATGTCTGAACGCCGAAGATGCGCATGATGGTGGTCGGGATGGTGGTCGCAGCCGACACCTGGACCGTGGTCGTCTCGCCGGGCTTGCTCTGGATCACGGGCGTGAAGCTGGCGGCGCCGAAGGTCTGCTGCGGGAAGTTGAAGTCGAAGAATTTCTTCGCCTCGGCCTTGTTGTCATCGGTCATTGACGCGGTCGTCATCGCACGCCGTCCCGCCAGTGCTGCGGCGTCGCAGGCTTGCTGCATCCGGGCGCGGACCATATAGGCGCGGCTCATGTCCACGCCGCCGCCGATCAGGCCGGCGAGCGGGATGATGGCTGCGGCCACCATGGCGAGCGTGTTGCCCGCCTGGTTGCGCCGAAGCCGGCCAAGGAATGTCATCGCGCGCTTGATCTGCTTGCCCATGTTCCGCATTCACCCATGTCGCCCGTTTCCCCCCAGAAATCTGGACAGGGCCATCGTCGGCTATGCAACGGGACTGGTTAGGGTCTCTATGCGAAGTCTGGTTAAAGGATTGATAAGCCATTTTTAGATCGGGATCGAAATGATGGATCGCACGGACGATCTGGCGCCGCTGGCGCGCCTGCTTTCCGGGCATGCCGGGCGCCTTGCCGAGCGGCATCGGGCGCTCTGGGCGTTGGACCAGCGCTTTGCGCAAATTGCGCGAACAACCAGCGATGCGGCGATCGGGCAGATGCGCCTCGCCTGGTGGCTGGGCGTCGTCATGGACGAGGCGGGCGTCAAGGGACAGGGCGAGCCGGTGGTCGACTGGCTGCGCGCGATCGGTGCGCTGGCCGCGCCCGGTATCCCGGCGATGCTCGATGGTTGGGAAGTGCTGGTGGTGGAGTCGGAGATCGATCTCACCGGCCTGCGCGACTATGCCGCCGGCCGCGGCGGCGGGCTGTTCCAGGCATTGGCCGATGTAGCCGATGCGCCCGACTGGCTGATCGCGGCGGGCAAGGTCTGGGCCTTGTGGGATCTGTCCGCCCATAGCGGCGACGAGGCGCTGGCGGACGCCGCCATTGGCCTGGCCCGCGACCTGTTGCCGCAGGTTGGTGATCCGGCGTGGCCCAGGGCGTGGAAGCCGCTGCGCATCGCCTATCTGCTGGCGCGGCACGATGTCGAGCGGGGACAGCGGGCGCCGGTCGGGCTGACGCGGAACATGGCCTGGCGGCTGATGCGGATCGCGCTTGTCGGGCGCTAGTCGATCGCGATAGGTTCGCTGCCGTCACGAAGTGGGGAGCGGGCGATGGGACGGTTGCTGGCAGGTGGCATGGGGGCTTTGCTGCTGGTCGCGGCGGGCCTGTTCTGGTGGCAGGGGCGGGCGACCAACGAGCCGCCGCCCAAGGCTTTGCTCGCGCCGCCGCCGCCGCCAGCCAACGAAGTCTTGCCGGAGGGCGACCCCGATGCGGTCGGGGAGGCGCCGCCAATGCCCGGCGAGACCAGTCCGCAGAGCCGCGAGGAAAAGCGCTTTGCCCGTTATGACCGCAATCGCGACGGCATCATCAGCCGGATCGAGATGCTGGGCAGCCGCACTGCCGCCTTCAAACAACTCGACACGAACAAGGATAATCTCCTGTCGTTCGAGGAATGGGCGGTCGCGACCGCGGACCGCTTCACCGGGGCTGATGCCGACAAGAACGGCAAGCTGACCCCGGCCGAATTCGCCACGACTGCGCCGAAGCGCGCGGTGAAACCACGCTGCAAATGCTGAGCCTGTCCCGGACGGGTCAGGCCGGTTCCACCACCTCACCCAGCCAGCGACCGAAGGAGGCGCGGGCGCGGGCGGTATAGGCTTCCTTGCGCTGCTTCTTCTTGACGTCGTCCAGCGTCGGGAACAGGCCGAAATTGACGTTCATCGGCTGATAGTCGGCGGTCTCGACATTGCCAGTGACATGGCCGAGCAGCGCGCCGAGCGCCGTGTCGGCGGGCGGCGGCGCCAGGTCCTGGCCCAATATCTCGGCCGCGGCGAAACGCCCGGCGATCAGGCCGATGGCGGCACTTTCGACATAGCCCTCACACCCGGTCATCTGTCCGGCGAAGCGGATATGCGGCGCGCTCTTGAGGCGCAGCGTCGGATCGAGCAGCTTGGGGCTCTGGATGAAGGTGTTGCGATGCAGCCCGCCCAGCCGCGCGAACTCCGCCTTTTCCAGGCCCGGAATGGTGCGGAACAGCTCGACCTGGGCGCCATGCTTCAGCTTGGTCTGGAAGCCGACCATATTCCACAACGTGCCCGACGCATTGTCCTGGCGCAGCTGGACCACGGCATAGGGCCAGCGGCCGGTCTTGGGATTGTCCAGCCCCATCGGCTTCATCGGGCCGTGGCGCAGCGTTTCCGGCCCGCGCGAGGCCATCACCTCGATCGGCATGCAGCCCTCGAAATAGGGGGTGCTCGACTCCCATTCCTTGAACTCGGTCTTCTCGCCGTCGAGCAGCCCCTGGACGAAGGCCTGATACTGCTCCTTGTTCATCGGGCAGTTGATATAGTCCTTGCCCTCGCCGCCGCCGGGGCCGATCTTGTCCCAGCGATTGGCCATCCAGCATTCTTCCATGTCGATGCTGTCGAAATGGATGACCGGCGCGATCGCGTCGAAAAAGGCGAGATGCTCCATGCCGGCGGCTTCGCCGATGCTGCTGGCGAGCGCGGCGGCGGTCAGCGGCCCGGTGGCGACGATGGTCATGCCTTCGGTGGGCAGCGTGTCGATCCGCTCGCGCACGATCTCGACATTGGGATGTTCGGCCAGCGCGCGGGTGACGCCGTCGGAAAAGACATGGCGGTCGACCGCCAGGGCGGAGCCGGCCGGCACCTTGGCCGGTTCGGCGCGGTCCATGATCAGCGAGCCGAGGCGGCGCATTTCCTGATGCAACAGGCCCACGGCATTCTTGTCCGCGTCATCGGACCGGAAACTGTTGGAGCAGACCAGTTCCGCCAGCCCATCGGTCTGGTGCGCCGGGGTCATCTCTCCGGTGCCGCGCATTTCCGACAGGCGAACCTTGATACCGGCCTGGGCGAGCTGCCAGGCGGCTTCCGAACCGGCGAGACCGCCGCCGATGACATGGATCTGATGATTGGACATATTTCGCTTAACTTCGCACTTTTCCCGCACATTCGGCAATTTCCGAACGCCAGTGGGACATATTGTTATGAGATGCAATCAGTATAGCGGGCCATGGTTCAATAGGACAGGGGCGCGGAAATACTATTCCGGCGTGTAGGCCAGCCAGCCGCTGAGGCCGCTGGTGGCGATCAGGGCAAAGCTCAAATCGGGGACTTCCCCCAGTAGGTCGCAGCCATAAGCCACGCCGAAGCCGATGGCGGCACCGGCGAGCAACCAGAAGGCGCGGGGTGCAAAAAGGGGGCAATGATATGCCAGGACGCGCATCGACGTCGTCCCGATGATGATTGGGATGGCGGCAGCCAAGGGGCCGAAGATCAACGCGAAGAGCAATATGAGGGGCAGGATGATGAAGATGCCCAGATCCACCGTGATGGCATCGGGTATGCGGCGATAGAGATCGGCCGCCAGATAGAGCGTCACGAATAGCGGGCCGGCGGTTAGGATCGCGCGGCCGGCGCCGCGAAGATGGGCAGGATCGGCATGGGACATCGGAACCTCCCGAAAAGGGGGAGGGTGGGGCGCACCCTCCCGACGAGCGATCAGGCGGCCTGGGGATGGCCGTCGCGCAACCAGCCATTCACCTTGCGACCGAAATGGGCGATCGCGCCCATGTTGAAGAAATGCATGCCGCCCAGCACGAGCACGGCGAGGCCGATCTTGGCACTGAGGAAGCGGATCGTTTCGGCATAGCTGGTCGGTTCCTTGCCCAGGCTGAGCGTCAGGGTGATGAAGCCGATATTGACGAGGTAGAAGCCGACGACGAGCAGATGGTTGGTTGACTGGGCCAGTTGCGCATCATGGCCGAAACATTGGGTCAGGAAGACCTCGCCATTTTTCGACAGGGTGCGCGCGACCCAGATGGTGATGGCGAGCGTGATGACCAGATAGAGGGCATAGGCGGTTTCAACCATGGTTCATCTCCTTGTAGCGGTCAGAGGATGGTGGGCGCGACCGGTCGTTCGGCGCGCTGCTTGATGAGGGCGAGCAGGTTCTTTTCGATGTCGCCCAGGAAGAGTTCGCCCCACAGCCGGGAATAGCCATTGACCGGGGTCTGCATCCAATAATGGGTGTCGATGATGACGCGGGTGCGGCCGGGGCCGGCCGGTTCCATGCGATAGCCGCCGGTCGTCACCTTGAAATAGGCGCTGTCGGGCATCAGGTGCCGGTCGGTGAATTGCCAGGCGTCGAGCCCGCGAAAATCGAAGCGCCAGCCGATGCTGCGGCCCGGTTGCCAGTCGATGATATGTTCGCGAAACCGCACCTGCCGGCCCCAGTCGGCCATGCGGACCGCGCCGATCCCGTCGCCCAGCATATGCGCGCCGAGCGGTCGGGGCACGCCCAGCACATCCTGGGTGAAGGTCCATGTGCCGTCGCCCGGTCGGACATCGGGAATGCCGCGCAGCAGCGGCCAGATCCGGTCCGGGCTGGCCTCCACGATGATCGAGCGGCTGACCGTGGCGGTGGCGTCGGGCAGGGGGATCATCGGTTCGACCTGCATCGCGATCAGCGGCATGGCCAGCACCGCCATGCAATAGCTGGTGCCACGATCGCCGGCCCGGCCGCGCAGCCGGTAGGTGGCATAGGCGCCTGCCAGACCGCTGACGATCCACAGCGGGGCGAGCATGACGATGCAGATCACCCCTTCCTTCAGCACCGGGACGGACAGGAGGATGGTGGCGCCCAGCAGCCAGAGCGGCATCATCATATAATAGCGGCGCGACCGCTCCGCCCAGGGATCGCCGACATAGGCAACGAAAGATGTGAGCGCGGCCGGCAGGAGCAGCAGGAAGGTGAAGCTGACAAGGCCATTCACGCGGGTGGCGTCGAGCAGCAGATAGACGCCGATCGCAAAAGCCATGGCCAGCGCGACCGCCGAGGCGATGCGCAGCGGGGCCGATCCGGTGCGGGGGATCGGGGCAACGGGATCGGGGTTTTCGTCGTTTATATCAGACATTTCTGTAAACTCCGAAACTGGCGGGCGCGATCGGGCGTCAGGGCGCATCGATCAGCAGCGACTAGTCCTTGCTCTTGCCGGTGGGGATGAAGCGGGCAATTTTGTTGCCGAGCTTCATGAGGGCGATCAGGGTCGACTTGGGCAGCTTGTTCACCTGCTCATACCAGTTGCCGAGCGTCGACATGAATTCATGCATGCGGGTGATGCGCTCGCGCACATGGGGCGGGCAGCTTTCATCTTTGGCGAGGCGCTGGGCGAGGTCGTTGAGCAGGGCGATGGTCGGATCGATTTCGCGCCGCTTGCGCTCGGCAGCGATGCGGGTGAGCATTTCCCACAGATCGGTTTCCGCGACGAAATGGTCGCGCCGGTCGCCCTCCACATGGACGCGGCGGACGATCGCATAGGATTGCAGTTCCTTGAGCGCGGTCGAGACATTGGAGCGGGCTAGGCCAAGCTGGTCGACAATCTCGTCGGCGGGCAGGGGATGGTCCGACAGATAGAGGAGCGCATGGACCTGGCTGACCGACCGGTTGACGCCCCATTGGGTGCCCATCTCGCCCCAGTGGAGCAGGAACGCCTTGGCATCGGGATGGTCGAGAAGTGGCATGACATTCCTTTCTGTAAAAACAGAAATAACGGAATGAGGTGAGTCGGGCAAGGGGGCGGTGACGGCGGAGGAAAAATCGCCGAAATCCGTCGAGCCCGTTGAAAAGCCGCCGCATCTCGGCAATCTGCGGATCAGCAACGGAGCTTTTTATGTCAGCCCTTTTCGACGATCCCGCCTCGCTCGATACCTTGCCAACACCCTGCCTTGTGCTGGATGCCGACCGGATGGATCGCAACATTACGCGGCTGCGCGCGCATCTGGACGGGCTGGGCGTGGGGATGCGGCCGCATCTCAAGACCGCCAAGTCGGTCGAGGTCGCGCTGCGGCTGATGCCGACGGCGCAGGGGCCGGCGACGGTATCGACCCTGCAGGAGGCGCGCCGCTTTGCGGCGGCCGGGGTGCGCGACATTCTCTATGCGGTCGGCATCAGCCCGGCCAAGTTGCCCGAGATACTGGCGCTTCGGGCGCAGGGCGTGGATCTGGCGATCGTGCTGGATTCGGTCGAGCAGGCGGAGGCGGTCGCGGCCGCATCGCGCGCGGCCGGTACCGCCATTCCGGCCCTGATCGAGATTGATTGCGACGGCCATCGGTCGGGCGTGCAGCCCGGCGATGCGGCGCGATTGCGGGCGATCGGCGCGGCGCTGGCACAGGGCGGGGCATTGCGCGGCGTGATGACCCATGCCGGCGGCAGCTATGGCGCAAGGGGCGATGCCGAACTGCGCGCCTGCGCCGATGCCGAGCGGGATGCCGTGCTGGCGGCGGCGCGGACCTTGCGGGCGGCGGGACATGATTGCCCGGTGATCAGCGTCGGATCGACCCCCACCGCGCATCATGCCACGGACCTGAGCGGCGTGACCGAGGTGCGCGCCGGCGTCTTCGTCTTCTTCGATTTGGTGATGGCCGGGATCGGCATCTGTTCGGTGGACGACATCGCCCTGTCGGTGCTGGCGACGGTGATCGGGCATCAACGGGACAAGGGCTGGATCTTGGTCGATGCCGGCTGGATGGCGATGTCGCGCGATCGCGGCACGGCGAAACAGGATGTCGATCAGGGCTATGGCCTGGTCTGCGACCGGGATGGGCGGCCCTATGGCGATCTGGTCCTGGTCGATGCCAATCAGGAGCATGGCATCATCGCGCTGCGGCCGGGGGCATCTGGCGCTCTGCCGGACCTGGCGGTGGGCGATCGGGTGCGGATATTGCCCAATCATGCCTGTGCCACCGGGGCGCAGCATGATCGCTATCATGTGGTGCGGGGGGGCAGCGGTGCGGTGGAAGCGGTCTGGCCGCGATTTGGAGGATGGTGATGAACGTGCAGCGGATCGAGACCGACAAGGCGCCGGCGCCCGCCGGCTATTATGCGCAGGCGACGATTGCAAATGGCTTCGTCTTCGTATCGGGGCAATTGCCGGTGGTGGCAGGGCAGGGGCCACGCAGCGACCTGTCGTTCGAGGATCAGGCGCGGCTGGCGATCGGCAATATGCTGGCGATCCTGGCAGAGGCAGGATGCGGGCCGGAACGGATCGCGCGCGTCACCGCCTATATCGTGGGCGTCGAGAATTGGCCGCGTTTCAACGGCATCTATGCCGAGATGATGGGGGATGCCCGGCCGGCGCGCACGGTAGTGCCCGCACCCGAACTTCATCATGGCTGTCTGGTCGAAGTGGACGCGATCGGCCTGCTACCGGGCTGACTACGACCATGGGAGCGCTATCTTTCCGTCGCCGCCTGTCCTAGCGATAGGCGAGCGAAGGAGACAGGCGGATGAGAAACAAGGTCGGGGCACTCATTGCCCTGATGGCGCTGTCGGTGCCCGCAGCGGTGCGGGCGGAGGACCAGTATAAGCTGCTCGTCCTCGCCATCCCGAACAAATATCATTATGAATATATACCGATCGCGCGCGACAACCTGGAGCATCTGGGCAAGCTGCATGATTTCAGCTTCACCTGGGCCAACAACACGTCCGTCTTCGACGGCGATCTCAGCCAATATGCGGCGGTGATGTTCCTCAACACGCCGGGCGAGGAACTGAACCCGGCCCAGCGCGCCAGGTTCGAGGCCTATATGCGGGCGGGCGGCAATGCCATTGTCGTGCATCGCGCGCTCATCACCCCGCCGGGCGAGTGGGCCTGGTACGAGAAGATGGTCGGGCGCAGCTTCGTCATCCATCCGATGGTGCAGACGGCGGTGGTGACGCCGACCGACAAGGGTTTTCCTGCCACCTATGGCCTGCCCGATCGCTGGATCTGGACCGACGAATATTATGTGACCGCCAACCCCTATAAGGTGACGATCCATCCGGTGCTGAATGTCGAGGAAAGCAGCTACGACCCGACCAAAATCTGGCCGGGGCAGGTGGCAAGGCCGATGGGGCGGGAGCATCCCGTCGCCTGGTATCATGCGTATGAGAAGGGGCGGGTGTTCGTCACCACGCTGGGCCATAATGGCGAGATGTATCGCGATCCGCGCTATCTCGACCATCTGATGGGCGGCATCTACTGGACGGCGACCGGGCGCGGCCAACTGCCCTGACGGCGGCACGGAATGCCCGCGCCGCCCGGTTTTCGATCAGGCGGCGACCAGTTCGCCTTCGCCATAATAGGCGCTCTCGTCGAGAATGCCCTCGCGCTTGGCGACGATCACGCCAACCAGCACCTGGCCCGCGACATTGACGGCGGTGCGGCCCATGTCGAGGATCGGGTCGATCGCCAGCAGCAGCCCGGCGCCTTCGAGCGGCAGGCCCAGCGTCGAGAGGGTAAGCGTCAGCATCACGATCGCGCCGGTCAGGCCAGCGGTCGCGGCCGAGCCGATGACCGAGACGAAGACGATCAGCACATAGTCGATGAAGTGCAGCGGGATACCATAGAAGCCCGCAACGAAGATCGCTGCCAGTGCCGGATAGATGGAGGCGCAGCCATCCATCTTGGTGGTCGAGGCGAGCGGGATCGCGAAGGCGGCATAGCCCTTGTCGACACCCAGCCGCTCGGTCACGGTCTCGGTCACTGGCAGGGTGCCGACCGACGAGCGCGAGACGAAGGCGAGCTGGATTGCCGGCCAAGCCTTGGCGAAGAAGGGGCCGGGTTTCAGGCCATTGGCGATCAGCAGCAGCGGATAGACGACCAGCAGGACGAGGCCGAGGCCAAGATAGATGGCGGCGGTGAAGGTGCCGAGCTGCGCCAGCGCGCTCCAGCCATAGGTGGCGATCGCGGTACCGATCAGCGCGGCCGAACCGATCGGCGTCAGGCGGATGACCCAGCCCAGGATCGCACGGACGACGGCGAGCAGCGAGCGGACGAAGGACAGGAAGGGCTCCGCCTTGTCGCCGACCTTCAGCGTGGCAAGGCCGACCGCGATCGAGATGACCAGCAACTGCAGGATGTTGAACGAGATGCTGGTGCTGGCGCTGCCGTCGGTGATCTTGGTGCTGCCCGACAGGGCTAGGCTGTTGCCGGGCACCAGGCCCTTGAGGAAATCGAGCCAGCCGCCGACCGAATCCGCCTTGCCCATGGCGAGCGCTGTGCCGTGCAGGCCCGCGCCCGGCTGCACGATCAGGCCGATGGCGAGACCGATGCTGACCGCGATCAGTGCGGTGATCGCGAACCAGAGCAGGGTCTGGCCGGCAAGCCGGGCGGCATTGTCGAGCGCGCGCAGATTGGCAATCGACGCGACGATCGCGGCGAACACCAATGGCGGCACGATCGCCTTCAGGAGCGAGACGAAGATCGATCCGACCGTCTTGAGGGTGGTCGCCAGCCAGTTGAGGTCGCCATCCGGACCCGCGCCGATCTGGCGCGCGACGAGACCGAGGGCAAGGCCCACGACCATGCCGAGCAGAACCTGGAAGCCGAAGCTGCGATAATTGAGGGCCATGATGGCATTTTTCCTTTGGACGACCGGCGCGCTATATCGGATGGCATCTATCCGATTGCGCGCAAGCAATTCTTTCAAGGGGTTCAGTGCGGATAAGGTGGCCCTCTTTCCGCGCGCCGTCCGATCAAACGCATGGAACGGCGCGATCCGCTATGCCACAATCGCCGCTCGGGTCCATCAGGGAGTATAAATATATGCAATTGCGGGGGATATTGCTGGCGGGGGTGGTGCTGGCAATGCCAGTCGGGGCGCAGGCGGCAGCGGATGCCGGCGCGGCCAAGGAGATATTGAAGCGATCGGTCGCGTTCAAAACCGTCGAGGGGGCGGGGCAGGTGCCTGCGCTGGCCGCCTATTATGCGTCGGTGCTGAAGCAGGCGGGCTTTGCCGATGCCGATATCGTCATCACCCCGATGGGCGAGACCGCGACCCTGGCGGCGACGATCAAGGGGCGCGACCCCAGCCTGAAGCCGATGCTGATGATCGGTCATATGGACGTGGTGGCCGCCAATCGGGCCGACTGGACACGCGATCCCTTCGTCCCGGTCGAGGAGGATGGCTATATTTTCGGGCGCGGGTCGGAAGATAATAAATATGATGTCGCGATGATGGTCGCGACGCTGGCGCAGCTCAAAAAGGAGGGATGGACCCCGCGCCGCACCGTCATCCTGCTTCTGTCGGGCGACGAGGAGACCAACATGGTCACCACCAAGGCGCTGGCGGCCAAATATAAGGATGCCGAGCTGCTGCTGAACGGCGATGGCGGCGGCGGCCTGCTCGACGAGACGGGCAAGCCGGTCCTCTACCAGTTGCAGGCGGGCGAGAAGACCTATGCCGATTTCGAGATCGGCTTCACCGATCCGGGCGGCCATTCGAGCGCGCCGACGCCGGGCAATCCCATCTATCGGCTGGCCAAGGCGATCGACCGGATCGCGGCCTATCGGTTCCCGCCTATGATCAACGAGCTGACCAAGGCGTCGCTCAGCCTGTCGGCGCAGCGGATCGGCGGCGACGTGGGAGAGGCGATGCGTCTCTATGCCGCGACCCAGGATCCGGCCTCTGCGGAACTATTGTCGAGCCGGCCGGAATTTGTCGGGCAGGTGCGCACCACCTGCGTCGCGACCATGCTGTCGGGCGGCCATGCGCTCAACGCCCTGCCGCAAAGTGCCAAGGTCAGCGTCAATTGCCGGATTTTTCCCGGCGTAAAGATCGACGACGTGAAGGCGCAACTGGTCAAGGTGGTGGATGATCAAAGCGCGACCTTCACCACGCTCAACGACCCGACCGGCAGCGATGCCTCGCCGTTGCGCGACGATGTGATGAAGGCGGTGGCCGCCGCGATCAAGGCGCGTTCGCCGGCGATCACGGTGATGCCGGGCATGTCGGCCGGCGCGACCGACAGCCTCTATTTCCGCGCGCTGGGCGTTCCCAGCTATGGCGTCTCCAGCCTGTTCATGAAGGCCGAGGACGGCTTTGCCCATGGCCTCAACGAACGGGTGCCGGTGGCGGGAATCTCCGCCTCGCTGGCCCAGTGGGACAGCGTGGTGCGGGCGCTGGCCAAGTAACGGCTATCTTTAATCCGTTCGGGCTGAGCGAAGTCGAAGCCCGACACTGAGCGAAGCGAAGTGGCCTCCCGATGGTCGGCCGTGCCCTTCGACTTCGCTCAGGGCGAACGGATGGATATCAGCCTCGCACAGCCACCGCATTGGCGGCCGAGAGGACGGCCTTGACCGATGCGGTCGCGACGTCGCTGTCGGTGCCGATGCCGAAGACGGTGCGGCCGTCGGCGGTGCGGCATTCGACATAGGCGGCGGCGTTCACGTCGGTGCCGGCGCCGATGGCGTGTTCATTATAGTCGGCGACCTCCAACACCACGCCCAGTTCGTCGCGCAGCGCGGCCAGCACCGACGAGATGAGGCCGTTGCCGCGACCCGAGATCGAGCGTTCGCCGCCTTCATGGACGATCTTGCCGGTGAAGATGCGGTCGCCTGCGCTGCCGCTCTCATGATAGTCGATCAGGCTATAGGCCTGGTCGCCGGTCTGGTGATAATGGACGTCGAACGCGGCCGAGATGTCGGCGGCATTGAGTTCGCGGCTCGACTGGTCGGCCAGCGCCTGCACCACCTTCGAGAAGTCGGCCTGCATCCGCTTGGGCAGCTTGTAGCCCTTGTCCTGCTGCAGCACCCAGGCGACGCCGCCCTTGCCCGACTGCGAATTGACGCGGATCACGGCTTCATAGTCGCGGCCCAGATCCTTGGGGTCGATTGGCAGATAGGGGACGTTCCAGAACAGGTCGTTGCGCGCTTCCTGCGCGGCAAAGCCCTTCTTGATCGCGTCCTGATGCGACCCCGAGAAGGCGGTGAACACCAGTTCGCCGGCATAGGGATGGCGCGGGTGGACTGGCAGCTGGTTGCAATATTCAACGGTCTGGATGACTTCATCGATGTCGCTGAAGTCCAGTTCGGGGTCGATGCCCTGCGTGTACATGTTGAGCGCGACGGTCACCAGGTCGCAATTGCCGGTGCGTTCGCCATTGCCGAACAGGCAGCCTTCGACGCGGTCGGCGCCGGCCATGATGCCCAGTTCCGCGGCGGCGACGCCGGTGCCCCGGTCATTATGGGTGTGCAGCGAGATCACCACGCTGTCACGGCGCGAGATGTTGCGGCAGATCCATTCGATCTGGTCGGCATAGATGTTGGGGGTCGCGCACTCGACCGTGGCCGGCAGGTTCAGGATCAGCGGCCGATCCGGTGTCGGCTGCAGGATGTCCATCACCGCCTCGCAACATTCCAGGCTGAAATCCAGCTCGGCGGTCGAGAAGGTTTCGGGGCTATATTCGAAATGCCAGTCGGTGTCGGGCATCCGCGCCGCATTGTCGCGCAGCAGCTTGGCGGCGTTGATCGCGATCTGCTTGATTTCCGGGCGTTCCATTTGGAACACGATGTTGCGCCAGGCCGGCGAGATCGCGTTATAGACATGGACGATGGCTTGCTTCGCTCCGCGCAGGCTTTCGAAGGTGGTGGCGATCAGGTCTTCGCGCGCCTGGGTCAGCACCTGGGGCATGACATCGTCGGGGATGGCGCCTTCCTTGACCAGGCCCGAGATGAAGTCGAACTCGGTCGCGCCGGCGGCGGGGAAGCCGACCTCGATCTCCTTGACGCCGACCTTGACCAGCAGGTCGAAGAAGCGGCGCTTCTTTTCCGCATTCATCGGGTCGATCAGCGACTGGTTGCCGTCGCGCATGTCGGTCGACAGCCAGCGGGGCGCCTTGGTGATGACCTTGGACGGCCATTGGCGATTGGGCAGGTCCACCTGGGGGAAGGGGCGGTATTTCTGCGAAGGATCGGTCAGCATCATGGGATCAAACTACTTCCTGGCTCGGGACGCTATGGCGCGCTCCGGGGTACGACTTGACTGTGATGAATGCCCTTAGGCGGATCGACGCTGCCCTTAGCCGGAAGGCAGCACAAAAGCCACGCCTAAGGGCGTGTAAGTCGTAGCAGGGTAAGAAGCGCGACGCTCTGCATGATGCTGTCCCCATAAACGCGGACAGGGGGAGCGTAAAGCCGTTTCTTGCAAAAGGGGCGTCAGGTGCGACGGAAAATTGCGTCGATGGCCAGGTCGACCTTGTCGGATACGAAGGGGCGGCCAAAGCCCATGCCATAATTGCTGCGTTCGACGGTCATGCTGCCGGTGAAGTGAAGGGTAGCGATGCCGGGCGCTTCGTCGGGCGTGACACCGGTCAGCCGGACCGACAGGGCGACCGCGCGGGTCTGGCCGTGCATGGTGAGTTCGCCGGGAATGATCGTCGCGCTGTCGCTGCCGACGAGGGGCGCATCCTGTGCAGTGAAGCGCACGATCGGGAAATGGGCCATGTCGAAAAAGCTGTCGCCTTTCAGCATGGCGTCGGTCGAAGCATCGCCCGTGGTCATCTTCTCGACCGGGAAGCTGATATCGACGTCGGCCCGCTCGGGCCGGGCGGGGTCGATCATCACCATGCCCTCGGGCTGGGTGAAATCGCCTTCATAGCCGCCGACCAGGGCCTTTACATGGAAGTGGACCCTGGTCGCTGCGCCATCCACCAGATAGCGGCCCGGCGCATAGAGCGCAGGGCCGCCAGCAGGACTGGCCGCCGCCGGCCCGCACGCGATCACGCTCAGAAGCAGGATCGCGCGGGCCGGGCGGGGGATCATCGCATCACTTCTGGAAGGCGACGATGATCTTCAGTTCGACATTGTCGCCGACGACGGGGACGAAGCCGCCCATGCCGAAATTGCTGCGCTTGATCGTGCCGGTCGCGACGAAGCCGACATTCTCCTTCTTGTTCATCGGGTTCGCACCGGCGCCATAGAATTCGGCATCCAGCGTCACCGGCTTGGTGATGCCCTTGATGGTCAGGTTGCCGGTGATGTCCGCGCCGGTCGCGCCGTCGGGCTTCACGCCGGTCGACACGAAGGTCGCGGTCGGGAATTTGGCGGCGTCGAAGAATTCGGGCTTGGCGAGATGCTCGTTCAGCGCCGGGATGCCGGTGGTGAGGTTGGCGATCGGCAGGGTGATCGACACCTTCGAAGCCGAGAGGTTGGCCTTGTCCAGCGTCAGCGTGCCGGTCGGCTGGGTGATGACGCCCATATTGTTGGTGAAGCCCATATGGTCATAGGCGAAGACGATCTGGGTGTGGCTGGGTTCGACGCTATAGGTGCCGCCGGTGACCTTGGCGACATCCTTGCTGCCGGGGACGGCCATCGGGGCCTGGGCGATGACAACAGTGCCGCCGGCGACCGCGATCAGGGCAGCGGCAGAGATCAGATATTTGCGCATGGGAAACGCTCTCCAAAAGCATTCAAGGGACGCGGCACAGAATATGCCACGTCCCTCGATTGTTCCAGAGGCGTAACCGGAAACGGATCGTTCCGTTTCCGGTGCGCGAAAGGGCTTAGTTCTTGTCCTTGTTGACCAGCTTGTTGGCGCCGATCCAGGGCATCATGGCGCGCAGCTGCGAACCGGTCTTTTCGATCTGGTGGGCGGCGGCCTGCTTGCGGCTGGCCTTGAGTTCGGGCTGACCGGCGCGGTTGTCGAGGATGAAGTCCTTGACGAAGCGGCCCGACTGGATGTCGGCCAGAACGCGCTTCATTTCCTTCTTGGTTTCCTCGGTGATGATGCGCGGGCCGGTCTTGATGTCGCCATATTCGGCGGTGTTCGAGATCGAGTAGCGCATGTCGGCGATGCCGCCTTCATACATCAGGTCGACGATCAGCTTCAGCTCGTGCAGGCACTCGAAATAGGCCATTTCCGGGGCGTAGCCGGCTTCGACCAGGGTTTCGAAACCGGCCTGGACCAGCGCGGTGGCGCCGCCGCACAGCACGGCCTGCTCGCCGAACAGGTCGGTTTCGCATTCCTCGCGGAAGTTGGTTTCGATGATGCCCGAGCGGCCGCCGCCGACGCCCGAGGCGTAGGACAGGGCGATGTCATGGGCGTTGCCGGTCGCGTCCTGATGGACGGCGATCAGGCAGGGGACGCCGCCGCCCCGCTGATATTCGCCGCGCACGGTGTGGCCGGGGCCCTTGGGCGCGATCATGATGACGTCGATGTCGGCGGGGACTTCGATCAGGCCGAAATGGATGTTGAGGCCATGGGCGAAGGCGAGCGCGGCGCCGGGGCGCAGATTGCCCTTGATGTCGGCTTCATAGATGGCGGCCTGATGCTCGTCGGGCGCCAGGATCATCAGCACGTCGGCCCACTGGGCGGCTTCCTTGTTCGGCAGCACCTTGAAACCGGCGCCTTCGGCCTTCTTGGCGCTGGGCGAACCGGGGCGCAGCGCGATGGCGACTTCGGCAACGCCGGAGTCGCGCAGATTCTGAGCATGGGCGTGGCCCTGCGAGCCGTAGCCCAGAATGGCGACCTTCTTGCCCTTGATCAGGCCGATGTCTGCGTCGCGATCGTAATAAACCTTCATTGGAAAACCCCTTCTCGTCCCCCCATGCAGGGGGCGTTAGACAATAGTGGTGGAAAGAAACGCCGCCTGTGACGGCGCGGAATGGAATATCAGGCCGGCTCCTTGCCGCGGATCAGGCCGGCTACGCCAGTGCGACCGACCTCGACCAGGCCGATCTGGCGCATCAGGCCGACGAAATTGTCGATCTTCTCGGTCGTGCCGGTGATCTCGAAGATGAAGCTCTCGATCGTGGTGTCGACCACCTTGGCACGGAACACGTCGGCCAGGCGCAGCGCCTCGATCCGGTCCTCGCCGGTGCCGGCGACCTTGACCAGCGCCAGTTCGCGCTCGACGAACGGGCCAGCGTCGGTCAGGTCGGTCACCTTGTGGACCGGCACCAGCCGGTCGAGCTGGGCGATGATCTGGTCGATCACCTTGGGCGGGCCGTTGGTGACGATGGTGATGCGGCTGATCGCATGGTCGTCGGTAATGTCGGCCACGGTCAGGCTGTCGATATTATAGCCGCGCGCGGTGAACAGGCCGGCGATGCGGGCCAGGATGCCCGCCTCGTTCGACACCGTCAGCGACAGGACGTGCCGCTCGCTCTGTTCTTCGTGGATATGCATCAGATGCTGTTCCCGTCTTCCATTTCTTCGCGCTCGGGGCGCGGCGAGATCATGCCGATAAAGGCATAGTGCCAATCATCGTCCTGCGGGTGGGCGAGGCGGACGGGAAAGGCCGTCACCGCGTCGAACATCCGCAGAAGATGTTCGCCCACATAGCGTGGGCCGGCCAGCAGCCGATCGACCTGCAGGCCATGATATTCGAACCCGCTATCCAGATGCACTTCCCATTCCTCATTGTCGGGGTCAGCATGGTCGCTGGTCCAGCCGGTGAGTTCGGTCGTGCCTGTGATCCGTTCGAAATCCCAGGGTTCGGTCACGAAAATGCGGACCTTGGCGGGGGTGGTCACACCAGTGCCTTTGCCTCGTCCGACATGACGCCTTCGATCTGGTTGGGATCGAGCAGCATTTCGGTATGGGCCGCACCCGACGGGATCATCGGGAAGCAGTTGGACAGCTTCGCTACGCGGCAATCGACGATCACGGGACCGTCGGTTTCCAGCATCTGGCGGATGCCGGCCTCCAGTTCCTGTGGCCCTTCGATGCGGATGCCGGTCCAGCCATAGGCCTCGCCCAGCTTCACGAAGTCGGGCAGGCTGTCCGAATAGCTGTTGGAATAGCGGCTTTCATAGGTCAGTTCCTGCCACTGGCGGACCATGCCCATATATTCATTGTTCAGGATGAAGATCTTCACCGGCAGCCGATACTGGCTGGCTGTCCCCATTTCCTGAATATTCATCTGGATCGAGGCGTCGCCGGCGATGCAGATGCTGATGCTGTCGGGATTGCCCATCTGCGCGCCGATGGCAGCGGGGAAGCCATAACCCATCGTGCCCAGACCGCCCGAGGTCAGCCATTTATTGGGGGCTTCAAAACCGAAATGCTGGGCCGCCCACATCTGGTGCTGACCGACTTCGGTGGTGATGATGATGTCCTTGCCGGTCGCGCGGGTCGCCTTGTAGAGGTCCGCGATCGCCTTTTGCGGCATGATCTCGCTGCCGCTTTCGGGGTAGGACAGGCTCTTCTTGGCACGCCATTCGGCGATCCGTGCCCACCAGGCCGACAGGTCCGCCTTTTCATGGCCGCGCTGCTTCCACAGGGCGATCATGTCTTCCAGCGCGCTGCCGACATCGGCGACGACCGCGACATCGACGTCGACGATCTTGTTGATCGAGCTGCGGTCGATATCGATATGCACCTTGCGGCTGTTGGGCGCGAAAGCGTCCAGCCGGCCGGTGACGCGATCGTCGAAACGCGCGCCGATGCAGAGGATGAGGTCCGCCTGGTTCATCGCCCAATTGGCTTCATAGGTGCCGTGCATGCCCAGCATGCCGACCCACTGGTCGGACGACGCGGGGAAGGCACCCAGACCCATCAGGGTCGAGGTGACGGGCGCGCCGGTCATCGCCGCCAGTTCGCGCAGCAGCGCGCTGGCCTGCGGACCCGAATTGATGACGCCGCCGCCGGTGTAGAAGATCGGCCGTTCCGCCGCCGCCAGCATCTCCACCGCCGTATCGATCGCGGCGGCATCCGCCTTGGTCTGCGGATGATAGCTGGCATGGACCTTCAGTTCCGGCCGGGCATAGGGCGCGGTCGCGATCTGGACATTCTTGGGAATGTCGACGACGACCGGGCCGGGGCGGCCGGTGGTGGCGATATGGAATGCCTCATGAACGATGCCGGCCAGCTTGGCCGGATCCTTCACCAGATAATTATGCTTGGTGCAGTGGCGCGTGATGCCGACCGTGTCCGCTTCCTGGAAAGCGTCGGTGCCGATCAGTTGCGTGGGCACCTGACCCGTGATGACGATCATCGGGATCGAATCCAGCAGCGCGTCGGTGATGCCGGTGACGGCATTGGTCGCGCCGGGGCCGGAGGTGACCAGGACGACGCCCGGCTTGCCGGTCGAACGGGCATAGCCCTCGGCCATGTGGGTCGCGCCCTGCTCGTGGCGCACTAGGACATGCTTGATCGTGGGGTGATTATAGAGCGCGTCATAGATGGGCAGCACGGCGCCGCCCGGATAGCCGAACACAACTTCGACGCCCAGATCAACCAGGCACTCGACCAAAATGTCCGCGCCGCTCTTTTCGGCCACGATGAAACTCCTCTTTTTTAAGATGCTGGCTCGCGGGTCTGCGCCGTCGCGCCCGCATTGGCAAGGCGCCAGCGTCTAGAGGACATAAAATGCGTGGTCAACCCCTATTGTTGTAATTTAATTGCTAATTCATTGGCGATTTCAGCATCAATCGATCTCTTTTCGCGATGCCAGTCCTGCGGCGGCTGGTTGGAGAACCATGTATATTGGCGTTTGGCATATTGGCGCGTGGCGAGTTGTCCGCGCGCCATCATCGTGTCACGATCGATGTCACCTTTGAGCCAGGCGGCGATTTCCGGCACGCCGATCGCCCGCATCACCGGCAGGTCGGGATTGAGGTTGCGCGGCAGCAGCGCCTCCACTTCGGCGACGGCGCCCTGATCGACCATCAGCTCGAACCGCCGGTCGCACCGTTCGATCAACCAGTCGCGCGGCGGCAGCAGGATCATCGGCGACAGGCTGATGCGGTCGGCGATGCCGCCCTGCTTGTGCTGCTGCCATAGCTTCAGCGGCTTGCCGGTCGATCGCACCACTTCCAGCGCGCGGGCGACGCGGGTGGTGTCGGCCGGGGCGAGGCGGGCAGCGGCCTCCGGGTCTTCGCTGCGCAGCGCTTCATGCGCCTGCGCCACCGGCATGGCGCGCACGGCGGCGCGGATGTCGGCGTCGATTTCCGGCACCGGCGCGATGCCGTCGAGCAAGGTCCGTATATAAAGGCCCGTGCCGCCAACCAGTACCGGCAGCTTGCCGGCCGCATGGGCGGCGTCGATCTCCGCCCTGGCCTCGGCGGCCCAGCGCGCGGCGGAGCAGGCTTCGGCCCCATCGATATGGCCGAACAGGCGGTGGGGCACGCCGCCCATTTCCTCTTGCGATGGGCGGGCGGACAGGATCGCAAGGTCGGCATAGACCTGACTGGCGTCGGCATTGATGACGATGCCATCGGCGATCTGGGCCAGGCGGACGGCGAGCGCGCTCTTGCCGCTGGCGGTCGGCCCGGCAATAAGCGCGACCGGTGGGCGGGATTCGCCCGGCATATGTGCGGGAGTGTTCATGTTCGTCGCGACCTTAGTGGCAAAAGGTGGGTTGGACCACGACCTGCTCAGCGAAATTGCGCACCAGTTTGATCGCGATTGTACTGCGGGCGCTGGTTACTCCATATCCATGATCGACGACGGCATCGCTGCGGACATCTTCTTTGAACCGGCGGACGGTGTCGAAAAATCGGATTGCCTCGAAATTTCGCGAGCAATCAAAGAGATCGCACTTTCCATCGCGCAGGGCGGGTATGGCCGTGACTTGGCTTTGGATGTGATCGTCCAACCTGCCGCCACACGCGAGAAGAAGCTGCTGATCGCTGACATGGATTCGACCATGATCACGGTCGAGTGCATCGACGAACTGGCCGACTATGCCGGGATCAAGCCGCAGATTGCCGAGATCACCGAACGGGCGATGCGCGGCGAACTGGATTTCGAGGGCGCGCTGCATGGCCGCGTCGCCCTGCTGAAAGGCCTGCCCGACAGCGCGATCGACCAGTGCCGCGAGGAGCGGGTGGTGATCATGGGCGGTGCGCGCGAACTGGTGCGTACGATGAAGGCGCGTGGTGCTCGGACGCTGCTGGTGTCGGGTGGCTTCACCCGCTTCACCGGGCCGGTGGCGGCGGAAATCGGCTTCGACGTACATGTCGCCAATGTGCTGGAAATCGCTGATGGCGCGCTGCTTGGCACCGTCACCGTCCCGATCGTCGATGCGGCGCGCAAGCGCACCGAACTGGAGGCCGCAATCGACGGCGGGATTGACCGTGCGCTGACGCTGGCGGTGGGTGACGGCGCCAATGACATTCCGATGATCGAGGGGGCGGGGCTGGGCGTTGCCTATCATGCCAAGCCCAAGACCCGCGCAGCGGCGGCGGCCGAGATCGTCCATGGCGACCTGTCGGTGCTGCTCTATGCGCAGGGTATCGCTTCGGCTGACTGGGTCCGCGACTGATCCGATATGCTTAACGGCTGGGCGCGCTTGAGGCACGTCCTGCCGTCATTGCACAAGGGTAATGGATTCCATTTCGCCCCTGAACCGTTGTCGTCGCACTGCATCCCGGCAGTGGGTCCAATTGGCGTCGCGACAGGATCGTGGCGCACAGGGAGATGGTATGAAAATCCAGACAGTGGCGCTGGTCGCCGGTAGCCTGCTGGCGCTGAGCGCCTGCTCGAAAAATGATGCGCCGGTGACCAGCGCACCGCCGCTCGGGCCGGGCGCGATTGCCGGCACGGTGGCCGCAGACCGCAACGGCGATGGCTATGTCGACGGCTATTACACGTCGGATGGCATCTATCACCCGGTCCAGGGACCGCCCTGTCCGCCGCCCCCGCCGCCGCCGGCGCCGCCCCGTTCCGGAGAACGCGGCTGAGCAATCCTCCTTTTCGGGCGCGGCATTTCCGCCGCGCCCCCCGACATCCTGCTTCCTTGATCCTCGCCATGCTGATCGCCGGTTCCGTGCCGGGGATGGCGGCTGCGCAGCCGGCCGTCAGCGACACGGCGGCGCGGTCGAGCGTGGCTGCTGAAATCCGGTCGGCGGCCAGCGGCAAGCTGCGCGATTTCTATGGCACGCGCGGCTATTGGCCGCTGTGGAGCGACAACGGCAAGGTCCGCGCCGAACCGGCGCAAGCGCTGCTGGCGCTGCTCGACAGTGCCGATCAGGACGGGCTGCGATCGCGCGACTATGATGCTAGGGGATTGTTGCGGGCGATCAAGGAGGCCGATGCCTCAGGCGATCCCAAGGCGTTGGCGCGGGTCGATGTCGCCCTGTCGAAGGCGCTGGCCACCTATGTCGCCGATGTGCGCCGCCCGTCCAAGGCGGTGAAGATGCGCTATCTCGACCCCGAGGTGGAGCCGCAGGCGCCCGATGCCGCCGAGGTGCTGCGCGCGGCGGCGGTCGCGCCGTCGCTGGCGACCTATGTCGAGAAGGCGGGCTGGATGAGCCCGCTCTACATGAAGCTGCGCGCGGCGAGCGGCGCCTATGCAACGCGCTGGGGCGGCCTGCCGGCGGTGAACGTGCCGACCGACGTCAAGCTGCGGCCGGGCGGATCGAGTGGTGAGATCGCGATCTTGCGCCATCGGCTGGGGCTGCCCGACGGGGTCGATTATGACAAGGCGCTGGCGGCCAAGGTCAAGCTGTTCCAGGCCGATCACGGGCTGGATGCGGACGGCATTGCCGGCGCACAGACGATCGAGGCGCTCAATCGTGGTCCGGGCCATTATGGCCGGATATTGCAGCTCAATCTGGAGCGGGCGCGGCTGCTGCCTGGCCCATGGGTGCGGCATGTCGAGGTCGATGCGGCATCGGCGCGGCTCTATTATTATAGCGGCGGCGAACTGGACGGATCGATGAAGGTCGTGGCCGGCGCCAAGGAAAGCCAGACGCCGATGATGGCGGGCATGATCCGCTATGCGACGCTCAATCCCTATTGGAATGTCCCGCCCGACCTGGTCGAGCGCAAGATCGCACCCAAGATCCTGGACGGGGCGACGCTCAGGAAGATGCGCTATGAAGCGCTAAGCGACTGGACCGCCGATGCGCAGACGCTGAACCAGAGTGAGATCGACTGGCAGGCGGTGGCAGCGGGGCAGCGCGAATTGCGCGTGCGCCAGTTGCCGGGCGGCAATAATGCCATGGGGAAGATCAAGTTCATGTTCCCCAATGACCTGGGCATCTATCTGCACGACACACCTGACCGGGCTTTGTTCGCCAAGCCGGTGCGCCATTTCAGCAATGGCTGCGTCCGGCTGGAGGATGCACAGCGTCTGGGCCGCTGGTTCTTCGGCAAGACGCCGACGGCAGAGAGCGATGCACCCGAACAATATGTGCCGCTGCCGCGGCCGGTGCCGGTCTATCTCACCTATCTGACGGTGGTGCCGACGGCGGACGGGGTGCAGTTCCTGCCCGACGACTATGGACGGGACGGGGAGTAGTCTCCCCGTCCTGCCGGCTCAATGGATGCCGGCAACCATCCAAAGCGCCATGGCGACCATCATGACATTCTCGGTCAGCGAGACGAAGCCGAGCGGCACATTGCTGCTGCCGCCGACGCAGGCGCATTTGAGTTCGCGCTTCTCGATATAGACTGCCTTGAACACCGACACGGCGCCGATGCCGCCGATGAACAGGGCGACCGGGATCGACAGCCAGGGGGCAAGGCCGGTCAGCATCAGCGCGCCCGCCCCCAGTTCCAGGAAAGGATAGACGCGGCCATAGGGAATGACGCGGCGGGCGAGCAGGTCGTAGTTCAGGAACATGGTCGCAAACCGCTCCACATCCTGCAGCTTCAGCATGGCAAGCAGCATCATGGCGATGGCGATGAACCGCTCCAGCGTCAGCAAGCCTAGGAGTGGCGCCAAGGTCAGCCAGTTGATCGCCAGTGCCAGCAGCGCGGCGACGGCAAAGACGGCGAGGACGGGCACATAGCTGGTCGCGCCGGGCACCGGCACCTTGAGGCCCAGGAAGCGGCGCAGATCGTCATGGCCGCCGATCCGCCGGCCATCGATGAAGATTTGCGGCGTCGTCTTTACGTCATGCTGTGCCTTGAAGGCGTCGGTCTCGGCCCGGCTGCTAAGGGCATGATCCTCGACCCGATAGCCATGGCGGCCCAGCAGCCAGCGCGCCTTGAGGCCATAGGGACAGACATGACCGGGCATCGCCATACGGTAGAGCTGGGCCGTCTTTTCCGGGGCCGGATTTCCCGAGGCTGGGGACATTGCATCATCCTTGTTTACGCTGCGATGCCCCTCATATAGGGTCTGTACCATGGTACGGAGTCAAGGCATGAGCATGACAATTTCCGCACTGGCCCGCGCGGGCGATGTCGGGGTGGAGACGGTGCGCTTCTACCAGCGGCGCGGCCTGCTGGATGCGCCCGATCGGCCGGAGGGCAGCGTGCGCCGCTATGGAGAGAGCGACGTGCGGCGGTTGCGCTTCATCCGGTCGGCGCAGGCGGCGGGCTTCACGCTGGAGCAGATCGGCGAGCTGCTGCAACTCGATGCCGGGCAGGATCGCAAGCGGGCGCGCGAGCTGGCGGCCGATCGGATCGCGGCGCTGGATGTGAAGATCGCGGAACTGGAGGCGGCGCGGGCGGCGCTGACGCGACTGGCCCGGCAATGCCATGCCTCCGATGAAGGGCCATGCCCGATCATCGCGGCGTTCGAGGACGGCGTTCAGACGTCCTGCGTCTGATCGTCCTGCTTCTGCGCCATCTGCCGGCGCGACATTTCCCGACGCACCGAGTAGCTGGTGGGATCACGGCGAAAATGGTCGCGCATCATGCGCCGCTGTTCGCTGATGATGTGCCAGATATCTTCCGGACTCTTGCCTTCGGTCATTGATCCGTCCGCCCTTTTCCGTTCGACTGCAGGGCAGGGAATATCGCTTTCGCGCCGATCAATCCGTGAGCGCGATCACGTAAACGGCGCTTTAACGCTGTTACTTCAGATATATGCAACTTGGGCGGCGCGCGCGTGACAGGGTAAATGTTGGAAATCGCGCGCTTAACTTCGCACATTTCCCGCACATTCTGACATTATGTTGCGTTCCGCTGATCCTATCGGAAAGCGGCGTGGGGTCACGATGGGAAAGAGCCGCCGGGAATGTAGCCGGGCGGCACGCTGTAGGACAGGCGTGCCTATTCCAGCCCGGCGACGAGGCCGTCGATCGCGCCCTGAAGGATGTAGCTGGCGGCGAGTTTGTCGACCAGTTCGTCGCGGCGGGCGCGGCTGGCGTCGGCCTCCAGCAGGGTGCGGGTGACGGCCTGGGTCGACCAGCGCTCGTCCCAGAGCAGCACCGGCAGGCCGATATCCGCGACATTATGGGCGAAGGCGCGACTGGCCTGGCTGCGCGGGCTGTTGGTGCCGTCGAGGTTGAGCGGCAGGCCGATGACGATGCCCTTGACCTGCTGCTGCGCCATGAAGGCTTCGAGCGCCGGCTTGTCCTTGCTGAACTTGCCGCGATTGACGGTGTAGGCGGGGCTGGCGATCGACCATTGCGCGTCGCACAGGGCCAGGCCGATCGTCTTCGTGCCCACATCCATGCCGATCAGGCGGCCACCCTCGGGCAGGGCTGCGCGAAATTCCGCGCGGTCAGTCGTGACAAGTTTCATTACGTCTCAGTGTGTCTTGGTGAAAGCGGCCAGTCGCTGGCGGGCGTCGTCGCGCACATTGCCCCAGAACAGGCTATAATCATAGACGTGATAATTATTGCCGGGCAGCGTGTAGGGGCCCATGTCGACCGGCTCGCCGATCATCAGCACGCCGCTGGTGTCGCAGCGGGCAGGGACGATGCCGGCCACCAGATGGGCGGGCTTGTCGGCGGCGCGGGCGTCGAGCGTGCCGATATTGGCGCTGGCGGGCGCATTGCCGTTGAAGGTGCCGGTGATCGGATTGGTGCAGAGCATGTGCGTGCCCTTGCGCGGTTGGCCATTGAGGCCCTGTTTGCGCTCGAAGCTTTCGACCACGGCGGACGGATCGGCCGGTTCGGCATAGCTTTGCCAGCTGACGATGCAGTGCGATTGATCCCGCCTGGCGCAGGCGGGGAAGCCCAATGCAGGCAGGTCGGCCTCGACCGAGATCGGCCAGCCCACGGCATAGATGGCGGCGACCCGGTCAGCGACCGGCTTGCCGGCCACCTGTTCGCGCACCAGTTGCAGCAGGTGGCGTGACCCCTGGCTGTGGCCGGCGAGGATCAGCGGGCCGGTGGGATTGGCCTTGAGGAAGGCGGCGAAGGCCTGGGTCACGTCGCGATAGGCGGCGGCGAGTGCCTGGTCGCCCTCCGCGCCGGTGGTGAGGAAGGCGCCATAATTGGCCTGGCGATAGCGGGGTGCCCAGACATTGCCGGCGGCGCTGAAGGCACTGGCCTGGCTCAGCACGAAGCGGCGCGCGGTCGCATTGCTTTCCGCATCGTCCAGCGGCGCATTCCAATGGGCATTGCCAAGCGGCGTCACATAGCTGGTCGGATGGATGAAGAAGACGGCGGCCTTCTGCGCGGGCGGCGCAAGCCTGGCCGCGCCCTGCGGCGTCCAGAGCGCGGGATTGTCCTTGGTCTGGTCGGGGCGGGCGATCCACATTTTCGGATCGTCATAGGCGTTGGCGGGCAGGGGCTGGAGCGGCTGGAACGCTTCGCGCGGGACCATCACCGCCCGCATGATCTGCATCCCCCAGATGCGATAGGCGAGCAGCATCGCAAGCACCAGCACGACCAGGCCGGCGACGACATAGAGGAATTTGCGGGCCACTTGCTCTCGTCTCCATCCCTGTGCGGGGATCGCCCCGCCTTCGTGCGGCCTGTCTGGCCCATGCGCGGCAGTCATGCAAGATGGGGGCATGCAAGATGGCAGATGGTGCAGCAGGACACTTGAAGCGGACTGGTGCGGGTGCTAGCGGCTTGGCCCATGTCGATAGACCTTCAGACCGTGAAAAAGATCGCCAGCCTTTCGCGCATTTCGGTGACGGATGCGGAAGCGGAAGCCATGGTGCCCGAACTCAACAATATCCTTGGCTGGGTGGAACAGCTGGGCGAGGTGGACGTGACCGGCGTGCAGCCGATGACGGCCGTCATCCCCAACCATCAACGCCTGCGCGACGATGTCGTCACTGACGGCAATGTGCGTGACAAGGTGCTGGCCAATGCGCCGCAGGCCGAACATGGCTTCTTCGCGGTGCCCAAGGTGATCGAATAATGACCAATCTGACTGATCTGACGGTCGCGGAAATCCGCGACGGCTTCCGCGCGGGCGATTTTTCGGCGCGTGAAGTGGCCGAGGGCTTCAATGCCAATGTCGCTGCTGCCAAGGCACTGAACGCCTTCATCGTCGAGACGCCCGAAAAGGCGCTGGCAGCAGCCGACGCGGCCGACAAGGCCAAGGCTGCCGGCGAGACACTGGGCGCGCTTGCCGGCGTGCCGATCGGCATGAAGGACCTGTTCTGCACCGAAGGCACGCAGACGACTGCCGCGAGCCACATGCTGGAAGGCTTTGTGCCGACCTATGAATCGACCGTGTCGGGCAAGCTGTGGGCGGCTGGCGCGGGCATGCTGGGCAAGCTCAACCTCGACCAGTTCGCCATGGGTTCGTCCAACGAGACCAGTTACTATGGCAATGTGATCTCGCCCTGGCGGCGGGCCAAGAAAGATGGGGGGGGCGGCGATAACGCCGCACTGGCGCCCGGCGGTTCGTCGGGTGGTTCCTCCTCGGCCATTTCCGCGCGGCTCTGCCCGGCGGCGACCGGCACCGACACCGGTGGCTCGATCCGCCAGCCTGCCGCCTTCACCGGCATTTCGGGCATCAAGCCGACCTATGGCCGCTGCTCGCGCTTCGGTATCGTCGCCTTCGCCAGTTCGCTGGACCAGGCCGGGCCGATGGCGCGCACCGTGCGCGACAATGCGATCCTGCTGGAAGTCATGTCGGGCTTCGACCCCAAGGATTCGACCAGCCTCGACCTGGCCGTTCCGCAGTGGGAAGCCAATTTGTCGAGCGATCTCAAGGGCAAGAAGGTCGGTATTCCCAAGGAATATCGGCCCGATGGCCTGAACGCCGAAATCTCCGCCATGTGGGATCGCGGCATCGAATGGCTCAAGGACGCCGGCGCCGAAGTAGTCGAAGTGTCGCTGCCGCATACCCAATATGCGCTGCCGACCTATTATATCATCGCGCCTGCCGAAGCCTCGTCGAACCTCGCCCGCTATGACGGCGTGCGTTATGGCCAGCGCGACCTGCCCGATGGCGCAGGTTTGCAGGACATGTATGCCGCGACCCGCGCCGCCGGCTTCGGCCCGGAAGTGAAGCGCCGCATCATGATCGGCACCTATGTGCTGTCGGCCGGCTTCTACGACGCCTATTATACCCAGGCGCAGAAGGTGCGGGCGCTGATCGCGCGCGATTTCGAACTGGCGTTCGAAAAGTGCGACCTGCTGCTGACGCCGACCGCGCCGAGCGCCTCCTTCGCGCTGGGCGAGAAGCAAGCCGATCCGCTGGCCATGTATCTGAACGACGTCTTCACCGTGCCGGCCTCGCTGGCCGGGTTGCCGGCGATGGCGATTCCCGGCGGGCTGGATTCGGCGGGCCTGCCGATCGGCCTGCAGGTGATCGGCAAGGCGCTGGACGAACAGACCGTGCTGAACGCCAGCCTCGCCATCGAGGAACGGGCCGGCTTCACCGCGCGGCCGGACAAGTGGTGGTGATATGAGTTTCTCGGAACTGTTGGGAGGACTGGTCGATCTGCTCAGTTCCTTCACTGTTTCTGGGAAGCAGCGATATCAGCGTAAGGATGATCGACCAGCCAAGCGGCGGAAGATCGTCACTGCTACCGCAGAAGCGACATCGGATCGTCCCAAGACCAGTCTGTGGGGCAAGGGTCGCCGAAGCAGAGGTCGGATCGCTCCGACAGAAATTGATGGGCAAGAAGCGAAATGACTGAATCAACCTATCGCATCCAGGGCGCAACCGGCGAGTGGGAGGTCGTGATCGGCCTGGAAGTCCATGCGCAGGTGACGTCGAACGCGAAGCTCTTTTCCGGCGCCGCGACGGCGTTCGGCGCGGAGCCCAATACGCAGGTCAGCCTGATCGATGCGGCCATGCCCGGCATGCTGCCCGTGCCCAACCGCGAGTGCATCCGTCAGGCGGTGCGCACCGGCATGGCGATCGACGCGCAGATCAACAAATGGTCGCGCTTCGACCGCAAGAATTATTTCTATGCGGATCTGCCGCAGGGCTATCAGATCAGCCAGCTCTATCACCCGATCGTGGGTGAGGGGCAGATCGAGATCGTCCTCGACGAGAAGAACCCCGAAGCCAGCACCAAGGTGATCGGCGTCGAGCGCATCCATGTCGAGCAGGATGCCGGCAAGCTGATGCACGACCAGCATCCCACCAGCTCCTATGTCGACCTCAACCGGTCGGGTGTGGCGCTGATGGAAATCGTGTCGAAGCCGGATATGCGTTCGCCTGCCGAAGCAGGGGCTTATCTCTCGAAGCTGCGAACCATTCTTCGCTATGTCGGTTCGTGCGACGGCAATATGGACCAGGGTTCGATGCGCGCCGACGTCAACGTCTCCGTGCGCCGTCCGGGCGAGGCATTCGGTACCCGCACCGAGACCAAGAATGTGAACTCGGTCCGTTTCGTCATGGCCGTGGTCGAGCATGAGGCGAACCGTCAGGTCGACGTGCTAGAAGCCGGTGGCAAGATCGTGCAGGAAACGCGCCTCTATGATCCGGACCGCAACGAGACCCGTTCGATGCGGTCGAAGGAAGATGCGCATGATTATCGCTACTTCCCCGATCCCGACCTGCTGCCGCTGGAACTGGACGATGCCTTCCTGGAGGAATGCCGCCAGTCGCTGCCCGAACTGCCGGACGCGAAACTGCGCCGCTATGCGCAGGATCTGGGCCTGTCCGCCTATAATGCCGCGACCCTGACCGCCGACGCCGACACGGCGCGCTGGTTCGAGGCGCTGCTGGCCGAAGGCGCACGCATCCAGAAGAAGAGCGAGGGCGAGGTCGCCAAGGCATCGGCCAACTGGCTGCTGTCGGAGCTGTATGGGGCGCTCAACCGCATTGGCAAAGGCCTTGAAGAAAGCCCGGTAAGTCCCGAGGAAGGCGCCGAATTGCTGGCGCTGGTAGCCGACGGCACGATCAGCGGCACGATCGCCAAGCAGGTGTTCGAGATCATGCTGGAGACCGGCGACAAGCCCGGCAAGATCGTCGAGGAAAAGGGCCTGAAGCAGACCAGCGACACCGGCGCGATCGAGGCGGCAGTGGCCGATGTCCTCGCCAAGAATGGCGACAAGGTCGAGCAGTATCGCGGCGGCAAGGAAGCGCTGTTCGGCTTCTTCGTCGGCCAGACGATGAAGGCGATGCAGGGCAAGGCCAACCCCCAGGTCGTCAACGAACTGGTCAAGAAGGCGCTCGCCGGCTGAGGCCGCTTCTCCATGGCCTTTCGTGATTGAGGGGGAGCGGCCTGACGGTCGCTCCCCTTTTTCGGTCAGGCCTTCTTCTTCAATGCCATGGATTTGCGGGCATTGTTGGCATATTCCTCGAAATTCTTCTTGAAGACGCCAACCAGTTCATCCAGCGCGGCCACGGCGTCCTCGCCTTCCTTCGCGGGGAAGAGCGACAGGCCATTTCCGCCCCAGGCCTTATATTCGAAGTCGATCTTCTGGTCGTTGCCGAAGTCCCGAACCATGAACAATGTCTTGAGCGAGCGACCATAGATCGCGGCCTTGTGATACAGCACATCTGCGGTGATGAGCTCGGAGTAGCAGGCGGCAGTGGAATCGGACCGGCGCGTCTTCACCTTGTTCATGGTCTTGCGCTCAAGCGGTGCTTCATGACGGATGATAACCGTGCCCGGCTTCAGTTCCAGCAACGTGGCCAGATCCAGCGACTGGAGTGCGTCAACCTGGCTGGGGCTGTCGAGCGCGCTGGCCATCTGTGCCTTGTTGCTGGCATCCTTGCCGGCATGCAGGGCGGCATCGAGCAAGCCGCCGCCAAGCAGGCCGGTTGTCACGGAGGCCATGCGTTCGGCCGGCCATATGTGCAATTCGCAGGCCGGCGACGGAGCCTCGCCGTTTGGGCCTGGGCGGCACTGGCAAGCGTCAGCGATGCCAGACCAACCCAGATGGTCTTCAACATAATCATTCCCCCAATTGTCGTGATAAAAGCTGGTTAGTTACGTGTCCTTACCGGGCGGCGCAGATATTCCCCGAATTGCTCGACATCCTGTTGGAACGCCGATTTCAAGTCGGTCAGGGCCGCGCCTTCTGCCTCCGCCGTTTGTGGCGGGAACTGGGTAAGCTTGGTCATGGTCCAGGTGCCGAAGCTGCGTCTCGCCGTCTGTTCCGATCCGAAATCGCGGAATCGGAACAATATCTTGAGAAAGCGGCCGGTAACGACATCTTCCTGAAAGATCAGGTCGTCGATCATGAATTCGGCGTAGCAGATCGATCCGTCCGGCCGGATGCGGCCCGAAGTCGAACGCATCGTCCGGCTGTCGAGAGATTCGTCATGAAGGACCAACTGATGGTCGGGCAGGCCAAGCCATGAGGCCAGTGGTAGCGTAGCAAGCAAGGCGCGTTGGTCCGCCGTGGCAAGCGGATTGGCATTCATGGCCTTGTAGCCTTCGCGTCCCTGGACGGCGCCATTGACGATGCCGCCATGCAGCCAGCCATGATAAACCGAGCCCAGCCCGTTTCCCGGCCAGACATGTAGCTCACATGGCTTTTGATGATCTGTATCTGCCGATGCGGCGTCGGTCTGTGCGTGCGCCGGCGACAATGCCGCAAGCCATATGCCGACCAAGGTCGCGCACAGGCGAGAAATTCCCCCCATTCATCCCCCATTAGGCTCAAGAGCCTGATTCCCCGCTACTTATTCAGCACGGGCCGATGCCGCCCGCAAGAGGCCAATGAAAGGAGAGGGCGCAGAGGGGAGCAAAGAAAAAGGGGCGCCGCTCGGGTGAAACCCATGCGACGCCCCTCTTTTTTGCCTTGGCGTCCCTTGGGGAGGAACATCATGCCGTGGCGCAACTGGCGGACCGGGAGGGTCTGTGGGGTGTGGCCCGCCAATTCCTTATTCAGACGTCACAGGACGAAGTTAACCGTCGCGCGGAATGAGATTGCGACGTGATTTTGTTGTTCTTCCGCACCGAATTCGCCGCCAACGCGGAACGTGTCGGTGCCGCCATAGAGGCGGGCCCGGCCGGTCCAGCCGCTGGTGCGCTTGTCGGCGACCAGGACGAAGTCATCGCCATCCTTGAAATGGGCGACCGTATCGCCGAGCGACCCGCCGATCAGCTGGCGGCGACCGCCTTCCAGTTCGAACCGCGCCCAGCCATCCTCGCGATTGAGGCTGCCGAAATCATAGCCAGCGGCGATCGTACCGTTTGCGGTCATTTCGTCGCTGGTGCGGCCGTCGACGGTCAGGTTGAACGCGTCGCCACCGCCGCTTTCGCTATAGCCGCCTTCCTTCAGGCGGTAATAGTCGATGCCAATGCCCGGACGCAGGCTGAAGCGGTTGAACTGGAGCTGATAGGAAGCCCCGGCCGTGGCCGAATAGAGCTTGCCCGACCAGTCGCCGGTCGCCTTGCGCACGACATCGTCGAGCGCGAAGTTGCGGGTGCCGTCAAAGTCGATATGCGCCGCCGAAACGCGCGCGAAGGCCTGGAGTGGACCCCAGCTGCCGCGCCAGTGCGCCGCCAGTTCGAACTGGTCGGAATCCGCCGAGCTGTTGGAGCTGTCGCTGGTGTCCCGGCCATGAATATAGGCGAAGGAGCCACCGAAGGCGCCAAGGTCGGTCAGATATTCGACGCCGCCGCCCGCGCCCCAGCCATTAATGTCGTAGGAGGCGGTGTCGCCGATGCTCTTGGAGCTGCCGAACGCGACCTGCTGCAACCAGAAGCCGAGCTTGCCGTCCTTGGTCCGGTAGATGCCGTTGGGATCCGACAGGATGCGCGCGGTCGCCCGCGAGCCGGCGGTGACGGCTTCGAAGGTGCTGCCGGAATGTTCGGGCAGCATCTGGCGCAGCGCACCGTTCAGCGTCTGGCCGTCGGTCACGTCCAGATAGGCGTTGGCCAGAGTGCTGTCATTGTCGAGCGCATTGAAGATCGCCGAATAAGCCCTTGAAAGCGAGCCGGTCAGGCCCAGTTCCGATGTGGTCTTGGCGGCGATCGACAGGGTCACGTCACCGGTCGTCGTGTCGCTGCTGACACTGCCCTTGAACATATAGGGCAGCAGGGTCGCGCTATCGAGCGCCGGGGTGCCCGACAGCGATGCGGCGCGGACGATGACATAGTCGCCTTCCGATCCGCCGACCTGGGTCAGCGCCACCTTCACCTTGGAACCGCTGGCGAAGCTGGCGGCGCCGGCGACGTCATAGACGGTGTTGGTGCCGTCGGCGCCGTTGATGGTGACGCCCAGCGCCGAGCCCGAGGACGCGCTGAGCGAGGCGAGCGCGATCGAACCGGTGTTGCTGGCTGCCAGCGTGCCGCCGTTCAGCACCAGCGCCATGTTGCCGCTGTTGCTGATCGCGCCGGTATAGCTGGAGGTGCCGTTCAGCGTCATCGTGCCGCTGGCGCCGCCAAAGTCGAGCGCGCCGGTGACGCTGGCGGTATCGGCCAGGGTCAGGGTGGCGCCGGTGCCGGCATAGCTGAGATCGCCGGTCAGGGTCGAACTGCCCGAGAGCGACAGGCTGTTATTGCCCGCGCCCAGGCTGACATCGCCGACGATCCGGCCAGCCGATACCGTCATGACGTCATCGCCCGAGCCGAGCTTCACGTCGCCGATGATGCTGGGCGCGGTCGCGGTCGAGGAGGCGAGCGCCTGGGTCAGCGTCACGCCGCTGCTGTTGGCGCTGAGGTCGATGGCGGTGTTGGTGAGGCCGCCGGTCGCCGAGATGGTGCCGGTGTTGCTGAGGCTGGAGACGGTGCCCGAGGAATCGAGGATCGCGATCGCGCGGCCCTTTTCATCATCGGCGGCGACGGCCGCGACGGTGCCGCTGACCTTGACCGAATTCACCTGTGCCCCGGCGTCGATCACCAGGCCGCGCGACGTGGTGTTCGCGAGCGCCGCGCCCGATGCGGCGACGGTGCCCGAAATCTCGATCGCGTCGCTGGTAGCGCCCGAACCCAGGCGCAGCGCGGTGGCGTTGCTGTCATAGGAGATGGCGGTGATCGATCCGGCGACCAGGACGCCCTTGGCAATGTCGACATCGCCGCCCAGGCCGCCGATCACCATCGCATTGGCATCGACACCGTCATAGATGCCATAGCCCGCGATCGCGCCGCGCACGACCACGCCATAGCCCGAACTGTCGCCCTGGACCACGCCGATGCTGGTGTCGGCGCTGGCCGAGCCGATCTGCACCGCAGCCGCCGAGCCATAGTTGATGACCGTGGCGGTGGTTTCGGTGCTGTCGAGCAGGCCGTCATCATCGATGTCGGTGTCATCTTCGTCGTCATCGTCGCTGGCGGTCGGCGCGACGTCGAACACGATGCCGCCGCTGACATTGCCGGCGATGACGAGGGCGGGGCCACCCTGCAGCAGGTCGTCGGCATCGAGCTTGGTGACGTCGCTCGGGCGGGTGGTGGAGCGATAGCCGGTGCTGACGATCGTGCCCTGGATCTTCACTGCGCCATCGACATCGCCCAGCAGGGCGACGGCGGTGCTGTTCGCGCCCTTGGTGCTGATCGAACCGCGAATCGTGGCGTTGCCATCGATATCGTTGGCGACCACGCCATAGCTGTTGTCGCCGGTCACGCCGATCGTGCCATAGGTCGACAGATTGCCGATCAGCGTCGAGTTGACGCGGATGCCGGCGCTGTTGTTGCCTTCGATCGAGATCGTGCCGGTGGTGTCGATATTGCCGGTGTGGGCCGCGCCGGATTCGACCAGAATGCCATTGCGGTTCGTCCCTTTGGCGAACGTGCCGTCAATGTCGCCGTCACTGTCCGTGTCGGTCGCGGTATAATCTTCCGTCAGCGTGATCGTGCCGCTGTTGGTGATGTTGCCGGTGGTGCCGGCCTTGACCAGAATGCCGGTCGCATTGTCGGCATCGTTGATGGTCAGCGAACCGGCGTTGCTGACATTGTTGTTGCTGTCCATCGTGATCGCGGTGCCGCTGGTCAGCGTGATGCTGCCAGCCGAGCTGACCGTGATCGCATCGGCCGCGCCGGAGGCGACGGTGGAGGTCTTGACGGCGGTGGTGGTGGATGAACCGATCGTGGTTTCCGCCGCGGCATTGGTTGCGGTCATCGCAACCAGAACCGGGGCGATGGCCGTGCAGGCCAGCAAATGTCGCATGATATCTCCTCTGAATGCCGCGCCGTTTGATGGGCACGTACATGCGGGAGGGACGCCGCCGCCGGGCCGGTTCCGTCAGGAAAAATGCCGTCCGGCGTGATTTTAGAAGGCGAAATCCAGGCCGATGCGCACGGTGCGGGGGCGCAGCGGCGTATAATAGTCGGTGCTCAGGTCGAACGGGGTGCCGAGCGAGAAACGATTACCGTCGCTGTCGAACAAGTTGGTGAGCGAAAGCGAGAGTTCGACCGGGCCGCGGGTGACGGCGGCGGACAGGGCCGTATCGACATAATCGCCCTGTTCCCGGCCCAATATCGGTCCGACGCCCAGGCGCGACTTGCCGACATAGCGGGCCGATGCCGACAGGTGCAGGCGCATGTCGTCGCCCAGTGGCGCGCGATAATCGGCAGCGACGCGGCCGCCCAGATTGGCGACGTTGGGCAGGGTCAGCGAGCGCCCTTCATAGGAGAGCGCGCGCACGAACTGGGCCGGTTGGGTCAGGCGGCTGTCATTGTAGATGATCGAGCCGTCCAGCGTCAGCGGCGGGATCGGGCGGACCACGATCCGGCCTTCCACCGTATAGATGCGTCCATCACCGATATTGGCGGTGGTGGGCAGGCCGATGCGGTCGGTGACGTCGGCCTGGATGTCGCGCCAGTCGGTATAGGCGACATTGCCGCTGAGCGCGATCGTGTCGCGGCCCGGCACGCCCTTGCGGAAGCCCAGTTCCATGGTCGAGATGCGATCATTGCGGAAGCTGCGCGCGCGCTGATCGTCGACCGCCAGGCCACCGGGACGGAAGCCCTGTTCGAACCGGGCATAAAGCGTCAGCCCCTTCACCGCATCGCTGAGCAGCGAGAAGGAGGGGAGGAAGATGGTTTCGGAACGATCGGCCTGCGCCTCGACACGAGCTAGATCAGCGACGGCTGAGAGCATCGCTACCGGATCGATCGCTTCGCCGCTGAGGCGGCTGTTGGTGAGGCGTCCGCCGACGGTGGCGACCAGCCCCTGGAGCGGTTCGAACGAGGCTTCGCCGAACAGGGTCGCTTCCTTGATCCGGTTGCGCACGCCGGTGGCCGTGGCAGGACGTCCGCGACCATAGACCGGGACGCCCGGCAAAATCTCGATCGCCGGTGCGCTCAGGGGGCCATAGCCGGTCAGCGACCGCTGGATGGTCGAGGTGCTTTCCAGATAGGAAACGCCCAGCAGCCAGCCCAGGCCATTGTCGAGGTCGCGGACCAGCCGGTTTTCGGTCGAGAAAAGTTCGACCTTGTTGCGCTGGCGGAACAGGGCCGGCGCGCCGCCCGGCTGGGTCGCGTCATAGCTTTCGGCCAGGACATCGCGGACATAGCCGGTCGAGGAGACGAGGCGCAGGTCATCCCACTGATGCTCGATGCGCGCATTGGCCAGGATATAGTCGGAATGATAGGGCTGGGCGACGCTGGAGGCGCGTTCCAGCCGGCCGACCTCGCGGCTGGCATATTGGGCGTCGTCACCCTCGATATGCTGGTAGGCGGTGCTGAGATCGATCGTCCAGTCGTCCGCCGGTGCGATCCGCAGCGTGGCGCGGCCGCCATAGGTGCGGGTGCGATTGACGTCATCCTTGTCGCGCAAAACATCGTCGATATAGCCGCCTTCCTGCACGCCATAGCCGACGACGCGCAGCGCCACCTTCTCGGCCACGATCGGCAGATTGAGAATGGCCGACAGGTCGCCGCCCGGATCGCCATGCTGGGTCGCCGACACGCCGGTCGAGATCTGGCCGCCGAACTGCGCGAGATTGGGGGCATTGGGGATGATGCGGATGATGCCGCCGAGCGAGCCGGCGCCATAGAGCGTGCCCTGTGGCCCTTCCAGCACCTCGACCCCGCCGACGTCATAGAGGCGCAGGTCGGGATCGGGCGCGGCATAGTTGAGACGCATGTCGCCCAGATATTGGCCGGTCGTCGCCTGGGTCGGCCCGGCGACGCCGGAATCGGCTATGGCGCGGATGAACAGCTTATTGCGGCCGGCGCCGGCATGGGTGGAGCTGAGGCTGGCGACGCGCGAGAGCAGCGCGGCCGTGCCCTGTGCCGCGTCGGCGGTCTCGAACAGCCCGCCGGTCACGGTTTCGACCATACCGGCATAGCGGGGCAGGGGAATGTCGCGCTTGGATGCGGTGACGATGATGTCGGCGGGCGGTTCCTGCGCAACCGGCGCGAGTTGCACGGCTGCGGCTGGCGTCGGCGATGGGGGCGGCGCGGCCTTGCGCGCGCGGACGATGCGCCAGGTGCTGGCGTCGATCTGTCTGGCTTTGGCGCCGCTGCCGCGCAGCAACTGGGAAAGGGCGCTCGCGGTCGACATCCGGCCCCGGATCGCAGGGGTGGCGATGCCGGCCAGCGACTGGTCCGACATGCCGATGCTGGCGCCGGTTTGACGGCCGAGCGCCACCACCGCCTCGCCCAGGCGTCCCGGAGCGAGGTCGATCGACTGTCTGTCCGCCGCTCGCGCAGGCGATGCGGCCGCTATGGCGAAGGCGGTGACGAAAAGGACGTCAGTTTTGCGACCCATCCCCTTCCTTCAGCAGCCATCCATTCCCCTGTCGGATGGCGGACAGCCCCATCAGGGGCGCGGCAGCGGCGAAGAAGCGGGACGGATCCCGTTCCAGCCGGATCGTGCCGGTAAAGCGCATGGCCTGCGCACCGGACGTCGCGGCCAGCGTCACGCCCAGCGAACGGGCGATATCCTGGGTCACGTCGCCGACCGGCGCATTGGCATAGATGAGTTGGCCCTGGCGCCAGCTCGCGACGGCCTGGGGCGCGACGTCCATCACGCGCAGCCCTTCGGCGCTATCGCTGAGGGCGCGGCCGGCGGGCAGCGAGATGGCTTCGGCCTGCGGATTGTAGATGACCTTGCCCTCGGACACGCCGATGCGGGTGGCGTCGCCGCTATGGACGATGTTGAAGACGGTGCCGGCATCCTCGAACACGGCGTCGCCCACGGTCACGCGGAACGGATCGGCGGCGTCATGGCGCACGGTGAAGGCGGCTTCGCCCGCGTCGAGCGCGGCGAAGCGCGCATTCTTGCGGTCGAGGCGCAGCGTGGTGCCGCCGTTCAGTTCGATCCTGGTGCCGTCATCCAGCGCGATGCTGCGGGTCTCGCCGGGACGGGTGGTGATGCTGTAGATGTCGCTGCGGTTGAGCAGGCCGACCGAGACGGCGGCGACCAGCGCGGCGGCGATCGCGCCGCCGCCGATCCAGCGCAGCGGGCGGCGGTGACGTTCGCCGGCATCATTGGCGGCAACAGGCATGACGACGGGTTCTGCCGGAACCATGTCCGCCAGATCCGCGTCGGCCGCCATCAGCGCATCATAGGCGGTCGCGCGGGCGGGATCGCCCTCCAGCCAGATGGTGAAGGCGTCCCAGTCGTCAAATTCGGGATCGCGCGTGCGGATCACCCACCCGAGCGCCTCCTCGTTCATCATGGCCTGTGCCCTGTTCATTTCTTGCCCCTTGAAGAGCCAGACGCCGCCGATCCGCTCATTCCGTATCCAGACTTTGCTTGAGCGCAAGCATCGCCCGATAGGCCTTTTGCAGATCCTTCTCGACCGTGGTCAGGCTGACCCCCAATTCCTCCGCGATCAGCCGCTGGCCGACCCCCTCTATGCGGAACCGACGGAACACCAGTTCGACGCGGGGGCCAAGGTCGGCCAATATGCCGCGCGCCTGTTCCAGCCGCTGATTGAGGATCATGCGTTCGTCGACTGCCAGATCGTCATTCGGGTCGGCCATCACGCCGCCGGCGCCTTCGGCCCAGTCCTGCTCGCGCCGCTCGCGCCGCGTGGCGGAGCGATAGCGATCGAGCATGAGGTTGTTGGCCATGCGATAGAGATAGGGCAGCGGGTCGGCGACCGGCCCCAGATCCTTGGCCTCCAGCTTCATCCACATGTCCTGTAGCAGATCTTCCGCATCCTCCCCCGCACCGCGCGCGCGCAGGAAGCGCAGCAGAGCAGCGCGGTTCTGGAAGAAGATAGCAGAAAGGCCCGTGGCCATGCCTGTGGTGCGTCCGGTATTGGCGATCAGGCGGGTTGCCATAGAGGCAGGGGTGGGGTCTTGGCAATGGCAAGGCGTTGATGGACCAGTCATGGTCTGAAATCATTTACCTAGTGCGCGGCTTGCTCTAGCCCGTTTCGGATATGGCAGGAGCGGACATGGCGACAGCGAAGGTGACGGATGCAGCAGCGGCGCGGGCGGCGGGGATGGACCCCGACCGGCTGGATGCGCTGGTCGATCATCTGGACCAGACCTATGTGCAGAGCGGCAAGTTGCCGCATATGCAGATGCTGTTGTCGCGCGACGAGGTGCCGTTGCTGTCGGTCAGCCGGGGGCAGGCGCGCGCGACCGGCGAGCCGTTGCAGGCCGATGCGCTGTTCCGCATCGCGTCCATGACCAAGCCGATCACCAGCGTCGCCTTCATGCGGCTGGTCGAACAGGGCAAGGTGGCGCTGGACGATCCGGTTACCGACGTGCTGCCCGAATTTGCCGACCTGCGCGTCGGCGCGGACGGAACCGGGCGGATGACGCGGCCGATGCGGATGATCGACCTGCTGCGCCACACATCGGGTCTGACCTATGGGTTGCAACGGCAGACGCCGATCGATGCGCGCTATCGCGAACTGGGGCTGGACGAGTTCCAGCAAAAGCGGTCGTCCGACGAGTTCATCGCCGCGCTGGCCAGCCTGCCGCTGGAATTTTCGCCGGGCGAGCGCTGGAATTACGGCGTGTCGACCGATGTGCTGGGCGTGATCGTCGAGCGGCTGTCGGGGCAGGATCTGGAGACGCATTTTCGTCAGAATATCTTCGATCCGCTGGGCATGAAGGACAGTTTCTTCACCTTGCCTGCGGACCGGACCGACCGACTGACCGATGCCTGGGGGCTGGGCGAGGACGGGTTGCGGCTTCGTGACCGGGGCGCGGCCAGCAGCTGGCGGCGCAAGCTGCGCTTCCGGTCGGGCGGGGGCGGGCTGATTTCCTCGACCGCCGACTATCATCGCTTTGCCCGGATGCTGCTGCGCGGTGGCGAGCTTGATGGGGCGCGGCTGTTGCAGCCCGACACGGTGGCGCAGATGCGGAGCAATCACCTGCCCGGCGGCGGCGACCTCGCCAGCATGTCGCAGGCGATGTTCAGCGAAGCTGACTATGCCGGTGTCGGTTTCGGCCTGGGCTTTGCGATGACGCTGGCGAACCAGCAATTTTACTGGGGCGGGGTGTTTTCGACCTATTTCTTCATCGATCCGGTCGAGCGGCTGATCGGCCTGTTCATGACCCAGCATCTGCCGTCCAGCACCTATCCGGTGCGGGCGGAATTGCGGGCCGGGATCGGGGCCGCCATCGTCACGCGACGCGGTCAGGGCTGAGGCGAGCCAAGCCCGCAGAAAGAAGCGGGAAAAGCCCATGCTGCGCTGCAAAAAATGGATTGGCATGGCGAAGCGCGCTGTGCCATCATCCCGGTGACTCATAGAGGGAGATCCCGGCCATGAATCTCAAGGGCGAGACGCAGCTTCCCAAGCCGGCACCCCGGCAGGTTGATCCGCAGATTCTGGCCCATGAGATTGTCGAGCGATTGACCTATCGCATCGGCAAGGATGCCAAGGCAGCCAAGCCGCATGACTGGCTGCATGCCGTCATCCTCTCGATCCGCGACCGGGTGATCGATGCCTGGATCGAGTCCACCCACAAGACCTATGAGGAACAGGGGCGCCGGGTCTATTATCTGAGCCTGGAATTCCTGATCGGCCGGCTGATGCGCGATGCCGCGTCCAACATGGAAATGCTGGACGATTTGCAGGCGGCGCTCGACTCGCTGGGTGTCGATCTGGACCTGATCGCTGCGCTGGAGCCGGATGCTGCGCTGGGCAATGGCGGCCTGGGGCGCCTCGCCGCCTGCTTTATGGAGAGCATGGCGACGGTCGACATCCCCGCTTATGGCTATGGCATCCGTTATGTGAACGGCATGTTCCGGCAGGAGATCAGCGACGGCTGGCAGGTTGAACTGCCGGAAAACTGGCTGGCGCACGGCAACCCCTGGGAGTTCGAGCGGCGCGAGGCGAGTTACGAGGTCGGGTTCGGCGGGCGTGTCGATCCCGCCGAGTGCGAGAATTGCGGCCCCTATCAGATGAGCTGGCGTCCCGCCGAACGGGTGATCGCCACCCCCTATGACACGCCGATTGCCGGCTGGCGGGGCAAGCGGGTCAATACGCTGCGCCTGTGGGAAGCGCAGCCGATCGATCCGATCCTGCTCGACAAGTTCAATGCCGGCGACCATCTGGGCGCGCTGTCCGAAAGCAATCGGGCCGAGGCGCTGACCCGCGTTCTCTATCCTGCCGACAGTTCGCCGGCGGGCCAGGAATTGCGGCTGCGGCAGGAATATTTCTTCTCCTCCGCCTCGCTGCAGGACATTGTCCGGCGGCATATCCAATATTTCGGCGATGTCCGCACCCTGCCGGACAAGGCGGCGATCCAGCTCAACGATACCCATCCGGCGGTGTCGGTGGCGGAGCTGATGCGCATCCTGGTCGACGAGCATGGGCTGGACTTCGACGAGGGTTGGGACATTGTCCGCCGCACCTTCGGCTATACCAACCACACATTGTTGCCCGAGGCGCTGGAAAGCTGGCCGGTGCCCCTGTTCGAGCGGCTGCTGCCCCGGCACATGCAGATCGTCTATGCCATCAACAGCCGCTTGCTGGGCGAGGCGCGCAAGTCCGGCCAGTTCGACGACCATGCGATCGGCACCATCTCGCTGATCGACGAGGGCGGCGAGCGGCGGGTACGGATGGGCAATCTGGCCTTTGCCGGATCGCACAGCGTCAACGGCGTGTCGGCGCTGCATACCGACCTGATGAAGGTCACGGTCTTTGCCGACCTGCACAAGCTTTATCCCGCGCGGATCAACAACAAGACCAACGGCGTCACCTTCCGCCGCTGGCTGATGCAGTGCAACCATGGCCTGTTCGAGTTGATCCGCGAGGCGATCGGCGACCGCTTCATGGACGATGCCGAGGCGCTGCGCGAGCTTGACAATTTCGCCGACGACACCGCCTTCCAGGAACGGTTCCTGGCTGTGAAGCGCTTCAACAAGGTCGCGCTGGCCGACCTGCTGCGCAAGCGGATCAATGCGCGGATCGACGCCGACGCGCTGTTCGACATCCAGATCAAGCGCATCCATGAATATAAGCGGCAGTTGCTCAACATCATCGAGGCGGTGGCGCTCTATGACCAGATCCGTTCTCACCCGGAAAAGGACTGGGTACCGCGGGTCAAGCTGTTCGGCGGCAAGGCGGCGCCCAGCTACCATAATGCCAAGCTGATCATAAAGCTGGCGGGCGACGTGGCCCGCGCGATCAATCATGACCCGTCGGTGCAGGGACTGCTGAAGGTGCAGTTCGTGCCCAATTACAATGTCTCCATGGCCGAGATGATGATCCCGGCCGCCGATCTGTCGGAACAGATTTCGACCGCCGGCATGGAGGCATCGGGCACCGGAAACATGAAGTTCGCGGTCAATGGCGCGCTGACCATCGGCACGCTGGACGGCGCCAATGTCGAGATGCGCGACCATGTCGGCGAGGATAATATCGTGATCTTCGGCCTGACCGCGGCCGAGGTGAACCAGCGCCGGGCCGAGGGCTATAATCCGCGCGCGGTGATCGAACAGAGCCGGGAGCTGGGACAGGCGCTCAATGCCATTGCCAGCGGCGTCTTCTCGCCCGACGATCCCAATCGCTACAAGGATCTGATCCAGGGCATTTATGACCATGACTGGTTCATGGTGGCGGCCGATTTCGACAGCTATGCCGCCGCCCAGCGCCGGGTCGATGGCATCTGGCAGGATCAGGCATTGTGGGCGAAGAAGGCGATCCACAATGTCGCGCGCATGGGCTGGTTCTCGTCCGACCGGACGATCCGCGAATATGCAGCCGACATCTGGAACATGGGATGATAAGAATGGCCGCTATCGGCGGAGACGGGAGATAGGAGCGTGCTGACGCCGGAGCAGATCGACCGGCTGGTCGAAGGGCGCGATGCCGATCCCTTCGCGACGCTTGGCGTGCATCCGGCCGATCCCGACAGCGGCAAGACCGGCTTTACCGCCTGCGTGCTGCTGCCCGACGCCGTCAGCGTCAGTGCGCAGACGCTGGATGGCAAGCCGGTCGGCGAACTGGCGCTGATCCACCCGGCCGGACTGTTCGAGGGCAAGGTCAAGATCCGCAAGCGCCAGCCGCTGCGCTATGAAGCGCAATATGCCGATGGCGGCCGCTATGCGACGATCGATCCCTATGGCTTTGGCCCGGTGCTGGGGCCGATGGACGATTATTATTTCGCCGAAGGATCGCACAAGCGGCTGTTCGAGAAGCTGGGCGCGCATCCGATGGAGCATGAGGGGGTTGCCGGCACCCATTTCGCGGTCTGGGCCCCCAATGCCCGGCGCGTGTCGGTGGTCGGCGACTTCAACCGCTGGGACGGGCGGCGCGCGGCGATGCGGCACCGGCAGGATGCGGGCGTGTGGGAAATCTTCCTGCCCGAAGTGGGTATCGGCCAGCCCTACAAGTTCGAGATTGTCGGGCCGGACGGCGTGGTGCTGCCGCTCAAGGCTGATCCCTTCGCCTTCCGCTCGGAACTGCGCCCGTCGACTGCGTCGATCGTCAACGGTCCACCCGCGCATATATGGGGCGATGCGGATCACCGCGACCATTGGCAGAAGGCGGATGCGCGGCGGCAACCCATCTCCATCTACGAAGTGCATGCCGGGTCATGGCAGCGCGACGAAAATGGCGATTTCCTGCACTGGGACGCGCTGGCCGAGCGGCTGATCCCTTATGTCGTCGGCATGGGATTTACCCATATCGAGTTCCTGCCGATCAGCGAATTTCCCTATGATCCAAGCTGGGGCTACCAGACGCTGGGCCTTTATGCGCCGACTGCGCGCTTCGGCGATCCGGCGGGCTTTGCCCGCTTCGTCGATGGTGCGCACCGGGCGGGGATTGGCGTCCTCCTGGATTGGGTGCCGGCGCATTTCCCGACCGACGAGCATGGCCTAGCCCGGTTCGATGGCACCGCGCTCTATGAACATGCCGATCCGCGCAAGGGGTTCCAGCCGGACTGGAACACGGCGATCTATAATTTCGGCCGGCGCGAGGTGGCGGAATATCTGACCAACAATGCGCTCTTCTGGGCCGAGCGCTATCATGTCGACGGGCTGCGGGTCGATGCCGTCGCGTCGATGCTCTATCTCGATTATTCGCGAAAGCCCGGCGAATGGATCCCCAACGACCATGGCGGGCGGGAAAATGTGGAGGCGGTTGCTTTCCTCCAGGGGATGAACAAGGCCCTTTACGCGGACTCGCCCGGCGTGATGACGATCGCCGAGGAATCGACCAGCTGGCCGCAGGTGTCGGCGCCGGTGCATCAGGGTGGTCTGGGCTTCGGCTTCAAATGGAATATGGGCTTCATGCACGACACGCTGCGCTATCTGGCGCGCGAGCCGGTGCATCGGCAGCATCATCATGACGACATCACCTTCGGCCTGCTCTACGCCTTCAGCGAGAATTTCGTGCTGGCGCTGAGCCATGACGAGGTGGTGCATGGCAAATCGTCGCTGCTGCACAAGATGGCGGGCGACGACTGGCAGAAATTCGCGACGCTGCGGGCTTATTATGCCTTCATGTGGGGCTATCCTGGCAAGAAGCTGCTGTTCATGGGGCAGGAATTCGCCCAGCGCGCCGAGTGGAGCGAGCAGCGGGCGCTCGACTGGAACTTGGTCGATCATGCGCCCCATCAGGGCGTGCAAATGCTGGTCGGCGACCTCAACCGCCTCTATCGCTCGCGGCCGGCATTGCATGCGCGCGATTGCGAGGCGGAAGGGTTTGAATGGGTGCTGGTCGACGGCGCGGTGGACAGCGTCTTTGCCTGGCAACGGCGGGCTCCAGGCCACAAGCCGATCGTCGTCATCAGCCATTTCACGCCGGTGCTGCGCCATGGCTATCGCATGCGGCTGCCCGTGGGTGGTCGCTGGCGCGAGATACTCAATAGCGATGCGTGTGAATATGGCGGCAGCGGAGCCGGCAATATGGGCGTGGTCGAGGCCGATGAGAGCGGATGGGCGAACATAACCATCCCGCCCTTCGGAACCTTGATGCTGGAACTGGACTATTGATACCGAGGAACGCGTGCAGGCGGTCGCGGGCATGAGAGAGGAGCCCTAATGCAACAACGCAATCAGCCGATCGCGCGCGACGCCATGGCCTATGTGCTGGCCGGCGGACGCGGCAGTCGCCTTGCCGAGCTGACCGACCGGCGGGCCAAGCCGGCGGTGCATTTCGGCGGCAAGGCGCGGATCATCGACTTTGCGCTGTCCAATGCGCTCAACAGCGGTATCCGCCGCATCGGCGTGGCGACCCAGTATAAGGCCCACTCGCTGATCCGCCATTTGCAGCGCGGCTGGAACTTCCTGCGGCCCGAGCGCAACGAGAGCTTCGACATATTGCCCGCCAGCCAGCGTATTTCCGAAAGCCAATGGTATGAGGGCACGGCCGACGCGGTGTTCCAGAATATCGACATCATCGAAAGCTATGCGCCGGAATATATGGTCATCCTGGCCGGCGATCATGTCTACAAGATGGACTATGAGCTGATGCTGCAGCAGCATGTCGACAGTGGCGCGGATGTCACCGTCGGCTGTCTGGAGGTGCCGCGGATGGAGGCGGTGGGCTTTGGCGTGATGCATGTCGACGAGGCGGACGTGATCACCGCCTTTGTCGAAAAGCCCAAGGATCCGCCCGCCATTCCCGGCCAGCCTGACATGGCGCTGGCATCGATGGGCATTTATGTCTTCCGCACCCGCTTCCTGATCGAGCAATTGTTGCGCGATGCCGACGACAAGAGCAGCAAGCGCGATTTCGGCGGCGACATCATCCCTTATATCGTCAAGCACGGGAAGGCGGTGGCGCATCGCTTCTCCAGCAGCTGTGTGCGGGCGGAAAGCGAGCTGGTGCCCTATTGGCGCGATGTCGGCACGATCGACGCCTATTGGCAGGCCAATATCGACCTGACCGACGTCGTGCCCAGCCTCGACCTTTACGACCGCAGCTGGCCGCTCTGGACCTATTCGGAAGTCACGCCGCCGGCCAAGTTCGTCCATAATGAGGATGGCCGACGCGGATCGGCGACCAGTTCGCTGGTAGCGGGCGGTTGCATCGTGTCGGGCTCCTCGCTGCATCGCAGCCTGCTCTTTTCCGAGGTGCGCACCCACAGCTTCTCGTCCATTACAGAGAGCGTCATCATGCCCAATTGCGTGATCGGGCGCGGCGCGCGGCTGCACAAATGCGTGGTGGATTCGGGGATCAGCATCCCGCCGGGCCTGATCATCGGCGAAGACCCGGCCTTTGACGCGCAGCATTTTCGCCGCACCGACAGCGGCATATGCCTGGTGACGCAGCCAATGATCGATCGGCTGGTGGCCTGAAAAGAAGGATGATGATGAAGCTTCTGTCGGTTGCGTCCGAAATCTATCCGCTGATCAAGACCGGGGGGCTGGCCGATGTCGTCGGCGCGCTGCCCGGCGCGCTGGCCGGCCATGATGTCGAGACCCGGACCTTGGTGCCGGGCTATCCGTCGGTGCTGTCGAAGCTGGGTAAGGCCAAGGCGGTGCGCCGTTATGACAAGCTGTTCGGTGCCCCGGCGACGGTGCTGGCGGGGAAGGTCGGCGACCTCGACCTGCTGGTGCTGGATGCGCCGGATTTCTTCGCCCGCGAAGGTGGGCCTTATGGCGACCATGGCGGCAATGACTGGGGCGACAATTGGCGGCGCTTTGCCGCGCTGGCGCGGGTCGGTGCGGACATTGCGGCGGAGGGCGTGAAGGGCTGGGTGCCCGATATCGTCCATGTCCATGACTGGCAGGCGGCGATGACGGCGGCCTATATGCGCTTTGGCCCGGCCCATGCCGTGCCGCGCGTCGTCACCATCCATAACCTGGCCTTTCAGGGGCGGTTCGGGCCCGAGATATTTGCCCAGCTGGGCTTGCCGGCCGAAGCCTGGGGCATGGATGGCGTCGAATATTATGGCGGCACCGGCTTTCTGAAGGCGGGGCTGGTGTCGGCCGATGCGATCACCACGGTCAGCCCGACCTATGCCGAGGAAATCCGCTCGCCGGTCCATGGCATGGGGCTGGATGGGCTGATCAACGGGCGCAGCGACAAGCTGCACGGCATTTTGAACGGCGTCGATACCGACATCTGGAACCCGGCCGAGGATGAACTGATCGCGCGCCGCTACAGCGCGCGCGCGCTCAGCGGCCGAAGCGCCAACCGGCGGGCGCTGGAAAAACGCTTCGGCCTGCAGCGTGACGATGCGCCGATCTTCGTCATCATCAGCCGCCTGACCTGGCAGAAGGGCATGGACCTGATGATGGGGGCGATCGACCATCTGGTCGGGCTGGGCGCGAAACTGGCGGTGCTGGGGTCGGGCGATCACGCGCTGGAGGGCGGCTTCCTGGCGGCGGCGGACCGGCATCGCGGCCGCGTGCGCGTGCAGATCGGCTATGACGAGCCGCTGTCGCATCTGTTGCAGGCGGGCGGCGACGCGATCCTGATCCCGTCGCGATTCGAACCCTGCGGCCTGACCCAGCTTTATGGCCTGCGCTATGGCTGCGTGCCGGTAGTGGCGCGGGTCGGCGGTCTGGCCGACACGGTGATCGACGCCAATGAGGCGGCGGTGAGCGCGGGCGTGGCGACCGGCATCCTGTTCGCTGGCGATGATCCGCTGGCGCTGCACGGCGCGATTGCGCGGACGGTGCGATTGCATGGTGAGCCGGAGGCCTGGCAGGCGATGCAGCGCGCGGGGATGCGCGCCGATTTCAGCTGGACGCACAGCGCGGCGCGCTATGCGGCCCTTTATCGCAGCCTGCTGGGGCGCGAAGCGGCATGAGCGCGGACGGGTTCGGGCCGGTGATCGATGCCGGCGGAACCCGCTTTGCCGTCTGGGCGCCCGAGGCGACGCAGCTCTGGCTCTGCCTGTTCGACGCCGACGACCGGGAAAGCCGCCTGCCGATGGCGCAGGGAGATGAGGGCGTCTGGCAGGTTCATGCGCCGGGCGTCGGCGCCGGTGCCCGCTATGGCCTGCGCGCCGACGGCCCATATGATCCCGATAGCGGCCTATGGTTCGATCCCGACAAGCTGCTGCTCGATCCTTATGCGCCGGCGATCGACCGGGCCTTCGTCCATGACCCGATGCTGGCCGCGCCGCGCGGGCAGGGGGAGGACACGGCGCCGCTGATACCCAAAGGGGTGGTGGCGCCGCCGCTGCCGGCCATCGCGCCGGCGCCGCCGCGCTTCCAGCCGGGCGGGCTGATCTACGAATTGCAGGTGCGCAGCTTCTCGCTGCTTCATCCTGACGTTCTTGAAGCGCAGCGCGGCACGATCGCCGCGCTCGCGCATCCGGCGGTCATCGATCATCTGCAGAAGCTGGGTGTCGGTGCGGTCGAACTGATGCCGATCAACGCCTGGATCGACGAGCGGCATTTGCCGCCGCTCGGCCTGCGCAATGCCTGGGGCTATAATCCGGTCAGCTATTTCGCCCTCGATCCGCGGCTGGCGCCCGGCGGGCTTGCCGAACTGCGCGATACGGTGGCGGCGCTGCACGACGCCGGGATCGGCGTGATCATGGACATGGTCTATAATCATGACGGCGAAAGCGACAGGCTGGGGCCGACCTTGTCGCTGCGCGGCCTCAATGCCCGCGCCTATTTCCGGCACGAGGCGGACGGGCGGCTGATCAACGATACCGGCACCGGCAACAGCGTGGATTGCAACCAGCCGATGGTGCGCCGGCTGATCCTGGAATCGCTGCGCCATTTCGTGGTGCAGGCGGGGATCGACGGTTTCCGTTTCGATCTGGCGCCGGCGCTGGGGCGGTTGCCGGATGGGTTCGATCGCGACGCGCCGCTGCTGGCGGAGATGCGCGCCGATCCGGTGCTGGGCGACCGCATCCTGATTGCCGAGCCATGGGATATCGGGCCGGGCGGCTATCAACTGGGCCGGTTCGGGTTGCCCTGGCTGGAATGGAATGACCGCTATCGCGACGATATGCGGCGCTTCTGGCGGGGCGACGCTGGCACGATCGGCGCCTTTGCCACGCGGCTGGCGGGGTCTTCGGACCTGTTCGAGGGCATCACCCGCAGTGTCAATTTCCTCGCCGCCCATGACGGCTTCACTTTGGCCGACTGCACTGCCTATGCGGACAAGCATAACCTCGCCAATGGCGAGGACAATCGCGATGGCCATGGCGAGAATTTCAGCTGGAACAACGGCGTGGAGGGGGCGAGCGACGATCCGACGGTCATCGCGGCGCGGCGGCGCGACATCAAGGCGCTGCTTTCCACCCTCTTCTGCTCGCGCGGGACGATCATGCTGACGGCGGGCGACGAGTTCGGGCGCAGCCAGATGGGCAATAATAATGCCTATGCGCAGGATAATGGCATCAGCTGGATCGAGTGGGACGCGCGCGACCGGGAGATCGAGGCCCATGCCTTTGCGCTGGGGCAATGGCGGCGGCGTTGTGCCGATCTGACCGACGTGGCGCTGCTGGGCGAGGACGATGTCGTCTGGCTGGACGAGGGCGGTCAGCCGCTGAGCGTCGCTCAATGGGAAGATCCCGCGCGGCGGCGGCTGGTGCTGCATTTCCGGGCGTCGGGCCTCAGCCTGTGCATCAATGGCGCGGAGGGCGATTTTCTTTTCGAGACGCCCGGCGGTCCCCTGATGGTGCCGGGGCGCAGCGTGATGCCGCAACGCCGTAGCGTTATCCCGGAAGGCGCGGCCGCGCCCGATTGATGCGCGGCGATCCATCCGCCATCCTGCCCGCCGATCGGGGGCTTCCTTCGCCCGCCAAAGCATGGCTAAGCAGGGGCAAAGGGAGCAGGACGACAGATGACGGAAGCAGGATCGGCGGCAGGACCGGGAGCGGACGAGGAACGGGATCTGCTGGGCGGACGCTGGCTGACGGGCGATACGCCCTATGGCGCGATGATCGACCGGCTGCGCGATTTCCTGGATCATGTCGCGGCGGCCAAGTTGGACGACGCTACGGCGCAGGCGCTGGACGCGGACCTGGCCGCCTGGACGCAGCGGCTGACGCCGATGGTGGCGGATGAGGCGCATCGCATGTTCGGCCGGGTGCGCGACGCGCCGGGCCATGGCCAGGTGTTCGCGCCGGCCTTCATCCCCGATCAGATGGGCGACGATTCGCTCCATGCCCGCGTCACCTTTGGCGCCTTCCATCTGGGTGCCAATTATGCCGCCCATGGCGGGGCGGTGGCTTTGCTGTTCGACGAGATATTGGGCCTGCCGGCGAATATGAGCGCGCAGCGGATGGCCCGGACCGCCTATTTACACGTCAATTATCGCGCCATCACGCCGATCGACAAGGAATTGCAGGTCAGCGCCTGGGTCACGAAGGTCGAGGGACGCAAGCGTTTCGTGCGGGGCGAACTGCGTGACGGCGATCTGCTGTGTGCCGACGCCGAAGGGCTGTTCATCGAATTGCTGCCGCATCAGCAATAAGTCGGGAACCATCACTGTCCTGGCCCGTTCTGTTGCATGAGGCCGCCGCACTTCCCCCCCGCTCGGGCGGTCTCGCAGATCGGGCCCGTCGACATCCCCCCGTCGACGGGCCTTCTCTCTTTTCAGGCTATGTTGATCAGCGCGCCATCCTGCGCGGCGGACTGGCGGATGGCGTCGAGTAGCGCCATCGCCGCGACGCCGTCATGGAAGGTCGGGATCGGGACGTCATCGGGCATGGGCCGCCCTTCGACACCGGCGCGCAGGGCTTCGCACAGGCGGATGAAGGGGGCGAGTTCGAACAGCATCGCCGCCTTGCGCGGATCGTCGGCTTCGACCGGCGGCAGGTGGAGGTCGGCATCGACCGGTAGGTCGCGCACGCCATCCCGGTCGGCGATCTTCACCACCCCCTTGTCGACCCAGAGCGTGCCATGGGTGCCGGCGACGCGGCTGATATTCTCGGACGGCCCCCAGACGCCGGCGCTGTGCTGGAGCACGCCCTGCGCGCCATTCTTCATGCGGAAGCGGACGATATAGCTGTCCTCCGCCGCGTCGGCCGGGCGATCCGGCACGGTGGGCAGGGTGGCGCTGAGGCTGTCGACCTCGCCCAGCCAGACGCGCAACTGGTCGACCAGATGTGAGCCATGGGCGCCGAGCCAGCCGCCGCCCGCGCCGGCATCGAACCACCAGCGCGGCATGCGGGCGGCAGGATCGGCGACGATCGGCAGGACGCTGGACAGGGTGACGTAGCGTGGATCGCCGATCAGCCCGTTGGCGATGGCGCGGCCGATCATCGCGCGATCGGGCGCCCAGCGGAACTCGTTGCCGATCAGGTGCGTGACGCCCGCCTGTTCCGCCGCCGCCAGCATCGCGCGGGCTTCGGCCAGATCGGCGGCCATCGGCTTTTCGCAAAGGACGTGGCAGCCCCGTTCGATCGCGGTCAGCGCAAGCGCGGCATGGGTGGCGGGCGGCGTGGCGATCGTCACCGCGACCGCGCCGGTGCGCTCGATCGCTTCGCCCAGATCCGTGAAGATGTCAGCGATGTTGACAGCATCGGCGCGGCGGCGGGTGCGGTCAGGATCGGTGCCGATGAGGCCTGCCACCTCGAACCCGGCAGCGCGCAGTGCGGGGACATGGATGCGACAGCCAAAGCCGGTGCCGACGACGATCGCGCGGGGGGCAGGGGGCATGGTTGGTCCTTTCGGGCGGGTCAGGTGGCGGGGACGGCGGCGAAGAAGTCGATCCCGGCCTGGGTCGGGAAAATATATTCGAGATAATGGCCAAGATCCGGCGCATCGATGAAGCAGCTGTCCATGAAGCCCGGATTATGGCTGACATGGGGGACGGGCAGGCCGTCGGCTTGCGCGCGGGCGAGCAGGGCCTGCCACTGCGCGGCGTCGTGGATCAGATAGCCCAGATGATGATGGCGCAGCTGGAAAGCATCGCCGGGTGCCAGGCGGTCCATGTAGATGGCCGATCCCGGCCCCGAGGCGGTCAGCAATTCATACATGACCGGGCCGACCCAGGCCAGTTCGACGCGGATCTGGCCGCCGGCCGCCAGCGGTCCTTCGAGCCGGCGGAAAGCGCCTATGCCATAGCGATTGGCAAGGATCGCCTGTGCCCGGTCGATATCGTTGGTCGCATAGGCGATCTGGAAATGTTCGGCGCGCAGCACGCCCGATGCCGGGTCGACAAGCGGCGATGGTCGGCGCAACAACATGGGCGCTATCCTCTCGGCATGATCCCGTTCGCGGGATTCGGCATGAAGATAGTATATGCTATTTTTATGGGGCAAGGCGCGCGCGCCCTGATCCGCCCTGGCGATATGGGACGATGATGATGCAGGAAATCGGCGTGGGCCTGATCGGCTATGGGCTTGGCGGGCGGGCGTTCCACGCGCCCTATGTGCTGGCGACGCCGGGCATGGCGCTGCGCGCGGTGGTCTCGCGCGATCCGGCCAAGGTCCATGCCGGCCTGCCGGGCATGCAGGTGGTGCCCGATGTCGATGCGCTGCTGGCGCTGCCGGGGATCGATCTGGTCATCGTGTGCAGCCCGGACGAGCTGCATGCCGACCATGCGATCGCGGCGCTGCGAGCGGGCAAGCATGTGCTGGTGGACAAGCCCTTCGCTGCGACCCTGGCCGATGCGCGCCGGGTCGCGGCCGAGGCGGAAGGCGCGGGCCGGTTGCTGGCGATCTTCCAGAACCGGCGCTGGGACGCCGATTTCCGCACCCTGCGCCGGTTGATTGCCGAGGGACGGCTGGGCGAGATCATCCAGTTCGAAAGCCATTTCGACCGCTGGCGACCGATCCCGGCGACGAGCTGGAAGGATGCGCGGGCGGCGGGTATCTGGCAGGATCTGGGGCCGCATCTGATCGACCAGGCGCTGTGCCTGTTCGGCAAGCCCGAAGGGGTGAGCGCGGATATTGCGGCTTTGCGCGAAGGGGCGGTGTCGCCCGACTATTTCCATGTGACGCTGCGCTATCCGCGCCATCGCGTGCTGCTGCATGCGACCAAGCAAGCGGCGGCGCACGGGTTGCGCTTCGTCGTGCATGGCACGGGCGGCAGCTGGATCAAGAGTGGGACCGACGGGCAGGAGGCGGCGACCGTCGCGGGGCAGCGGCCTGAGGGTGCGGACTGGGGCGTCGATCCGCAACCGGGCGATCTGACCGATGCGGCGGGCGATACCCATATGGTTATGAATGAGCGCGGCGATTACCGGCTGTTCTGGCAGGCGCTGGCCGATGCGATCCGGGGCGAGGGCGCCAATCCGGTGCCGGCGGACGAGGCGATCGCAGTGATGGAGATATTGGAGGCGGGCCTGCGCAGCAGCGCGGAAAGGCGCGAAATCCGACCCTGATCCCCGGTCGGGGAAAGCCCCGATACATGGTCTGGAAATAATTTGGTAGCAAAGGGGATTAAAGCCGCCACTGAGGCGTAAGTGACGTATGAAACCCACGTCGCCCAAGGTCGTCGACCTGCTGCCCGCGCTGATGCGCTACGCCCGTCGACTGACCGGCAATGAAAGCGATGCCGAAGACCTGGTCCAGGATGCGCTGGTGCGCGCCTATGCCAATGCCGACAGCTATCAGCGCGGCCGGCCACTGCGCGTCTGGCTGTTTTCCATCCTGCACAATGTCTTCGTCAGCGGCACGCGACGGGCGGCCGTGCGCGAACGGTTCCGCGCCGACGCCGTGGCGCAGGCCGAGCCGGTAGCGGCGCCGGCGCAGGAGCAGATGGTGCGACTGCACCAGATCGAGGCGGCGCTGACCGCCCTGCCGGAGGAGCAGCAGGCCGTGCTGCATCTCGTCGCGGTCGAGGGGCTTTCCTATCAGGATGCGGCCGACGCGATCGGCATTCCCATCGGCACGCTGATTTCGCGCCTGTCCCGCGCCCGCGCGAAACTGCGCGCGCTGGAGGACGGCGCACCCGCAATGCGCCCCGGCCATCTGCGCATCGTGAGGGATTGAGCCATGGCAGAACTCACCATCACCGAATGCGAACTGCACGCCTATGTCGACGACCAGCTCGACGCCATGGGGCGGCTGGAAGTGGCCGATTATCTGGTGCGCAACCCTGATGTCGCCGCGCGCGTGCTGGCCGATCTGTCGGTGCGCGACGCGATGCGGGCACTGGCGGAGCGCGACGAGCAGCCGGTGCCGCAACGCTTGCATGACAGCGCCCGCAAGGTGGAAGGCGCGCTGCACCGTAGCCGCCTGTTTCGCCGGTTGAGCGGCGGGCTGGCGATGGCGGCGGGCATCGTTGCCGCCGTGGCGCTGGGCGTGGGCAAGCTGAACATGGGCGTGGCGCCGACGGCGCAGGCGATGCCGGTGTTCATCGAGGAGGCCTTGATGTCGCACAAGACCGCGCTGGTCCGGTCGCACATGAAGTCGCAGCCCGAAATCCCGCATTTCGACCCGGCCGATGTCCGGTCCGCCACCCATATCAACGTGCCGGTGCTGCCGGCGGGCTGGCGGGTGCTGGATGTGCAGCTGTTTCCGTCGGACTATGGGCCGAGCCTGCAACTGGTGATCGACGCGGGCGAAAAGGCGCCGGTGTCGCTGTTTGCGGCGCGGGCTGTCACCGGCCTGCCGGAAACGCCGCGCACCCAGGTCGTCGACGGCGAGACCATCGCCTACTGGGCCCGCAAGGGCACCGTCTATGTGCTGACCGGCGTGGAATCCCAGGATTTCCTGCAGAAGCACGCGGCCGATCTGGCCAATAATCAGGACGCATGAATGAGCATTGATCTCTCGCAACAGACCGGCGCGCTGCGCCGGCGGGCAGATGTCTGCGTCGTCGGCGCGGGCGCGGCCGGCATCACCACCGCGCGCCGGCTGCTGGCGGCCGGGCATCAGGTGCTGCTGCTGGAAAGCGGCGGGCTGGACTATGAGCGGGAAACCGCCGACCTCAACGCCGGCAAGAATGTCGGCCAGGCCTATTATGATCTCGACGATGCACGGCTGCGCTTCTTTGGCGGCACGACGGCGATCTGGGGCGGGCGCTGCGCTACGTTGGACCCGATCGACCTGCAGCGCCGCGACTGGGTGGCGGGATCAGGCTGGCCGCTGTCCTGGGACGAACTGCAGGATTATTATGGCCAGGCGCGCGGCATATTCGAGATTGGCGACGAGCCGGCCAGCGCCGATGCGCTGAGCGCCCATGGCGTGCCGCTGCCCGGCTTCGATCGGTCGGAACTGCATATGCCGGTGTGGAATTTCGATCCGCGTTTCAACCGCTTCACCTTCGACGCGTGCCAGGATTTGCGCGACCATCCACGCTGCGAGATCATCACCCATGCCAGCGTCACGCGGATCGTGACCAGGGATGGCGCGATCAGCCGGATCGAGGCGAAGGCGCTGGCCGGCGCGCATCTGCATGTCGAGGCGCGCGCCTTCGTGCTGGCGGCGGGCGGGATCGAGAATGCCCGGCTGCTGCTGGCGTCGAACATCGGCAATGAGCGCGACCAGGTCGGCCGCAACTTCATGGAACATCCCCATGCGCGCGGCGGGCGGATCGTCGATGCCAAGGCCTGGCCACTGCTCAAGGCCTTCGGCCGGCGGCACCGGATCGGCGGCCATGACATGGCAGCGCTCATCACGCCCTCTGCCGATCTGCAGCGGCGCGAGGGGCTGCTCAACAGCTCGCTCACCATCGTCGGGCGGCAACCGGCGCGGGCGTCGCAATTCTGGGGCATGCGCGCCTATGGTTCGCTCAAGCATGACATGTCGCCGACGCGCAGTGGCCGGCGGATGTGGATGATGACCAAGAAGGCGGCGACCTGGGCCCAGCGCCATGTCGATCCGCTGCGTCCCTGGCTGCTGCACAAGGCGGGCAAGCTGGAGATCGCGCTGCTGGTGCGGGCCGAACAGGCGCCCAATCCCGATAGCCGGGTGCTGCTGACGAAGGAGCGCGACGCGCTGGGCGTGCCGCGCGTGGCGCTGGACTGGCGCTTGTCGGCGATCGACAAGCATAGCGTGACGGGACTGGTCGATGGTCTGGGCCGTGAACTCAAGCGGCTGGGCATGGGCCGGGTCGAGCGGGCCGATTGGCTGGACGAGCCGGGCGAGCTGTGGCGCAACGATCCGCTCATCTCGTCCCACGCGATCGGCGGCTATCATCATATGGGCACGACCCGCATGGCGACCGACCCGCGCCAAGGCGTGGTGGATGCCGACGGGCGCGTGCATGGCCAGGCCAATCTCTATGTCGTGGGGTCGTCCATCTTCCCGACATCGAGCTGGGCCAATCCGACGCTGACCATCGCTGCGCTGGCGCTGCGCACGGCCGATCGGCTGTCGGTCGCGCTCAACCGCCCGGTGGCGCAGCCGGTGCGGGTGCCGGGGCTGGCGAAGGCATCGTAGCGCTTGCTTTGAGGTTCGCCGAGCGGTGGCGATGGGTGGGTTGCGGACTGACCGACAATCCTCCCCAAGCTTGCTTGGGGAGGGAGACCGCCGAAGGCGGTGGAGGGGCAAGTAGATGAGGTCGCGCCATTGCCCATCCGTCAGCGCTTCGCGCTGCCACCTCCCCAAGACAAGCTTGGGGAGGAATGAGAAACGTCAGCTTCTGGTCGCTTTCAGACCGTCCGAATTTGTCCGTATGATCTGAGGCAGGCGCTCAGAATGAACTTGGTCGAGAAACGGCCGGCGCGGCTTTCTCGTTTCTCGACAGGCTCGAAACGAACGGATGTGGGAGCGTGCGGGTTGGGGGCGTCAGTCGACCGGACCGTGGAATTCGGCTTCGACAATGCCCAGGTGCCAGCCGGGCGGGACGGCGTCGGCGCCGGTGTCGCCGGCCTGGCGGGCGCTGGCCAGTTCCACCACCTTGCCGAAGGCGTCCTTGTCCTGCACCGGGCCGGTCTGGCGGATGCGCAATGACTGGCCGGTCGTGGCGGGGAAACGCAGCGTGGTGTAGCCGAGCTGCCGTTCGGTCTCGCCGCGCCAGACGCTCTTGCCGTCGATCGTCAGTTCGAGCGGATAGGCGCGCGAGCGCCAGCCGACCAGCTTCAGGTCGATTTCGCTCAAGCGCACCGGCGTGGCGAAGCGATATTCGATCCAGCCATTGTCGGGCTTGCCGTCGCTCGCCCAGCGGGTGAGTTCATTGTCGTCGACGGTGGCGCTGGCATCGGTCTGTCCCGACCCGGCGCGGATATCCTGGGCGAGGAAAGTGGTGCGGTGCGGGGTGAAGCTGGGGGTGGCCGGCGTCGGGCCGCGCACCAGGCTGCCGGGCTGGAAGGCGTCGGCGAAGTCGGTGGACAGACCGCCCTTGGTGGCGGCGGGCAGCTTGGTCTGGATCGACAGGCTGGCCGTTTTCAGGCCCGGCGCCGTCGCAGTGAGCGATACCGTGCCGGCCTTGGTGCCCGCGCGGATCAGGACGCGGTTGACCCCGCCCTCCAGCGGCAGGTCGGGTGAGAGGATATAATTATCCTCCTCGCGCGCGGTGCCGGCATAGGAGGTGGTGCCGTCCGCGCCATGCGCCTTGGTCACCACCGCTTCGCCTTCGGTCTGGCCGGCGCGGACCTTGCCCTGGCTGTCGCCCTGGGCAATGCCGCCGCGCCAGAGCGCCGGCCCCTTGAGATCGAAATGGACCTTGCTGGCATCGACCGGCACGCGGCGGCCCTGGGCATCGACCGCCTCGACATCGACCAGTGCGATGTCGGCGCCGTCCATGACGAAGCCGCGCGGTGAGACATGGGGGGTGAGTTTGAGCGCGACCGCCGGGCCGGTGGTGATGAGGCTGAACTCCGACGTCTTGCCGTCGGCGTGGGTGGCGACGGCGCGCAGCGTGCCGGGGGCGAAGGCGACATTCTTCCAGCTGAAGAGGAAACTATCGCTGCGCTGGCCCTTGCCGAGCGAGCGGCCGTTGAGGAACAGCTCGACGCTATCCCCATTGGACACGACGCTCATGTCCTTGACCGTGCCGGGCGCATAGTTCCAGTGGCCGATAATGTGGGTGGCGGGGGTGACGCTGTCGACCCAGTCATCCCACATCACCTGATGCGCGAAAAAGCCCTGCTTGGGGATGCGCACGGCGTCGACTTCGCCCGAGCGGCGGTAATTATTGTCGCCGCGAAAATGGGTGTTGCTGTCCGACCAGATGATGTTGACCCCGCCCGAGCTGACGCGGGTGCCGGTGCCCGGCCGCATGACATAATAGTCGTTCCAGCGCTTCACATCCTCGATGGCATGGCTGTCCTGGTTGCGATTATAGGCGGGCGCATCCTTGTGGAAGGGCGGGGTGAAATTGTCCTGATAGGCGCGGGCGGCTTCGTCGCGGCTATATTCCATCGACCACATCGGATGCTTCGCGCTCTTGTTGATATACATCATCTCGCCGCCATATTCGGCGACTTTGCTGTCCAGCATTTCGCGCGATCCGATGGCGCGGCCGCCATGGGGATCGTATTGATCGCGGATCGCCTTCATCTCCGCCATATGCGCTTCGCTGATATTCTCGTTCCCGCTTTCGTAGAAGAGGATCGAGGGATTGTTGCGATTATAGATGATCGCGTCGCGCATCACTTCCTTGCGCTGGTCCCAGCGGCGGCCGGTGACGTCGCTTTCGGCGTCGCCCGCCGGCATCGCCTGCATCAGGCCGACGCGGTCGGCGGATTCGATGTCCTGCTTTGACGGGGTGACGTGCATCCAGCGGACCAGATTGCCGCCGCTCTCCACCATCAGCGCGTTGGAAAAGTCGCTGATCCAGGGCGGGATGGAGGTGCCGACGGCGGGCCATTCGTTGGAGGTGCGCTGGGCATAGCCATGGACCATGATGGTGCGGCCATTGAGGTCGATCTTGCCATCGCCGAAGCGGGTCTGGCGGAAGCCGGTCTTCGTATCAACGCTGTCGATGACCTTGTCCTTGTCCATCAGGCTGGTCGTCACGGTGTAGAGATAGCCATAGCCCCAGCTCCAATAATGGAGGCCGGCGACCGGTGCGGCGGCGGCGAGGGTGGCGGTCTGGCCGGGCGCAATCGAGGCGGCGGCGCTGTCGAAGCGGGCAATGCGGCGGCCGGCGGGATCGCGCACTTCGACGCGGAACGACAAGGCGCGGGCAGCGGCGCTGTCGTTGCGGACCTGGCTTTCGGCATGGATGGTCGCGCGGCGGCCGGCGATGTCGAAACCGTCGGCCCAGACATATTGGCCGGTGGTGCCGAGCGACGAATAGAGCGGCAGCGTCTGATAGACTGGCCCGGTCAGGTGGAGCCGGACATTCTTGGTAATGCCGCCATAATTGACGTTGAAATTGTCATTGTTCCACTGGAAGCCGCTGCCAGTGGCGCGTTCCTTATATTTCCAGTCATTGTCGACGCGCACGGCGATGACATTATCGCCGGGACGGAGCGCAGCACTGATGTCGGCGCCAAAGGCCATGACGCCATGTTCGGAGAGGGCGACCGAACGGCCATTGACCCAGATTTCGGCGGCCTGACGCACGCCTTCGAATTCGAGGAAGGCCCTGCCGCGTGTCGCATCGGCGGGAAGGGTGATGTGCTTGCGATACCAGATGATGCCGGTGGACAGTGCCTTGATGTCGCGGGCGAAGGCCTGGGTCTCGTTGAAGGCGTTGGGCAGGGTGACGTTCTGCCATCCCTTGTCGTCAAAGCCGGGCTGCTGCGCGCCGGCCTGATCGCCGGTGGTCATCAGCCAGCCGGGATTGAGATTATAGGTCTGGCGCGGCGAGGCGGTGACGGTGGAGGCGTCATGGGCGGCGGCGGGGAGCGCGGGCAGGAGCGGCGCCAGCGCCAGCAGGGCCAGGCCACCCCGCAACTGACGCACCCGCGCGCCGACAGCCGATTTCCGCTTCATGCCCTTGCCCTCTCCGAATATTGGTCAGGCCACTTTGGGCGATGCCGGGCGAGGGGTCAATAGATATCCCTAAAAATGGATATGTGATCCATATATTGGTCAGTCAGGTGGGGCGTGTGTGGCGCCGCCCACCCGATCGAGGGTCAGCGTTCGCCCTGCTTGCCGGCGCCCAGATAGAAGCTGGTGTGCGGCGGCTGGTTATAGGCGGTGTTCTGCCAGGCGACGCCGAGGCGATAGACCGGATCCTGCATCAGCGTGACGAAGCGGTGCGTGGTCGGATAGGGGGAGGTGTAGATGCGCAGTTCGCGATTGTCGGCGCTGCGCCATACCACTTCCTCGCGCCAGTCGCCGATCAGGTCCGCCTGCAGCGCCGGTGTCGCCTTGGTGCCGTTGTTGGACGACAGGCCCTCGGGCGAGAGCAGGGGGATTTCCTTGCCATTTTCCCAGTCCCATTTGGAAATGGTCGTCTTGTCGAGCAGTTCGCGCAGCAGGTCGCCATCCCACCAGATGGCGAAGTTCATCTGGCGCGGGCGCGGGCCGATCGGCTTGCCGGCGACGTCGAACAGTTCGGCCGAACTGGAATTCCAGAACTCGGCGCCCCAGTGGCGCGGATCGATATCGGCGGCGACGCCGCGGCCGGTATCCTTTTCGGCCGGGGTGGACCAGAGCATCTGGCCGGTGCGCGCGTCGAGAAGGGCGGAGCCGATCATGCCGTTCTGGCGCTGATCCTCGAACACGCCGAATTTTTCGAGGCCGGGGCGGGCGGGGTCGAGATCGCTGACATGCATGGTGTCGCCGTGGAAGAGCGGCTGGGTCCACAGCCCCTTGCCATCGTCGTCGACCGCCATCGAGCCGTAGATCACCTCGTCGCGGCCGTCGCCATCGACATCGGCGATCGAAAGCTGGTGATTGCCGCGCCCGGCATAGTCGCCCTTGCCCGGCTGGCTGCTGTCGAACAGCCAGCGCTGGGTCAGCTTGCCGTCGCGCCAGTCCCAGGCGGCGATCGCGGTGCGGGCATAATAGCCGCGGCCAAAGACCATCGAGGGCAGATGGCCGTCGAGATAGGCGACACCGGCCAGGAACCGGTCGGACCGGTTGGCATAGCCATCGCCCCAGCTTTCGGTCAGTTGCGCGGTCGTGGGATTGCCGCCGGGATAGCGCGGCGGATCATAGGGGGCGGTGGCGAGTGCCTTGCCGGTGAGGCCGTCGAAGACGGTCAGATATTCCGGCCCCTTAACGATGCGGCCCTGCATCGGCGCGACCTTCGTGCCATCGGGCAGTATCTTGGCGCCGGTGCGGTCGCGCTGGGGCACTTCGCCATCATGGCCGCGCCAGTCGGCCCTGGCGTCGCCGATCACCGTGCCGGTGCCGTCGACCGTGCCGTCGGCGGTCTTCATCGCCACTTCGGCGCGACCGTCGCCGTCGAAGTCGAAGGCCAGGAACTGGGTATAATGGGCGCCTGCGCGAATGTTGCGACCCAGATCGATGCGCCAAAGCCGCGTGCCGTCGAGCCGATAGGCGTCGAGCAGCACCGGTCCGCTATAGCCGCCCTGGCTGTTGTCATGGCTGTTGGTCGGATCCCATTTCAGGATGATCTCGTAACGGCCGTCGCCGTCCAGATCGGCCGCGCTGGCATCATTGGCGGTGTAGCTGAACGACTCGCCGGCGGGGGTGACGCCGTCGGCGGGGGGCGTGAGGGGGATGGAGAGATAGGATTTGTCCCACATCATGGCGGGGGAGGGGGCGCCCTTGTCGCCGATCCGCTGCACCGCATAGTGGCTGGTGGCGCTGCCCTTCCTGTCGACGAAGGCGGTGGCTTCGCCGACGCGGCTGTCATGGATCGGCTTGCCATCGCGCAGCAGACGGAAGCGAATGGTGGCGGGATCATCGGCCAGTAGACGCCATGTAATGAGCATGCCGCCGCCCTGCGCTGGTAGCGCTACCGCGCCGCGATCAAGTCGTTCGGCCGCTATTCGGGCGGTGGGGCCAGTTGCCAATGCCATGGTCGAAGTCGCCAGCCCGAGCATCATGGTAAAGGCCCGAATAGTGGTGCGCATTTGCATCAATCTCCCCTCCGGATCACTACTGATCCAAATATTAGAATTGCATCCCACATATAGGTTCAGTAACTCTCCGTCTAGAAACTGATTCGACGACCGTGGGGAAACGGAGTCGGTCATGGGGTGTTCTGGGAGAGAGGGGATCGGCTATGCGCGAGCATACCACTGAAAGTGCACGCAATTTTTCCAACATCGCAATGGTTCGCCGGACGCTGAAGGGCGCCTCTGCCCTGACCATGGCGGGCGTCATGCTGATGTCGGCTTCGGCCATTGCTCAGACAAATGACGAAGGCGAAAAGAAGGAAGGCGCCGTTTCGGCCGCCGATATCGTCGTCGTCGGCACCCGCGCCTCGCTGCAATCGGCGATCAACCGCAAGAAGGAAGCGAACACCGTCGTCGACTCGATCGTCGCCGATGATATCGCCAGCTTCCCCGACAAGAATATCGGTGACTCGCTCGCCCGCATCACCGGCGTCCAACTGAGCCGCGAATTTGGCGAGGGCAACCAGATCTCGATCCGTGGCGTCGAACCCGACCTCAACCGCGTCGAGATCAACGGTGTCAGCCAGGTCAGCGCGCTCGGTTCGCGCGCCGGCGACTTCCGCGAAATCGCGGCCGAACTGGTCAAGTCGATCGACGTCTACAAGGGCTATGCCGTCGACCTGACCGAAGGTGGCATCGGCGGCACGGTGCGCGTCGAAACGCGCAAGCCGCTGGAACTGAAGGATCCACTGATCTCGATGGTCGCGTCGGGCCAGCATCTGGATCTTACGGAAAGCTGGAAGCCGCGCCTGACCTTCTTTGCCGGTGCGCCCAAATTCCTGATCGATGGCTTGGGCATCCTGGTCAACGCTACCTATAGCGACGTCGACACACGCCAGGATTATATCAGCAACACCAATTGGCAGCGGCTGGCCGATTTCGATCATTCGACCGAGAAGACGGTCGCTAACCCGCTCTACAGCAACTATAATACATATGAGAGCTGCGCTGGCGTCGGTGGTGCGACCAGTGGGGCCGCCACCGCCAACCGGCTGGCGTGCGAAACCCAGTTCTTCGACTGGGCGCCGACCGTGCCGCGCTATCGCCAATTGGTGCGTAATGACAAGCGCATCTCGGCCGATGTCACATTGCAATATCAGGTGGCGCCCAATTTCCGCGCCTATGTCAACGGCCAGGTCAATCTGCGCAACCAGAAGCTGCAGGACACCAACTATTCGGTCGATTTGGGCCGCATCGAGCGCTTCAATCTCGATCCGCAACTGGCAGCCGGCGCGGGCGGTGGCACGTCGCGTCGCCGGGTCCAACTGGGCACTTCGACGGTCAACGGGAACCATGTCGTCACCGGCCTCACCACCGCGCTTGACGCCGTCAACATCGGTACCGCAACCAACCCCAACTGGAATGGTGCGGCGAACATCATCGGCGTGCAGCGCCGCGACTTCGATTATGACCAGGACAGCAAATATTTCTCGGGCGGCTTCACCTGGGAACCCAATAGCCGGTTGAAGATCGACGTGATGGGATCGCATGCGACCGCCCATACCGATCAGCAGACCAACCTCATTTCGCTGGGCACCAGCGTGTCGGGCATCACCATCGACCGCAACAATGATCAGGGGCTGCCGGTCTTCAGCTTCCCATCCAATTTCGACCCCGCCGATCCGGCGGTCTATGCCGACTTCACCCGCACCGGCGCCAATGGCCAGGTGCTGCCCGTCTACGGCCCCGGCCTGCAATATCGTCCGGGCGAGTTCAACAATACCGAAGATCAGTTCAAGATCGACGTCGATTGGGAAATCGATCACCCGATCGTCAGCAAGATCGAATTTGGTGCCCAGGGGCGCAAACAAAAATTCCTGAACTATCAGGGGGGTGGTTCGGTACTGCTCGATCCCACGAGCATGACCTATCAATCGTCGGCGAATGTCTCCTACACCACCAATATCGTCGCCAATCCGACCCAGACGCGCAACGGCAATACCTGGTATATGACGCCCGCCCAATATACCGCGCTGATCGGCGCGATAGGCGGCACCACGGGTGGCGCGCCGCTCTTTTCCGGCCTGAAGGGCGCGCCGGCTGGCCTGCCCACGGGGCTCGCCTTCCCCAATTTCGATGCCGAGGAACTGGGGAAATTCTACGATCTGTCGGGCTTCGATCATGATCTGGTCCGCTTCGCCGATGGTTTCCCGCAGGTGCCCAGCGCCAAGATCGACGAAACCGTGCTGGCGGGTTATGTCATGGCGGATATCGATACCCAGATTTTCGGCATGCGCCTGACCGGCAATGCCGGCGTGCGCTGGATGCATACCAAGGATGAAGGGACCGGCACCAATGTCAGCCGCGTGACCCGCTTCACCCCGACCGGCGGCACGGAAACGGTCGTGCTGGCGGCGCAATCGGTGACGATCAGCAACAGTTACACGGACATCATGCCGGCCTTCAACGCCAATCTGGAACTGGCGCGCGACCTGTTCCTGCGGGCGAACTGGGCCAAGAATTTGGCGCGACCGCGTCCCACCGACCTGGTGCCGAACATCAATTGCTTGGATGACATCACCATCACGGGCACGGACGATACCTGCACAGCGGGTAATCCGGCGCTCAAGCCCTATCGCGCAGACCAGTGGGAAGTGAACCTGGCCTGGTATCCCAATGCCGACACGATGCTGAGCCTGGGCTATTGGAAGAAATATGAATCCAGCTTTGTCATTCCCAATGTGACCCGCAGCGGCGTGGACCTGTTCAACGACGGCTCCAGCTATACGGTGCGCCAGCCGGTCAATGGCTTTGGTGCGCTGCTCGACGGCATCGAGGCGAATGCGCAGACTGCCTTCACCTTCCTGCCCAAGCCGTTCGATGGTTTCGGGGCTAGCGCGAATTTCAGCTATTCGCGGGCGTTGCGGACCAACCTCACCAACAGTGCGACCGGGGCGGAACTCAAAGAATATCCCGGCATGTCGAAATATACTTATAATGCCAGCTTCTTCTACGACAAGGATTGGCTCAATTTCCGCCTGAGCTACAATTATCGCTCCAAGTGGATGCAGACGGTGATTGATGCCAATAACGGCAATAACCCGCTCTATCGCAGGGGTGAAGGCTATCTGGACGGAAAGATCACGCTGCGCTTCCCGCAATATCATTTCAGTGTCTTCCTGGAAGCGCAGAACCTGACCAAGGAATCCACCAAACTCTATATCAACAGCGATATGCCGGTGGAGATGGCCTATCCCGGTCAGCGCTTCTTCGTCGGTATCCAGGGCAAGTTCTGATCCCATTCCCCTTTGGGGAAAAGGCAAAGACGCGGTTCCGGGCATGTTCCGGGGCCGCGTTTTGCTTTGTGCGGCGGGCAGGCCGCGACAGGTCGGAACGAAGGGAGGGTGACGCGCCCGCTTTTGAAAACCGCGGTGTGCGCCCCGAATCTTGGCAGCGGGCGCGTCGCCCGCTCGATAACATCCGGGGGCGTCCTGTCCTGCCGTTTGTCGGCACGACAGTTGTGCGTTGCGTGCAGAAATGGCGTGGATGCGCGCGCTCGATCGGCAAGGATGCGCCGGAATCGGTTTCTATCGCGATGTCGGGGGGTGGTGAGTCCAGCTGGGTTCGAACCAGCGACCTACTGATTAAAAGTCGGTAGAAATTCCAATCTTTTCAATGCCAATTTCCACATGTTACCCCATTTGTTCACGGACGCAATAGCGCGGCATTGCCGAACTTGTCGAAATGGGCTGAAACGTCAGTAGGCCAGTCATCAGCCGCACCTCCGACGGTCAAATTTGATGTCGCAGAACTCGTCCATCGGCTCGGGATGCACCTCATGCGGCCGGCGCATCATCTCGCCGCGCCTTGTCGGCTGGGGCAGGGTGGGGGCATTGCCGTCGGTCGCCACCCGGATGATCGCGCCGAAGCTGTCCGCCTTGTGGAAGATCGCCTTGATGCTGGGCAGGAGGTTGCGCGCCCAGTCTGCATGGGTCGGGCTGACATAGCCGATCTGGCGGCCGCGCTGCGAATAGACTGAGATGGCCGGCACGCCCTCGACCAGCCGTTTGAGCGGCCGAAGGGTGACACGCTCACCGGCGATGCAGCGATCAATCTCCGCCTGGCGCCGCGGCGCGCAGTCGGTTCGGAAGTCGGCCCCAACGATCGCCAGCCCGATCGACGGGACGGCGGCCGGCCGAACATGGTCAGCGGCGATTTTCATGGTAGGAACATAATGTGAACACTGGCCCGATGGAAGGCTTGACCGACTCGGCCGGCCAGCGCGAACATGAAGGCATGTCGTTGCCCTTTGCCGATCGCCGCGCGCTGGAAGACCTGGACCGGGAGGCATCCGCCTTGCGAAAGCAGATCGATGCGAGGATGCCGGTGCATCCCGGAGAGATTTATGATCTGGTCCGTCGATATCTGGATATGGGCGAGCATTTCAGAGCGCAGCGGCTGGCGGACCACCTCCCAGATGAAGAGGATTGGCGATGAAGCGTCTACTGGTCACCTTCGAATTCTGGTTGCTCGTGGTCGGGACGGCTGCTGGCGCGCTCATCGGAGCCTCCGGCGCCATCCCTTGGATCCCTGGCTGACCGCTTGCCCCTGATGGCCTTTACCAGCGCGCCACCAGCCGACCAGACATATCCCAGCGCTTCGAACGCAAGCCCGACCTTGCCGAGCCCGCGCGTTATCTTGCCCAAGCCCATCAGATCAGCACCTTCTTCAGCTTGGCGAGATAGGCTTTTTGCTCGGCGAGGCCGCCAGTGCCGCCCTGGACCAGCCGACATACGGCCGCGACGTCATCGCGATCGGCAGCAGCGTTGATCTTGCGGTCATCCCAATAGGCGCAGGCGACCAGCAGGCCGGTGTGTGGCTCGGACACCAGGTCCGGCTTGGCCACGACATCGATACCGGTCAGCGCCTTGGCTTGACGGTAATTGTCCTCGAACGTGAGCTGGGTCGGACCGCGCCCGCGATGGAGCCAGCCGTCATTGACGTTGTCATTGCCGTAGCGGCCGCCGTAGACCTTGTTCGCCAGCGCCTGCGGCTTGCCGGCATAGGGCTGCGCCGATGCGATCGTCGGGAAGCGGCTGGGCCACACCTGGACGATCCGCTTGGCGGAATAGTTCAGATCCTCTTCCATCTGCCGGAAGCCGCGGGTCTCGACCGCCCAGCGCGCCAGCGCGTGCGCCAGGCGCAGGGGCGTGACGAGATCATAGCGCGGGAACATCTCCGCCGCCGCCCTGCCCAGATCGCGCGTGAGCGCGCTGGCAGCGCCGCCGGTGTAGGAGAACAGGCCGCCATAGCTCATCGGCCCGAAGTCGCCATCGATCTTGCCAGAATAGTGGCCAGCCGCCTTCAGCCGGGTTTGCACCGGTTTCGTGTCCATAAATCCTCCCGTTGAATGTGACGCTCAGCGCGGCGCTGTGCCCATGAAGGCGTCGATCGCCGCCTTGAAACGACCGCCCACGGCGCTCTTGGCAATGCCGATCACACCGGCGCCCAGACTGCCCACGCCAATGCCGGTGATGCCGGCCGCCAGCAGTTCTAGTTCCTGCGCCTGCACCCATAGGGTGGCGACCAGCAGGCAAAGCGCGGTGATGGCGATATCCAGCGTCCACTGCGCCTTGCCCTTGGCCTGGAGTCCGATGATGACGCGGGTGATGATGACGCCGCAAATGCAGACGATGGTGGGGCCAGCGTGAAACGGCTCGCCGAAGATCCACCAGATCACCGGCTCGCGAGATGCAATAGAGGTCATTGCGGCAGCCCCCAGCGCCGCACCCAATCTCACCGCAGACATACGGCAGCCAGGGCGGCCACAAAGCTCAGAATGATGACAGCGAGCGCACGGACCAGAACGGGCCAGCGCGACCACATGTCGACGGGAAGGGGCGCTTTGCGCAGTTGATGTTCGATGCCAGGCTCTCCCAGCACCACGATCGTCATCCACATAAGGCCGCAGCCTATGGCGATCGGGTCGATCCACCGCTTGGCCATGGACACGCGCGCGGAGGTCACCGCGTCGGCCGGGTTCCACCCCCAAAGGAACATGGCCTCCGCGCCACACCTCAATGTGATGCCGATTCCGGCGAAGAGAGTGATCGCGCGGTAGAGGGTTACCGGGTCAAGAGGGTGATCCCAGAAGCGCTGGTTCCAGATTCTGGTCGCCTGCTTGCCGACCATCATGGCGCCCAGGAAAGTCGTGGCGGTCATGAGGAACAGGTTGAAGAGATAAAGCGATGCGCCATTGTCGAAGCTGGGAGGCACAAGGGCCTCTGGCGTTCGCGCGGCGCTTTTCGCGGCCAGCGACGCGGCCGCTCCAATGATGGAAATCAGCATATGCATCTCTATGTTGGAGGAAGGGGCGGCCGAAGACGGAAGATCGCGCCCGCAGCATGAAACCCGCCACCTGCGTGGCGTGTTGGCATAGGACGCAAGGAGGATGACTTGACCCGCGAACGCACCACCGAATTGAGCGACGAAGAATGGAACGCCCTGCTGGAGCGCGACCGCGCCGAGCAGGAAGCCGATCCCAACAATGCGATGAACAGCCCGCTGGGCCTGGACGAAGAGGCGCGCAATAACCTGACGTTCGTCATGGTCACTGCGGCCTTCCTCGTCATCAGCCTGCTGGTGGGCGGGTGGTATTATCTCTGATTGCTAGCCCGCCGATCAGGCCGGCGGGAGGTTTGCAACGACGATACCGGTCCGACGCGACAGGAAGGCCAGCAACCGGCCGCGATCGGCATCAGACAGCACGGTGTTGAAGATCAGGATATCTGACACATCCATGCCCGGCGTTGGGGAAGTACCATCCACGAGCGCACCGACGCCGACACCAGCGGGGCTTGCGTGCCCTTCAGTAACCGTCGCGTTCGCTCCGTAATTGTTGTTGTTGAGCCCGATGCGGACCAGTTTCGAGGCATCGTCCATGGTTGCCCAAAGGATCGACGGCGTATTGGCAGGAATGACGCCCTGGGCGGTGCTGGGCACCGAACTACCTGGCGCATTGAAAACCAGCTGCGGGTAGCCGGTCGCATTCGTCCCGAGCAGAAAGCGCGGGAAGGTGCTGACCGGCCCGCCAAGAATGGTCTGGCTCACGGCGGGAGTGTCCAGCTTGAAGGCTGCAACGACGGTGATGCTCGCCGGCAGAGTGAGCGACCCGATCAGCCGCGCCGCAGCCCCAGCGATGCGGATGGTGGGGCGATTGCCGAACGCGGCGCCCGGCTTCGCGCCCGTTTCGATCGTCCCGGCCGTGCGATAGCTAAGCGTCGGCTTGGCCAGATCGTCCCACAGATTGTCGATCTCGCGCAGGGAAAGACCGGAGCCGGAGATCCACGCGACCAGGTTGGCATGATCCGAGAAATAAGCCTCATCCGGATCGGAAGGCGTGAGGCTGACATAACCATTGGGGAAAGCAGAAGAACGCAGGGGGCGAGGCATAGTTTTTCCTTTCAGGCGTCGAGAACGGTGGCGGTCAGGGCGCGGCCGATCAGACCAAGCTCGAACACGCTGTCATGATTGAGCAGGTTGGAGGTGCAGCACTCGCGCGGATCGAGCGGCCCAATACGGTCGACGCCAAAAACAGAGGCGGTGTCGACAAAGGGCGCCGCCAGATAATCCGCCGCAGCAGCCACCTGCCGGTTTTCCAGCACCCACTTGTCCGCCACATCGCTGGCATAGGTCGCGTTCGGGCGAGCCGGGGCGATGAAGACAGGATCGATGCCCGCGGTCCGACATGCCTCGCCGATGGCGATCAGGTCGGCGAGGGTGTCGACGCTGGTGGCGCCCAGCTCGTTCATGCCGAACTCGATCACGGCCAGATGTGCGCCGCTACCGGTCAGGCCGGCGAGGCGCGCCGGGACCGTCCCGCCGTTGCTGGTATTGCCGCTGGTCGTGCCGCCGATGCCAAAGTTGAGATATTCGACAGCATTGGGGTATAGCCGCTCGATCGCCGCCTTGAGCGCCCAGTTCCAGCCGATATGCGTGTGAACGGCACCCGCGCCATCGGCGTGGTCGAACAGCGGCAGGGTTGCGATGAAGTCCGCGCCCTGCGTCATCAGGAAGCCGGCGGTCATCCGGTCCCGCTCGGGGCCGTTCGCCGCATAGGGCGCGGCGGCGACAAGGCCAAGATTGGTGCGGCTCGTGCCATAGCCCGCGATCTTCACTGCGCTGCCGGAACGGAGCGCGCGGTGGAAGCTGCCCAGGTTGCGGGCGCGGTTGCGCTGGATGATCGCTGGCGCCTGCACGAGCGATCGTTCGATGTCCTGCCAGCGCCAGACGGTAAGGCCCGCCGAAGTGACCCGCACAATCAGCAGCGGCGTCTTGCCGGCAGAACGCGCGGGTAGATATTCGGCCACGTCGCGGTCCCGCTCAGTGCCCTTCTTGACCGTGAGCGTGCCGTCCAGCGCCATTTCGATCAGGTCATAGCGGATGCCAGACCAGCTATAGTCCACCAGCACAGGCCGATCGGAGCCGGCTGACACGAGGGACACCGCGCCCTGATCGGTGTTCAGGCGATAATCAGTGCCCAGCGCCAGCACAGCGGACGTGGAAGCATCCTTGACTACCACGGTCGAGACATGGCCATGCGCCAGGCGGCCCGCTGCCGATTCCACGAAGTTGGCATTGACGAAGGACAGGGTGCGCGCTTCGCCGGCGACGGTGGCGGTGCTGACCGGATCGATCGTGACCGATGCCGTCGACGGATAGATAGCGCGCCCAGCCGAGCGCAGCGCGGTGCGCCCCGATTGCACCGTCACCGTCGATCCGGCGACCGTCCACACCACATCCTCGATCTCGACCTGCGAAGACGGAAGCCCATCGCGCCGGACCGGGCGCTGGAACGCCACGACATCGATGCCGCCGCTCTGGACCGCGCCAGTCGTCCGCCGCACCGTCTCGCGCATCGCTATGGCGCGCAAATGATCTCGCGCCTCGACCCGGCTTTCCAGCAAGCCAGTCGATCGGGTAATGAGCGCCCGGACGGCGGCGACGATTGCCGGAAGGAAATCCGCGCCGAACTGGCTGTCCTTCTGGCGCGCGGTAGTCTCTGAGGCCAGAGCCGTCTTGTCTGCCTTGTCGGGGACAGCCGCGATCTTGTCGCGATCAGGTTGCGTCAGGCCATCCGCAGCCGCCGCGAAATCCGAGGCTGGCCGCAACGCCGCGGACCCGAGCGCGCTGGGCTGCACTGCGGTGTCGGCCTTAGTGCCCTGAGCCGCCGTCGCGAAATCCGATGCTGGTCGAGATGCTGCGGACCCCAAGTCGCCCGGCTGGACTGCACTATCTGCCTTGCCGCCCTGGGCTGCCGTGGCGAAGTCGGACGCCGGGCGAGATGCAGCGGAGCCCAACCCATCAATGCGAGCGCCCAACGCATTGTCACGGGCAATTGATTGTCCGTTTACCGTGTTGACGTTGCCCTGAAGTGTATCCAGCCCCGTGTTGACCGCGCCAGCTTCAGCCTTTGTTGCAATCGCAGCTTCAGCAGCCGTGATGCGCTCTCCCTGGCTCTCTACCGTCGGCCCAAGCGCGACCGCGACCGCCACATCGGCAGCCTGTTCGGCGGTGAGCCCAGGACCGCGCAGGCCGCGAACCTGGCCGCTGAAATATTGAAAGCTCATGGCAGCGTGACCCCCGGTTCGAGAAGGAAGCGACCGAGCGCGAGCTTATCCTGCAGCGCGTCGGCATAGGTGATGACGATGTCGTAGGAGTAGGCGTCCGCCTCGCCCGGCTCGGGCTCGTTCAAGCCCGTCGGGAAAGCCTCCAGTGCCGCCTGTGCAATCTGGGGAAACAGGCGCAGACGACGCGGCTCATCATCCGTCGCCGCCATGTCCTGAAAGAGGATGCCGGGAACCGCGATGATCGGCGCGCCAGCCGCGCCCGGATAGAGGCGCACCTCCATGCGGATGCTTGCGCCGGCGAGCGGCAGATCCTCGCCTTCGTAAAACAGGTCTATGGTCGGCGCCCACGCGATATTGCGTGAGGCCGACAGGTCCATGCTGGCGGTCACATCTTTCTCCGAATTAAAGCCGTCAGGATTTTGCGGAAATCAGGGCTTCCAAGCGGTCCATGCGCCGCCGCTGATATGCGGCTTCGACCGCAAAACATTCGTCGTAGCGCAGCCCCCAGCGGTCCCCCGCCTTCACCGCCACGCGCATCCTCTTGGTGGTTGTGCCCTTTTTGCTGATGACGGGCTCGCGCAGCTCGTCCCATTCGTCGAAGCACAGCAAGCCGATCTCGAAGGCATCGATTCCATGCGCTGCAAAGGCCTGATGCACCTGCTGCGCCACCAGCCCGACATGCCAGCGGGCATCGCCGGCCTTGGCGCGAACCGCATCGCGGAACCGATATCTGCACCACTCGACATCACCCCAGGCATCAAGCCATTCCGCCGGGATCACTTCGACATTCTGTTTCGCCCGCCGGTCGGAGGTGCTGATTGTCGAGGTACCTGAGTAGATCTGTCCCCAGCGCAGCGAGGCGGTGCCCAGGGTGTAGCTATTGTCCGCACCGGGACGCGCCGGCCCGCCGAGCGTCAGCGCCCCGCTGGCGCGCTCGATCGTCAGGGCGTGGGCGACATAGGCCCCGGCGTCGCTATATCGATCGATGTAGAAATCGGTGCCGACATTGCTTCCGCTTTCCGTGCTGCCGTCCATGCCGGTCAGCCATCTCGCCGACGAGCCCCGGCGATAGACGGTCCGCGCCGCATAGCCAGCGTCGGCATTTACGAAGAAGGTGGCATTGATGGCCACCGGCGCGAGGGTCATGGAGGAGGCGAAGGTCTGCCCGCCAGACCAACTGTTTGCAGATGAAAGCAGCGGAATGACGGTGCCAGACGTCCCAATGTTCTGTGTGGCAGCCGTGCCCAGCCCAAGCGCCGTCCGCGCTCCGGCCTGAGTGGACGCACCGGTGCCGCCGTTGGCAAGCGCGAGCGTGCCGCCGAGCGTCAGCGATCCCGTTTCGGTAATGGGCCCGCCGGAGAAGGTCAGACCGGTCGAGCCGCCCGATACGTTGACGCTCTTGACCGTGCCGTCGGGCACATAGGTCAGTGAATTCCATGGCGTTACGCCGTTGCCCAGCTTCTGACGTTGGGTATCGGTTTCAACGGCAGGCTCGCCCGAATTGAGCGTGGGATTGACGCTGGCCCAATTGGTCGACGTGTCCCGGCGGAGCTGGAAGCGGACCGTTGCCATCAAGCCTCCGTCGTGGCGTCGCCGCCGTCGAGGACAACATCGTCATTGTCGGTGATCGGGTCGGCCGGGTCCAACTCTCCAACCTCGCCCGCCTCCAAATAGCTGTCGGGATCGAAGTCGTAGATATCGGCATTATGCTCTTCCAGTTGCAGGCTGACGGAAAAGTCCTGGCTCAGCCCCCAGCTGGTGACCTGAAAGGCGTAATTGCTCAGGCCATATTTTGCGGTCGCCAGCTGCACGGTGTCGAGCGTCGAGATGGCGATGCCCATGATGTTCATCGGCCAGGTCACCCGCCGTTCGGCCTGCGACTTGCGCAGGTAGATTTCGAGGATCCGCTGCCCGCGATAGATCGAGGTTATGTGCGCCAGATCATAGGTCGCCTGTCGGATGTCGCTGGACGACACGGCGCGGGTCGGAATGTCGGCGCCCTGATATTTATCGTTCGGGTTGATGTAGGTGCCCGTGACTTCCGTCGCGATCTCGTCGCCGGTCCGAAGCACCGGCACCGTGAATGCGCTGGCCAGATCCTGCTCGTGCAGGGTCGCTGACGGTGGGACATAATAGCCCGGCCGTAGCATCATCTTGCCGTTGCTATAGGTGAAGCTGCCCGCGCAGCAGGTCACGAACGTGTCGCGCACCTCGCTCGGCGCTGCGCCGGTCTGGATGTAACTGTCGAACTCGTAACGCTTTTCCGTGCCGGCCGGCGTCGTCACCACCTCATCGCAGACATTGGCCTGCGCCGCGACCCAGTCGTCATCGATCTCGTCGTCGTAGCAGCCAAAGCCGCCTTCCTCGCGCGGCAGCTTCATCCAGTCGTAGAACACCAGAGCGGCATTGCGGGTATATCCGGTCGTGTCGGTACGGGGATCATAGATATCGTCCTTCCCCTCGACCTCCGCCGTGATGTTGGGCATGCCCGCCTGGACAGCATCGTCATCCAGGTAGAACTTGGCGTAGATGAGCGCGACGCCGCGCCCGCGATGCGCCGATGACCATTTGCCGCTCGTCTCCGCGACGAAGGTGGGGTGCGCGACCTGATCCTCGGTGCCGCGATAGAACCACAGCCAAGCGTTTCCGGCATATTTGCCGCTGGTGACCAATCCGGATCCGCTGACCGTCACCTGCTCATCGCCCAGCCACCAGCGGGTCACGCCCTTGCACCGGTGTCCGGCGACTGCGATCACGAAATAGCGCTCCCGCTTTCCGCGCGGGTGGAAGAAGATCAGAAGGCCGCCGACGCGCCGCTTGCCGTAGATGATGAAGCTGTTCGACAGCGACTGGCGGAACATGCCAGGCACGTCTTTGCTGGAAGGGCGCGGGATCACCAGCGATAGCGCGGCGGAGACGCCAGCCGCGACCGCCGTGGACACGGCGGCGCTTGTTATGGCCGCTGCAGCGGCGGTTGATAGCCCTGCCTGAACCAGCACAGCCGATAGCTGTGGAGCAAAATATACAATCGCAGCGGCTACCGCGATGATGGCGACCGCCTTCACAACTTTGCCGATTGCCGCCTCCTGCCAAATGCGAGAATGTGCTCCCGGGTCTGGGAGGTTGAGTGCTTATGTTCTGGATACTGGCGATGGTTGCTCAAGCCGGCGGATATGCTGGAGAGTTGAAAGAGCATCTGGCGCTGCCGCCCGCCGCGACGCTCACCAGCGGAAAGAGAGCCTATGATTTGGAAATATGCATCGCGGATGCGTTGACGGTGCTCGGCACGCCGACGTCTCTTCGGGATGGCCCTGACGGCGTCGTGATTGTAGCGTCTAACCCTATGGCCGGTAATTACATCGCTTCTGCCGCTATCCAAGAAGCCGGCGGACAGTCGAGAGTGACGGTCCGCGTGCGCGGCAAGGGGTGGAATGATCGGATTCGTGGTCGGGTCGAAGCCTGCCTTTAGGATGATCGGCTAAGCAGAGCCCACACCCCATCAACATCACGCATCGGCACCATGTCACCGCCGAAAAACTCTGCCTGATCGCCACGGCAGATGCCGATAGCCCAGCCGCGCTGGACGATGTCGCCGCGCATCGCCTGGCGGAACGGGATGGGCGCGCCATGGACTGCGCCGATGACGCCCGCCATGTCCCGCACCGCTAATCGCCGCATCATCGCCGCCCAGTCGCGCGGGCGGCGCGGGGAGGGGCCGACGATGTCGCATATGTCGAGGCCGGTGGCGGACAGGACATGCGCCCGCCACCGATCGCCGCAATGGGATTGCCAAGCCGGATCACTCATAGCGGCGGCGTCTGCCGGGCCTTCGCCCACATGATTGGCACTTCCGCCATCAGCGACACATATTGCAAGCACCGGTCCCCCGGATATTTGCGCTGCTGCCACCAGTCGGTGAAGCGCTTGATCGCCGGCCGGCGCTGATCGCGCATGCGGCTTTCTCCGCCAGCCGTGACGGTGATCGTCTCGCCGGCATCGACGATTTCATAGGTGTCGAGCCGACCCTTCCAGATATTCTTGAACCCGATGACATTCTTGTAGCCGGCGTCGAGCGCGCCGACGAAGAGCTCGTAAAGGCAACCCCGCGTCGCCTGGTCGGCAACATCGTCGCGGAACTCCGACGGAACCTGATAGAGGGTGGCGCTCACGCCCACCGATGAGCCGTCCGTGCCTTCGCCGATCGTGTCGATCTGCCCTAGGCCGCCGATCGCGCTCCACGTCTCCCCGCCATAGGTGATGGTCGCATTGCCGGTCACGGCATGAACCGGGTCAGGAAGATCGATATGGACGCCAAGGAACGGCCGAAGCTCGCTCTTCTCGATTTCGTCCTGAAGCCCAGGATCAAGATCGCGCAGCCCGGTCATGGCAGCTTCTCCGCGAATTCCAGCACATAGTCGATCGGCTGGCCGACCTCGCCGTCATTCTGCCCCGCATCCTCGCTCGTCAGCTGGAAAGGGGCGGTCACCTTCTCGACGATCAGGGCTGCGTCCTGTGCGATGGCGGCGGACAATGGCGGCTTGAAGGTGAGCGTGACCTTTCCATCCGTCCCGGCTTTCGACATCATGCTGCCCAGCTTGGGCGACACAGCCGTGATGATATGCGGACGCCCGTCACCACCGATGTAATCGCCGATCGACGGCCCGATCCGATCGGGCGGAAGGTTGATGGTGATGCTGGTCGCACCAGCCGCTGCCGCGTCGACGGTGCAAGGGGAATATTGCGTCAGATAGCTTTGCGGCCGGGGCCGGCGGAAGTCGTGAAAGCGGACGGCGGTCAGGCCGCCCTCCAGTTCCGCAATCAAGGCATCTAGCCGCGCCGCAAAGAACATGGCGTCATCCTCGCGCGGCCCGAACCGGTTGAGCAGGCCGGTATCATCATAACCATGGCCTGCGCGAAAGCTCAGGCGGGCGATCCAGCGCGGCGCCGACAGGCCATAGATCTTCCGCGTGCGCGTGAGCGGGCTTTCCTGCCCGCCGACATGCGGCTGGAGGTAGAACATGACCTTGTAGGGCGAGAGGCCTTCTGGCCAGAGGATTTCAGGCACGGCGACGGTTCGCTTCCATCACCCCGCGCATGGCCGACTGTCGGGCAGCTTCCGCAAAGCGGATCGCCTCTTCCTTGGTCGCGAGATCCATTGCACCGCTGAAGGTGATCGACTGGCTGATGCTCGTTCCCCCAACAGGTCCACCGTCTTCGCCCTGGTGGCGGACAGCGAATTCTTCATTGCTCGACATGCGGAATGCGACGACGTTCTTGTCGACGCCCGACATCCCACCGACCGGCTTCATCCAGCCGTTGGTGCCGTTGGCAAAGCCGGGCAGGCCCGCAAATGCCTTCGACACCGCGCTTTGGTTGATGACCGGACCAGAAGACGCTGTCGTTGACGACGTCCCGCCCAGGATCGAACCGATCCCTTTAGCGATGGAACCGATCAGCCCGCCCCCACTGCCACCGCCGAGTGATGACGCGCCCGCGCCGAAAGCATCCTTGAAGAGCGAGAACAGGAAGTCGCTGATGCTGTTGAGGCCAGCCTCCATCCCTTTGGCGACCTGCTCCTTCCACCAGTTCTTGGCAAAACCCTTCAGGTCGCCGTCCATCGCGGCGCGGACCGCGCCGTTGATTACGCCGCGCCACTCACCTTGCTGCCTGGCCGTCTCCATTTCACGATCTTCGGCCGTTGCCTTCTCGCGCGCGGCGCCCTCGGTGAACCCCTGCGCCTTCAGCTGCTCGATCCGGCGCTCGATGTCATAGCGGCGCTGCGCCTGGCGGATTTGCTCTTCGGTATCGCCGCGGGCCTTCATCACGTCGATCTGGCGCTGAGCCTCATCCTGCGCGAGCCAGCGAGCGCGGCCGGCAGCGCGGGCGGCGTCAACCTTCGCCTGCTGCTCCATGGCCATGGCGGTCGCCTGCTCCAGGCGCAGCTTCTGGTCGGTGATGTCGACCAGCTGGCGCTCGAAGAACAGGATGCGATCCTTGATCTCCAGCTCGCGTTCCAGCTGCAGCGACCGTTCATCGTCGCCGGCAAGGCGCGCCATGTCGATTTCGACCGACTGGCGCTGGTCAGCGATCTCGCGCTGCGCGGCGACGCGGCGGGCGGCGGCGATCGTTGCCAGATCGGCCTCGGCGGCCTTCTTGGCCTCTACGGCGGTCAGACCCGCGTCCTCATAGTCTTTGATCTGGCGCTTGAGGTCGATCTGATCCTGCAGGCGCTGGACGGTCGCTGCATCGCCGCGCAGCTGGGCCGCCGCCATTTCAGCGTCCAGGCGCATCGCCTCCCGGCGATCGGCAAGCTCTTCCTTCGTCGGCCCGGAACTGCCACGGCCGCGCCCGCCGCCAGACCCATTGTCGTTCGCGGCGGCGGTCGGCGTCACCGCCACCGGCTTAACCGCCGGCGATGCGAGAACTTGCTTATGGGCGGCGATCAGATCCTGCTCTTGCCGATAAACCGCGCGCCAGTCCGACCGGGCCGCATCCATCGCGCGATCCTGTTCCGACCGACCGCTATTGTCGCCGCCACGCCCGCCGCGGCGGGTCGAGAGGGCGACGCGCTCATTATACTGCACCGCGCGCCGCTCGCGCGAGCCAGGCACCGTTTCATAGCGGGTACGGGTTTCAGTCCGGTAGCCGGCGCGGGCATCGCGCGCGGTCTGGATGATCGCCGCCTTGCGCACTGCCAGCTCGGCCTGCGCATGACGGAACGCCTCGTCAGCCGCGCGCTTGTGCGCGTCGGCCAGACCGTTGACGCCAGAGGCGATGCCGGCCGAATTATCCTTCGCCATGATGGCCTGATATTCGGCCTGAAACTTGTTGGCCGCGCTCTGCGAACTGGCGAGGCCATCCGCTTGGGTCGCCGCCTCCGCCGTCGCCTTACTCATGCCGTACAGCGCCAGCGCGATGCCGCCGATCACCGTAGCCCAGGGCATCAGGAACGCCATGGCAGCGCGCAGGGTCGTGAACCCAACAGCGGCACCGGCAGCGGCGGTTCCACTTGCGGCCGTCGCGGCCGTCGCGGCCGTCGCGGCAGGCACGAACCGGCCTACCAGCAGGACGGCGAGCCCGGTCCACATCTGGATCGCCTTGCCGGTGATGATCACGAGCGGGCCGACGGCGGCGGTCAGGCCGAGAATGGTGCCGATGACCAGTTGCACGGGCTGCGGCAACGATGCGAAGGCGGCGACAGTCGAAGCGACGAGCGTCAGCACCTTCGTGATCGCGCCCAGAATGCCGCTGTCGCCCATGGCGATCGCCGCCGCCTCGAAGGCCTTCTTGACCTGCGTCACCGCGCCGGCCCAGCCCTTCATGCGGGCTTCCATCTGCGTCTGGGCCGAAGCCTTGTCGATCTCGGCGCGGACCTTGGCGATGCCGTCGGCGCCTTGGTTCATGAGGCCGATCGCGGTGCGCATGGCATCGGTGCCGAAAATGTCGGACAGCACCTCGCTCTTCACCTGGTCATTCAGGCCGCCCAGCCGTTCCTGCAGGTTCTGGGCGATATCGCCGAGCGACTTCATATTGCCCTGGGCGTCGTAGAAGGACAGGCCATAGGCCTCGATCGCTTCCTTTGCCTGCTTGGAATTGCCGGGCAGGGAGGTGAGGAACGTCTTGAAGCTGGTGCCCGCGTCGGATCCCGAGGCAAACAGGGACGATGTCGCCGCCAGCGCGACGTTCATGTCTTCGAACTGGACACCGATGCCACCGGCGACGCCGCCGGCTTGGCCGATCGCTAGGCGATAGTCGTCAAAGCCCATCTTGCTGACCAGCATGGCCCCGGTCATCTTGTTGACGATGCTGTCGGCATCGCTGACCTGGCGGCCGAACTGCTGGATGATATCGGTCACCGCGTCGGCCGCCGGCGCGAACTCCGCGCCGTTCGCCGCCGCCAGGCGCAGCGTTGCCTCGGTCGCGCCGCCCAGAATCTGCTGCACGTTAAGGCCGTTCTTCGCCAGCATCTCCATGACGTCGGCCGTCTCGGCCGCCGAAGCGGTGAAGCTCTTGTCCTTGCCCAGATCGATCGCGCGCTGCTTGAGGGCGTCGAGCTGCTTGCCGGTGGCGCCAGTGGCCGCTTCCACGCGATTCATGGCGCTCTCGAATTTCGCCGCCATGCCCAGCGCTGCGCCGCCGACGGCGAGCAGGGGGAGGGTGACGGCGACGCTGATCGACTTGCCGACATTCTCCATGCGCTGACCCATGCGCTCAAGATTGCGGTTGGCGCGCGCCATCTGCCGCTCGGCGTCGGTCAGGCCCTTTTCAAAGGCGGCGGTATCCATCCCGAGGATGACGCGCAGCTGGCCGATCACGCTAGACGCCATGCGTCACCCCCAGGATTTCTTGCCGTCGAGAAAATTGCCCCATGCCGCCGCCTGCTTCTTCCAGGACCGGGCGCGGGTCGCGCGCTTCGGCTTATCGGCGTTGCGCAGCTCTTTCTGCAGGTCAGGCAGTTTCTTGACGCGCTGGTAGTAGGCCGTGCGCCAGGCGGTCATGATGGCAAGGTCCATCTCCGCCCGGCGTCGCGACGATGCAGCCTCTACGGCTCGGGCGAAGAGCCGCGGCGTTTGCCGCCAGAAGGCTTCTTCCGGCTGCCCGATTTCGATCCAGATGCGCCAGCACTCGGCGATGTTCCATGGGCGGCTTTCGCCGCCGCCGGAGGGTCCGCGTCGCCGCCTTGGGCCGCCTCCGGGAAGCAAAGCAGATAGCTTTCCGCCAGCAATTCGCTGGCCTGCTCGCGGCCGATCGCCTGGATGACCTTGCCGGCAGTGCGGGGATCGACCGCGCCGTGATGCTCTTCCAGAGCCGCCTGCATGACGGTGATCATGGCGCTGGGCGAGGTCAGCACACGGGTGCCGATGTCCTCGATCATATCCTTGAGCACCGTCTCGACGGCGGCGAGGGCGTTGAAATCGAATAGGAGGATGCCGCCCCCCTCGAAGCCGATTACATCGACCCCAGGGAAGGCGACCTCACCCTTATGCTTGTTGGCCAGCATATTACGGCGTCACCGGCGCCGGCGTCAGGACCGGCTTGCCGCTGATCTTGAAGGTCGCGGCGCCGGTCATCTTATCGTCGAGCGGCGTGGCGCGGCTGTGGCTGGTGAAGAAGCCCTTGATATCGAGCGTCGCACCGTTCGGCCATTCGATCTGCCATTCCGACAGACCGCCATTCTCGATCGTGTCATTGACCGTATCGTCGTCCGCCTCGCCGGGGATCAGGTTATAGGTCAGCGTCGTTTCGCCGGCATCCTTCAGGCCCGGCTTGAACTCGCGCCAGCGCTCGGGCGACGTGAAGTGGGTGAACTCGACGGAATCGATCGTGGTTTCCGGCGGCTCGAATTCGACCACCTCGGCGAGCGTGGTGTAGGTCGACGCACCGGTCTTTTTCTTGAAGAGGGTGCCATAGCCGATATCGGTGGCGTCAGCAGTCTCTGCCATCTCTATGCTCCTGAAAGTTTCGAATGCCAGACGTCCAAATCGAGGCGGGCGCGGTGGACGACGCCACTGCTGACCGCCTTGTCCTCGTCCGTGCTGGCATCACGGTCGATGACGAAGATGCGAAAGCGATATCCGCCGAAGGTCGCGCGCAGGCCATTCAGCCCGGCCTTCCGCCCCGGAGGGGCCATGATGTCGGCGATGTCGCGGGCCTGCTTGAAGGTCGTGCCCCAGGTGTCGATCTGGACGTGCGATCGGACCCAACCGCTCGGCGCAGCCAAATTCATCTTCTGGATCGCGCTGATGTTCCACAGGACGACAGACGGATAGGGGCGACCCTGCGGCGACAGGCCCCAATCGACGCGGGTCGCGACGGCGGTGGACATCCCGGTCATGGCCAAGATGTAGGCGCGCAAGGCTTCCTCCATCTTAGCGCGCGTTCCGCGCCAGCTTGCGGCGGTGACGGGCTGCGGTGGCATTTACCTCGGCGCCCAGATCCTCCGCGAGATTGGTCAGCAGGGCGTCACTATGCTCATCCCACGCGCCGCGCATGTACCCGGCGGGCGGATTGTTGATGCTGCCGAATTCCTGCGGTACGGCATGGCCGTGCTGATCCTTGCTCGGCCCCATATAGACCTCGACGGCCGCCTTGTCCTGGAACCGGCGCTTGCGCTGCCCTGGGCTGCCCTGCCGGGTGGAAATGATGATGCTGTCAGCGAGCTCACCACTATCCTTCGGCGCCTTCGCCTTGGCCGCGTCGCGCATCGGCTCCAGCCGTTTCTTGCCGAAGCGGGTGAGTGCGGCCTTGCCGGTCCCGCGTGGCAGTGACCGCAGCACCTCGTTGATCTCGCGCAGGCCGGTGATTTTGACCATGGGTCAGGCCTCCTTCGCGCGATCCGGCCGGGCGGCGGTCGTGATCTCGATCACATCCTCGCGCTCGCGGCCTTCTTTGGTGCCTGTCACCGCATAGGTGACGCCCTTATGCTTGATGACGAACCCGCCGATGATGGTGCGTGTCAGGGCATCGGAGCGGACCGTGAAGCGGGTCGTCAACTCCTGCGCATTTTCGCCCGCGCGCAGCCGCTCGCCGTCCTTAACATCGACCTTCTTGGCCCAGCGTTTGCCGACTTCAGCAAGAGGCCCCTGCACCGTCGCGGTGCCGTCATCGATCTCGCCGGCGGCCCAGATGGAGATGCGGCGGTCAAACTCGCCAGCGCTGCGCCGGGCCATCAGGCATAGACCCGGAACGGGGACAGCAGGTTTTCCACGGTGGTCGACATGGGAATGGAGGTCGGCGCGATGTTCATATCGCTGGCCGTCTCGGTGAAACGATACATGTCCCCCACCATCAGCAGGATCGCCTGCTTGATCGGCTCGGGCACGTTGGGCTCGACCGGATCGGCGTCGGGGTCGACCGCATAGCCCGCGCGGTAGCGGATGCGCACCGTGTCGGCATGGCCACGATAGGCGCCCGGCGTCGGCCAGGACTTGCCCCACGCACAGCCGAGATCGCGGCCGAAAAGCTCATAGCTATCGGGATCGACCAGCACAGGCTGGCCGGCGCCGTCGAGATAATGAACTGACACGATGTCCACGATCGGCTGATAGGGCAGCCGGATCAGATCGCAGAAGCCGCACATGCGAGCTTCCAGCGTCTGGAGGCCAAGCGCTCGGCCAAGCCAGCCGTCGGGGCCGTCGATATGCTGGGTCGCGGCCTTTACCAGGCGCTCGACCATCTCGCGCTGCTCATCATCGCCATCGAGGCGCAAATGCTGGTCAGCCTCCTCCCACGTCACGACAGGCGCGGGAGGAGTGATGACGATGACGCGCATCAGGACGCCTTCGCGCCCTTGTTCTTGGCCGCGTTGCCTTCCGCCTTGTTCTCCGGCGCAGGCTCGGCCTTCTCAGCATTGGGATCGATCAGCACGGTGCCAATGAGATGCTTCACGATAGCCGGGTCTGCCAGGCGCGTGTCGCCCTTTTCGAACTGATGCTGGACGATACCGTCATCGGTGATCTTGTTGCCCAGATGTTCGCGGGCGACTTCATATTCTACCAAATCAGCCATTGCGGCCTCCTCAATCGAACGGAAAAGAGGCGGCGGAGCGAACCCCGCCGCGATGATGATGGATCAGGTCACGAGACCGAAATCCCCGTAGATCAGAGCGCCGGGGCGCTTGACGGCCTGGGCGAGGCGTTCCTCACAGCGCATGGTGTAGAGGTTCTTTTCGAAGTCGTCGGCGTTCTCGGAAGCGATCACGACCTCGGGCGCCATACGGTCATAGAGCGTCTGGAGCTTGAAGCCGCCGGCAAGGAACTTGTCGAGCGCGATGGCCGGGGTCGGAACCACCGGCTTGCCCCACATGCGCGGGCCGCCCAGTTGCAGCGGGTCCGACCAGATATAACGGCCGGTGGTGTCCTTCTGCAGTTCGATGCCGGCCCAGTCGCCAGGGTTCATCACGATCCCGTCCGACGGGTAAAGGGCCAGCTCGGCCTGAAGGAGCGCCAAGCGCAGCATGTCGATGCGCGTCGGATCGCTGATGGTGATGGGCGCTGCGTAGGCGGTTGCCGCCGGGATCAGGCCGGTCAGGTGCTGGCCGGTACCGTCGCCGTTCAACAGTTCGGTTTCCTCCGCCAGCGCCAGGCCGAAGCGCATCTCGCTCTCGACCTCGCCCTGAAGCTGCACGGCATCATCGATCGCCTGACGGGTCAGCTTGGCCAGGTGCGCGATCGTGCGGACGGCAACGTTCACCTGTTCCCAGATGTAATTGCTGGTCGGCTTCTGCGCACCTTCCGCCACGGCGGCGGCATTATTGGTGCGCGTGGTCTGGCGCGCATAGTCGATCGAGCCGCTGGTGGTGCGCACGACGTTCAGCAAGTCGCGCACGACCAGCCGGCGGCGCGGCATCGAAACGACCTCGTTATCGCGCGCCGACCATGCCGTGCCGGCCTGTGCGGCGGTGATCGCCTTGACGTCCATGTCGGTCGCCTTCAGGTCGATGCGGAGGCTGCCGCGAGCGCCATTGTCGACGAAGCTCTTGTAGCGCTCCGATTCCACGACCTGCTCGCCGTAGGACTTCACTTGCTCGCCATCGCCGCCGGGACGCCGCGCCATCTTCTGCTCGATCTGGCCCAGCTGCTCCTTCAGCGTGTTCAGTTCGGTCAGCGTCTTGTCGGCGGTCTGTTTCGTTTCTTCCGCCAGCGTGCCGGTGCGCTTCGCCTCGGTCAGCGCATCGTCAGCGACCTTCTTGATTTCGTCCTGCTTCTTGTCGATCGACTTGCGCAGCTCGTCGGCCATCTGTTCGGCCGACTTCGTGCTGGGGTGGCCTTCACCATCGCGGATATAACGGCCAAGGCGGCGCTCGTTGCGGGTCATTGCGCCCAGCGCGCCGCGCAGGCCTACAAAAAACATCTTCTTCATGGGTAGCTCCTGGGTAAGGATTTCGAGGATCAGGCGCGCATGGCCTCAAGGAACCTGCGCAATTCATCATCCGCCTTCGCCTCGGGCTCCCCCCGAAGATGCGGCGTCGCCTTGATCGCGATTGCGGTGGCAAGGCTTTTCGAGAAACCGCCTGCATCCCGCAGGAAGTCTTCGAACTCTCGCACGGTCGGCAGATTGCCGGCCGCGATAATCTGTTTCACGCTCTCGACGCGGGCGCGGTCATTGGCCGCGAAGGTGACAACGGAAACCTCCTTCAGAAGGAGGCGCTTGAGCGAAATCACGTTCGGCTTTGTCGGGTGCGGATCGGCATCCAGCGTCCGGTAGCCGATGGATAGTCCGTCCAGCGCGCCCATCTTCAGCAGGCCGTGGACCTCCTTCGCCAGCGGAGATACATCGACCGCGAGGCGGCCCTTTACCCATAGGCCCTTGGCATCTTCCGCCAAATCCTCCCAGACGCCAATCGGGCGCTCGCGATCATGCTGCCAGAGCATCTTGATCGTCTGGCCTTTGCGCTTCGCGTCGACCAGCGACTGGGTGAAGGCGCCGGGCTCGACGACTTCGCCATAGCTGTCGACATTGCCGAAGACAGAGCCGTAGCCCTCGATCGCGCCGTCGTCGGACACGGCTTTCAGGTCCAGCGGCACGCCGCTGATCTTGGTCATCAGGCTCATGGCAATTCCTATTGTGCGGGCGCGGTGGCGCTGATCGTCGCGGGTGCAGCCGTCATCGTGATCGGCATGTTCTGCATCTGCATGCGGGGGACATCTCCACCTTCGACAGGGGGCATGTTCTCCAGCGCTCGGACCTCATTGATGGTGAACCAACCGTTTTGCAGGCCAGCATTGTAGAAGGCCGACCGCTCCGCTGGCGCGCCACGGAGCAGGCCTTCGAGATTGATCTCGATGATGATACCCTCGGCAATATCCCGTGGGGTCAGGAGTTGTTTACGAAGCGCCGCCTCAATGCGCTTCACGCGGCGGCGAAGGGTGAACATGGAGAAGCCACGCGTCTGCTCGGTGATCGAGCTGCCGAGTTGAGTGTTACCAGCCGTGTGACCGACCATGTGAGGCGGGACGCCGTAAATTCGGCAAATCTCTTCCACAGAAAAATTCCGGCTTTCCAGCATTTCCAAATCGCCCGGCGACATGGTCAGCTGCTGCCATTTCAGGTCATGGCCGATAACCAAAGGCCGGCCGGCATTAGCGGCGCCCTGATATTTCAGCGCAAGGCGATCTTCGATCTCCCTGACTTGGTCGCCTGTCAGCTTTGAGCTGGTTTGATAGACGCCAGAGGGGAGCATTGCGTTGCGCATGACGCTACCCGAGGTCCGGTTGAGCGCCCGCGCATGGCCGAAAGTTTCGGCGCCGGCTGCCAGCGGTGATAGACCACCGAGCGGATCACCGCCAAATCCGCGGATGTGCAAGACGTTGTCGCTCGTCTCTCGGCGAGGATGACCATTCCACGTCCAGCGATATTCGATCGTGCCATCTTCGCGGTATCGGGTGGAGACTATGCCAGGAGGGATAGGCTCCAGGCCGACGATCTGTCCCGACGAACCACGCAACTTTTCTGCATAGCCGTTGCCACGCAGTTCCAGCGAAACGCAAACATACTCCCAGAAATCGACTTCCGTCTGATCGGCGTTCGGATCGTCGTGCAGGATGCGATAGAGCCAATGGTCGGTCGCCACGACCCGGCCGCCTGGTACCTTGCGGTAGACCATCACGGGAAGAGTGGCGATCGTGCCCGCGACCAGATTTACACATGCCCATGCGGTCGACAGAGCCAGCACGGTGGTATCAGTGATGGGTTCGCCGGACGAATTGGAGCCAAGCGCCGGCGGATCGGCGCTGACCCGCGTTCCAAGGCGGAGGATTCCGCTGAACATGTCGACCAGTCCGGAAAGGATGGTCATCAGCCCAAGCTCTCAATGAGAGCGTCGGCCGCGTTGTCAGCGCCCGCGTGAGCGCATGCCGCGCCTACTGCCATGCAGAGCGCGACCGCTGCGTCGATCTTGTTCACGGCGCGCTCCTTAGCCAGCCAAAAGTTTCCCCAGCGATCGGCGTCTGTGACCGCGCTCATCATTGCTGATATCAGCACTGGATTGCGCCGGATCCGGATGCGGCGCTCCATCAGTGCGTCTTCCAACTCTCGTACTGAGCCGGGCATCCACAGACCCTCTGGCTCGCGCTCGGCGGCTTCAGCCGCCTCCTTCATCGCTTCGGTCGGCTTGCCCTTTTTCGTGCCACCCTGAGGATGCTCTACAAATTCGATCGAAAGTCCGAGATTGTGACATTCAGGCTCGAAGCCGCGCTTGAACGCGTACCGGTCATAGGCAACGCACTGCAGCGCGAAATCATGATCATATTCGGCCACCGCCTGGGCGACATGGTCGAACCGGATGCTCTGGCCCTTGGGGGCATGTATATGGCCGTCGCGCGCCCATACCTCATACGGCGCCTTATCCCGCAATGCCCTCGCTGACAGCGTGTCGCCCGGCGTCCAGGCTTCGATCCACGCATCGAACGTCGGCTTGCTGACGATCTGCTTCTCGCCGTCGCGCTCGGCTTCGACCTCAATCTCGCCCGTTTTCACGACGGCGGCAAGCGCGGTGATGTCCCGGTTTTGCGACAAGTCCAGCCCCAGCCAGATCGGCGAGCCATGATGGTCCGACAGGTCGAAGTCAGCGATGCAAGGTTCCAGCACCGCGCGGGACATCCAGGCTGCATCGGCGTCAGTCCAGACACAGAAATGCAGGCGCAGGATGCCGTTGAGCTTGCCGGGGATCGCCTTGGCCTGGTCGACCACGCCCTGCAGATAGTCGTTCGTCAGAATGGTGCCGAGCAGAGGGTTCGCCTTTGCCCAGCAACTCGGGTCGTTCAGCGGATCGTCACCCGGATCGAGTGAGCAGACGAAGCTGAAGGTGCTGTCATCGATCGGCTCGCCAACATAGGCGAAGTCCTCGCCGGGGGTCGCCGTGCCGGCGGCGACGCGCACCGCGTGCTCATGCTCCTCGTAGCAGATCGAATTTCGGTCGGTGCCACTGTTCGTGATCATGAGCAGCAGCGGCTGACGCCGAAATTTGAAACCGCGCTCGATCATCTCCACCGCGTCGCGGTTCGGATGCTCGTGCATCTCGTCGGCCAGGCCGATGTGCGGGCGAAGGCCTGACCCTGATTTCCCGGCGCTGCGGCTCAGCGGCCGGAAGAAAGAACTTTTCGGCAGCCAGGCCATGTTCCAGACCTTGCCGGGACCGCCGCTTTTCGTGATCCGCTTTTCCAGATCGGGCGACTGCTCCACCATGGACACGGCATCGTTGAACAGGATGCGCGCCTGGTCGCGATGCGCTGCGACCGCATAGATCTCGGCGCCCGGCTCGCTGTCGGCCATCATGCCGTAGAGGCCGACGCCGCCGGCGAACGGCGATTTCCCGTTGCCCTTGCCCTCTTCGATATAGGCGCGGCGGAAGCGGCGGGTGCCGTCGGCGCGAAGCCAGCCGAAGATCATCGACAGCTTGAATGCCTGCGACGGGTGCAGGTTGAAGGGCTTGCCCTCAAACTGCCCGCCGTTCAGGCGCAGCTTCGTCTCGAAGAAGCGCAGCACCCGATCGGCCTTCTCGACCGAATAGGTCAGCCCGCGCTTCGGCCCATGCTCAAGATCATCTAGGTGGCGACGGCAGGCGTTGCGCACATGCGGACCGGCAACAATCTTGCCGGCGGTGACCTCCAGGGCGAACTGGGTTCCCCGATCACTCGGAACCGAAGAACTCGTCTTCCTCCTTTTTGCTGCCATGGTCCCCACGATTGCGCTCGTCGGTCAGGCCCAGCTCGCTCATGTAGGCGCGCATCTGGCCGTGCTTCGACGCCGGGAAGCCGGTCGGGTTGAACATGAATTCCTTCCACAGCTCGCAGAAGGCGATCGCCGCTGGCTCGCGCGATCCGTCCAGCCAGCCGGCCGGCTCGATGAATTTTTTCCAGGCGGTTGCGGCGGCACCCTTCAGCGACGGCGGCTTTACCAGCTTGCCGAACGATGTCGCCGCCTCTTCCACCGCCTCGCGCGCCGCCTTGCTATCGCCGTGCCGCGTGTTACGGTGCGTGCCATCCACCAGCCGCAGTTTTACAGCCTTGGGCTTCGCGCCGCGGGTCGCCATATTGGCCCTTTCAGACAATCAATCTGGTTTTGCGCGAATTTACCCCCACGCTCGGTCCCAGAGCCATCGACCCCCGACTTTTTGCCTACCCCCCCCTGTCGGGGGTAAAAATCGGCTCCGATCCGGCCAGAAATGGGTCAAAAATGGCGGATTTCCGTGGGTTTTAGGCGCTCGCCAGAGCCACGTCTTGGCCGTTGATGGTGAAGGTCACCACGGCGGTCGACGTTCCGTCCGCGTGCGTGGTGACCTGACAGGCGACCTGGCCGGGCAGGGGTTCGCCGTTCTGGTCGCACATGATGAGCATCGGCAGGCCACCATCCCAGCGCGGCGGGCGCAGGCTGACGGTCAGGGTTGTCGACGCATCTGCCATCTCAGACCACCTCATAGATGAAGCCGTGACGGGCAAGCAGACCAGCGCCCTTGTCGGACAGCCATTCCGCTGCCCGGTCGGACATGATCGAGACGAGCGCGCAACTGATCGCCATCATGGTGAGCGCGGCGGCAAACCACCGACGCTTGCGCAGGCTGATCGTGACACTCACTTCGGCCATCCGTCTGCTCCTATGTCCAGCCGCTGGCGGGGCGGGCGGGCGCCACGGGCACGGGCAGCTTCCTCCGCCGTCTTGGTGTCATGGCAGGGCTTGCAAATGCCCTGATAGTTCTCACGCTCGCCAGTGCCGCCCTCACTCAGCGGCTTGATGTGGTCGGCTATTGTCGATGGCGTGATGCGTCCGCGTGCCTGGCATGGCCGGCACAGCGGCTCTTCTCGCAGCACAATCGCCCGCATGATGTCATGCTCACGGCCATAGCCGCGCTCCTGTCGGCTCTTGCGAGTGCTGGCCCATGCCTTGGCGCGGGGCTTCAGCTTTAGGCTAGGCGGGCGGCTGGGCATCGCGCCTCCGCAAAATGGTTGCCACAGCGGGATTTGAACCCGCGACCTTCAGCTTATGAGGCTGACGAGCTACCGGACTGCTCTATGCGGCTATGGTGCTAGGGGAGGGACTTGAACTCTCAACCGACCGCTTACAAGGCGGCTGCTCTACCGTTGAGCTACCCCAGCGATTTGATATTCTGGCGCAGCAACGACTCAACGGGAGGTGATATGACCACACCGGATGATGTGAATTATCTGTTGCGGCGCGCGCAGCAGGAGGCTCGCAAAGCCAAAGAGGCCCTACAGAGGGGCGACCACATGATGGCTGTATATGCCCATCGCGAATTGGCTATCCGATACGAGGCAACCGCTGCCTGCATCGCGAGGGAATTAACGAAGCACTGACACGAAAAAGGCCCACGCTGCGCACGTGGACCTTCTCTGGACGCAATTGTCCTAGGGATTTTTTGGCCGATTTCGGGGCCACTTGCAAGCGGAAATCGTCATGCCGCCTCGTCTTCCTCGCCCCAGCCGAACCGAGCGCGGATAATGGCCGCGATCTCCGCCCAATCTTTGAGGATGCCGCGCTCGTCCAAAAACTCGGGGTCGATGTCGCGATGATCCGCATATGCGATATCCGTCTCAGCATCCTCGATGGCGGCGACATGCTCGCTATCCAGCGTCGGGCGTGCCGCCCGCGACGGGCCGTCCAGCCAGACGGGATCGCACGGTTGACCAGCGTTCAATGCGGCAATGGTGTCGCGGGCTGCGACTGAGAAAGCATGCGCGACGCACAGCGGCCAGCGGTTGAGCGCATCGAGCAGGAACCGCTTGGCCTTGCGCTTGTGGACCCGGTAGCGAGACGCTGCGACCGAATAGCCGATCGCGTCGCCGACGACCATATCCAGCACCAACTGCTTGGGCATGGGCAGCATGTCGCGCCAGTAGCCATAGGCCAGATGCATCCGCACGCGCAGCACGCCTTCCGCCGCGCGTCCACCGCCCCGAGACTGGTCGACGCGAGCCTCAAGGCTGGCAACCTTCACCGCCACGTCGGCCTCCATGCTGCGATAGACGTTGGCGATCTGCGCCGCCCATTCGAGCTGGTCGGTGTCGATCGTACCGTTGCGCTGCAGCTGGATCAGCGCGCCGTCATGCGTGCGGGTCGAGCGCTCCCACGTTTCGGGCGTGCCATAGGCTTTGTGGTGCCAAGCCTCTCGGACCTGCACCGCTTCCTCGATGCCGGGCTCCAGCCGCATGGGCCGGTCGACCATCTTAGGCTTGCGGTGCCCCCTGCGCTTGCCTTCGATCACGCGCTCGACCGGGCGAGGCAGGCCCAGCACCAGATGATCGATGCGCTGACGCTCACGCTTGCGCGCCGCATCCATGCGCGCCAGCCGCGCATTGAGCGCAGTGACCCGGTCTGGGTTCCGCTGCGCATCCTCGACCAGCGCCTGGCGCGCCGCCGCGATCTTGGCCGCGCGGGCCGCCGCGGGGCTGTCCGCCTCGAAAACTTCACCCAGCCGATTGACGACCTCGAACTTCGGCTTGTCTGCCATGATCCCGCTCACTCCGTTCCTGTCCTGTTCTATCCCTGATCGGCTGCCGATGCGAGCGGCTGGGCGAGAATGCCGCCCAGCTGGCGCGCCTCTTCGGGCGTCAGCAACTCGCCCGTCGGCTTCCATTCCCGCTCATGCTTCAGCAGCAGAAGGCGCGCCGCGCTCAGGCGCCGTGCGCGCGGGCCGCGGATCGCCTTAACCGCATCTTCGATTTCGGCGATGGTGGGGAAGAACCGGCAGGTGCGCAGCAGCACCATGAACGCCTGCTGCAGATCCGGCAGCGCATGGCCGCGCAGCGCCTGCCAGTAGAGGTCCAGCCGCTCGCCCGCTTCTTGGTCGGACACCTGCTTTTTCGGCAGGGCGATCGACAGCTTGGCCAGCATGGTTTCGATCTGGCCGATCTGCGGCGCCGGCGGCGTGCTGGCCTCGATGTAGGTCCGCAGGTGCCCAGCACTGATAGGCCCGACGACCGGCATCTCAGAAAGGTTCAGACCCATGTCCACGACCGCGCTCAGCTTGTCGGGCAAGGACGGTTCGGACCATCGGGTCACTGATGTCGTTTGCGGGTCGATCTTGGCGATATTGCCCATGGTTTCTGCCATTCGGGGGCACCAGCCCCTGGTAACTGTTCATCGTGGAGTGGTTCAGCACATCGCCTGGCGGCCACCCGGCCGCAGCCAGCCGGTCGAGTTCGCGAACGGCCAGCTCCTTGGCCCGGTCGGTCATCGGCTTGCGGATGCGGAGGCGCATCGCCACGAAGTCGGCCCACGGCTCGGCGGGGATGCGGGCGGGGAGGGTGAACGGCGGCTTGATCCGTCCGATGGCTTGGCAGGTGGCGATTGCCAGCGCGACCTTGACCGAAATCGGCAAGCCAGCGGGATCGCCCTCGTGTGCGCTCGCGTCGCCCTCGGGGATGAGATTAATTTCTTTAGGGGGTCTGGGGGACTTTTCTTTATCAAGAGAAGGGGAAAGCGTCACATCGGCGTCACCATCGTCACATGTGACGCTTTGTGACGCATGTGACGCCTTGTTCTTCCTCCAGCGTTCGGTGCGGATCGCGCCAGCCGAGCGAGGGCGAGGGGCGTTGGCAATCTCGTCCTCCATGGCCGCGACGGCGGCCAGGATGGCGTCGTGGTCCATGCCAGCGGCCAGCATATGCTTCAGGGCGGACGCGATGACGCTCACGGCTTGACGATCTCCAGCACCACGCAACCGCCCTCGACCGGCTCGGCAAAGTCGGCGGTCGGACGGAAGCGCTTGTCGTTTACGCGCAGGGCATCGGCGACGCCGTCGAGCAGTGCCTTGCACCGGGCGAGGCCGTTATCGCGATCATGCTCGCGCTTCACCGGCGGGTGCAGGGTCAGGCGCAGGACAATGTCGCCGTCGGCCGCCGCGCGCAGCTTCGCCTCCAGGCAAAGAATGTGGGCGGTCCGGCGCATCGACTTGCTCGCGGCATGACGGCGGCGCCAATGGGCGCGGCTGTTCGGCGACAGTTCTTTGGGCGGCCAGGGGAGGCGGACGCTCTGCATCAGAGCATCCCCGACCCGACGCCGCCCAGCGTAAAGGGCGATGCGTCTGTCTGCGGAACGAACTTGCGCGAGATGCCGACCTCGCCATTGCGGATACGCAGCAGCTGCTTCTCGAAGGGCGACAGGTTCGCCTCTTCCTTGCGCATCAGTTCCTCGATCGCGGCACGCGCGTCGGCCGCCTTCATGCGCTTGGAATAGATCATGCGCTGATACTCCGGGAGAAGGTGGGGCGGGCACCAGCCGAGCATCGTCTGTCGGCGGGTGATGGCCGCGCGGCGGCGGGGCTCAGAGCCCTTGCCCTGGGCAGCGCGGCCGGCGCCGGACTTGCCGAGCGCGCGGCAGATATCCGCCTGGCGCGCACGAAGTTCAGGGTCGGATGCCAGCCTCTCGCGCATCGCATCATGAGCGATCGAGAGCTGGCGGGCCTTGAAGACCGGATCGGCCATGCGCTTCTTCATGGCGATGCTGCCCTTGGCGCGCTTGGACGGATTCCGGCCGTTGGCGGAGCGAACGCAGGGCACGCACAGGCGCGTCTTGCGATAGGGCGCGTGCGTGATGATCGTGCCGCACCCGGCTTCGCAGGGATAGGTTTCAGCCATGGCGCTGGCCTCCCTGCTGGGCCATCGACGCGCGCAGCTGCGCGGCCGCCGCGATCACCTTTTCGCGACCGGCCTGCATGCGCTGACCGGCCGCCTGAGTGGCGACGCGCCGCCGTTCGCGCTGGGCGACGACGGCGGGATGCGGGAAGACGCGGCGATAGGCGTTCACCAGCCGCGCGCGGATATAGAGGCGGGCCATCAGCCGACCCTCCGCAGCTTGCCCGACGCCAGGCTGGCGACCTGCGAGCGAAGCGACGCGATCTGGGCGGCGAACGCCGCGTTGCTCTCGCGCTGCAGCGTCTCCAGTGCGGTGATGTCGCTGCGCAACTGCTGAATCTCTTCCGGCTCCTGGATGGGGCCGAACACGGCTTCGCGGAATTCGGTGACGACCGAGACAGCCAGCTTGGTGTCGTCGGCAATCTTCTGGTCGCTCCAGTCCTTCGCATAGCGGCCCTTGGCAGCGTCGAAATGGGTCTGGAGCAGGGTGAGCATAGATGCCTGCGCGCGCATGGCATCGGGCGACGGCTTGGCCGACATGGTCTTCCTCTCTTGGCTGGCACGGGCACGGCAACCGGGGCAGATGTGCGGATCGAGCGCCCAGCCGGCCTGCTTGAATTTCTCGTCGATTGCTTCCGGGGGCATCCGTGCGCGCTGGTTCAGCGTGCCCTTGTGCGGGCAGCGCGAACATTGCAGCGCCGCGGTGGACGTCAGAGAACCGACGCCCGGCCGGGTGCTGATGGACCGGCCAAGCCGACCCTCGCGATACGGATGACCCCGATAGCTCATCGGGTTATTCCGGCTTGCCGAACAGCAGGGGCAGCTCGGTCTCGACCTGGGCGCGCTCGCACCCTTCCTTGAAGGCGTGGTCGAAGACACGGTCGGCGCGCCACAGGTCATACCAGAACAGGATGCCCTCGGCCGTCTTGCGGTAGCGCAGGCGCGCCGCCAGCCGGTAGAGGGGCCCGTTGCGGAAGACCGGGATGGCGATCAGGAACAGGCTCGGCACGCGGAGCGGCTGGCCGTTGCTGTCGCTATGCTCGGACGAGAACAGGATCTGCCCTTCGCCGGTGCCCAGGTTGACCACCTCCTTGATCACCGACGACTCATTGACCTTCAGGCCACGCGAGAGCTCGACCAGCTTCTGGGGCGTGGCGATGATGGCTTCGCCGCCGCAGGCGCTGATGAACTTCTGCAGATCGTACGACAGCTCGTCCTCTTCCGGGATCAGGTGCAGAACGTCGATGATGCGCTCTTCCACGAACTCGGCGAAGGCGGCCATCTTCAGCGGCGTCTTGTTGAACTCGGTCCAGGCCTTCCACTCGTCCGACAGCGGGAAGCTGAAGATGGCGCGGTGCTTGCCGAAGCGCGGGGCGGTGGTCAGAGCCTCGCCAGCCGGGTGATAGTCCAGCACCGACATGATCGAGGGCGCATCGCGGTTGTCGTCGGCAAAGAGCATGCTGCCCTCGTCCTTGAACCGGTTGGTGTGGTCGATCAGGCTGTCGAGCGACAGCAGGGCGGCCGTGCCGTGGCGGAAGCGCGGCTGGGTGCGATAGGCATCGAAGGCGCTCGCGGGCACGACGACCGGGCCAGCGCCCGGCATCATGGCGAACGGGGCGGAGGCACCGGCGCCGCTGAGCGTTTCGATTTTGGCTTTGGCATAGTCTTCGACCAGCGCACGCACGGCGGTGACCATACCGTTATTCTTGGTTTCGTCGTCCATTTTGGGATGCTCCTTGGCGTTGGGGATCAGTAGTCGCGCGGGCGCTCGGCCGATCCGCTGACGTCGCGGATGCCGAACAGCTGCTGCTGGTTGGGCTGGGTGCGGGTGAAGCGGTTGTCTTCCGTCCGCCACATGATCGACTTGGGCCGGCGACCCTCGGGCATCACGACCTTGAACGTGCCCTTGATCTCGGTGACGCCGCCGTCCTGGTTGAAGTCGAGCGTGATCGTGGCCTTGCCCTTGGCCTTGCCGCCGTTCGTCCACGCATATTCGGCCAGGGCCGCGGACAGCTCCTTGATCTTCTCGTAACAGTCGGCGTCGAACTGGCCGTCTTCGAGCGAGCGGATGAATTCGCCCATGGTGTTGCAGGCGCCGGGCACATGCCCGCCGTCGGCCGCACGGCGCGACCCATTGGGGTCACCCGGCTGATAGGCCATGTCATTCACTTCGGTTCTCCTTGGGCAGGGGTGAGGATGGGAAGGGGCCGGCCCTGCTGATCCGGCGAAAGGGTGGGCACGCCTGCGGGCTCCAGACCCTGGGCGGCGGCCAGCCGCGCGCAGGCGGTGGCGAAATGAACCGGGTTCTTCTCGATGCCGATGAAGGCGCGGCCGGCGCGCACGGCGGCGACACCGGTCGAGCCGGTGCCCATGAACGGATCGCAGATGGTCGAGCCGCTGACGTTCGTGATGATCTTGTTCATCACGTGATCGGGCTTCACCGTCGGGTGGCCGAAGTCCTTGGCCCGGCCGACCGGCGCGACGACATGGCGCTTCTTGTCCGCCAGCTCGCCGATCGGGTGAAAGCCGCTGTTCCAGGCGTGAACATAGAATTCGCTGTCCGGCTGGTAATGCTTGTTGGCGACCGGCATCGGGTTCGACTTGATCCAGCTGCAAAGCACGAACCGGTCGAAATTGCCGTCGAGATAGGCCAGCAGGCCGGGCAGCTGGTCATTGTGGCAGAAGACGACGACCGAGCCGCAGAGCAGCGAGTTGATGATCTGATGGTCGAAGCCGTCGGCCAGGCCCTCGGCGGCGATCTGGTCGGTGTGGCCGCGCGCCGCGCGGAACCGGCCGCCACCCGATGTCTCGAATGCATAGGGCGGGTCCATCACCAGCGCGGGCAGCCAGCCGAGCCGGGGCAGGATCTCGTAGCAGTCGCCCAGATACAGCGTGGCCGCGCCGATGATGGCGACGGTCGGCGTGGGCAAAGCAATAGCGTCCGCAGAACCGGCATTCGCCGGCGCCGCGCTGGTCGCGATATTCATGATCTACTCCTGGGCGCCCGGCGCGCCGCTCAGTTCAGTGTCAGACGGCCCGCAGCCGCACCTCGTTGCGCCGGCGTTCCAGCAGGTTCGCCGCGCGGATGAATTCGTCGATTACGCCCGCGCCTTCGAGCTTGCGGACATCATCGTCACAGCAGACGCCATCCGACAGCAGCGTGATCAGCAGGGGCAAGGCCTCCGCGATCTTCAGCGGGATATGGCCGACATTGTCGCAGCAGATCGCGCTCGCCGGGACGGCCTTCGCGCCGATCAGCGCCAGAATGGTGTTGAGCGCTTCCGGGCCGAACGCCTTGCCGATCGACAGCATTGCGATCGCGCCCAGATCGCCCTTCTTGTTCCGCGCGTTGCCGACCGTCGCGGCCGATGTGCCCAGCAGATCGGCCATGTCCTGATCGGTCAGGTCATCGCTCGCCTGCTGGGCTGCGACCGTCCGGCTTACGGCCTCCCGATAAGAATTCTGGGTGAAACGGGGCAACTTGCCCAACACGCTGGGCGCGCCTGCGCGTAGACCGGCACCATGATCGCAACAACCGGACATCAGGCATGATCCTTCTTATCGACACGACCGCCCTCAAGGGCACCAGCCGCGATCAGATCGGCCACCGTCCGGTGCGATCGGTAGGGGTAGGGCGCGACGACGTCGGAGCGAGTGCGCACGCGAATGAGACCGAGGCGCATCAGGCGGCCGCCTTTCCGAGCAAGGGCCAGCGAATGCGCGCTGACTTGGCAGCGAGCCGCAAATGCGCGAGGCGCGAAGCGGGGATGCCGTTGCGTCGCCAGCTATGTACGGTGGACACTGGGCATTGGATCATGCGAGCGACAGCACTGGTGCCGCCCAATCCATCGATGATGCGATCTGCTTCGGTCTGCATTGTAGATAATTACGATATTCGCAATTTTATAGCAAGCATAAATTGCGGTATCCGCAATGGATAGTCGTTTGCGAATATCGCAAGACAGCGAAATGCTAACGCACGAAGCCATCCGCGAAGAGTTGATTCGCCAGCTCGACGCCAAGATGATCAAGGGCAAGGATGTCGCTGCTGCTCTTGGCATCGACCCGGCGCGCATAACTGAAATGCGGAAGTACGAACGCCGGGTTCAGGCCGAGGAAGAAGAGCCTTTGGCGCGCTTCCTAGGGATGGAGGATCAGCGCCAGCTGCCGGTACCAAGGGGCGAAAACCCCACGCGCGGCCTTACGGAGTTCGCTGCCGAATTAGGTCTGGTGCTCGTCGACGAGATTGATCTGGCTTTCGGCATGGGGGCAACCTTCCTCGATGGCAGTGAACCTGAAGTTTTGGGGGTGGTCCCCTTCCGTGAAAATTGGCTGCACGGTCTCTATGCTGGTGATGTGAAACACCTGAAGGTGGTGCGCGGACGCGGAGATTCCATGGAGCCCACGATCCGCGACGGGGACACGGTTCTTGTCGACACGTCCCAACGCCGCATCGATGACCAGGACCGAATCTGGGCCATATCTTATGGCGACTTGGGCATGATTCGACGTATCCGGGTAACGCCTAGGGGGTCGTGGATGTTAATGCCTGACAACCAGATAGTGCGATCGGATGAGGTTGGCGACGGCGAGACCTCTGTAATTGGTCGCGTTATTTGGATCGGTAGGCGCATTTGACGTCGAGGGAATGGCTGTGAAAACATTAGTCTATTTCGGATATATTGGCGATGAAGAAACTGACGATCGCACCATTAATGATCGTCTCTCTTTCATGGAGAGGCAGCTTAATTGGATCGATTTCCATATCAACAGGTATGAAATCGATTGCAAATTGGTGATGACCTACACAGCTCCTGCTGCGATAGACTCCAAGATAGACAAATTAGCGGCCCGTTACCATTTCAGTGTTTTTCAGCAGGGGCTAGATGACCCGCTTTCAGAGCGCAGGCATAATCGCTTCGAAATGCCAGGCTTTGTCGCCCTTGAGGCGCTATCGCGCGCCGCCGATGACAGCGATCTGTTTTTTTATTGCCATTCGAAAGGCATTTTCGACCTTAATGAGTTGAAGATGGGCGTCTTCCGGCTGCACACGAGCATCTGCTTGCTTGCAGATCTCGATAAATTGGCCTCCAATCCCGCAGTCGATAGAGCCGGCCTGATGCCATCAAAAAAAGGTTGGATCTGGAATAATTTCTTCTGGGTGAAGGCGTCGGTTATAAAAGGTGTAATCGTCGAGAGGTCCGAAGATCGCTATTATTATGAAGCGTTCATTGCCGGCCGTGAGAACGACCTAGGCCACACCAAGGTATTGAAGCTGATTGATCGAGTACCTGGCGGTCTCACGGATCTGCCGGAACGCATGTACTACGAATCTCATCAAACGGTATCGCCCCAGTTGATTAGGGCTTATGAGCATATGAGCAAATTTTGATTTCTTGGCGTTTTGCTTAGGCTCTCCCTCGCTGTCGTTGGCATCGACTATCCGAACGCGTCCGGACCGACACGGCGCTTCGAGATATCAATGTGTCAACCGGGCGAGGTGATCGAACTTCGACCAGAGCCGAAGAACCCTGCTGATCCGAGCGCGGTCGCTGTCTACTCGGCGCGCGGGATCCAGATCGGTTATATCCGCGCCGATCGTTGCCCTCTCATCCATAGCGCTATCCGTCGATCAGGTGTCTCTGCAATTTTTCAAAACGCGGATAGCTGCGGGTGTGTTATTCGCGCTCATCTAGATGGAACTGTGCCCGTGCTGCCAACCCCACGAAAATCCAACCCCGCCGGGCCTCCCAAAATAATCGATCAGGATGCCTGCTGGCGCCCGGATGATGAGCGACCAGACTAAAATTGCGACAACCGCAATTTAAGATTGACCTATAATTGCGATAATCGTAACAAATGCTCCATCACCTGACCTCGTCGGATCGGCCGGCGACGCGAGACGGTGGGGAGATATGGCATGCATGCCACCAGCTTCATCGTCGGCTCCGCAGCTGCTCGGGCGCTAGCCCAGTTGCAGCAGCTTGAGCGCCGCGAAGATTTTTCGGAAATCCGCACTGTCGACCTGCTGAACGCCGCTGCACATAGTTGCGATCGCGCTCACAAGGCGCTGCGTAGCGATGCTGCCGAAGCGCAGGCGTGCCTGATCCACGGCGCATCCCGATTGCTGGCCGCCGCCGGCCGGATCGATCTCGATCCATCCGCGATGAACGTCCGCGACCTCCGGAGCGCGTGATGAGCCACGCCCTGCACATCCTCTCCACCGTCGTGGCCATTGCGCTGATCACGGCATCCTGCGCCGCCATGGTCGCAGAATTCCAGCGGTACGGCCGCAAAATGCTTGCGGCGCTGCTCATGGAGCCGCGCCCGTGACGGTCCGCTTCCACACCAAGGGCCGAGACCCGCTCGTCGTGCCCCGCACCACTGCCTGGCAGCGCGAGCGCGCAGGCGGCCCCATCCTCCCCATGCGCCAGCCGCGCCGCTGGTGGCAGGTCTGGAGGCGCCGGTGATCGACATCGCATCCCTCGCGGCGATGAAGGCCCAGCGCCTTTTGACGCTGCTCCACCAACCCCCACTGTCCGCAACGCGCGTCTCCCCCCTGTGCGCGCGCCGGGCAGGAGCCTCGGGCGACCAACCCCTCTCCCATGGGTCGCCATCCTCCCTGCGCGGGCCGGCTGTCGAGGCCGGTCGGTCCGCCAATGTTTCCGAAGGGCAGGGCGCATGAGCAAGTTCGGCGCCGAATCCGACGACTTCACGCTGGTGAAGACGCGCTATGGCGTTTGCCACAGCATCCCGGTCGGGGCGGAGGGGCGGCGCGTGCACTGCAAGCGGAACGCGGCCACCTGCAAGTTCTGCCATGAGCGTGGCGTGCCGGCAGCTGACCCGGATCCGTTCGATACCGCCTGCGCCGCACTGCGCGCCCATTGGGGCCAGCGCTGGGCGGAGAGCGACCGCCGGCCGGGCGACCTGAAGGCGGACGAAATCTGGCCCGCCGACGGCATCCACATCGTGGCGCTGGACGATGAGACCCGCGCCCGCACCATCCTCGTCAGCTTCGGCGAGAACGACACCGCCATGGGCGCGATCAGCGCGCTCTGCGCAATCCACAATGAAATGATCGGGAGGCCGGACTGATGAGCACCGCCCTTGCACCACAGCGCACAGTCGCGGACCTGATCGAGGAATACGAGGCCAAGCACGCCGCGATCGAACAGGCTATCTCTTCGTTCGATGACGCTTTCACCGCGCTCGGCATGGCCGCCACTGTCCAGGGGCACTTTGTCGAGCCGGTTGGTAGCAAGTCCTACCTGAGCGCATCGACCCTTCGGGCGAACCTCCTCAAGTCGGGCTGGCGCGCAGTCTATAACCGCCTCGACATCGCCAAGATCGCCAGCGCCAAGGACAAGAAGCTGTTCGACCAGACGCTGGCCAGTCCGCCGCCGCTGACGATGGAGACGGCGAAGGCAACCTTCGGCGACTACCTGATCCGGCCCCGCTTCCATATCCTGCGCGGCCTGGCGGAATCGTTCACAGCGCTGGACCCGGCATATAAGTCGCACAGCAAGGTGCGCATCGGCGTGAAGGGGCTGCCCAAGCGCGTCATCTTCTCGTTCGGCCATTACTGCTCCGGCTATGGCTTCGAGCAATTCCGGGACATGGTGAACGCTCTGGCCGCGGTTCGTGGTCAGGCTGCGCTTGAATGGTGCGAAATTCAGGAGATGGAGGCGGATCACAAGGCCGGCGAGGATGCGACCTTCTCGGCTCGCGAACTGATGCGGTTCAAGGCTGGACGCAACGATGAGGCAATCCTTGTCCCCGATCGCGGCATCACTGTGCGCAAGTTCGCCAATGGCAACGCGCACGTCTTCTTCGACCGGGATTCGTTGCTGGCCATCAACCGCGGCCTGGCCGAGTTCTACGGCGAGGTGCTCCCGGATGCTGAGCCGGAAGGGGTGAAGCCGAGCGCGTCGACGGCGGTATCGAAGGATCTGCAATTCTACCCGACGCCGCGCGCCGTGGTCGATGCTGCGCTGGAGTTTGCGCATATCCCTAACCCCGAGCATTATCGCGGCCGAGATTGCCCGGTCCTGCGCGTGCTGGAGCCGTCGTGTGGCGATGGCAGGATCATGGACGCCCTGCGCGAGCGACGGCAGAATGCTTTCGGGATCGAATATCATCCTGGCCGGGCGACCGAAGCCAAGGCGAAGGGCCATGCCGTCCTGACCGCCAACTTCCTCGACCATCCGCCGACACCGGAATTTGACGCGGTGGTGATGAACCCGCCGTTTTATGGCCGGCACTATGCCCAACATGTAAGGCACGCTTACAAGTTTCTGAAACCCGGCGGCACGCTGGTTTCGATCCTGCCGGCGACCGCGCATTACGATCACGGCGAGCTGCAGGGCGAGTGGCGCGATCTTCCGGTCGGCAGCTTCTCCGAGAGCGGAACGAATGTTCCGACCGGGATGCTTCGGATGCGGAGGGCCGCCTAGTGGGCCGTGTCCTCATCGCCTGTGAGCGCTCCGGCGTCGTCCGCCGTGCCTTCGAGGCACTGGGCCATGATGCCTGGTCCTGCGACATCGAGGCTGCCGACGATGGCAGCAACCGCCACATTAGGGGCAACGTCCTCGATCACCTCGATGACGGCTGGGACATGATGGCGGTCATGCATCCGCCCTGCACGATCCTGTGCAACAGCGGGTCGAAACACCTGTATCTCGGCATGAAGAAGGAGAACGGGCGCAACCCCGAGCGCTGGGCCAAGCTGGAGGAGGCGGCCGCCTTCTATCGCGCGCTCCGTGATGCGCACCAGATCCCGCGCCGCGTTGTCGAGAACCCGGTGATGCATGGCCACGCGATCCGGCTGACCGGGCGCGGGCGGACGCAGTTCGTGCATCCCTATTTCTTCGGTGAGCCCTTCTTCAAGAACACCGGGCTGGAGCTGATCAACCTGCCGCCACTCCAGCCGACCAACATGCTGAAGCCGCCCCGGCCGGGCACGGCCGAGCATAAGGCATGGTCGCGTTGCCATCGCGAGCCGCCCGGCCCCGATCGGGCGCGACGTCGCAGCGAAACCTATCCGTCGATAGCCGCAGCCATGGCGGCGCAGTGGGGCGCGCTGATGCCCGATCCGCAATTTCGTCTTTTCGGGGAGGCTGCATGACTTGGCCCAACCTTACCCCGCGCCAGCGCGCGATGCTGATCGAGAGTGAGCCGGACGACCTGACCGGCCGTGAAGGTGTCGGCGTCGAACTCCGCACCGGCGCAGATTATGCCGTCGCCAAGGCGCTGGAGCGTCGGAAGCTCGGACACCGGCAGGGGCCAGGCGGCTTTCTGCCGGGCATGTACTGGAGCAATTCTATGGGACTGGCCGTGCGCGCTGCCCTCATGACCGATGAGGATGCCCGATGAGCATCCCGCGCCTCACGCCACCACAGAAGCGCCTGCTGCGCGCGCTGGAATTGCCGCTGGCCGATGGATGGGCGCGCTACATTCCGCGCCAGCATATCCGCGGCGACGGACTGGTGTCCGCCTGGGCGCTTTGGCGCCGCGGCTATGTCGCTACCAACCCCGACACGAACGGGCCGTCCGCCTTCGCGCGCCGTCGCGACGGATGGGTGCAACTCACGCCGCTCGGCATCGAACTGCGCGCGGCCATGCAGAAGGAGGCGAACTGATGGGCCTGGCGCTTGAAAAGCTGCCCGACTGGCCGGCCGGCATGAACCGGGAAATGGCGCTCGCCTATACGGGCGTCAGTGGAGATCAGCTGGATGAATGGCGCCGCGCTGGCGTGGTTCGCTTCCGGCCGCGCGGCCCGCGTGGGCAGATGCTCGCCCTGCGCACCGACCTGGACGCCGCCCTTGCCATCCTCTTCGGCACCGAAAGCCGGGGAGGCATCGAACTCTGATGGGCAAGGCGATCGTGAAATTGCCCGCTTATGTGACACGCCTGAAGCTCGCTTCGGGACAGCATGCCTATTACTGGAAGCTGCCCAGCTGGGCGACGGTCAAGGATCCGAAGACCGGCAAGCGCGCGCCAGCCGTGCGGCATGGGTTCCCATGCCCAGTCGAATCCTGCGCCTTGGGCACCAGCCATGATGCGGCGGTCGCCAAGGCGGAGGGCTTGAACGAGACGCTGAGGGAATGGCGGCTGGGCGCGGAACGCCGGACGCTCAAGCCTGGATCGATCGCTTGGCTGTTCAACTGGTATCGCGGGCTGGATCGCTTCACCGACCTGAAGCCCAAGACGCAGCGCGATTATCGCCGGCTGATGGAGATCGTGGCCAACTTCCCGACCAGGGCAGGCGGCAAGCTGGGCAACCGGCTGGCGTCGGACATGGATGGCGAGACGGCCGACACACTCTATCTCAAGCTGCGGGAAAAGGGCGAGCGCGAAGCGGCCTATGCGATGCAGGTGTGCCGCCTCGTCTGGAAGTGGGCGCTGCGCCACAAGCGCACGACGGGCGTCAAGGATAACCCGTTTGCGGGCATGGGCATCAAGAGCACTCCGGCGGGCGAGAACCGGCCGACGACGCGCGATGAATATGATCGGTACCGTATGGCGGCGAGGGAGCTGGGCTATCAGAACATGGCTGCAGCGGCAGCTCTGTGCTTCGAGGCATGTCAGCGCGTCAGCCAGGTCTTTGGCCTGTGGCCGGACGAGGCTGCGATCGAGGAGGGAAGGGCGCCGCCGGCGGGGCTGCAATGGTCCGTCTATAAGCCTGGCGTCGCGCTAGCGCTGGTGCAGCGCAAGACGGGCAATCCCGTCTGGCTCGACCTGACGATCGACGTCGAGGGCGAGACGGTGCAGCTTTACCCCGACCTGGAGGCCGAGCTTCAGGAACTGCGGCAGCGGGCGGCTCGGGATCAGTTCGGCCAGCCGACCGGCCCCATGATCGTGGACGAGCGTTCGGGCCAGCCTTTCGAGCAGCGCTGGATGTCGAGCGTCCACCGCAAGATCTGCAACAAGGCGGGACTGCCGAAGGCGATGACGTTCACCGGCTTCCGGCATGGCGGCATCACCGAGATCGGCGACGCTGGCGAGCACGACGTCCGGCCGATCTCCGGGCACAAGACGCTCGCGCAGACGCGCACCTACAACAAGGCGACTGCCGAGAAGGGGCGCCGGATCGCGCTCAAGCGGCGCGAGCATATCGACCAACTGGGCGAGCGGGAGGGTGGCAAGGCCAGCCGGCCGGGCTCGCGGGATAAGGAGGATGATCGGTGAACGTGAAGGAACGTCGGACTTATGCCTTGTCACGGCAGGAGTTGATCGAGATCGTGGCCGATCATCTGTGCATTTCGCTTGATGGTTGCGAGGCCGAGGTTGCCATTGAAAGTGCTGCGCTTGGCCATCCCCAGCCGGTGTTCTGGCTGACGATCGAAACCAGCCACGATCGCAATCCGTGAGCCGGGGTCTGACGGGCACGCCGCGGCCAGGCGCAGGGTACAACCGAGGCGGCAAGCGCGCGGAGGCGATGCTTGCCCGAATGAAAGAGATCCGGCGCCGGCAGGCGGCGGGCGAGCCGGTCTATGGCAAGCTGCTGCCGGCGATGCCGCATGTCACCGACAGGAAATAGGTCGAGCGTGCTAGAGCTTCGTCCCATCACCCGCAACGAGGCGCGGCCTTTCGTCGCGCAGCATCATCGACACCATGGCTGGCCGACCGGCTTCCTGTGGCTGCACGCGGTCCATGACGATGATGGCGTGCTCAGGGGCGTCGCGGTTATCGGCCGGCCGGTTGCTCGGGCGCTTGACGATGGCTTGGCCTGCGAGGTCACGCGCATGTGTACCGACGGCGTCCGCAACGGATGCTCGATCATGTACCGGGCCAGCGAGAAGGCCGCGCGCGCGAAGGGCTACCGGCGGGGCCTGACCTATCTGCTGGCAAGCGAGTGGGATCGCTTCGGACCCGACGGGCGGCGAATAGGTGGGGCATCGGTGCGCGCAGCTGGCTGGCGCTTCCTGTGGCGGGTCGATGGGCGCAGCTGGAATTGCGCCAGCCGGCCGCGCATTGATGGCCATCCGACCGAAGATAAGGTGGCAATCGGCTGGGGCGCGTGGCCGGGAATCAACGTAATCCAGGTGCAAGAACAGGCCGCGAACATCCCGAATTTGTCGAAATGACGGTCGAAACCAATGTCGAAAGGCGCTTGCTTCTCGACTGATAAACCCTTTGTTTTCAAGGGTTCCGGTGGTGAGTCCAGCTGGGTTCGAACCAGCGACCTACTGATTAAAAGTCAGTTGCTCTACCGACTGAGCTATGGACCCCCTGTCGAGACCGCTCGCACTAGTGGCGTGCGGGCGGCTGGTCAACCTCTTGTGGCACGATGATAGGATGCTTTTCGCAAAAGCGCATGGAGATGCCGCACGCTCTGCCCGGAAGGCGGGCATTTCCAGTCGGGCGCGATGGCGCTGAGCGGGCGCAGGACGAAGTCGCGCTGGGCAAAGGTGGGGTGGGGGATCAGAAGATCGCGGCTGCGCCAATGCCCGCCCGACCAGAGGATGATGTCGATGTCGAGCCGGCGCGCGCCCCAGCGCTGGAAGCGGCGGCGGCCAAGCCCGGCCTCGATGCCCTGCAACGCGGCCAGCATGGCGGGCGGGGGCAGGGCGCTGGCGACCAGCAGCGCGGCATTGGCGAAGCGGCGGCGCGACGGGCCGAGCGGCGGCGTCTCGATCGTCGGGGACAGGGCAAGGACATCGCCCAGCGCGCCGATCCGGCGCACCGCCTCGGCCAGCAGGCGCGGCGGCGTCAGCCGAGCCGAGAGCGGCCGGTTCGACCCGATCGAGAGGGCATAAAGGTGGCGGCTTGTGTCCGGCATGGTGCAGCGCCTATCTGAGCGCCATGATCCTGCAAAGCCCCCTATCTAGTGAACCGCCCCGCGACTGTCCGCTCTGCCCCCGTCTTGTCGCGCTGCGCGAGGAATGCCGAGCGGAACATCCCGACTGGTGGAACGCGCCGGTGCCCGCCTTTGGCGACCCGATGGCGCGGATCGGCATCATCGGCCTGGCGCCGGGCAAGCAGGGGGCAAACCGCACGGGTCGGCCCTTCACCGGCGATGTCGCGGGCGAGCTGTTTTTCGCGACGCTCAAGAAGTTCGGCCTGGCGCAAGGCAATTATGAGGCGCGGGTCGATGACGGGCTGGAACTGCGCGACGCGATCATCATCAATTCGGTCCGCTGCCTGCCGCCGCAGAACAAGCCGGTGCCGGCCGAAGTCCATGCCTGTCGCCCCTTCCTGGCCGACGGCGTGGCGCAACTGCCGCGCGCGCGGACCTTCGTCGCGCTGGGCGAGATTGCCCATCAGTCGGCGGTGAAGGTGCTTGGTGGCAAGTTGCCCAAGGCGCGCTTTGCCCATGGGGCGGAGCATCGCATGCCCGACGGGCGGATGCTGATCGATAGCTATCATTGTTCGCGCTACAATCAGAATACCAACCGGCTGACGGCGGAGATGTTCGAGGCGGTGTTTGCGCGGGCGGTGGAACTGGCGGGGCTGACGTCCGCCAATTAGGCGCGGTGCGGGCCGAACAGGATGATGCCCGCGCCGACCAGGCTGAGCGCCACGCCGGCCATGTCCCAGCGGTCCGGCCGCACGCCTTCGACCAGCCAGAGCCAGAGCAGCGCCGAGCTGATATAGACGCCGCCATAGGCCGCATAGGCGCGGCCCGCCGCCGCCGCGTCGACCAGGGTCAGCAGCCAGGCGAAGAGCAGCAGCGACCCCGCGCCGGGGATCAGCCACAGCATCGACTTGTCCATCCGCAGCCACGCCCAGAAGGCGAAGCAGCCGGCGATCTCGGCCAGGGCGGCGGCGATATAGACCAGGATCGACTGCATCAGCCGATCCGGGCCGGGTTGCAGTGCGTCATCAGATATCCTGCGCGATGCGGCCGTAAAGTTCGGGGCGGCGATCACGGAAGAAGCCCATGCCGGCGCGGTGGATTTTCGCCTTGGCAAGGTCCAGCGTGGCGACCAGCGCGCCATTGTCCCTGGCGTCGGACTCCGCGAGGAAATCGCCCCATTCGTCGCTGATGAAGCTGTGGCCGTAGAATTTCTGGCCCTCTTCCTCGCCGATGCGGTTGGCGGCGATCACCGGCATGCAGTTGCTGACCGCATGGCCGATCATCGCGCGGCGCCACATGCGGCTGGTGTCCAGCTCCGCATCATAGGGTTCAGAGCCGATCGCGGTCGGGTAGAACAGCATTTCCGCGCCCATCAGCGCCATGCAACGGGCGGTTTCGGGATACCATTGGTCCCAGCAGATGCCGACGCCCACGGTGCCATATTTGGTCGGCCACACCTTGAAGCCGGTATTGCCGGGGCGGAAATAATATTTTTCCTCATAGCCCGGACCGTCGGGGATGTGGCTCTTGCGATAGACGCCCATGATCTCGCCCTCATCATCGATCATGGCGAGCGAGTTGTAATAATGATGGCCGTCCCGCTCGAAATAGCTGGTCGGGATATAGACGCCCAGATCCTTGGCCAGCTTGCGCATTTCCTGCACGGCGGGGTGCTGGTCGGTCGGCTGGGCGCGGTCGAACAGGGCTTCGTCCTCTTGCCTGCAGAAATAATGGCCCTCGAACAGTTCGGGCGGCAGGATGATCTTCGCGCCGCGGGCGGCGGCCTTGGTCACATGATCGGCGACCATGGCGATATTGTCGGCCATGTCGTCCGAAAAGGCGAGCTGCAGGGCGGCGACGGTCACGCGGGTCATTCATCACTCCATGATGGGTTCGCCGCGCGATATAGGGGCTATGGCGCCGCCGCGCTACCGGGAAGCGCCTATAGCAGGGAAGCCGATTGCTTGAGCACCATGGAGCACATCTTGCCCTTGGCATCGCCCTTCAGGCTGTCGAGCGAAATGTCCTTCTTGCCGGCATGGATGATGCCGGTCTCGCCGGACTTGAAGGCGCCCGAGCCCTTCACGCCCGGTTTCTTGTGCAGCTTGTCCAGCACGGCATTGGCGCTGGTCGCGTCAACGAGCCGGTTCTTGACGCAATAGCCCAGCACGCCGGCGGCGTTTTCAGCGCCCATGCCGACGATGCTGGGCAATTGGGCGGTGCCGGCGCTCGCGCCCAGCAGGATCAGTGAAGTGGCAAGGATCGGACGAAACATGGGGCAATGCTCCTGAAGCCGGGCGATGCTGCGTCGCCCGGCCCGGAAATTGCGCCCGCATGCGCATCCCCGCAACGGGGGACTAACCCTTAGACCAGCGAGGGCATTTGCTGGCTGCAACAATGGAAGCTGCCGCCGCCCGACAGGATCGCGTCGCTGCGCAGGCCGACAATCTGACGCCCCGGAAAGAAGGGGGCGAAGGCATCGAGTGCCGCCTGGTCATTGGGCTGGCCATAGATGGGGACGATGACGGCGGCGTTGCCGACATAGAAATTCATGTAGCTGGCCGGGATCGCCTCACCATCGACCAGCACCAGGCCGGGCGAAGGGATGTCGACCACCTCCACGCCATGCGCCTTGGCGCGGGCGCGGGCGTCGGCATAAATGGCCGTATTGGGATCGTCCGGCGTGGTCGCGATCGGCAGCGCCAGTTTGCCCGGCGCGACGAAGCGGGCGAGATTGTCGACATGGCCGTCCGTATGGTCGTTGAGCAGGCCATCGCCCAGCCACAGCATGTCGGACAGGCCCAGCGCGCCGGCCAGCAGCGTTTCGATCTTGCCGCGATCAAGGTCCGGGTTGCGGTTGGGGTGGAGCAGGCATTGTTCGGTTGTGACGAACAGGCCGGTGCCGTCGGTGTCGATCGCGCCGCCCTCGAACACCCAATTCTGGGTGGAGGTCGTCATGCCGGTGGTCGCGGCCAGGCGCGCGCCGATATCCTCGTCACCGGGCATCTGATATTTGCCGCCCCAGCCGTTGAAACCGAAATCGACCAATGCGCGGTCTCCAGCGCCGTTCAGCACGGCGATCGGCGCGGTGTCGCGCAGCCATACGTCGCCCAGCCTGTGGACGGCGATGGTGACGCCCGGCGCGACCAGCGCACGCGCAGCGTCCGCATCCGCCTGGTTGGCGACGACCAGCCGCACCTCCTCGCCCTTGCCATCGGCGTGGAGCGCACTGGCGAAATCGGCGATCTGGCGACGCGCGCCGTCAAAGGCGCCGGGCCATTCTTCCGGGTTGGTCGGGAAGCCGATCCAGGTCCAGTCGTGCGGCGCCCATTCGGCAGGCATGCGAAAAGTCATAGATTTGTCCTTGCCCGGCGCGCTGGCCGGTCCGAGATAGCGGGAGAGATGTTGCGCGCTCCATAGCGCAGGGTCGCGGGTCTGGACAGAGGGTGTAGCGGGTGAAGAAGAGCGTATCGATCATGCTGGCGGCGCTGATGCTGGGCGCGGCGCCGCTGGCGCAGGCGGCGGACCTGCCCGAATGGCTGACCGGCGAATGGCAGCAGGAACGGGGCGACCGCTGGACCGAGGAACTCTGGTCGCTGCCGCGCGGCGGGGTGATGATCGGCATGGGGCGCAGCGGGCGGGGCGAAAGCCTGCAAAGCTGGGAGGTGATGCGGATCGTGCGGGCGGCGGACGGAACGCTGACGCTGCATGCGGCGCCAGAGGGCGGCAAGGAAACGATCTTCCCCGTGCTGGAGCAGGGCGTGCGCGACATCAGCTTCGCCAATCCCGACCATGATTATCCCCAGCGCATCCGCTACTGGCGCGAAGGCCGTCTGCTGATGGCCGAAACCGCGATGATGGACGGCAGCAACGCCCAGAACTGGACCTACGCCCCGGCGGGGCAATGAGGGGCGAGGTTGCGACCAGACCTAGTTCCTCCCCAAGCTTGCTTGGGGAGGTGGCAGCGCGAAGCGCTGACGGAGGGGAAATGGCGCAAGCGCAAGGCTATTGCCCCTCCACCGCCTTCGGCGGTCCCCCTCCCCAAGCAAGCTTGGGGAGGATTTTCGGACAGTCCGCTTCCCACCCAGGTCCGTCATGCCAGCGGAGGCTGGCATCTCACTTCTTTTAACGATGGGTTTGAAAGAAAAGAGAGATCCCAGCCTTCGCTGGGATGACGGGATGAAAGGCAGGTTGGAGCCTATGCGCCCACCTCAGACTTTAAGGCCGTTTTCCGCTTGGCTGGCTGCGCTGGGCTTCGGTCAGGCTCTGGAGGGCGCGGCCTTGCATGTCGATTTCGCGCTGTTCGGAATAGCTGAGGCCATCGCGGGCGCTGCGATCGGCCTGGGCATCGGCGCGGTCGGCCTCTCGCCGCAGCGCGCGCGCCTGTTTCCTGCTGAGCGAGCCGCTCTTGCGTCCGTCGCGTATGTCCTGACGCGCGCGATCCAGTTCATAGTCGCCCGAGGGCCGAGGCTCGACCCGGACATTGACCGGGCCGGGCGGTGCGGTCGGCTCTGTCTTGGGCGCGATTTGCGCGGGCAGCGTGGCCGGCAGGGCGAGGGCGGTCAGAAACAGGCTGGGCAGGGCAAGGGGGATGCGCATGGCGTTGCTCCTACAGGACGGGGCAAGGTCAGCCCCAAGCGCTGAACCCGCGCTGAACCTTCAGGCGATGATGTGCGGCACGAAGCGCGCGGCATTGCCGGTGATCGGCCCATCCTCGCGAATGCCCATGCCGGCGGGGTCGCCATCCACCACCCAGCTGCCGAGCACCGGCCGCCGGTCGCCTGCACCGGGCAGGGTATAGAGCCGCTGGTAGATGAAGCCTTCCTCGCCATAGTCGCCGCCGCTCTGGGCGACCGTTTCGCCATCTTGGACGAGGCGGACATTGGCGCCCTCGCGCGACAGCAGCGGTTTCACCACATGGTCGCCGGTCATGGCGACACGGCTGGCCTCCAGCAAATTGGGGTGGCCGGGGAACAGATCCCACAGGATCGGCAGGATCGCCTTGTTGCTCCAGATCATCTTCCAGATCGGCTCGATCCACAGGGTGGAGGACAGGCTTTCCACCACTTCCCGGCCAAAAGGTTCATGGACGATCCATTCCCAGGGATAGAGGTGGAACAGGGCGTCGATCGGCCGATTGTCGAGATCGACGAAGCGGCGGCGCTGATGGTCCCAGCCGAGCTGCTGGGTCTGGATCAACTGGGTGTCGATCCCCGCTTCGCGCGCCGTGTCGGCCATATAGGCGACGGTCACCGCATCCTCGCCCATATTGCCGTCGACATAGGTGAGGTGCAGCATCGACGTGCCACGCGGCGGGGCGATGGCGCGCCAGCGGTCGACCAGCCGCTCGTGCAGGCTGTTAAACTGGTCGGCGGCGGGAAAGACGGCCTCCTTCCAGTCCCACTGGATCACCGATGCTTCCAGTAGGCTGGTCGGCGTGTCGCAGTTAAACTCGAACAATTTGGGCGGACCGGCGCCGTCATAGCCGAGGTCAAAGCGGCCATAGTTGAGCGCGGCCGGCTCGCCGTCCCACGCCTCGCGGATCGCCTGATGACAGAAATCGGGAATGCCGAAGCTGCCGAGCAGATTCTGATCCAGCACATGCTGGCCAGCGGCGAGGAACAGGCGATAGAGTTCGGCGGTGGCCTGCTCGATCTCCGCGATCTCGTCCGGGCTGAAGCGATAGCAGGCGCTTTCATCCCAATAGGGCTGGGCATCGGCGCCATGCCAGACCAGGCCCAGATGCTCGACGCGGGCCTGCCAGTGCGGGCGCGGCGTGCAGGCGATCCGTTCCATCAGCTGTGGCCGCTGCGCCCCGACAGGCCAAGGCCGCCGCGCGTCACATTGGCCGAGGATGCCGGGCTGTAGCTATGGCCATAGGAGGGGGCGATCGACCCGCCACTGACCCGTTCGCCCACGCGCGCGACCGCGCTGCCCCGGCCCAGATAATACCAGCCATGGCCGCCGCCGCTGCCGCCCCAGCTGCAATTGCGGTCCTCGACCCGGCGTCCCTGCGCATCGCGGCACACACGCACGTCGCGGTCGGCCGTGTCGGGGCTGCGCGAGCAGCCGGTGGCGAGCAGGGCCGCCGCCATGGCCGATGTGATCGGCAACATGCGCCGGTCGAATTTCTGGGTCATGATCCCCCTTATAGCCCCGAAGATGAAAGGCCGGCGACAGCGTCCCCATGCTGTCGCCGGCCTTGACGATGCTTATTTGCCCGCGCGGTCCTTGTCGCGGATGGCGCGGAATTCGTCGCCATCGACCCAGTTGGGCCAGTCGGTCGTGTTCGCGAGCGCGCGGCCGACATCATAATAGAGCTTCAGGTCGGCGGCGACGCCGGTCCAGTCCCAGTTGGGATCATATTCGTCCTTGGGACCGTGATAGCGATGCTCGGTATAATCCTCCGCCGCGGCCATGCCGGCGGCGGTGCCGCCCTTCACCAGATCCTCGCCGCCCTCGAAATAGAGCATCGGCAGGCCATGCTTGGCGAAGCTGAAATGGTCGGAGCGGTAATAATAGCCCTTTTCCGGGGTCGGTTCGAGCGTGGCGACGCGGCCTTGCGCGCCCAGTGCGCGGTCGAGATAGGCATCGAGCTGCGACTTGCCCTTGCCGATGACGACGACATTCTTGGCGAGGCCCGCGACGCTCAAGGCATCCATGTTGACGCCGCCGACGGTCTTGCTGAACGGGAAGACCGGGTTGTTGCCATAATAGGCCGAACCCAGCAGGCCCGATTCCTCGCCGGTGACGGCCAGGAACACCTGGCTGCGGTCGGACGGGCCGGCCTTCACATTGGCCTGGGCCAGGGCGACCAGCGCGGCTGTGCCGGTGGCATTGTCGACCGCGCCGTTGCAGATATCGTCGCCGTCGGGCGCCGCCTGGCAGTGGCCCAGATGGTCCCAATGGGCGCTGTAGAGCACATATTCGTCGGGGCGGGTCTTGCCCGGCAGCAGGGCGACGACATTCTTCGACGCATGCTTGCGCAGGTCATTGTCGAACGAGACATTGGCCTTGATCGCGCCCAGCGGCACGGCCTTGAAGCCCTTCTGCTTGGCGGCGGCCATCTGCTGGTCGAGGTTGAGGCCCGCGTCGGCGAACAGGGCGGCGGCCTTGTCCTTCTGGATCCAGCCGATCGCGGCTGACTGGTCGGCATTGCCGCCCGGATTGTCGGCGACATGCTGCGACCCGGTCCAGCTCGACTGGACGACGTTCCAGCCATAGGCGGCCGGCTCGGTGTCGTGGATGATGATCGCGGCGGCGGCGCCCTGGCGCGCGGCTTCCTCGAACTTGTAGGTCCAGCGGCCATAATAGGTCATGGCGCGGCCATTGAACGGGCCGGTCAGGCCCGGCGTCTGATAATCCGGGTCATTGACCAGGATCAGCACCGTCTTGCCCTTCACGTCCAGGCCGGCATAGTCGTTCCAGCCCTTTTCCGGGGCGTTGATGCCATAGCCGACGAACACGACCGGGCTGTCCTTGACCTCGATCCGGGGCTGGGTGGTGCGATAGGTGCCGATCACCATTTCCGGTCCATAGGTGGCGGTGATGGGCGCCTTGCCACCCGTGAAGCTCAGGGCCGAGACATTCTTGGCGGTGATCTCGACCAGCGGCACATCCTGGAACCAACTGCCCTTGTTGCCGGGTTTGAGGCCCAGCTTCTCGAACTCGGCGGTCAGCAGCGCCAGCGTCTTTTCCTCACCCACGGTGCCGGGCGCGCGGCCCTCATAGGCGTCGGACGAAAGCTCCTTCACCAGCCGCTTCATCGTGTCGATCGAGGGGGCGGCGTCGCTCTTGGCGGCCGGGGCGGCCAGCGCGACGGCGGGCGTCAGGGCGGGAGCGGAAAGGGCGAGAACGGCGGCGATCGCCGCGACGGAGCTGCGCATGGGAATGACCCTTGGTTGGATAGGATGGCGGGGTGATGCCATCGCACCGGGGGCAAGGCAAGATTGTTACAAGGTAAAGAAAATGGCCAAAAGAAAAAGGGCGGTCCCTTGCGGGGCCGCCCTTCTCCAAATTCTGTCCGGAAAGACCGATTAGCGCGAATAGAATTCGACGACCAGATTCGGTTCCATCTTCACCGGGTAGGGCACTTCGTCCAGCGTCGGAACGCGGACATAGGTGACCTTGGTGGCGCCGTCGGGGGCGACATAGTCGGGGATGTCACGCTCGGGCAGGCTCTGCGCTTCGAGAACCAGCGCCATTTCCTGCGCCTTCTTGCCCAGGGTGATTTCGTCGCCCGGCTTCACCAGACGCGAGGCGATGTTGCACTTCACGCCGTTCACATAGATGTGGCCGTGCGAAACGATCTGACGGGCCGAGAAGATGGTCGGCGCGAACTTGGCGCGGTACACGACGGCGTCCAGGCGGCGCTCCAGCAGACCGATCAGGTTCTGGCCGGTGTCGCCCTTCATGCGGCTGGCTTCGAAATAGTTCTTCTTGAACTGCTTCTCGGTGATGTCGCCGTAATAGCCCTTCAGCTTCTGCTTGGCGCGCAGCTGGATGCCGTAGTCCGACATCTTGCCCTTGCGGCGCTGGCCGTGCTGACCGGGGCCATATTCGCGCTTGTTGACCGGGCTCTTCGGGCGACCCCAGATGTTCTCGCCCATGCGACGGTCGAGCTTGTACTTGGCGCTAGAGCGCTTCGACATACCTAATTCCTTACAACTGCATACTACGTTATCCGCCCTCCGGATCCGATGAACCGAGGTCCGCAGCAAGCGGAGGGCGAAGGCTTCCCGGTCATCGCCTGTTTCCATATTTCAGGGACAGGGCCGCCGCTTCACCGGGATGCGGGGCCAATCGCGAAGGCGCGCCTATGGAGAAGGTCGGATACTATGTCAAGCCTCGACAGCCGGCGGAGCGCGGCCTAATCCGGCGGCCATGAAGCCCGAAGACTATACCAGTATGACCGAGGTGCGCGCCGGTGTCGACGCCCTCGACCGCCAGCTCGTCGCCCTGCTTGACCAGCGTTTCGCCCATATGCGCGCCGCCGCCCGCATCAAGCCGGATCGCAGCGCCGTGCGCGACGAGGCGCGCAAGCGCCAGGTGATCGACAATGCCCGTGCGGAGGCCGAACGGCTGGGTGCGCCCGGCGACGTCATCGCGGAGCTGTGGGAGCAGCTGGTCGAAGCCTCGATCGCCTATGAAATGGCCGAGTATGACCGCACGCGGGGTTAACGCTCGCGCGGTCGGTTGAGGTGCGATAGCACGCCGCGGAGCGTGCGCACCTCCAGATGGTTCCAGCCCGGCTTGGTAAGCAGGTTGCGCAGCGTCAGCTTGGTCGCGGGTGCGCGGTCGGGCGGGAAGAAATAGCCGACCTTCTCCAGCAGCGTGTTGAGCTGCAGGATCATGCCTTCCAGCTCCTCCTGTGGCGCGGGTTCGCCCAGCTCGGTCACGGTCGGCTGGGCCAGATTGGCCTGCTTGGACCATTCATAGGCGCACAGGATCACCGCCTGGGCGAGGTTCAGCGAGCCGAATTCCGGGTTGATGGGCACGGTCAGGATCTTGCGGGCAAGCGCGACATCCTCGGTCTCCAGCCCCGAGCGTTCCGGCCCGAACACATAGGCGCAGCGGCCCTGTGCGGCATGGATTTCCTGCGCGGCTTCCTCCGGCGTGACCACCGGCTTGGTGACGCCGCGCTTGCGCACGGTGGTGGCATAGACATGGGCGCAGTCGGCGACCGCATCGGCCAGCGTCTCATAGACCTGCGCCTTGTCCAGGATGAAGTCCGCGCCCGCCGCCGCCGGGCCGGCATCGGGATTGGGCCAGCCGTCGCGCGGGGAAACAAGCCGCATCTCGGTCAGCCCGAAATTCAGCATCGCCCGCGCCGCCTTGCCGATATTCTCGCCCAGTTGCGGACGGACCAGGACGATGACGGGGGGGAGGGGGGAGGTGTCTATATTCATGGAACCAATTTTCTCGTCTGCCTCCACCTCCGTTCGCCCTGAGCGAAGTCGAAGGGCGTCACTGAGCGAAGGCGAAGTGGGTGAGACGGAAGCTGCCTTGAGCTCCTGCCAGTCTTCCGCGATCAAGGCTTCCTTCTTCTTGCGGGACCAGCCCTTGATCTGCAACTCGCTGGCCAGCGCCTCGGCGCGGGTCGGAAATTCGGCGGACCACATCAGTTCGACCGGCAGCCGTTCCGATGTGTAGCCCTTGATGATGCCCGATTGATGGGCGGCGAAGCGGGCGTCGAGATCGTCGGTGTGGCCCGTATAATAGGAGCCGTCCGCGCATCGCAGTATATAGCAATAGAACGCCATGCCGTCTCCTCGCCCTCGCTTCGCTCGGTTGGGGCCTTCGACTTCGCTCAGGCCGAACGGAAGATTATAGCGCCTTCCGTCTCACTCACTCCCGACCTCCTTCACCGTGCTGGCGAAATCCTCGAAGTCGCGGGCGTCGGTGAAGTCCTTGTAGACGCTGGCGAAGCGGATATAGGCGACGCTGTCGAGGCGTTTGAGCCCCTCCATCACCATCTCGCCGATCGATCGCGCCGGGATCTCGCTCTCGCCGCTGGTTTCCAGCTGGCGCTGGATGCCCGAAATCAGCTTCTCGATCCGGCTCGGGTCGATCGGCCGCTTGCGGCAGGCGATGCCGATGGAGCGGGCCAGCTTGTCGCGCTCGAACGCTTCCTTGCGGCCTTCGCTCTTCACCACCCAGATGTCGCGCAACTGGATGCGCTCGAAGGTGGTGAAGCGCGCGCCGCAGGCTTCGCACTGCCGGCGACGGCGAATGGCATTGCCATCCTCCGTCGGCCGGCTGTCCTTCACCTGGCTGTCCTCATGGGCGCAGAAAGGGCAGCGCAAGCGGGCTTACCCCTGATAGATGGGGAAGCGGGCGCAGAGCGCGGCGACACGCTCGCGGACGCTGGCTTCGACGGCGGCATCGCCGGCTTCGCCATTGTCGCGCAGGCCTTCCAGAACGTCGGCGATCATGTCACCGATATCCTCGAACTCGGCGACGCCGAAGCCGCGGGTGGTGCCGGCCGGCGAACCGACGCGGATGCCGCTGGTCTTGGTCGGCGGCAACGGGTCGCCCGGCACGCCATTCTTGTTGCAGGTGATGAAGCTGCGTTCCAGCGCCTCGTCCGCATCCTTGCCCGAAATGCCGTAGGGGCGCAGGTCGATGAGGGCGAGGTGGGTGTCGGTGCCGCCCGAGACCACGGCCAGGCCGCGCTGCTCCAGCTTGCCGGCCAGCGCCTTCGCGTTGGTGACGATCGCCTGGGCATAGGTCTTGAATTCGGGCTGCAGCGCTTCGCCGAAGGCGACAGCCTTGGCGGCGATCACGTGCATCAGCGGGCCGCCCTGGAGGCCGGGGAAGATCGCCGAATTGATCTTCTTCGCGATCGCCTCGTCATCGGTCATGATCATGCCGCCACGCGGGCCACGCAGCGTCTTGTGCGTGGTGGTGGTCACGACATGGGCATGGCCGAAGGGCGAGGGATGGGCGCCACCGGCGACCAGGCCGGCGAAATGGGCCATGTCGACCATGAACAGCGCGCCGACCTTGTCGGCGATCGCGCGGAAGCGGGCGAAGTCGATCTGGCGCGGATAGGCGCTGCCGCCGGCGATGATCAGCTTGGGGCTACATTCGATCGCCTGGGCCTCGACCGCGTCATAGTCGATCAGATGGGTGTCTTCGCGCACGCCATATTGCACGGCGTTGAACCACTTGCCCGACATGCTGGGCTTGGAACCGTGGGTCAGGTGACCACCGGCGTCGAGCGACAGGCCCATGATGGTTTCGCCGGGCTTGACCAGCGCCAGCATCACGCCGCCATTGGCCTGCGCGCCCGAATGGGGCTGGACGTTGGCGAACTGGCAGCCGAACAGTTGCTTGGCGCGGTCGATGGCGAGCTGTTCCACCACGTCCGACGGGGCGCAGCCCTGATAATAGCGCTTGCCCGGATAGCCTTCGGCGTACTTGTTCGTGAAGACGCTGCCCTGCGCTTCGAGCACGGCCTGCGACACGATATTTTCCGATGCGATCAGCTCGATCTGGGTCTGCTCGCGCTTCAGTTCCTGGGCGACGCCGGCGAACACGGCCGGATCGGCAGCGGCCAGGCCTGCGGTGAAATAGCCTTCCGAACGAATGTCGGACAGGTTGGGCTGGGTGAGGGTTTCGGTGCTCATCTCAAGTCCTTTCAGAGCGCGGGCTGGGACAGTTTCTCGACGCGGCCGGCATGGCGGCCACCGCCGAACTCGGTGGTGAGGAAGGCGGTGACGCAGGCCTTGGCCATGTCGACGCCGGTCAGGCGCGCACCCATGGCCAGGACGTTGGCGTCATTATGCTCGCGCGACAGCGCGGCCGACAGCGGTTCGCCTACCAGGGCGCAGCGGCAGGCCGGGTTGCGATTGACGGCGATCGAGATGCCGATGCCCGAACCGCAGAGCGCGATGCCGCGTTCCGCTTCGCCCGATGCGACGGCGGTCGCGAGCTTGTAACCAAAATCGGGATAATCGACGCGGTCGGCGGTGGCCGGGCCGAGGTCGGCGACCTCATGGCCCTCGTCGCGCAACCACTGCGCAAGTTCGGCCTTCAGGTCGACGGCGGCATGATCGGAAGCGATGGCGATTTTCATGGGTGCGGTCCCCTGCGGCTTGGGGTGATTCGTTTCTGCGCGCCTCATAGGGGCATGGGCGGCCAATTGCCACAGTCCAGCTAGGCGCCTATGGACTGGCCCATGGCGGGCATGATCCTTTCGATATTGATGCTGGCGGGTATCCTGCTGACCGGCGGGGGAATTTACGCGATCGTGAAGCGCGGCGACCGCAAGCGCGGGGTGCTGATGATCGTCGCGGGGCTGGTGATGTTCGGCAATGTCGCGATCAGCGCCATGCCGATGCCGCCACCGCAACAGGTTCGCTGAACGGCGGGCAGCAAGAAGGGCGCAACCTTGCGGTCGCGCCCTGTGCTTGTTTCGGATGGCCGGATCAGGCGGCGTCGCGATCCTTGTTGATGTCGACCAGATGGCCGCCATTCACGGCGATCTTCTTGGGCTTCATCGCTTCGGGCACTTCGCGCACCAGTTCGATCACCAGCAGGCCCTCGGCCAGGTCCGCCTTTTCGACGCGGACGAAATCGGCCAGTTCGAAGCGGCGTTCGAAGCTGCGATTGGCGATGCCGACATGCAGGAACTTGGAACGGTCGGCATTGGTCTCGTCCTTGCGGCCGATCACCTGGAGCAGATTCTGCTGGGCGGTGATGTCGATTTCCTCGGGACGGAAGCCGGCGACGGCCAGGGTGACGCGATAGCGGTCCTCGGCCAGGCGTTCGATGTTGAAGGGCGGGTAATTGTCGCCCTGCGCCAGACGGGCATTATTCTCGATCAGGTCGAACAGACGATCGAAGCCGACGGTCGAGCGGCGATAGGGGGTAAGGTCGAAACCACGCATGCTCATAATCTCCAACAGAGCAAAATGATCCTGCCGGACCCGGTCTTCGGCGTCCGGCCTATGCTTGCGCCCGGCCCCATGTGGCGGCCGGACGGGATTGATATGGTTGGCTCTTTGCGTTGTTCAAGAGGGGACAGGGCGAAGCATCGCGCCGCCTGTCCTACAGCGCCCGCAGGCGATAGACTGGCGAGAAGAGGGCGCGGGAAATGGACGGAAGCGTAACAAAATTTCCGTCTCGAATCCGAAAATGCCAAGATGTGCGGGAAATGTGCGAAGTTAAGCGGGAAGAGGGCCCAAGAGTCGCTGAACAAAAAAGTGCCCGGGCCGCTTTCGCGATCCGGGCACTTAATGGACGATTGCTCGTCTCCCCCTTGGCCTGCCTCTACCGACTTCTCAGCCCCCTAAGCTTGAAGTGGGAAGCAGTATCCCTGAACCACGGCCTTTTGCCTGTGCCTCGGGAGCCTTGCTATGACTGGCGCAGCCTGCTGTCACGGGCAAAATCCGGGCTCTGTGATTTTCTGTATCGGCCTGTGTCCCGTGTGCAACAATTCCGCAATCCTTGCCGTTAAGGCTCAGCCTGCTAGACCGGCCGCATCACTACCAGAAGGGCCATTCGCGCCACCATGATTCTATCCCGCTACGAACGCATGATCGCCAAGCGCTATTTGCTGCCGGGCAAGGGGGAAGGCTTCATCTTCCTCGTCGCCGGCATCAGCCTGGCCGCGGTCATGCTCGGAGTCGCCGCGCTCATCATCGTCATGAGCGTCATGAACGGGTTCCGCGCGGAGCTGTTCGACAAGATTGTCGGCCTCAACGGCCATGCCGTGGTGCAGGGCTATGGCGGGCGCCTGCCCGACTGGCGCGATGTGCTGAAGGAAGCGAAGGCGACGCCGGGCGTCACCAGCGCGACACCGCTGATCGAGCAGCCCCTGCTCGGCAGCTATCAGGGGCGGGTGGAAGGCGTGCTGGTGCGCGGCATGACCGTGCCCGACATTCGCAGCAACACGACGCTCAAGGGCAAGATCGTCGCCGGCGATCTCAACGCGCTGACCGCCAATAGCGAGAAGGTCGGCATCGGCGTGCGCCTGGCGGAAAATCTGGGTATCCAGGTCGGCGACCATATCAGCATCATGAACCCGGCGGGCCGGTCGACGCCGTTCGGCACCGTTCCCCGCCAGATTTCCTATCAGGTGGCGGCGATCTTCGAGGTCGGCGTCTATGATTATGACAAGGCCTTCGTGGTCATGCCCATCGAGGATGCGCAGACGCTGCTGCTGCTGGGCGATGTCGTCAGCATGATCGAGGTCGAAACGGTCAATGCCGACAGGGTCGGGTCGATCCTGGAGCCGCTGGCGGCCAAGGTCGCGGGCCGCGCCGTGGTGCAGGACTGGCGCCAGATGAATGCCAGCCTGTTCGAGGCGCTGGCGGTCGAGCGGGTGGCGATGTTCGTCGTGCTGTCGATCATCGTGCTGGTCGCGGTGTTCAACATCCTGTCTTCGCTGATCATGCTGGTGCGCGCCAAGACCCGCGACATCGCGATCCTGCGGACCATGGGGGCGAGCCGGAGCGGGCTGGTGAAGATCTTCATGACGGTGGGTGTGACCATCGGCACGCTGGGCATGGTCGCCGGCATGGTGCTGGGCTTCACCTTCCTCTTCTTCCGCCAGAGCGTGGTGAATGTGATCCAGTTCGTGACCGGGCAGAATCTGTGGGATCCCTCGATCCGCTTCCTGACCGAATTGCCGTCCAAGCCCGATCCGGTTGAGATCGTGATCATCTGTCTGATGGCGCTGGTCTTCAGCTTCCTCGCCACCCTCTATCCGGCCTTCAAGGCTGCCAATACCGATCCTGTCCAGGTGCTGCGCTATGAATGATGTCCTCAAGGTCAGCGGCCTGTCCCGCAGCTTCACCCAGGGCGGCGTCACGATCGACGTGCTGCGCGGCGTCGACCTGACGGTTGGGCCGGGCGAGATCGTCGCGTTGCTCGGCCCGTCGGGCTCGGGCAAGTCGACGCTGTTGCAGGCGGTCGGCTTGCTGGAGGGCGGGTTCGACGGATCGATCCGCATCGCTGGCGAGGAAGCGGCCAAGCTGGACAATGACGGGCGCACCCGCCTGCGCCGCGATGCGCTGGGCTTCGTCTATCAGTTCCACCACCTGTTGCCCGATTTCAACGCGACCGAGAATGTCGTGCTGCCGCAGGTGATCAAGGACGCGACCATGGACGCGGCGCGGACCCGCGCGGAATCGCTGCTGACGGCGCTGGGGCTGGGGCATCGGCTCGACCATCGGCCGAGCCAGTTGTCGGGTGGCGAGCAGCAGCGTGTCGCGGTCGCCCGCGCGCTGGCCAATCGCCCGGCGCTGGTGCTGGCGGACGAGCCGACCGGCAATCTGGACGAGCGCACTGCCGACGTGGTGCTGGCCGAATTCCTGCGCCTGGTGCGGGGCGAAGGATCGGCAGCTTTGGTCGCCACCCATAATGAGCGGCTGGCGGAAAAGATGGACCGGGTGGTCCGCCTGCACGAAGGGCGGCTGGAAGAGGCGTCAGCCCGGTAACATCCCCTCGCGCGCGGTCGCGACCATGATCTGGTCGCGGCCCTCGCCCTTGGCGCGCAGCAGCGCGGCGTCGGCGGTAGTGACCAGTCGGACGGCGGCGCCATGGTCGGGCCAGGCGGCCAGGCCAAAGGAGGCGGTGATCGGCCCCAGTTCCTGACCGCGATGCTCGACCCGCAGGTCGCGGATGCGCTGCTGGATCTGGGCGGACCGGGTGAGCGCCTGCTCCAGCGTGAAGCCGGGCATCAGGAGGACAAATTCCTCGCCGCCCAGGCGGAAGGCAAAGCCCTGTTCGCGCAGCGAGTCGCCCAGCACCGCACCAACCGCGCGCAGCACCGCGTCGCCGGCATCATGGCCATAGCTGTCGTTGAACCGCTTGAAATGGTCGATGTCGACCATCAGGCAGGCGAGCGGGGCATGGTTGCGTTCCGCCTCGTCCACCAGCGCTTCGAACATGGCGTCGAAATGGCGGCGGTTGGGCAGGCCGGTCAGCGCGTCGGCCATCGCCATTTCACGCAGCGCGTCGCGCAGGCGCAAATTGGCGAGCGCCAGGCCGATATTCTCCGCCAGCATTTCCAGATATTTTTCCGCCCGGTCGAGATGATCGGCATCCATGTCGCGGGTCTGTTCGAAATAGAGCAGGCCGATGCTTTCCCCCTGTGCCGCCAGCGGGATGCAGATGGTCGGGACGGCGGTTTCGCCTTCCAGATGCTCGCAGGCAATGTCGACCATGCCGCCGCGCGGCTTGTGGACCTGGCCGCGTCGCAGCGCCCAGCAGGCCGAGGCCGGGAAATCGTTGCGCGACTGTTTGGGGTCGAGCCAGTCGCAGGCCTGCAGCATCATGTTGCGGCGAATGTCGTGGATATAGAGGCGGCCGGGGAAGTCGGGCGTGATTTCCGGGGTGAAGCGGCGCACCACCTCGACCAGATCGGCGGTGCTGTCGCAGCCCTGCAGGCGCTGGGTCATGCGCGACAGCAGGTCGCGCATGGTGCGATCGACATCGCGCTCCTGCTCCAGCCGTTGCCGCTCCAGGCCATTTTCACGGAAAATACGGATCGCCTGCGCCATGTCGCCAATCTCGTCCACCTGCGGGAAGTCAGGCGGGATCGCGGCAAAATCCTGCGCGGCAAGGCGGGTGACGACATCGCTCAGGCGCACGACGGGATGCAGGATGCGCTGCTTCAGCACGAAATAGAGGACGCACAGGAACAGCAGGGCGGTGACGCCCAGCATGATTTCCGACATGGTCCGCCACTGGCGCGCGGTATCGGTCGCGCCCTGCACCGCCGTGTCGGTGCGATGGTCCAGCATATATTGGAAGCGGCCGACCTGCGCCGCCACCCGGTCCAGTTCGCGGCCATATTCGTCGCCGAAGAGGATGGTGCGGGCGGTCTTGTCATCGCCCGCCTGCGCCGCCTTGATCGCGACATCCTGTTCGTCGGACAGGGCGTCGGCCCACTGGATCGCCTGGCGCAGCGCATTCAGTTCATTCTCGTTGGCGCCGGCGTCCTTGAGATGCCGGATACGGTCCTCGACGGAACGCAGCGCTTCCTTCTCGCGGCGATAGACGACCAGATGGCTGGGATCGCCCGAAATCACATAGCCGCGCGCCTGCTCGGTGAGGCGATAGACATCCTCCTCCAAGGTGGAGGTCAACTGGTCGAAACTGGCACGCTGGGCGACCGCGGCGCGCTCGCGCTGTTCCGCGCCGGACGCGAACAGCATCGTCGTGCCCGACGCCAAAGTGAGCAGGACGGTGGCCCCATAGGCCCAGTTGGTGATCGTGGATAAACGCATGGTGGCGCCTAACCTAAGCCCTATAGCTTGGCAATTCGTTACGCGGGCGACCTCATGACATTGCCTATTTTGCGGCGAGCGCGCTCAGTCGGTCGAGATCGAGCGCGTTCACTGCGGCCTTCAATTCCCCGATATCGGCGACGGTGCCCTCCGCCTCGACCATGAAGCGGTCGGCCAGTGTGGTGGCATATTTGCCGTGGCGGCTGTCCTTGTCCCATTCCTCGGTCACGATGCGGCCGTCGATCGTCTGGGTGCGCTCATAGCCGCTGGCGGTCTGGCGGTTCGACTGGACGTTGAGCGCCGCGCCGATCCCGGCAAAGGCGCCGGCCACTGCGATGTCGTTCACCTCCAACTCGATCTCGTCGTCGCCGGCACGGTAGCGGGCGGAGGCATGGGCGCCGGCGGACATGCCGCTGCTTTCCATCTCGGTGCGGGTGAAGCGGCCGATCTTCTCGGGCAGCAGCGCCTGCAGCACATCGGGCGCGATCGCTGCGGAACGGCCATTGTTGGTCGCTTCCTCCATCCGCTTGGCGGCCTGTTCCATCTGCTTTGTCGCGGCGTCCATCTTGTCGACGTCGATCTTGCCGATGCCCGGCACGGTGATCTCACCGCCGATCTCGTCCGGCCCGGCATGGCCACCCGGCAGGCCGCTGAACGGCATGGCGAGCAGGCTGGCGAGGATGAAGAGCAGCGCGCCCGCGACCATGGTGACGATGGTGTAGGGCAGCGCCTTCTGCTCTGGCACCTTCATCAGGCGCGGCAGGCCGAGATAGAGGAGATAGAGGCTGTAAAGCCCGAGCAGGCCGAGCATGCCAAGGCCCGGTAGCAGCGAGAAGATGCCGGCCAGCCAGCCGGCGGTCGCCGAATAGGCGGAAATCTTGAACGCTTTCAGCTTGTCGCGCTGGCCGCCGAAGCTGGGGGCGAGGAAGTTGATGATGATGGCCAGCACGGCGAGGCCGATCAGCGACAGGACATAATGGGCGATGGCCATGCCGATCGCGCCGATCAGTGGCGGGCGCCAGGTAATGCCGAACAGGCCATGGCCAAAGACCTGTCCGCCGATCAGGGTCGCGAGCGGCGGGATCGCCGCCAGGATCATGGCATAGCCGGTATAGATGCTGCCGATGCTGGCCGGTTCGGCCTCGATCAGCGGCCATTCGTCCTTGGGCCGCAGGATGATCGCCTTGGCCCGGTCGGCGATGCCGGGCGGGGTGGAAACCGGGTTGCTGTCCGACATGACCGTTCTCCCTGTTCTTTGGGCGCGATAGGATCAGCAAGCGCAGCCCTTGGCAAGCGACAAGTGGTGATCTTGTCCACAGCTTTTCGCCGGGCGGGACTGGCGCGCGGGCGCGGGCGTCGTTAGATTGCCGCGATGTCTCATTCCGCCTTCGTACCGCTGCGCATCTTTTCGTCCTTCACCATGCTCGAAGGGGCGATCGACCCCAAGAAGATCGCCAAGCAGGCCAAGGCCCTGGGTTTTCCGGCGGCGGCGATCACCGACCGCAACGGCCTTTATGGTTCGATGGCCTTTTCCGATGGCTGCAAGGGCGAGGGCGTGCAGCCGATCGTCGGCGCCATGCTGGGCGTGGTGCGGCCGGGTCGGCCATCCAACGCGCCGGCGGTGCATGACTGGATCGCCCTCTATGCGCAGGATGCGGGCGGCTATGACAATATCTGCGCGCTCGTGTCGATGGCGCATCTCGACCGGCCGCTGGAGGAAGTGCCCCATGTCACGCTCGACATGCTGGAGGGGCGGACCGATGGCGTGATCGCGCTGACCGCCGGCGGGGAGGGGGCGATCGCCCGCCTGTTCGCCGAGGATCAGCCCGACGCCGCGCTCGCTTATGCCGACCGGTTGCAGGCGTTGTTCCCCGATCGCCTCTATGTCGAGATTTGCCGCCGGCTCGACCCGATCGAGGGCAAGGCGGAGCCGCATCTGCTCGACCTGGCCTATGACCGCAATCTGCCGCTGGTCGCGACCAACCCGACCTGCTTTGCCGAGCCGGAATTTCACGCGGCGCATGACGTGATGCTGTGCATCGCCGATGGCGCCTATGTCGAGACGCCCGACCGTCGCACCAGTTCGCCCGACGCCTGGATGAAGCCGGCGGCGGAGATGAAGCGGCTGTTCGAGGATCTGCCCGAGGCGCTGGCCAATACGCTGGTCGTGGCGCAGCGCTGCGCGGTGATGGCGCCCAAGCGCAAGCCGATCCTGCCGAGCCTTGCCGGCGATATCGAGGGCGAGGGCATCATGCTGCGCGACCAGTCGATCGCGGGGCTGGAAGCCCGGCTGGAAAAGGCCGGGATCATCGCGGACGAAGCGCGCCAGCCCTATTTCGAGCGGCTGAAGTTCGAAATGGACATCATCATCCAGATGGGCTTCCCCGGCTACTTCCTGATCGTGGCCGACTTCATCAAATGGGCCAAGGATCATGATATTCCGGTGGGGCCGGGCCGTGGTTCGGGTGCCGGATCGCTGGTCGCCTGGGCGCTGACCATCACCGATCTCGATCCGCTGCAACTGGGCCTGCTGTTCGAGCGCTTCCTGAACCCGGAACGCGTCTCCATGCCCGACTTCGATATCGACTTCTGCGAAACGCGGCGCGGCGAGGTGATCCGCTACGTGCAGCAGAAATATGGCAGCGACCATGTCGCCCAGATCATCACCTTCGGTAAATTGAAGGCCCGCGCCGTGCTGAAGGATACCGGCCGCGTGATGCAGATGAGCTATGGCCAGGTCGATCGCCTCGCCAAGCTGGTGCCCAACCATCCGACCGATCCCTGGACGCTGGAGCGATCGCTGAACGGCGTCGCCGAGTTCAAGGCGGAATATGACAATGACAATCAGGTCAAGCGCCTGATCGACTATGCGATGAAGCTGGAGGGCTTCCCGCGCCACAGCTCCACCCATGCGGCCGGCGTGGTGATCGGCGACCGGCCGCTGAGCCAGCTGGTGCCGCTCTATCGCGATCCGCGATCCGACATGCCGGTGACCCAGTTCGACATGAAGTTCGTCGAGGGCGCGGGGCTGGTGAAGTTCGACTTTCTCGGCCTCAAGACGCTGTCGGTGCTGCAGAAGGCGGTGCAGCTGCTCAAGGGGCGCGGCGTCACGGTCGATCTCGACACACTGGCCTGGGACGATGCCAAGGTCTATGAACTGCTCCAGCGTGGCGACACGGTCGGCGTGTTCCAGCTGGAATCCGAAGGCATGCGCAAGACGCTGGCCGCCGTGCGTCCGACCAATTTCGGCGACATCATCGCGCTGGTGTCGCTCTATCGTCCCGGCCCGATGGACAATATCCCGATGTTCGGGCGCCGCAAGAACGGCCAGGAAGAGATTGAATATCCGCACATCCTGCTGAAGCCGATCCTCGAGGAAACCTATGGCATCTTCGTCTATCAGGAACAGGTTATGCAGGCCGCCCAGATCCTGGCCGGCTACTCGCTTGGCGACGCCGACCTTCTGCGCCGCGCCATGGGCAAGAAGATCAAGGCGGAAATGGACGCCCAGCGCCTGCGCTTCGTCGAGGGCTGCGCCAAGAGCGACATCAAGCCGGCCAAGGCCAACGAGCTGTTCGACTTGATCGACAAGTTCGCCGGCTATGGCTTCAACAAGTCGCACGCCGCCGCCTACGCGCTGCTCGCCTATCAGACCGCCTGGCTCAAGGCCCATTATCCGGCGGAATTCTATGCCGGGTCGATGGCCTTCGATATCCATCTGACCGAAAAGCTGACCGTCTTCGTCGACGATATGCGGCGCATGGGCATGACCTGCCTGCCGCCCGACCTCAACCAGAGCGAGGCCGACTTCACCGTCGAGGCGGTGCCGTTCGAGGGCGATGATCCGCGACTGGGCTTTGCCGTGCGCTATGCGCTGGGCGGCCTCAAGGGCGTGGGCGAGAAGGCGATGGAACAACTCGTCGCCGAGCGCGAAGCCAATGGCCCGTTCAAGCATCTGGACGATCTGGCCGACCGGATCGAGCCGCGCCTGCTCAACCGGCGCCAGCTCGAAAGCCTGGCGGCGGCCGGTGCGTTCGACACCATCCATGCCGATCGGGCCGGGGTGCATGCGGCGGCCGAAACCCTGTTGAGCGTCGCGGCAAGCGCGGCGCAGGCGCGCGAAAGCGGGCAGGGCGGCCTGTTCGGCGATGTCGAGACGGCCCATGCCGACGTCCGTATCCCGCCGCATCAGGCCTGGACCGTGTCGGACCGGATGGCGCAGGAAAAGGAGGCGTTCGGCTTCTATTTCTCGGCCCATCCGGTCGACCGTTTCCGTCATCTGGCCGATGCGCGCGGCGCGAAAAGCTATGGCGAAATCTGTTCGCAGCCAATGGGCATGCCCAATGCCGAAGGGCGGGTGATGGGTATCATGGCGGCGATGGTCGAGGATGTGCGCTGGCGCGAGACGCGGCGGGGCGCGCGCTATGCCAACGCCACCTTCTCGGACCAGAGCGGCCAGTTCCAGGCGAGCTGTTTCGACGAGGATGCCTGCAAGCAGATCGAGGAACTGGCGCGCGAGGGCGATTGCGCGCTGCTGCATGTCGAGCTGGATCGCCTGCCGGGCGAGGAAACGCCGCGCGTCACTGTGCGCCGGATGGAGCCGTTCCGCGAGATCGCCAACGTGTCGCGCATGGAGCTGGTGCTGGACATCGAGATGGTCGAGGCCGTCGCCAAGCTGGCCGCGATCCTGTCCGGCAGCCGGGGCGGGCGGTGTGAGGTGTTCGTGCGGGCGCCGATCGGCGATGGCAAGGCGGCCCGCGTCTTCCTGGGCGACGACTTCACGCTGGGCGCCGATCAGGTCGACGCGATTAGTGGCATTGCCGGGCTGACCGTCCATAATCTGGCGCGGATGGAGGCGAAGTCGGACGGCTATCGCACCCGCCATCGCCGATCGGCCATGCGGCTGGTCGGCTGATCCCGCCCGTTTTCCCAGTTCGAGGAGAAATCTGTGTCCGAAGCGACCCTGGCCCTGGTCCATGCTTATTATGACGCCTTCAACCGGCAGGATGCCGAGGGGATGCTGGCGCTGCTGGCCGACGATGTGCGGCATGAGCCGAGCCAGGGCGCGGCCCGCATCGGCAAGGCGGCGTTCGCCGATTTCCTGGCCCATATGAACCATTGCTATGCCGAGACGGTGATCGATCCGGTCGTGCTGGCCAATGCGGAAGGGACGCGAGCGGCGGCCGAGTTCATGCTGGACGGCCGCTATCTGGTAACCGACAAAGGGCTGCCGCCGGCCGCCGGCCAGACCTATCATCTGCGCGTTGGCGCCTTCTTCGACATCGTCGAGGGGCTGATCACGCGCATTTCCAACCATTATAATCTGGCCGACTGGATCGCGCAGGTCGAAGGGCGCTAAAACCGCCGCCTGTCCCGTTGCCGTTCCATCCTGAGGTATCCTTGACCCACATTCGCGTTGCCGCCGCCCAATATCCGATCGAGCAGGTGCAGAGCTTTGCCGCCTGGCAGGAAAAGCTGACCCGCTGGGTGGAGGAGGCGGCCGCGCTGGGCGCGACCCTGGCGATCTTCCCGGAATATGCGGCGATGGAGCTGGCCGGGATCGATCCCGAGCGGGCGGCGGATCTGACCGCCTCGCTCGACCTGGTGATGCAGTTTGGCGAGGCCTATGACCGCGTCCATGCCGAGCTTGCGGCGCGGCTCGACATCCTGATCCTGGCGGGCAGCCGGCCGGTGCGGGAAAGCGACGGCCGGATCGTCAATCGTGCGCGGCTCTTCTGCCCGGACGGCACCACCGGCCATCAGGACAAGATCATGATGACCCGGTTCGAGCGCGAGCGCTGGGGCATCAGCGGCGGCGACAGCATCAACCTTATCCACACGCCGATCGGGCCGGTCGGCATATCGATCTGTTATGATGTCGAATTTCCGATGATCGCGCGGGCGCAGGCGGAGGCGGGCGCCAAGCTGATCCTGACGCCATCGGCCACCGACACGATGCAGGGCTATTGGCGGGTGCGGATCGGCGCGCAGGCGCGGGCGATGGAAAATCAATGCTTCGTCGTCCAGTCGCCCAGCGTCGGCATGGCGCCCTGGCTCCCTTGCATGGACGAGAATTTCGGCGCCGCCGGTGCCTTTGGTCCGCCCGACGGCACAATGCCCGACGATGGCGTGATCGCGCTGGGGCAGGCGAACGGTCCGGCCTGGGTGGTGGCGGACATCGACCTTGCCATGGTCGACCAGCTGCGTGCGGATGGCACGGTGCTGCCCTTCCGCCACTGGCCCGAACAGCATGTGCCCTTCCACATCATCCAGAATGGCGCGGGATCGGACGTGATCGCGCAGATGGCCAGCGATGCCGCGCGCGACGATGCGCCGGCCGCGCCGCAAATCGAAGATCAGGAGATTGCAGAATGACCGAGCCGTCGATCATCGTCGACCGCGTGACCAGCGATGCGGAAGGGCTGGAGGCGCTGGCGACGCTGCGTATCCGCATCTTCCGTGAGTGGCCCTATCTTTATGAGGGCGATGCCGCGCATGAGGAGGCGTATCTGCGCGCTTTCCTGGCGAGCGAGCGTGCGACTTTGGTGCGGGCGCGGATCGGCGAGGAGCCGGTCGGCATCGCCACCGCCTCGCCGCTGGCCGGCCAGCCCGACAGCCTGGTCGCGCCGCTGGTGGCAGCCGGCGTCGATGTCACGCGCAGCTTCTATTTCGGCGAGTCCGTGCTGCTGCCGGCCTATCATGGTCGCGGCATCGGTCATCTCTTCTTCGACGCGCGCGAGGCGGCGGCGCGCGACGCTGGCGCCGATTATGCGATCTTCTGTGGCGTGGTGCGCGGCGAGGACGATCCGCGCCGCCCGGCCGACGCCCGTGACCTGGCCCCTTTCTGGCGCAAGCGCGGCTATGCGCCGATCGAGGGCGCGCTGTGCGAGATGAGCTGGAAGGAAATTGGCGGCAGCGAAAAGATCAGCCACCCGATGCAATTCTGGATGCGAGCGCTGTAAAGGGGCGGGGCGGTTCCGCGCGCATGGCGGCGAAAGCTTTCCCTTGATTTCGCGCGCGGTGGGTGGTCATGGCATATCCATGATTATCTCGACCATCCCCTGGGACCAGCCCGCCACCATGATCGACCTGGATGGCAAGGCGCCGCTGATCGCGACGGTGCGCGATTGCGTCATCCATTATGGCCTGTTCAAGCCCTTCGCCAAGGAACAGGCGCGGGTGTTGCTGACCCAGCCGGTGCATCGCGAGGGGCAGAAGACCCGGACCTGGCTGCTCAATCCCGATGAAATCCAGCAACTGGCGGACAAGCTGCGCGCCGAGGGCTGAGTTAGCGGCGGCGGCCGGCCTGGAGCAGGGCGTAGAAGGTCACCGCCGAAAAGCCGATCGCGCCAGTGAGGCCGATGGCGGCGCCGATCCAGGCGCCGTCCATGCCGGCCAGCAGCTGGCCGGCGAGAAAGCCGATAATCGGCAATATCATCAGGAGTAGGCAGCCGAGCGCCGCCATGTCAGCGGCTTGCTTCGGCGGCCTTGGCCCGCTCCAGGAAGTTGCGGGACAGGCCGTGATAGAGGCGCTCGCGACAGAAGATCTGGGCGGATGCGTCGGCGACTAGTGCGGCGCCCAGCAGCGGCAGCATGAAGCCGCGGCTGCCGGTGGTTTCCGAAATGATGATGACGGCGGTCAATGGCGCGCGCACCACGCCGGTGAAATAGGCGACCATGCCCAGCAGCACGACGGCGCTCGCCGGTTCGCCGGGGAAAATCCAGCGCAGCAGATTGCCGAAGCCGGCGCCGGTGGCGAGCGAGGGGGCGAAGATACCGCCGGGAATGCCCGAGACGCTGGTGGCGAGGGTGCTGAGGAATTTGGCGGGGGCGAACCAGAGCGGCTGGTCGCCGCCCGCGATCATGGTGCGGGCCGGGGCATAGCTGGTGCCCCAGGTGAGGCCGGTGGCCACGCCGATCGCCGCCACCAGCAGCCCACAGCCGCCGGCGAACAGCACCGGATGGGCGCGCATCCAATCGGTCATGCGATTGCGCGCAGTGGCGGCATCGAGCGCCAGCCGGGCGAATAGCCCGCCGGACATGCCGCCCAATAGTCCTGCCAGGAGCGCGACGGGAACCGCCGACTGCAGCGGTAGATGAGCGGCGACCGCGCCGAAATAGACATAGTCGCCAGCGACGCCGAGGCTGACCATGCCCGAGATGATGACTGCGGTGATGACCAGCAGGGTCATGCGCTGCTCATAGGCAGAGGCCAGTTCCTCGATCGCGAAGGCAATGCCGGCGAGCGGTGTGTTGAAGGCGGCGGCGACGCCGGCCGCGCCGCCCGCGACCATGACGGACGCGCGCAGCGGCACGTTCAGCAAAGCGTGGACGCGGGCAAGGATGGCAGCGGAAATCTGGACGGTGGGGCCTTCGCGGCCGACCGAGGCGCCGACCAGCAGGCCGGCGATGGTCAGCACGACCTTCAGCAGGGCCATGCGCAGGTCAACCAGGCAGCGGCCGACCTTTTCCGGCAATTGGGTGGCGGCGATCACCTGCGGGATGCCCGATCCGCCGGCAAAGGGCGCGACGCTGCGGGTGATCCAGGCGAGGGCGGCAAAGCCGAGCGGGGTCAGCAGCAGCGGAAGCCAGCGATTGGCGGTGGCCAGGCGATGGAAAGCCTCGGTCGCTTCGTCCGCGGCCCAGGCGAAGGCGAGGGCGGCGAGGCCGACCAGCACGGCGCCGCCGATCAGGGCGAGGCGGCGGCGGAACAGCAAGGATGTCGGCCCGCTATGGCGCAGCAGCGCGCGGGCGCGGCGGCGGCTCCAGCGCTGGCCGGGGCGGCTCATGATGGACGTTGCGCGCCGGGGCGCGATTGACGCAGGACGCGGAAAGGGGGCGGCGCGGATGCCATGGCGCGAAATATCGATCCCGGTGGGCTGGACGCGCCTTCCCTACCAGTAAAATGGGCGATGGCCAGTATTTTCCGGCTATTTGTCCATTTTCCCGATCGACAAGCGGATCGCCCCTCAGAGCCGGTTCATCCGCAGCCAGTCGGGATCGCCGGACCAGGCGCTGGTCAGGGCCTTGCGGGCGGCGGCGGCCTCTGCCTTGTGCCCCTGGGCTGCCTCCGCGCGGGCAAGGCCGTAGAGCGCCCAGCCATTATTGGGGGCCTGGATCAGTGCCTGGCGGAAAGCGGCGCTGGCATCGTCGGGCCGGCCGGCGAGGAAGAGGGCGGCGCCGAGCGACTGATGCACCGGATAATACCAGTAGGCCGGTTCCTGATAGGGGATCTTCCGCTCCAGCGCGATCGCGGCGCGATAATGGTCGGCGGCCTGCGCATAGCGGCGCTGGGCGGTGGCGAGACGGCCGCGCGCGACCGCGGTGGCGAGCGCGATCAGGTCAGGGGCCGGGACGCCCTGCGCGATCATCGGGGCTAGTGCATCGGAGCGGGCGATCGCGCTCATCGCTGCGACCTCCGCATCGAAGCCGCGCTGATTGCGCTGCTGGGCATGGGCGACGGCGCGGGCATAATGGCGCATGGCGATGGCATAGGGCAGGCGCGGATCGGGCGCGGGCAGGGCGAGGATGTCGGCGGGCGCGGCGAACTGCGCCATGGCCAGATAGGGGGCGGCGTCGATCGCCTGGATCCAGGCGATGGCGGCCGAGGTTTCGGGATCGAGGATGGTGCGCAGCCGGCGCGCCTCCCGCATCGCGCCATCCATGTCGCCCGCCATCTGCGCGGAGGCGACGATGAAATGGACATTGTGCGGATAATAGCCGTAGCGCACCAGGCTGTGGTCGTCGGTGGCGCGGATGAAGGCTTCGTCGGCGCGGGCGGCGGCGATGTTGACGCGGATCGAGTCGCGATAGCGGCCGACGACCTGATAGATGTGGCTGGGCATATGGACGAGGTGGGCGGCGCTGGGCATGCCATCGGCGGAGAGGCGGTCGGCGGCAGCTTCGGCGCGTTTTGCATCGCTCGCTTCGAGCAGGTGGATCATCAGATGCGCCGCCTGGACATGGGCGGGATTGCGCGCCTGTACCGTTTCGACCAGGCGGATGGCGGCGCCCGCGCGCCCGATCGGGGTCTTGCGGTCGGCCTCCCAATAATTCCACGGGCTGGTGTCCATCGCCGCTTCGGCGGCCAGCAGGGCGACATCGTCATCGGCCGGGAAGCGCGCCGCGAGCGCCAGCATCGCATCGGCATAGGCGTCGTCGAGCGCAGCGCGGTCGGCATCGGGATCACGGGCATAGCGCAGCGCCGTTGCCTCGATCAGGCCGCGCTCCATCGGTGACGCTTGATCGTGCAGTATTATCGCCCGGTCCATCGCGGCAAGAGCCGCGCCCCGGTCGCCGGCATCCATCGGTGCGTTGATATTGGGGCCGAGCGCCACCGCCTCGCCCCACCAGCAGAGCGCGCAGGCGGGATCGAGCCGCTGTGCCGCACGGAAGGAGCGGACCGCGCCGGCATGGTTGAAGCCGTACATGAGCAGCAGGCCCTGGCTGAAATAGCGGCGCGCCTGCGGATTGGTGGTGGTCAGCGGAAAGCGCGAATGGGTGAGATCGTCGAACAGCGGGATCGGCGGAGCTTGGGCGATCGGCTGGGCGGCGGCGGCCGCGATCAGCAATTCGCGGGCGAGGGCGGAGCCGACCCTTGGGCCGCTGCACAGGCTGCGGGCGAGGCGGACGGGATCGAGCGCGGCAAGCGTCGCGGGCGAGAAGGCAGGTTCGATCGATACGGAGGCGAGCGACAGGCCGATGCCCAGCGCGGTCGCTGCCCTTATCCAGTCAGCCATGCGTCCGGCCCTTCCCCAAAAGCCCGCCATCCTGTGAGACAGACTATATCATCGGGGAAGGGGCCGGTAAATCAGGGCCTCAACGCGCCTGTTCGAGATAGGCGTCGATGGTCGCCAGATGGGCGTCCTTGGCCTGCTGCGGCAGGAAGGAGCCGATGATGCTGTTGCGCGCCAGCAGGGCAATCTGTTCGCGGGTCAGGTCGCGTGCGGCGGTGACGGCGCGATAATTGTCGTTGAGATAGCCGCCGAAATAGGCCGGATCGTCGGAATTGACCGTCGCGCGCAGGCCCATGTCCAGCATCCGGTCGAGCGGATGGCTGGCGATGTCGTCGATCACGCATAATTTGAGGTTGGAGAGCGGGCAGACGGTCAGCACCATCTGCTCGTCCACCAGCCGCTCGACCAGGGCATCCTCCTCCAGCGCGCGATTGCCATGGTCGATCCGATCGACCTTGAGCAGGTCGAGCGCTTCCCAGACATAGGCGGGCGGGCCTTCCTCACCGGCATGGGCGCACAGCTTGAGGCCGGCGTCGGCTGCAGCGGCGAAGACGCGAGCGAATTTCTCGGGCGGGTGGCCGACTTCGGAGGAGTCCAGCCCCACGGCCTTGATCTGCGGCAACCAGGGGGTGGCGGCGCGCAGCGTCTCGAACGCCTCTTCCTCGCTCAGATGGCGCAGGAAGCTGAGGATCAGGTCGCTGGTGATGCCATGGCGTTCTTCCGCGTTCCGCATGGCCGACAGCAGTCCCTCGATCACATCGGCGAAGGGTACGCCGCGCGATGTGTGCGCCTGCGGATCGAACATGATTTCGGCATGGACGATATTGTCCTGCGCCGCGCGATCGAAATAGGCGGCGGCGAGATCGTGGAAATCCTGCGGCGTGCGCAGCACATTGGTGCCGGCATAATAGATATCCAGGAAATCCTGGAGATTGCCGAAATCATAGGCCTGGCGGATCTCGTCGATCGAGCCGTAGGGCAAGGTCACGTCGTTGCGCCGGGCCAGCGCGAACATCAGTTCGGGCTCCAGCGTCCCTTCGATATGGAGATGCAACTCTGCCTTGGGCAGTCCGGTGATGAATTGGTCGATGTCGGTCATGGGGCCTCTATACAGGATCGACCACCATGGCACAGCTACGGGCCGCGTGGAACGGTCGTTGCAGCGCCATGCTGGTTTGCGTGGAAGGTCTCGTGTGGAAGGCCCCGCGGTATTTATTTGGCGATCAGCGTCGGCCGCCATAGCATTCATGATTCCCGATCATGACATCATGCCGATCATCGCATGAACCTGAACGGCCTCTCCTGTGTTATCCTCAATCTGGGTAGATGGCAGGCCGGAAGATGGCCGCCAGTTTTTTCTTCGATAGAGCGCGCAACCAGCGTCTGCAGGGGAGATTTTCATGGCCGATTTTCCGGATATGGGCGTGTCGCGACGTGGCATATTGGCGGGCGGTGCCGCCTCCGCGACGGTTGCCGTCATTCCAGCACCAGTGCAGGCGCAGCCGTCTCCCGCTGCGCCACCGCCGATGATGGCGGTGGATTTCATCGTGAATGGCAAGCGGCAGCAGTTGAAGCTCGACACCCGCACGACATTGCTCGACGCGCTGCGCGAACATCTCAAGCTGACCGGCACCAAGAAGGGCTGTGATCATGGCCAGTGCGGCGCCTGCACCGTGATGGTCAACGGCACCCGCATCAACAGCTGCCTAAGCCTGGCGCTGCAGCATCAGGGCGACGAGATCACCACGATCGAAGGGCTGGGCATGCCCGACAACCTCCATCCGATGCAGGCCGCCTTCATCGCCCATGACGGCTATCAGTGCGGCTATTGCACGCCGGGGCAGATCTGCTCTGCCGTCGCCGTGCTCAAGGAAATCGAACAGGGCGTGCCCAGCCACGTCCAGACGGACATCACCCGCGCCCCGGACTATTCCAATATCGAGATGCGCGAGCGGATGAGCGGCAATCTCTGCCGTTGCGGCGCCTATTCCAACATCGCGCAGGCCATGGCGCAGGTCGCGGGAGCAAAGGCATGAAGAGCTTCACCTATGAGCGGGCGAAGACGCCCGAACAGGCCGCCGCCGCCGTGGCCGGCCGGCCAGGCGCCAAATATCTGGCTGGCGGCACCAATTTGCTCGACCTGATGAAGCTGGAGATCGAGACGCCGACCCATCTGGTCGATGTCCAGGATCTGAAGCTCGAACGGATCGAGAAGACGGCGGAGGGCGGGCTGCGGATCGGCGCGCTCGTCACCAACACGGCGCTGGCGTCGGACATGGCGGTCCGCCGCGACTATGGCGTCCTTGCCCGTGCGATCGTCGCCGGCGCCAGCGGCCAGCTGCGCAACAAGGCGACGACGGCCGGGAACCTGCTGCAGCGAACCCGCTGCCCCTATTTCTACGACACCAACATGCCCTGCAACAAACGCCGGCCCGGCACCGGCTGCGCGGCGATCGGCGGCTTTTCCCGGCAGCTGGCCGTCATCGGTTCGTCGGATCAGTGCATCGCCACCTATCCCGGCGACATGGGCGTGGCGCTGCGCCTGCTCGATGCGAAGGTCGAGACGGTGAAGGCCGATGGCGCAAAGCGCGCAATCGATTTGGCGGATTTCCATCGCCTGCCCGGCAATGAGCCGCAGCGCGACAATGTGCTGGAGGCTGGCGAACTGATCACCGCCGTCACCCTGCCCAAGCCGATCGGCGGCACCCAGCTCTATTACAAGGTGCGCGATCGGGCCTCCTATGCCTTCGCGCTGGTTTCGGTCGCCACCATCATCCAGAAGGACGGTAGCGGACGCGTGGCATTTGGCGGCGTCGCCCATCGGCCCTGGCGAGTGGAAGCGGCCGAAGCCGCCTTTCCAGGCGGCGCCCGCGCGGTGACGGAGAAGGTCTTTGCCGATGCCCGTCCGACCGAGGACAACAGGTTCAAGCTGAAACTGGCCGAGCGGACGCTGGCGTCGCTCATGGCCCAGGCGAGGAGTTGATCCCATGAAATTCGATGCCCCCGCCAAAGCCAATCTGTTCGATCAGGCCAAGATCGTCGGCAAGTCGACGCCCCGGATCGACGGCCCGCTCAAGACCACCGGCCAGGCGCCCTATGCCGCCGAACGCCATGATGTCATCGCCAACCAGGCCTATGGCTTCGTCGTCGGATCGGCCATCGCCAAGGGACGGATCGCCGCGATGGACACCAGTCTCGCGCGCGCGGCGCCGGGCGTGATCGCGATCGTCACCGCCCCTGATACCAAGCCGGTCGGCAAGGGCATGATGAATTATGCCCCGCTGTTCGGCGGCAGCGACATCCATCATTATCATCAGGCGATCGCCTGCGTGGTGGCCGAAAGCTTCGAACAGGCGCGCGCCGCCGCGGCGCTCATCCGCACCGATTATGTGCGGGACAAGGGCGTGTTCGATTTTCCTGCCGTCGCCCCGGCCGCGCCGCTGGCCAAGGGGCAGGGGGGCAAGCCCGACACGAGCAGTCAGGGCGATTTCGCCGCCGCCTTCGCCGCGGCGCCGGTGAAGCTCGACGCGCGCTACAGCACCGCGAACGAAAGCCATTCGATGATGGAACCGTTCGCCACCATCGCCGCCTGGGACGGCGACAGGCTGACGCTCTGGACGTCCAACCAGATGATCGCCTGGGCCAAGCAGAGCATGGGCAAGATCCTGGGCATCGACCCTGCCAATGTGCGGGTGGATTCGCCCTATATTGGCGGCGGTTTCGGCGGCAAGCTGTTCGTGCGGGCGGATGCTGTGCTGGCGGCGCTGGGTGCCAAGGCGGCCGGACGGCCGGTCAAGATTGCCGTGCAGCGCCCGCTGATGGCCAATAACGCGACCCATCGTCAGGCGACGATCCAGCGCATCCGTATCGGCGCGGAGCGCGACGGGCGGATCACCGCGATCGGTCATGAAAACTGGTCGAGCAACATCAACGGCGCCGATGGCGAGGATGGCACGGCCCAGACGCCCAAAGTCTATGCCGGCGCCAATCGCATGACCGCCAATCATGTCGCCATGCTCGACCTGCCGGAAGGCAATGCGATGCGCGCCCCCGGCGAGGCGCCGGGGCATCTGGCGCTGGAAGTGGCGATCGACGAACTGGCCGAAAAGCTCGGCATGGACCCGATCGAACTGCGCATCCGCAATGAGCCCGAAGGGACGGTGCCTGCCAACGCGACCCAGCGCATTTCCGACCGCAACCTCGTCCGCTGCCTGCGTGAAGGGGCGGAGCGGTTCGGCTGGGCGCAGCGCAGCGTCAGGCCGGGGCAGCGCCGCGAGGGCGCCTGGCTGATCGGCATGGGCGTCGCAGCGGGCTATCGCGGCGGGCCGACGGCGACGTCCGGTGCGCGCGCACGGCTCGGCACGGATGGCCGTATCACCATCGAAACCGACATGACCGACATCGGGACCGGCAGCTACACGATCATCGCCCAGACCGCGGCGGAAACCATGGGCGTGCCGCTCGACCGGGTCCAGGTGGTGCTGGGCGATTCCGATTTTCCCGCGTCGTCGGGTTCGGGCGGCCAATGGGGCGCGGCCAGTTCGACCGCCGGCGTCTATGCCGCCTGCGTGGCGCTGCGCCGGGCGATCGGCCAGAAGCTGGGGTTCGACGCCGATAGCGCGACCTTCGCCGACGGCCGGATCGATGCGGGCGGTCGCCGCATGGCGCTGACCGATGCTGGTGCCCTTACGGCGGAGGATGAAATCAGCTTCGGCGATTTCAAGAAGGGCTATGATGTCGGCACCTATGCCGGCCATTTCGCCGAGGTGGCGGTCAACGCCTATACCGGCGAAACCCGCATACGCCGCATGCTGGCGGTGTGCGATGCCGGCCGCATCCTCAATCCGCTGTCGGCGCGCAGCCAGGTGATCGGTGCCATGGTCATGTCGGCCGGCTCCGCCCTGATGGAGGAACTGGCGGTCGACACCCGCTTCGGCTTCTTCGTCAATCACGATCTTGCCGGCTATGAAGTGCCGGTCCACGCCGACATCCCGCATCAGGAATGCATCTTCCTCGACACGCTCGACCCGGTGGTCTCGCCGTTGAAGGCGAAGGGGGTGGGGGAATTGGGCATATGCGGTCCCGGATCGGCGATCGCCAACGCCATCTACAATGCCACCGGCATCCGTGTGCGTGACTATCCCCTGACGCTGGACAAATATCTCGACCAGATGCCCGACATCGCCTGACCCTCAACCGGAGCAAGACCATGAAGCCGGACAAGACCGCTATCGTCCTGATCGAATATCAGAATGATTTCGTCAGCGAGGGCGGTGCCCAGCATGAGGCGGTCCGTGACGTGATGCGCGCCAACAGCATGCTGGCGAACAGTATCGCCCTGCTGGAGGGCGCGCGCCAGGCGGGGCTCACCATCCTTCATGTGCCGATCAGCTTTGCGGAGGGCTACCCCGAATTGTCGACCCGGCCCTATGGCATCCTTGCCGGCGTGATCGCCGCCAGGGCCTTTCGCCGTGGCAGTTGGGGCGCGCAGATTGCCGATGCGATGGCGCCGACCGATGGCGAGATCGTGGTGGAAGGCAAGCGCGGCCTGGACTGTTTCGCCAGCACCAATATCGACTTCATCCTGCGTCAGCACGGCATCACGCACCTGGCCATTGCCGGCTTTCTCACCAATTGCTGCGTCGAATCCACCATGCGCTCCGCCTATGAACGCGGCTATCATGTCGCGACGCTGATCGACTGCTGCGCCACCATCGGCGAGGAGGAACAGCGCGTGGCCATCACCAAGGATTTTCCGATGTTCTCGCTGCCAATGACCGGGCGGGATTTCCTCGCGCAATTTGGCTGAAGGACCGATCTGTCCCCTCCAGAGCGGGGAACTTCTGGTCGGGAGGGCAGCATTTGCCCCGATGCCTGCACCATTCTGCAAACGCTTCATAAGTTTATGTTGCTGTGCAGCATAAGCCATTGTGGGCCGTAATCGCCGCGGTTAGGGGCGCTTTCGATGAGGCTGGCAGGGAACAGGTGTCGAGTTGGCGAGTGAGCGTTTCGGCTTGCGGCAGGCGGCCGCGTGGCTGTCGGAGGTTGTCGGGCCTGACCGCAGCTATGTGAATGTCGGGATCGTCTATACGGTGGCGATCAGCCTGTTGTCGCTGGCTACCCCCATCTCCGTGCAACTGCTGATCAACTCGGTGGCGCGTACCGCGCTGGTCGCGCCCTTGTGGATCCTGTCCGGCGTGCTGCTGGCGCTGCTGCTGGTCGTGGCGGGGCTGAGCGCGCTGCGCGTCTATCTGTTGGCGATCTTCGAACGCCGCATTTTTGCGCGGGTGGTCGCGGAAATCACCGTGCGCGCGGTGCATGCGCAAAACCCCTTCTTCGTGGATGAAAGCCGGGGCAGCCTGTTCAACCGCTATTTCGACATGGTGATCGTCCAGAAATCGGTGCCCAGCCTGGTGATCGGCGCCTTCACCATCGTGCTGCAGGGGGCGGTGGGACTGGTGGTGACCAGCTTCTACCATCCCTTCTTCCTGGCCTTCAACCTGGTGCTGGTAACGGTGTGTCTGATGATCTGGCTGGCCTGGCGGCATGGCGCGATCACCGGTGCGGTGGGCGTCAGCCATGCCAAGCATAATGCCGCGCACTGGCTGGAAAGCGTCGGCGGTTCGAACGGTTTCTACAAATCGGCCCGGCACCTGAATTTCGCGATGGACCGGTCCGAGACGGTCATTGCCGACTATATCGCCGCGCATCGCCGTTATTTCCGCTACAGTTTCGCGCAGACGCTGGGTTATTTTCTGGTCTATGCCTTCGCGGCGGCTGCCTTGCTCGCGCTCGGCGGTAATCTGATCCTGGCCGGCCAGCTTTCGATCGGGCAGCTGGTTGCGGCGGAACTGATCCTGTCCGGCGTCTTCTACGGCATCTACCAGCTCGGTTCCTATCTCGACACCTTTTATGATCTGGTCGCAAGCAGCGAGGAATTATCGCAGATTTTGGCCATCCCGCAGGAGCGCCTTGGCCAGCGCGGGGAGGCGCCACGCGACGGATCGGTCCGCTTCCGCGATGTCGAGATCGACAAGGCCCAGATCAATTTCGAAATTGCGAGCGGCGAACAGGCGGTTATCCTGGCCGAACCGGGCATGGAGAGCGCCCTGGCGCTGCTGCTCAAGCGCCACGCCGCGCCCGACAGCGGCATCGTCCTGATCGGCGGCAGCGAACTGGGCAGTTTCGACATGTATCTGCTGCGATCGGCGGTGATGGTGCTCAATCGCCCGACCATCATCGATGTCACCCTGCGCGAATATCTCTCGTTCGCCGAAGGTCGCGACATGGATGGGGCGCGGATCATGAATGCGCTGGAACGGGTGGGCCTGGGCGCGCGGCTCGCCAGGCTGCCGCATGGGCTGGATACCCAGCTCGCCAGCTCCGGCTCGCCGCTGTCGATCGTCGAAGTGATGCAGCTCAAGCTCGCCAATGCCCTGCTCAGCCGTCCGCGCGTTCTGCTGTTGTCGCAACTTTACGACATGATGCCGATTGCCAGCCTCAAAGCGACATTGGCCGAGTTGCGGGCAGCGGGCACGACCGTGCTGCTCAGCAGCGGGCGCCCCGAAGCGCTCGACCTCGACGCCTGGTATTGGGTTGGCGCGCGCACGCAGCAACGGTTCACCGACAAGGATGAATTTGCCCGCTTCGTTGCGGCACGGGAGGCGCAGGCATGACGCTCGACCGCGCCCAGGCCGAACATTTCCCGTCGCTCGCCCAGTTGCGGCCGCCCCGACTGGTGACGACCGTCGCCTGGCTCATCCTGCTGGGCGTCCTGCTCGTGTTGGCGATCCTGTTCGTGCCCTGGCAGCAGACGGCGCAGGGCGGTGGCCAGGTCACGACGCTGAGTGCGCAGGACCGCGCCCGCGACGTATCCTCGCTGGTGAGCGGCCGCGTCGCCGAGTTCTACGTCAGGGATGGCGATCATGTCCGGGCCGGCGATCCGATCGTCCGGGTGGTCGATGTCGATCCGGATTTCCTCGCCCGGCTGGCGGGCGAGAAGGCGCAGGTCGAGGCGCAGATCGCGGCGGTCCAGCAGGCGCGGGCGACCGCGATGATCGACGTCAATCGCACCAGCCAGCTCTATGCCGAAGGGCTGGCCGCCCGGCGCGATTATGAGCAGACCCAGATCAAGGTCGCCGATGTCGATGCGAAGCTGGCCGAAGCGCGCGCGAAGCTCAAGCAGATCGAGATCAAGCTTGCGCAAAGTTCGGCGCAGATCGTCTCGGCGCCGCGCGAAGGCCGGGTGCAGGATCTGAACGCCGCAGCGGGTGGCGCGCTGATCTCGTCCGGAACGGTGCTGGCGACGATCGCGCCCGAGAATATCACCCGCGCGGTCGAGCTGTATGTCGATGGGCGCGACGTGCCCCTGGTCGAGCCGGGGCGCTCCGTGCGGCTCGAATTTGAGGGCTTCCCGGCCTTCCAGTTCAGCGGCTGGCCGGCTTTTGCTGTTGGCATCTATGACGGCCAGGTGCGGTCGGTAGATCCCACGCCGCGCACCGACGGGTTGTTCCGCATCTTGGTGGAACAGGCGCCGGGCAAGACCGCCTGGCCGGAGCGACGCTTTGTCCGTCAGGGTAGCAAGGTGCTGGGCTGGGTGCAGGGCGACACGGTGCCGGTCTGGTATGAATTGTGGCGCCAGCTCAACGATTTCCCGGTCAACTTTGGCCAGGATCAGGTGGCCGGCAAGGGCGAGGCGAAAGCGCCCAAGGACGACAAGAGTTCGATCGAGAAGAAGAAGTGACGATGTGGCGTGCGATGGCGCTGCCCATGCTGGTCGCGGCCATGGGCGCGGGCACCCTGCCGTGCGCGGCTGGTGAGGCCCTGTCGGTCGATGCGACGCCCGCGCCGACCGCAGGGCAGCCCTCGACGCCGCTGACGCTGGACGAGGTGCTGCAATCATCGGCCCGCTCGGCGCCCGATATCATTGCCGCTCTGGCGCGCGCGCGTCAGGCCGAAGGGCGCGCGATCAGCGCACAGGGCGCCTTCGACACGGTGTTTTCCGTGGATGCCCGCAGCCGGGTCGAGGGCTATTATGACGGCACGCTGATCGACAGCAAGGTCGAACGCCCGCTGACCGGCAACGGCGGCTATGTCTATGGCCAATATCGCAATTCGCGCGGGGATTTCCCGGTCTATGAGGACAAGGCCTATACCAATCGGGCGGGCGAGTTGAAGATCGGAGCGCTCTATGCCCTGATGCGCGATCGCCTAATCGACGCGCGGCGATCCGCGTCGCAAATCGCCGGCAACGATATCGACATCGCGCGCTTCGAAACGCGGGCGACCGCCATCGGCGTGCAGGCGCGCGCCATTGCCGCCTATCAGAAATGGGTCGCGAGCGGCCTCAAGCTCAAGGCCTATGAGGCGCTCTACGATCTGGCCGAAAGCCGTAGCCAGGGCATTGCGCGTCAGGTGCAACTGGGCGCCAAGTCCGCGATATTGCTGACCGAGAATGAAGCCAACATGGTCAAGCGCGAAGCGCTGGTGGTGCAGGCGCGACAGGAGTTCATGGCGGCGGCCAACAGCTTCTCACTCTATTATCGCGATGCGGACGGCTTGCCGATCCTCGTCGATGCCGCGCGCCTGCCCGCGTCCGCCGCCGCGTTCGACGGCCTGCGGATCAACCCATTGTTCGCAATAGAGGATCGCCCCGACTTCGGCATCCTGCTGGAGGAAATCGACAACGCCTCGGTCAAGCTGGCGCTGGCCGAGAACGACACCCGCCCCAAGCTGGATTTCGAGGGGCAGGTCGCCAAGGATGTCGGTGCCCAGGGGCTGGGAGGCTATAGCCGTACGCCGCTGGAGGTGATCGTCGGCGTGACCTTCAAGGTGCCGCTGCAGAACCGCAAAGCGAGGGGCAAGGTTGCCGAGAGCCAGGCAAAGATCGACGAACTCACCGTCAAGCAGCGCTATCTGGCGGAAAAGATCCGCACCGAAGTGGCCGGCATCGGCATCGAGGTCGACGCCGCGCGCGTGCTGGTCGATACGACCCGGCGGCAGCGCGACCTGGCCGAACGACTGGCCCAGGCCGAGCGGCGGCGCTTCGATCTGGGGTCGAGCGACTTCTTCCTGGTCAATAGTCGCGAGGAAGCGGCCACCGATGCCGCGGTCAAGCTGATCGAGGCGCAGGCGCGCATCGCCGCGGCCCAGGCCGAAATGGCGGCGGCAACCGCCGATGACCGGGCGCTGGGACTGGATCGCAGCTAGGCGGCATGTCGCTGCGACCTGGCGTCAGGGCCCCGGTCGGTCGGGAAAAAGGGCCTTGATTGCCGCATAGGCGGCTCTCGCCTTCATCAGGGCGTCGAACTGGACATGGTGCCAGGGCGAGCCGATCGCGACGGCACCATCGACAATCTTCCGGTTGCTGCCCCAAAGTCGATGGCAGTGCCCGGCGCCGCGTGGGACGCAGCTGTCGAAGGACATGCCGGGGCGGACCCCGATGCGATCCCTGATGTCGCGCATCAGAAGCTGGCCCGGCGCATAAGCCCGATAATCCTCGTCGAACGCCATCTTGAAGCCATGGCCCCAGATGGCGGCTTCAAACCAGCTCGACATGGCGATCGCGCGGCCCCCGACCGACAGGGTGGCAAGGCGGGCGCTGCCGTTCGCATGACCGCGCTCAATCACTTCGCAAAACAGGGCCTGGGTCGCGCTGTCGCTTGCCAATGCGCTGCCGCTACGGCCTTTCCAGCCCGATGCCTCAAGGTCCAGAAACGCGTCGATCCAGGCTATGCATGGCGCGTCCGGCGCCAGAATGTCGATCGTGACCGGGCCATGTTCCTGTTCCAGCCGCTTCGACAGGCTGCGCAGTCGGCTCCGCATTTTCGCGTCGCCGCGGCCTTCCCCTTCCTTGCCGGCGCGATAGGCTGGACGATCATGGCAATGAATGGTGTGGAATGCTCGCCTTTCCCGTTCGCAGCGGTCGAACAGGGCGATACTGACCGGATCGTCGGCATCCAGTCCGGAGACATGCAGCATGATCTCCCCGCCTGTGCGCTGGTCCAGGAAGGCGAACAGGCTCTTCCAGAACAGATCGGCGGACTGCGCGATGACCAGCGGCGTACCTAGGAACTGGTTGGTCGCCGACCAGTTGCGCCAGATGCGAACGGGCCACCGGCCGAAGCGTGGTACGGCGAGCAGCGGCATGACGCCCAGCCATGGTCCATCGATGGGCGCCACGACGGCCAGAAGCACGTCAGCGCCATCAGGCGCGTGGCTCAGGGCGGCGTCCATGAACCAGTCCTGCGCGAAGACATTGGCGGCCCCGGCCAGTGCCGACAGGGCTGCCCACTGCGCGCGATCATCGGCCGTCAGATCGGCATGGCGCAGGATGCGGACGGCGGGTTGGTCGGCATCCGACATCGGCCAGGCAAGGCTTGAGTCCGATTGGAAATTGCCGGAGGCGGGAAGGTGGCTCATAACAGACCGGCCTTGCGCGCCACGCGGCAACCGATCGAGCGCCATTTGGCGGCCTTGGGCCATATCGGCACGTCGCCGGTGGGCAGGCCCCATCGCCGCAGCAGCGGATTGATCTGCATGGCGTCGCCCAGCGCCTGGCTCCACTGGCTCTGCCAGGTGATCGACAGCGAAATGGATGGCTCCGCACCCGCCCTGACCCAATGGGGCGAGGCGTAGGGGATGAACAGGCCGTCGCCCGGTTGCATGGGGTGGATGTCGGCATCCGCTTCATAGGCGTCGTTCCAGGGCAGCATATTGTCGCCACCACCATAATAGGCTTCGTGCCGGTCGATCGGCAGCCATGGTGCCATCGGGCGATAGGTCGCGAACTGTTTGTCGCCCGCGATCTGGAAGAGGATATTATATTCGCAATCGAAGTGGAACGGGGTGAGCGTTCCCGGCGCGGAAACGAAGATGAAGCCTCGCACCGTCAGCCCCGGACCGGTCGCTGGAGAAATTGCGGGGCCGATCTGGTCCATCAGCCTGGCCAGCAACTCGCGATAGGCAGGCAGTTGCTCGACGAAGCGGAGCATGATCCAGTTGCCGCTGGTCTGGATAGAGCGAATGACGGTGGCGACATCGGCGTCGTCGGAGCGGTCCATCGCGAATTCGCCGCCATTGGGGGCGTTGCCGATCCGGCGTTCGACAAATTGCGGCGGCAGGTCGATGCTGGCTTTTGCCAGGGCTTCGAACGAGAGCAGCGGATGGTCCGTCAGGCTATGCTGCAGCATGGTCGGCGACAGCGGATAGGCGCTGGCGAAAGGATCGAGACTGGACGGCGCAACAAAGCTCATGGAGGAAGTTCTTCCGCAATGACGAGATGAATTGCCGCAAACTTGTCGTGCAAGGTTGAAGATCGCGTTAAACAAGATGCGCGTCTTCCCGTATATTTTCAGGCCATAAGAGGTTTATTTTCTGTCTGGGCTGAGTTGAGACGGTGATGCGGAAATATCGATTTGGATGAAAAATGGTTGCGGCAATGATTTCTGGTCTGTTTCCGCATTGATGCGATGAAGAAGATCGCAATGCGGTGTTTCGATCGTGCCTGGTCTTCGATGCGCGCCATTCTCTCCTTGTGCGATTGTCGGATGCCGCGCTGGTACGCAACCGTGCAGCATGATGAGATTGTCGGCAGCGGGGAGAGGTCTGCGCTTGATGGGACGCACGCGCCGACACGACGCATTTTGCTGGGGAGAAACCTTGAGGCTCTGGTTCAACTCAGCCGGTCGATCGCGTCGCTGTCAAGACCGCCGGGGATGATCATGATCGGGCAGGGCATCTTGCCCGCGTCCGATCCGGTGAAGTGGGATACCAGGGCACCGGGTGGGCCACTGGCGGCGGCGCCCAGGACCAGGGCGGCGACATCGTCCATTTCCTCCAGCGTCTTGCGCACGACCGCGACGGGATCGCCCTGGCGCACGGTGATGCTGGGGCGGATGCCGGATTCGTCGGTCAGCGTGCCGGCGGCGCTGGTCACCAGCGCTTCGGCCCGTTGCAGCGCCTCATCCTCCATCGTCGCCTGGACGCCGCCCCACTGAACGAATTCGGACGGCGGGATGAGGGCCAGGATGCGGATCGTCCCGGCCGTCTTGGCGGCGCGGCGTGCGGCGAAGCGCAGCGCGGTTTCCGCTTCGGGCGATTCGTCCACGACCACCAGATATGTCCGCATTGTTCGATATCCCCGAGAAACAAAAATCGGCCTTGCCGGCCCGTCAAAACTGCCCCGACGAACCAACGAGGTGAAATGTGGGGCATTATGGGCCCTTGCGCAAGGCGTGGCCTTGACCGTTCCGGCCAAAGGGTGAAAACGGGCTCCGAAACGGCGCGTGCCAGATAATCAAGAAGAGGCCCCGAACGCATGAGCAAGACGATCCAGATGCCTGCCCTGTCCCCCACCATGGAGGAGGGCACGCTGGCCAAGTGGCTGGTCAAGGAAGGGGACAAGGTATCGTCCGGCGACCTTCTCGCCGAGATTGAGACCGACAAGGCGACCATGGAATTCGAAGCGGTCGATGAAGGCACCGTTGCCAAGATCCTGGTGTCGGAAGGCGCCGAAGGCGTGAAGGTCGGCACCGTCATCGCGATCATCGCCGAAGAGGGCGAGGATGTCGCCGAAGCCGCCGCCAGCGGTGGCGCCGCTCCCGCGCCCAAGGCCGATGCGGTCCCCGCCAAGGCCGAAGCCGCCGCCCCCGCCGCCAAGGCTGATCCGGTGCCGGCGAAGGCGGCTGCGCCTGCCGCCGCTCCGGCGGAAGGCCGCGTGAAGGCGAGCCCGCTGGCCCGTCGCCTGGCCGAAACCAAGGGCGTCGATCTGGCTGCTGTCGCTGGTTCTGGTCCCAATGGCCGCATCGTCAAGGCCGACCTGGATGGCGCCGCTGCTGCCCCGGCCAAGGCCGCTGCGCCGGCTGCCGCCCCGGCCGCTGCCGCGCCTGCCGCTGCCCCGGCACCGGTGGCCGCCGCCGCGCAGGATTTCGGCATTCCGCACGAAGTCATCAAGCTCAACGGCATGCGCAAGACGATCGCGCGCCGCCTGACCGAGTCCAAGCAGCAGGTGCCGCACATCTACCTGACCGTGGACATTCAGCTCGACAAGCTGCTGAAGCTGCGCGGCGAGCTGAACGCCGGCCTGTCGGGCCGTGGCGTCAAGCTGTCGGTCAACGACCTGCTGATCAAGGCGCTGGGCGTGGCCCTGATGCAGGTGCCCGAGTGCAACGTGCAGTTCGCCGGTGACCAGATGCTGCAGTTCAAGCGCGCCGATATTTCGGTGGCGGTGTCGATCCCCGGTGGCCTGATCACCCCGATCGTGACCGGCGCCGACATCAAGGGCGTGGCCGCCATCTCGAACGAGATGAAGGATCTGGCCGATCGCGCCAAGGCCGGCAAGCTGCAGCCGAGCGAATATCAGGGCGGCACCGCGTCGCTGTCGAACATGGGCATGTTCGGGATCAAGCAGTTCGAAGCCGTCATCAACCCGCCGCAGGGCATGATCATGGCGATCGGCGCGGGCGAGAAGCGTCCCTTCGTGGTCGATGACAGCCTGCAGATCGCGACCGTCATGTCGGCGACCGGCAGCTTCGACCATCGCGCGATCGACGGCGCCGATGGCGCTCGCCTGATGAAGGCGTTCCGCGAACTCATCGAAAATCCGCTGGGCATGCTGGCCTGATGGCGAAGATCGACGAGCAGCCGCCGGAGCATAGCCCGGCGGTGCGCGTCATCGCCATGCCGGCCGATACCAATCCCCACGGGGATATTTTCGGCGGCTGGCTGATGAGCCTGATGGATTCGGCTGCGGGTTCGGTCGCGGCACGCTACAGCCATGGTCGTGCGGTGACGATCGCGGTGGAGGGCATGACCTTCCACCGTCCGGTCATCGTCGGCGATGAGGTGTCGGTGTTCGCGACGCTGAAGTCGGTCGGCCGCACATCGATGAAGATCGATGTCGAGGCGTGGCGCCGTGCCCGCCATGACGACCGATCCTATCGCGTGACCCAGGCGACTTTCACCTTCGTGGCGATCGGTGAGGATCGCCAACCCCGTTCCGTGCCGCCGCTGCCTGCTCAATAAGGGCGCGGCCTGACCAAGATATCGAATAGCGAGAGAGACCATGGCTGATACCTATGACCTGATCGTCCTCGGCTCCGGCCCGGGCGGCTATGTTGCCGCCATCCGGGCGGCGCAACTGGGCCTCAAGACCGCGATCGTGGAGCGCGAAAATCTGGGCGGCATCTGCCTCAACTGGGGCTGTATTCCGACCAAGGCGCTGCTGCGTTCGGCCGAAATCTTCCATTATATGCAGCATGCCAAGGATTATGGCCTGGTTGCCGAGAAGATCAGCGCCGACATCGAGGCGGTGGTGAAGCGTTCGCGCGGCGTCGCCAAGCAGCTCAATCAGGGCGTCACGCACCTGATGAAGAAGAACAAGATCACCGTTCACATGGGCGATGGCAAGCTGACCGGAAAGGGCAAGCTGACCGTCACCAAGGACGGCAAGAGCGAAGAGCTGACCGCCAAGCATATCATCGTCGCGACCGGTGCTCGCGCCCGCGACCTGCCGCAGCTGAAAGCCGACGGCAAGCGCGTGTGGACCTATCGCCACGCCATGACCCCGGCGGAAATGCCGACCAAGCTGCTGGTCATCGGATCGGGTGCGATCGGCATCGAATTCGCCAGCTTCTACAACGACATGGGCGCTGATGTGACCGTGGTCGAGATGATGGACAGGATCGTGCCGGTCGAGGATGCCGATGTGTCGGCGTTCCTTGAAAAGGCGGTCAAGAAGCAGGGCATGACCATCCTGACCGGCGCCAAGATCGAGAAGATCGCCGCGACCGACAAGGCCGTGACCGCGACCATCAAGGACAAGGCCGGCAAGGACATCACCGCCGAATATAGCCATGTCATCGTGGCGATCGGCATCGTCCCCAATGTCGAGAATATCGGTCTGGAAGAGGTTGGCGTCGAGCCCGATCAGCGCTTCCACATCAAGACCGATGCCTATGGCCGCACCAATGTCGACGGCATCTGGGCGATCGGCGACGTCACCGCGCCGCCATGGCTGGCCCACAAGGCAAGCCATGAAGCCGTCACCACGGTCGAGGCGATCGCGCAGGCGCTGGGCAACAAGGATGTCCACCCGCATGCGATGGACGTGCGCAACATTCCGGGTTGCACCTATTGCCACCCGCAGATCGCGTCGGTCGGCCTGACCGAAGCCAAGGCCAAGGAAGCGGGCTACGACGTCAAGGTAGGCATGTTCCCCTTCATCGGCAATGGCAAGGCGATCGCGCTGGGCGAGGCCGAGGGCTTCACCAAGACCGTGTTCGACGCCAAGACCGGCGAACTGCTGGGCGCCCATATGATCGGCGCGGAAGTGACCGAGATGATCCAGGGCTATACCATCGGCAAGACGCTGGAGACGACCGAGGCCGAACTGATGCAGACGGTGTTCCCGCACCCGACCATCTCGGAATCGATGCATGAAAGCGTGCTCGCCGCTTATGGGCGTGCGCTCCATATCTGATCGGCAGCAGATGCTGAAAAAAGGCGCGGGGATGTTCATCCTCGCGCTTTTTTGCGTGCTGGGAATCGCGCTGTTGCAGCGCCATGGTCTGCTTGACGATCTGAATATCGGCCTGATGGGCTTGGCTGGCCAAGGGCGCGAGACGGCGCTGGGCGGGCCTGTCACCATGGTCATGCGGCTCGCTTCGGCGATCGGCGGTACGGCGATCCGCATCATCCTGTCGCTGGTCGTGCTGGGGGCGCTGGTCTTCACCGGACGGCGGGCAGCGGCCTTGTGGTTTGCCGGGGTGGAGATTGGCGGCACGCTGCTCAACCTGATCCTCAAACAGATTTTCGCCGCGCCCCGGCCCGACCTGCTGCCGCATCTCGACATCGTGCATAGCTACAGCTTCCCCAGCGGCCATGCGGCGGGGAACATGATGTTCTTCGGTGCGCTGGCGATGCTGGCCGGCCGACGCTGGGCTTATGGTGCAGGCGGGGCGATGATCGCGCTGATCGGCGCCAGCCGGGTATGGCTGGGCGTACATTGGCCAAGCGACGTGATGGCCGGATGGATCGAAGGGCTGGGCTGGCTTGTGCTGTGCGCGGTCTGGCTACCAGCGCGGCGAGGGCAGCAGTAAGGCCCGGCCGATGCTGCTGTGCGGCGGCATGCCGTCGGCGGTGACGAAGCCATGGACCCAGAAACTGTCCCAGGCGCTGAGCATCGCTATGATGAGCAGCGTCAGGCCTGCGCCGGCGCAGAGTAGGCGGGCGCCGCGCAGCGGATCGGCCGGCATCAGCGCCAGGAGCACAAGTGGCAGCAATGGCAGGAAATAGCGGCCCTGCGTCCCCTGCACATAATCGGCGCCAAGCGGCGTGCCGGTGAGATACATGGCGGTTTCAATCAGCAGCGCGGTGCCGAGCGCGATCGCCAGCCACCAGAGCCGCTGGCCGAGGCCGAAGCGCACGCCCGATCCGCTCAGCACGGCGCTGCCAAGCATCAGCAGGGCAAGGGGGTAAGCGAGCAGCGGCAGCAGGATCGCGTTCCAGCCGAAGCGGCCGACGATTTGCAGCGCATAGACCGGGGCGCGTTCGATGATGCTGGACGCGAGGATGCGGGCATAGCCGGTTGGATCGGCCAGGATGACGGCGAGTTGCTGCGCCAGCGGCGCGGTCAGCACGCTCTCCCCGGTCTTGCGCGAGGTGATGTGATAGAGCGCCTGGCTGCCGCCATTGGCTTTCATCCAGACAGCGAAGATGACAGCCCCCAGCAGCATCGCGCTCAGGATCAGCGCGTTGCGAAGTAGGCTGGCGCGGCTGGGCCAGCGCAGTCCGGCGGCCATCAGCGGCAGGTAGACGCCCTTGGCCAGCGCCAGCAGCGGCGTGGTGACCAGCGTGGCGGCGGTGCTGGCGCGGTCCGGCGCCATGAAGCCGATCCGCAGCGCCAGAGCGAGGCCGAGAAAGCCGACGCCGTTGATGACGGCATCGGGCGAGAGCGAGCCGATCTGATAGCAGAAGGTCGGCAGCAGCGCGGTACCGAGCAGCGCCATCCGGCCGAAGGGGATAAGGCGCAGCGCGGCGGCGAGCAGGAGCAATGCGGTCAGCGCATTGGCGATACGGCCGGCATAGAAGGCGCCGATGCGCGGCAGGCCCAGCGCGTCGCCGATCGCGAGGCCGACGGCGCCGGGGGCATAGAGCGTCGGCGCATAGCTGGCAACATTGGGAAATTCGGCAAAGCGCGTGCCGGGGCGGGCGGCGTCGGCGGACCAGGCCCGGTCGATCATCGCCTTGTCATAGCGGTGGCGTTTGCCGTCCGGTTCGGTCGGGAAATCGACGGCATGAAGATCGACCGCCGCGCGCGGCAGTTCCGCACCGATCCGGTCGCCATGGACTTCCGTCACCACATGGCCCTGCGACAGGGCCAGCGCCTTCATATAATGCTGGTTCTCATCCGGGGCCTGAAAGGGAGGCGTCAGGATCGCGAAGAACAACGTCGCGAGGCAGATCGCAAGAAATACTATCCGTTCGAGACGCGACCATGGCGCGGCGATCGCCATGTCGGCATAAGGATGGTTCCTGAAAGAAGATCGCTCGCTGCGCATGCCCGCCGTTCGGTTGAATATTGATACGCCCTAGATATGCCCCGTTAACATTTTGCGATGCGAAAGACGAAAGTTGAATGGTTGCGATCTGGAGTGCCTCGCTACACTCGCAAGGGGGAAGGGCAGGGAAAGCAACAACCATTTCGAACTTTCCTTCTCCCGCCAGCGGGAGAAGGATATGAAGCCTTGCCGGCAAAGCCGGCTAGGCGAAGTTGGATGAGGGCTGCTTACTCCAGAAGACCCTCACTCTCCCACGCCTTCGGTGCGGGCCCCTTCCTCTCCCGTTAACGGGAGAGGAATTGCGTAACATCCGCTCGCTACTGAATATCACTACTATAGCGAAGGCTTTACCCTCAGGCCTCTTCTGCTTCCAGTTCCTGCTCGACCGGCGGGTGGAGCCGCAGGCGGGTGACGCGGCGGCCGTCGCTGGCCAGGACTTCCAGTTTCCAGCCGCTCTGTTCGTGCGGGATGATCTCGCCCGGTTCGGGGACGCGGCCGGCGAGCACGAAGGCGAGGCCGCCCAGCGTGTCGACATCTTCCTCGATCTCGCCCAGACGCGGGTCGATTTCCTCGGCGACGTCGTCCAGTTCGGCGCGGGCGTCGGCATCCCACATGCCGCCTTCCAGCGGCACCAGCATCGCTTCGGGCGCGTCGTCATGCTCGTCCTCGACCTCGCCGACGATTTCCTCGACCAGATCCTCGAAGGTCAGCAGCCCTTCGGTGCCCGAATATTCGTCGAGCACGATGGCCAGATGGGTGCGCTTGGCGCGCATTTCGGCGAGCAGGTCGAGCGCGCCCATGCTTTCGGGCACATAGAGCGGCTGGCGGATCAGCGGCGCCAGCGTGTCGGGCACCGGCGCCTTGCCGGCGAGGATGGCGAAGGCATCGCGGATATGGACCATGCCGACGATCGTATCGAGCGTCTCGCGATAGACCGGGATGCGGCTATGACCGGCCTCGGCGAACAGTTCCGCCAGTTCGGCGAAGCTCGCCTTTTCCTCGATCGCGACGATGTCGGCGCGGGGCAGGGCGACGTCGTCGACCGTATGTTCGGAAAAATGCAGCAGGTTGCGGACCATCTGCCGCTCGATCGCGGACAGATCGCCCTTGGCAGGCGGGGCCGCGCCCTCTTCCTGCTCTTCCTCATCATATTCGTCGAGCGCCTCTTCCAGTTCCTTGCGGAGGCTGGGGGCTTCATTCTCGCCGAACAGGAGCGACTTCAGGCTGCTCCATAAACCGCCCTCGTTACTACTGTCCGCTTCCTTGGAACCGGCGCTATCCTTCGGGCTGCCTTCAGCCATCTTACTTCCTATTCCCCTGTTTCAGAACATTGTCGAAGCCGGTGATAGACCGGATCCGAATAAGCATGATCAACCATTGTCCCGATCCCCATAGGGATCGGCCAGGCCAAGGCTGAGGAGCGCGCGGATTTCCAGCGCTTCCATCGCCTCGGCTTCATTGTCGTCCATATGGTCATATCCAAGCAAATGAAAAGTCCCGTGGACGATCAGATGCGTGGCATGGTCGGCGACCGATATGCCCTTTTCCGCGGCTTCGGCGGCGCAGACCCCCTCGGCCAGCACGATATCGCCCAGCAGAACCTCACCATCGTCGGTGTTCGCCGTCACTTCCAGCAGGTCTTCCTGCACCATCGGGAAGGACAGGACGTTGGTCGGCTTGTCCTTCTCGCGATAGGCGCGGTTGAGCTGATGCACCTCATCATCGTCGGTCAGCTTGACCGCAACTTCATAGAGGGTGGAGTCGGTCGCGAAGGCGGCATAGGGACTGTGCGCAATGGCGGCCGAAACCGCCTGTTGCGCGAGAAATTCCCAGTCCGTGCCGGGCCAGCCTTCTTCATGAAGGACAGCGACTTCGATCATATTGTTAAGATCCGTTGTGAAGATTTAGGCATCCGGCCCCTCATAGGCCTGGACGATGCGGCCGACCACCGGATGGCGCACGACGTCGCCAATGCCGAAGGGGACCATGGCGATGCCCTCGACCCCGTCCAGCCGCGCGACCGCGTCGGCCAGGCCCGAAATGCCCGGCTGCGGCAGGTCGACCTGCTTGGGATCGCCGCAGATGACCATGCGGCTGCCTTCGCCAAAGCGGGTCAGGAACATCTTCATCTGGGCGATGGTGGTGTTCTGCGCCTCGTCCAGCACGATGAAGGCATTGGCCAGCGTCCGGCCGCGCATGAAGGCGAGCGGGGCGATCTCGATCTCGCCGCTGGCGATGCGCCGTTCGACCTGTTCGGCCGGCAGCGTGTCGTGCAGCGCATCGTAGATCGGCCGCAGATAGGGATCGACCTTTTCCTTCATGTCGCCGGGCAGGAAGCCGAGCTTCTCGCCCGCCTCGACAGCGGGACGGGAGAGGATCAGGCGGTCGACGCTGCCGGTGATGAGCTGGCTGACCGCCTGGGCAACTGCCAGATAGGTCTTGCCGGTGCCTGCCGGGCCAAGCGCGAAGATGATGTCGTTCCGGGTCAGCGCCTCCATATAGGCGACCTGGGTGGCGGAACGGGGGACGATCGTCTTCTTGCGGGTGCGGATCATCACCTTGGGCGGTTCGGCGACGTCATGGCGGATGATGCCGTCCAGCGTCGGTTCGGCCGACATGGCGATCACGGCTTCCACTGCGCCATTGTCGATTTCCTGCCCGGCGACGATGCGGTTGTAGAGGCCGGTCATCACGTCACGGGCGCGGGCAGCGGCTTCGGCCTCGCCCTCGATCTGCAGCTTGTTGCCGCGCGCGGCGATATAGACGCCCAGGCGGTTCTCGATCGCAACCAGATTCTGGTCATATTGGCCGAACAGCGCACCCAGAAGATGCGGCTTCTCGAACGTCACTTCCAGGCGCGCGCGCTCGGCAATGTCGGTGCGGGGATGGTGCGGTTTCTTGCCCATTCAAAAGCCTCCCTGGCTCGTCATGCATCTCGTAAGGACCGGCAGGCGCCGTGGGTCGGGGAGATGGCTTCCCGGCTGTGCGGGAATGACGAGGCTTTGGTTCAAGCGGCTTTCCTCCTGCTGATTTCGCCGGCCAGGCTGTTCGGGCCGGCGCTGATGATATCGACATCGACCATGTCGCCAATGCCATATTCGGGCGCGGTGACATGGACGGATTGCAGCCAGGGCGTCTTGCCGATCAGCTGGCCGGGATAGCGGCCCTTGCGTTCGAGCAGGATGCTGGTGGTGCGGCCCACCGTGGCGCTGTTGAAATCGACCTGATGGCGGTTGATCGCGGCCTGCAGCCGGGCCAGCCGTTCGTCCATCACCGCCGCCGGGATCTGGTGATCCATGTCCGCCGCCGGGGTGCCGGGGCGGGGGCTATATTTGAAGGAATAGCATTGTGCATAGCGCACTTGATCGACGATCTTCAGAGTATCTTCGAACTCTGCGTCGGTCTCGCCGGGGAAGCCGACGATGAAATCGCCCGACAAGGCGATGTCCGGCCGGGCCTCGCGCACGCGCTCGATGATGCGCAGATAGCTGTCGACCGTGTGGCTGCGGTTCATGGCCTTGAGGATACGGTCATTGCCCGATTGCACCGGCAGGTGGAGGAAGGGCATCAGCTTGGGCTCGTCGCCATGGGCGGCGATCAGGCCGTCACTCATGTCGTTGGGGTGGCTGGTGGTGTAGCGGATGCGCTCCAGCCCGCCGAGCTTCGCCAGTTCGCGGGCCAGGCCATCCATGCCCTGCATCCGGCCCTTGTCATCCTCGCCGGTCCAGGCATTGACGTTCTGACCCAGCAGGGTGATCTCGCGCACGCCGCCATCGACCAGCGCCTTGGCCTCGTCCAGGATCGCGGTCCAGCTGCGGCTGATTTCCGCGCCGCGGGTATAGGGCACGACGCAATAGGTGCAGAATTTGTCGCAGCCTTCCATGATCGTCAGGAAGGCGGTCGGCCGGGGCTGCTTGGTGCGGCCGGGCAGGGCGGCGAACTTGGAATTGGCCGGCATGTCGGTGTCGACCGCATCCTCGCCGCGCTGCGCCTTGCCAATCAGGTCGGGCAGGCGGTGATAGGCCTGCGGGCCGACGACGATGTCGACATTACGGGCGCGGCGCTGGATCTCGCCGCCTTCGGCCTGGGCGACGCAGCCGGCAACGGCGATCATCGGGCGCGTGCCATCCTCGCGGGTCAGGCGGCCAATGTCGGAATAGACCTTGTCCACCGCCTTTTCGCGGATGTGGCAGGTGTTGAGAATGACGAGGTCGGCCTCTGCGCCATCGGCAGCAGCGGTCATGCCGCGCTCGCCCAGCATTTCGGCCATGCGTTCGCCATCATAGACGTTCATCTGGCAGCCGAAGGATTTGACCTGGAAGGTGGCCGGGCCCTTGCCGGCTTTATGTTCGGGGGCGTCGTTACGATTCATGCCGTCCAGCTATACAGGCGCTTGGCCCGAAGAGGAAGGTGGCAGGTGCGCGGCAATGCTCGCGGCGATCCGCTGGTGCGCGGTGGCGGCCAATACCTTGCGATCGGCGCAACTGGCCGGGTCGAACGGCTCCAGGAACCGGATGGTGACGGGCAGGCGGCCCTTGCGCTCAAGCAGCCGCTTCGCATTGGCGCCGGCGGGCTCGTCGCCATGCCAGGCGATTTCCGCCGTGGCCGCGCCATAATCGATATGGACCGGCTGGATCATCACCGCGCGCGGCGGCGGCATCAGCACGGCGAGCAGCGAGGGCTTGAAGGGCAGCAGGCCACTGCCATCGCTGGTCGTGCCTTCAGGGAAGAGGGCAATGGGCTGATGACCGGCGAGCGCGGCGCGCAGCGCATCGAGCTGGCCCGACAGGCTGCCGCGCTTCTCACGCGAGACGAACAAAGTGTTGTTCTGGGCCGCGAGCCAGCCGATCACCGGCCAGCTGGCAATGCCGTCATGGGCGACGAAAGCGGCGCCGGTGGCGTCAGCCAGGGCGAGAATGTCGATCCAGCTGACATGATTGGCGACCAGGAACATGTCGCTGTCGACCGGGCGCCCCTCCATCCGGACGCGGGCGCCGACCGAGCGGGCCGCCATCCCCAGGAAGCGGCGCGGCCAGGGGGATGGACGGCGAAGCAGGCGCCACAAGAGGTGCGGGGGCAGGCAGAGCAGCAGGCTGCCCAGCAGGGCGGCGATGCGGCCTGCCCGGCGCAATGGCGCCAAGGCGTCAGTCCTTGCGGTCGAGGGCGACGCCGTACAGTTCCATGCGGTGGTCGACCAGGCGGAAGCCGAGCTTTTCGGCGATCTGCTTCTGCAGCAGTTCCAGTTCGGGGTCGACGAATTCGATGACGTTGCCGGTTTCGACGTCGATCAGATGGTCATGATGCGATTCCGGGGCGGCTTCGTAGCGGGCGCGGCCGTCGCCAAAATCGTGGCGCTCCAGAATGCCGGCTTCCTCGAACAGGCGCACGGTGCGGTAGACGGTGGCGATCGAGATGCCCGGATCGATGGTGGACGCGCGCTTGTGCAGTTCCTCGACATCGGGGTGATCGGTCGCGTCGCTCAGCACCTGGGCGATGACCCGGCGCTGTTCGGTGATGCGCAGGCCCTTTTCGTGGCAAAGGGCTTCGACGTCGATCTTGCGGTTCATGCGGGGGGCTGGCTCGCTTCAAAAATGGAAAAGTCGGACATTGCCTAGCCGCTTTTGTTCCAACGGAAAAGGGGCGCATCGTCGATGCGCCCCTTTCGCAATAGGTAAATGCCGAAGTTGTGGGGCTTATTTGCCGCCACGGGTCCGGCGGCGCTTGGTGCCCAGGCCGATCTTCTTGGCCAGCGAGCGGCGCTGTTCGGCATAATTGGGGGCGACCATCGGGTAATCGGCGGGCAGGCCCCACTTGGCGCGATAATCTTCGGGGGTCATCTGATAATGGGTCATCAGGTGACGCTTGAGCATCTTCAGCTTCTTACCATCTTCCAGACAGATGATGTAATCCGGCTTGATCGATGCGCGCACCGAAACAGCCGGTTCCGGCTTGACTTCGGGGGCGGGCGCCGGGGTCGAAAGACCGGTCAGCGCGGCATGAACATTCTGGATCAGGGTTGCGACGTCGGAAACAGCAACACTGTTGTTCGAGACATGCGCAGCGACAATGTCGGAGGTCAGAGTGACGAGCAGTTCGCTCTGTGCCGATTCGTTTTCCATTTTTCTTGGTTCCTGCAAAGGCTTCTATTGTGCGACCCGCCTGAGGAAATGGATTCAGAGCGGTATATCTTGGCTAGACCCTGTGGCCTGCCTTCGCAAGAGAAGATTGCCTTAAACAAGCATGTCGATGCGAAAACTCAAAGCGTCATGAAGCTTTCCATCATTGCCCCGATAGTAACCGGGGCGACGATGTACATATTCGAAACCAATAGTCTCATAAAGTTTGACCGCCATGTTCGATGCGCGGACTTCCAGGTTCATCGACGTGATGCCGCGGCGACGCGCCAGCGTCAGGCTGTGTCCCAGCAGGGACCGGCCGATGCCACGGCCACGCCACAGCGGATCGACCGCCAGCAGTAGCAGTTCGCATTCATCCAGTACCGAGCGGACCAGGGCGAAGCCGAGCGGGGCCGCATCGACATGGGCGATGGTCAGCCAGGTGCCCGGCATGGTCATGACCCCCGACAATTGGGGCAGGGTCCAGGCCTCGCCGAACAGCGGGTCGAAGGCGCGGGTCATCACTTCCATGGCGTCGGCGAGCGCATTGCGCTCGCCCTCATCATAGGTGTCGAGCGTCAGGCCGGCGGGGATCATGAAGCGGCGCGCTCCGCGATCGTCTTGGCGTCGGCCTCGCGGCCATAGAGCGGGGAGGGGGCAAGTGGCGGCAGCTCTGCGATCAGGCTGTAGCGCGCGGCTTCGGGATAGAGGGTAATCGCGGTGCCGTCGCCGCGCGCGGTGACCAGCGCCTCGGCCCCGGTGCCGTAAAATTGCGCCATGTCGAGCTGGGTCGCGAGCGTGGCGATCGGCGTGGAGGCGGGCTGGGTCGTGGCGGTGCGGCCATCGGCCTCGAACAATTGCCAGAAGAGTTCGCCATGGCCGCCGGTGATGGTGACGGCGACCGGGCCGTCCCGATGGTCGAGCGCCGCCATCGCGGCGATCAGCGAAAAGGCGCTATAGCCATGGAGCGGCACCGACCAGGCGAGTGCCAAAGCGCGGGCGGCGGCGATGCCGATGCGCACGCCGGTGAAGCTGCCCGGCCCGACATCGACCGCGATCGCATCGGCGCGCCCGCCATCGGGCAGCGCGGCGATAGCGGGCAGCAGCGCCTCGGCATGGCCGCGGCCGACGATTTCATGAAAATGGCCGATTGGCTGGCCGTCTTCCAGCAGCGCAACGGACAGCGCCTGTGTGGCCGTGTCGATGACCAATATGCGCAAATTCACTCCCCCGAAGCCGCGGTGCCGATATGGATATGGCTGCGGTTAATCGATCCGGGGCGATTTGCCAAATCCGGTCATCGCAGCGTCAGACCGCGCGGACTTCCGTCACTTCCGGCACATAATGTTTGAGCAGCTGCTCGATGCCGTTCTTGAGCGTGGCGGAGGAGGAGGGGCAGCCGGCGCAGGCGCCCTGCATGCGCAGATAAACGGTGCCCTTGTCGAAGCCGCGATAGATGATGTCGCCGCCGTCATTGGCGACGGCCGGACGCACGCGGGTTTCGATCAAATCCTTGATCTGGTCGACGATCTCGGCATCTTCCGGATCGTCGGTGAAAGCCTCTTCTTCAGCCGGGACGCTGAAGCCTGCGGCGGTGCCGGCGGCGAACAGCGGCATGTTGGCCGAGAAATGGTCGAGCAGGATCGAGAGAATTTCCGGCTTCACGTCGCTCCACTCGGCGCCCGGCGCGATCGTCACCGAAATGAAGTCGGCGCCGAAGAAGACGCCGGTCACGTCACCCAGACCGAACAGCGCATCAGCCAGCGGCGAGGCTTCCGCCTCTTCGGGGGTGGCGAAGTCGCGGGTGCCCGCAGCGCCCATGACGGCCTGGCCGGGGAGGAATTTGACGGTCGCCGGATTGGGCGTGAGTTCGGTCTCGATCAGCATGGCCGCTATGTGGCGACGTGCGCGCGCGAGATCAAGCGGTCAAACGGAACTTCGGCGGCGTCGAGCCATTTCCTTTGGTGAAGCCCCAGATAAGGAGATGGAAAGATGAGCGACGACAAGGATATTCGCGAACGTTTCTGGACGGATCTGTCGAGCAGCCCGTTCCTGATGGTGGGGTTGCAGGGTGCCCATGCGCACAGCGTGCCGATGACCGCGCAATTGGACAAGGATGCCGATCATTGCTTCTGGTTCTACACCAGTCGCGACAATCGGCTGGCGCCCGGCGGCCCGGCCATGGCGCAGTTCGCGGCGAAGGACCATTATCTGTTCGCCTGCATCAACGGCACGCTGGTGCCGGAGACCGACGAGGCGGTGATCGACCGTTACTGGTCGAAGCAGGTCGAGGCCTGGTATCCGGGCGGACGGCAGGATCCCAACCTGCTGATGCTGCGCTTTGACCTTGGCACGGCGGAGATCTGGCGCGCCGATCTGTCGATCGGCGGCGTGTTCAAGATGATGTTCGGCGGCGATGTCCGTGCGGAGTTGCGCGACAAGCATGCCGAGGTCAGTCTTTAAAGGATTGGCATGATGTTGGGCGGCCGCGGGCGAAATCCCGTGGCCGCTTGCTTTTCGGCGGCATTTGCCCCATATGTGCGGCAGCGCAGCATGGCCCTTGGGGCCCGATAGCGATTGGCAGCGTGATCGTTCCCGGCTCTGACAGGCCCTGGGAACCGGCCAATGACAGTCTGCGCCAAGCTTGAGGCTTCCCTATTCACGCGGGTCGTTTCCTAACCCGCCTTGCGCCCTTGCTGCGTCCGCAGACAGGTTGGCGCCCGGCCGACTTGTGAGTTTCTCATGCATTTCAATGAACTTGGTCTTTCCGAGCCGATCATCAAGGCGCTGACCGCCAAGAAATATGCCGAGCCGACGCCGATCCAGCAAAAGGCCATTCCGGTCCTGCTGGAAGGCCGCGACCTGTGCGGCATCGCCCAGACCGGCACCGGCAAGACCGCAGCCTTCGCGCTGCCCAGCCTCGACTATTTCGCGCGCAATCCCAAGCCGACGCCGATCAAGGGCTGTCGCATGCTGGTGCTGTCGCCGACCCGCGAGCTGGCTGCCCAGATCGCCCAGAGCTTCCGCGACTATGGCCGCTTCCTGCGCCTGTCGGTGGAAACCGTGTTCGGCGGCGTGCCGGTCAACAAGCAGATCCGTGCCCTGTCGGCCGGCGTCGACATCGTCGTCGCCACCCCCGGCCGCCTGCTCGACCTGATCGACCAGCGCGCCTTCACCATCAAGGACACGGAAATCTTCGTCCTCGACGAAGCCGACCAGATGATGGACATGGGCTTCATCCATCCGCTGAAGCGCATCGCCAAGCTGCTGCCGCGCGATCGCCAGAACCTGTTCTTTTCGGCCACCATGCCCAAGGAGATCGAGGCGCTGGCCGGCCAGTTCCTCAATGATCCGGTCAAGGTCAGCGTCGCGCCGCAGTCGACCACGGCCGAGCGCGTCCGCCAGCAGCTGACCTTCGTCAACCAGGCAGAAAAGCAGGCACTGCTGCATATCGTGCTGAAGACCGAGGAGATCGACCGCGCGCTGATCTTCACCCGCACCAAGCATGGCGCCGACCGCGTCGTGCGCTTCCTGGAGGGCGCGGGCATCCAGGCCTTCGCGATCCATGGCAACAAGAGCCAGGCGCAGCGCACCACCGCGCTGCAGGCGTTCCGTCATGGCCATTGCAAGCTGCTGGTCGCGACCGACATCGCCGCGCGCGGCATCGACGTGTCGGGCGTGTCCCACGTCATCAACTTTGAAATCCCGAATGTGCCGGAACAATATGTCCACCGCATCGGCCGGACGGCGCGCGCCGGCGCGGACGGTATCGCCATCAGCTTCGTGGCGGATGATGAACGGCCTTACCTCAAGGCAATCGAGCGGGCGACCAAGGTGAAGCCCGAGATCGTGCCCCTGCCGGAGAATTTCCTGGAGGCCGTGCGCAACCTTCCCAAGCCCGCGCCGCAGCGCAAGGGGCCCAGCCAGAGCCCGGCCCAGCAGGCCAAGCGTGCCGAAGGCCAGCGTCGTTATCAGGAAGGGCAGAAGGCCCAGCGCGGCGCGCCCGACAAGGCTCGCCGTGGTGAAGGGGGCCATCGTGGCGAGGGCGCGCATCGTGGCGAAGGCGATGGTGCCGGCGCCAAGAAGAATTTCCGTCGTCGTCGCGGTGGCGGCGGTGGCGCCGTCGGCACGCACAAGGGCGCGGTCCAGCGCACCGGCGCACCGCGCGGCTAATAGCTGAGGCGTTCCGGGCGCTCCCCCCATGGAGCGTCCGGGACCAACCGGTCTGGCGCGCGCAATTTTGCGTGCGCGCCATATTTTCATTGTCGCATCGCTTGGGGCGCAAGAGCGGTTCCCCCTTCTATGTGCAATGCTCCGATGCCGCGGCGTGACCATCTTTGTCAGTGGTCATTCAGGAAAATGCCGTTAGGCTCCCCTGCCTATGCGTTTGACCTCTCGCCGTTCGGCCGCTTCGCTCACCATTCTTGCCCTGCTTCTGTCGGGCTCTCCCCTGCCGCTGGCGGCCAGGACCGATCCTTCGGTCGCCGGGGCAAAGGCTGCGCCAGGCGGCAGCCAGGCGGATATCCGCCCCTGGCTCTACGAAAATAGTGATGTGCCGATCGACACGGCGTGGCGGTTTGGCACGCTGTCCAACGGGCTGCGCTATGCCATCCGCCGCAACGGCGTGCCGCCGGGGCAGGTGTCGATCCGCCTGCGCATCGACGCCGGATCGCTGATGGAGCGTCCCGATGAGCAGGGCTATGCCCATTTCATGGAGCATCTGTCGATGCGCGGGTCGCGCCATGTGCCCGATGGCGAGTCGAAGCGCATCTGGCAGCGGCTGGGCGTAACCTTCGGCAGCGACAGCAATGCCGCGACCACGCCGACCGGCACCACCTATGCGCTGGACCTGCCCCAAGCCAATCAGGCGAGCCTTGGCGAAAGCCTGAAAATTCTGGCCGGCATGATGACCGACCCCAATATCGTCGACAGCGCGGTCGATGCCGAGCGGGCGGTGGTGCTGGCTGAACGGCGCGAGAGCGACGGGCCGCAGATGCGGATTTCTGACGCCAGCCGCCAGCATTTCTTCGCCGGCCAGCCCTTGGCGGACCATGCGCCGATCGGCACGGTCGCGACGCTCAACGCGGTGACCGCGGCCAAGGCCGAAGCCTTCCACCAGCGCTGGTATCGCCCGGAAAACACGGTGATTGCGATTGCCGGCGATATCGACCCGGCGTTGGCCGAACAGTTGCTCAAGGATAATCTTGCCAGCTGGCAGGATAGCGGCAAGGGGGCCGAGCAGCCCGATTTCGGAGAACCGGACGCCAAGGCGCCGGCTACCCGCGTCGTGGTGGAACCGGGCTCGCCGACGGGCCTCACCATGGCCTGGCTGCGTCCTTGGAAGCCCCATGCCGACACGATCGTCTATAATCAGGACAAGCTGACCGATATGCTGGCGCTGCAGATCGTCAGCCGGCGGCTGGAGCAGGCAGCACGGGCAGGGGGCAGCTTCCTGGCGGCGGGTGTCGATCAGCAGGATATCAGCCGGTCGGCCGACGGCACCTTCATCACCATCACGCCCACCGGCGAGAATTGGGAGAAGGCGCTGGCCGATGTGCGCGCGATCATCGAGGATGCCAAGGCCGCGCCGCCGACCCAGCAGGAAATCGACCGCGAATATGCACAGCTTGACACGGCGCTGGCGATCCAGGTCGAAAATGCCGACACGGAAGCCGGGGCGAAGCAGGCGAGCGATCTGGTGAGCGCGGTGGACATTCGCGAAACCACGGTCAGCCCGCAGGCGGCGCTCGACATCTTCCGTTCTGGCAAGCCGGCGATGACGCCGCAGAAGATACTGGATTGCACCCGCCGCCTCTTTTCCGCCGGGGTGTTCCGGGCGATGCTGATCACCGGCAAGGTCGAGGCGGGGCAGGACCAGAAGCTGGCTGCTGCGCTCGCCGCGCCGGTCAAGGCGGCGACCAATGCTCGGCTGGCCGACAAGGCGGTGACGATGGACGACCTGCCCAAATTCGGTGCGCCCGCGACCGTCGTGTCGCGCACGCCGGTTGGGTTGCAGGGCATGGAGAGCATCACCTTCTCCAATGGCGTCAAGCTGACCTTGTTTGCCAATGATGCGGAGACCGAGAAGGTGCGCATCAATGTCCGCTTCGGTCATGGGCAGCAGGCCTTTTCACCCACCAAGCCGATGGCAAGCTGGGCCGGCGATTATGCGCTGGTAGCGAGCGGCATCGGCAAGCTGGGCCAGCGGGAGCTGGACGACCTGACAAATGGCCGGCGCATGGGCATGCAGTTTTCGACCGACGATGACGCGTTCGAATTGCAGGCGGTGACCCGTCCGGCCGATTACAAGGACCAGTTGCGCCTGTTCGCCGCCAAGCTGTACCAGCCCGGCTGGGATCCCGCGCCGATCGCGCGGGTGAAGACCGGAGCCTCGGTCGCCTACGACGCGATGTCGCGCGCGCCCGATGGCGTATTGGGGCGTGACCTCAACTGGCTGCTGCATGACAAGGATGTGCGGTTCCGTACCCCGTCCAAGGCGGAAATCAACGCGCTGACGCCCGAAAGCTTCCGCCAGACCTGGGAGCCGATCCTGGCTTCGGGGCCGATCGAGATCCAGATTTTCGGCCAGGTGAAGGCCGAAGAAGCGATCCAGGCCGTGGCGGCGACCTTTGGCGCGATGCCGGCTCGCCCGGACGTGCCGGTGCCGGCCGCGAACAAGGTGCAGCGTTTCCCCGCCCATGTCGAACAGCCGGTCATCCTGCGCCATGATGGCGACAAGGAGCAGGCGGCCGCCGTCATGGCCTGGCCGACTTCGGGCGGCTTTGCGCTGACGAAGGAGGCGCGCCAGCTCGAAATCCTGACCCAGATCTTCAATGACCGGTTGTTCGACAAGCTGCGCTCGACCGAGGGCGCTGCCTATTCGCCCAGCGTGCAGAATAGCTGGCCCTTCTCCTATGATAGCGGCGGCTATATCTTGGTGACCAGCCAGGTGCGGCCCGACCGGGTCAATTATTTCTACAGCGTCGTGAAGGAAACGGCTGCCGATCTGGCGAAGACGCCGATCAGCGCCGACGAACTGCAACGGGCGGTGGCGCCGATGCGGCAGTTGCTGATGCGCGCCAGCACCGGCAATGCCTTCTGGATGGGGCAGATGGAGGGATCGACCCATGATCCCCGCTATGTGCAGGCGATGCAGACCATGAGCCAGGATCTGCTCAACGTCACGCCGGCCGATATCCAGGCGCTGGCGACCAAATATCTGGTGCCGGGCAAGAGCTGGTCGGCCGTGGTGCTGCCTCAGGGCGTCGCTGCCAAATAGACGGCTGGATCAGGCGGAGGCGGTTTGCGCGTCCTCCGCCTGCAGCAATTGCTCGTAGAGCCGCGCATATTCCAGATGCATGTTGCGGAGCGCCGGTGTGGCCGATCGCGCCGCCAACTGGCGATTGCGGTCGCGTCGCTGCTCGAAATAGGCGCGGCCGAAATTCGCTTCCAGATCCATGAAATACCTCCCTCGATTGATCCTCCAATGGGCGGGGCGCCAACAGGTTGCGGGCAGGGCAGGGGCTTGCGGTGGACGGGGGTGAAACGGGGGTGGGCGGCGCGATGCCGCCATCCATCTTTGCCCTTGATGCCGGCTGGCCTTGGTCGCTAGGTCAGGGGCTTGGGGCAATGATGATCCGGCCATGCACGGTCTGGACATCGATCGCCCAGGGGGATTTACATCGCATGTTGAAGACTGTCCGGGCATCGGCCATGGCCACCACCATCCTGTTGCCGCTGGCTGCCGCGCCGGCGCTTGCCGAGCAGGTGGTCGTCACTGCGGACCATATGGTCGATGTGCTGGCCGGCAAGACGGTCGATCATCCGGCCATCTTCATCACCGATGGTCGCATTACCGGCATTGCCGACGCGCGCACCGTGCGCTGGGGCAGCGACGTCCGCCATATCGACCTGTCGGGCAAGACCATCCTGCCGGGCCTGATCGACATGCATGTCCATTTGACCAGCCTGGCGGAAGTGGGCGGCTATCAGGGGCTCCGCTACACCGACAGTTTCTGGACCGCTGTGGGCGTCAAGAATGCGCGGATCACGCTGAAGGCCGGTTTTACCACGGTGCGCAATGTCGGGTCGGCCGATTTCGCCGATGTGGGCCTCAAGCAGGCGATCGAGGAGGGGCAGATTGTCGGGCCGCGGATCATTCCGGCCGGCTATGCAATCGGTGCAACTGGCGGCCATTGCGATGGCGGCGGCCTGCCGCCCTCGATGGACCGCAAGGAACCCTCGGTGGTCGACAGCCCGCAAGAGGGCCGCGCCAAGGTGCGCTGGCTGCACAAATATGGCGCCCGCGTGATCAAAATCTGTGCGACCGGCGGCGTCTTCTCGCTGGGCGACGCGGTTGGTGCCCAGCAACTGAGCTTTGACGAGATGAAGGCGATTGCCGACGAGGCGCATATGCTGGGCCTCAAGGTGGCGGCGCACGCCCATGGCAATGACGGTATCCGCACCGCGATCGAGGCCGGGATCGACACGATCGAACATTGCAGCCTGGCCGATGACGAGACGATCAAGCTGGCGGCCAGCAAGAAGACCTGGTTCGACATGGATATCTATAATGACGATTATATCCTGGCGACCGGCACGGCCAATGGCACCGAACAGGAAAGCCTGGACAAGGAAAAGCTGATCGGGCGTCTCCAGCGGGAAACCTTTCGCAAGGCGGTGAAGGCGGGCGTGCCGATGCTGTTCGGCACCGATGCGGGCGTCTATCCCCATGGCGACAATGGCAAGCAGTTCGCCAAGATGGTTGAATGGGGCATGACGCCGATGCAGGCGATCCAGGCGGCGACCGTCAGCGGCGCCAGGGCGCTGGGCTGGGAAGCCGATGTCGGCGCGATTGCCGTCGGCCGCTATGGCGACATCGTCGCGGTGGAGGGTGATCCGCTCAAGGACGTCACCTTGCTGCAGCATGTCAGCGATGTGGTGAAGGGCGGCGAACTGGTGGAGTGATCCGCCGCTGCCGGTTCACGATCGGCGTGAACCGGCTTTCGCTGCGATCAGCGCACGGCCTTCAGGCCTGCCACGATCATCTGGGCGGCGCGCCGGGCCGACGCCTCCGGGCTGAGATTGGGGCGCGACAGGCTGCGATGGCCGAGGCCGAACATGCAGGCCAGGATCATCTCCTCCGCGCCGTCCAGCGCCTCGCCCGAAAGCTCCGGGTTGGCGGCGCAGGCAAAGTCACGAATATCGTCGCGGAAGCGGCCGCACATGGTGCCGATCATCTCGCCGACCGTCGGATTGCGGAAGCTTTCGGCCAGGATGTCGAACGACAGCGCCTCATCCTTTTCGTCAATGACGTGCAGCATCAGTTGCTCGAACGTATCGTCGATGCTCAACTCGCCACTGTCGAGTCGTTTGCGCAGGATATCAACGTCCTCCGCCCACTGGTCGGCGTCGGCATGGACGATAGCCTCGATGATATCTTCCTTTCCTTTGAAAAGCCGATATATTTGCCCCACTGATACCTGTGCGGCGGAAGCGAGTTCGGCCATGGACGTCTGGTGGAAACCATGGCTGTTGAACAGGTCTCGCGCCGCTGCAAGTACACGGTCGCGACTGCTTTTTTCATGCTGCGCTGCAACCATTTTACCCTCGGAAAATTGTTTTTCTCTTGAATTCCCTCTGACAGCTTCTTAGGTGCGCGGCAAGCGGAATGAACGTTCATTCCGGTCCTGCGATATTTATCGGATTGGGAAAATTGATGCAAAAGGGGAACTTCTTCGGATTGCTGGCCTGTGTTTCGGCCCTTGCGCTGAGCGCTTGCGGTCAGGAAGCGCCGCCCGCACCGCCGCCGCCGAGCGTGGGCGTGGTGACGCTCAAGACCGAGTCGGCACCGTTGCTGAACGAACTGCCGGGCCGCATTTCGGCCTTTGAAACGGCTGAAGTCCGGCCGCAGATCAGCGGCGTGATCCGCCGCCGCCTGTTTACCGAAGGCGGCAATGTCCAGGCCGGGCAACTGCTCTACGAGATTGAGGACGCGCCCTATCGCGCGGCGCTCGCCCAGGCCCAGGGCTCGTTGGCCAATGCTCAGGCGGCGATCCGCTCGACCGGGCTGCAGGCGCAGCGCTACAAGGATCTGGTCGGCATCAATGCGGTGTCGAAGCAGGAATATGATGACGCGGCGGCCGCGGCCCAGCAGGCCCGCGCCAATGTTGCGGCGCAGCAGGGCGCGGTGCAGGCAGCGCAGGTGAACCAGAATTTCACCCGCATCCGCGCGCCGATTTCGGGCCGTATCGGCCGTTCGCTGCTGACGCCGGGCGCGCTGGTCCAGACCGGCCAGGCCGATCCGCTGACCACCATCCAGCGCACCGACCGCGTCTATGTCGACGTGACCCAGTCGGCCGCGCAGATCATTGACCTCAAGCAGGCGATGAAGGCAGGCGGCATCAGTGAGGCGCAGGGCGCCCGCATCCAGCTGATCCTGCCCAATGGCAGCGTCTATCCGGGTGAAGGCCGCTTGCAGTTCGCCGATGTGACGGTGGATTCCAGCTCGGGCGCGGTCACGCTGCGCGCGATCTTCCCCAACGCCGACGGCCTGTTGCTGCCGGGCATGTATGTCCGCGCCAAGCTGATCGAGGGTGAGCGCACCCAGGCGATCCTAGCCCCGCAGCAGGGCATTTCGCGCGACGCGCGCGGCCGGGCTACGGCGATGGTCGTTGGCAAGGACAACAAGGTCGAAATGCGCCAGGTCACCGTCGACCGCGCGATCGGCGACAAGTGGATCGTCACCAGCGGCCTGAAGCCGGGCGATCAGCTGATCGTCGAGGGGCTGGTCAATCTGCGCCCCGGCACGGTGGTGAAGCCCGGTGCGCCGCAGCAGGTGACTGCGCCTGAAGGCGGCGCTGCCGCCCAGGGCGGCGCGAAGCCGGCCGCTGCACAAGGCGCGTCGAACGCGGGCGAGGCGCACTAAGCCATGGCCCGCTATTTTATCGACAGGCCCATCTTCGCATGGGTCATCGCCATCGTCATCATGCTGGCGGGCCTGCTCGCGATCCGGTCGCTGCCGGTCGCGCAGTTCCCGGAAATCGCCCCGCCGGCGGTGACGATCCAGACCACCTATCCCGGTGCCAACGCCCAGACGTTGGAAAGCACGACGACGCAGATCATCGAGCAACAGCTCAAGGGCATCGACAATCTGCGCTATTTCTCGTCCACCAGCGATGGTTCGGGCAATCTCAACATCACCCTGACCTTCGAGCAGGGCACCGATCCTGACATTGCGCAGGTGCAGGTGCAGAACAAGCTGTCGCAGGCGACCCCCTTGTTGCCGCAGGAAGTGCAGCAGCAGGGCCTGCGCGTGGGCAAGTCCACGTCGAGCTTCCTGCTCATCATGGCCGCCTATTCGGACGACGGTATCCATGACCAGGAGGACGCGGCGGACTTCATCGCGTCCAGCCTTCAGGATCCGCTGAGCCGCGTCACCGGCGTCGGCGATACCCAGCTGTTCGGTTCGCAATATGCGATGCGCATCTGGCTCGACCCCTACAAGATGGCCAATCTGGGCGTGACCACCGGCGACGTGAAGTCGGCGATCACCGCGCAGAATGCCCAGGTGTCGGCCGGCCAGATCGGTGGTTCGCCCTCGCCCAAGGGCCAGGCGCTCAACGCCACCGTCACCGCCCAGTCGCGCCTGCGCACGCCGGAGGAATTCCAGAATATCCGCCTGCGCAGCAACAGCGACGGTTCGGTCGTGCTGATGAAGGATGTCGCCAAGGTCGAACTGGGCGCGGAAACCTATGGTTTCGGCGTGAAGTTCAACGGCCATCCGGCATCGGGCTTCGGCATCAAGCTGGCACCTGGCGCCAACGCGCTCGACACGGTGGAAGCGGTCAAGGCGCGCGTCGACCAGTTGTCGAAGAATTTCCCCAGCTGGGTCAAATATGACTTCCCGGTCGACAACTCGACCTTCGTCAAGCTGTCGGTGGAGCAGGTGGTCCATACCCTGTTCGAAGCCGTGCTGCTGGTGTTCGTCGTCATGTTCCTGTTCCTGCAGAACTGGCGTGCGACGCTGATCCCGACGATTGCGGTGCCGGTGGTTCTGCTGGGCGCGCTGGCAATCCTCAGCGCAGCCGGCTTCACCATCAACACCCTGACCCTGTTCGGCATGGTGCTGGCGATCGGCCTGCTGGTCGACGACGCGATCGTTGTCGTCGAGAATGTCGAACGTCTGATCCAGGATGAAGGGCTCAGCCCCAAGGAAGCGGCCAAGAAGTCGATGGACGAGATCAGCGGCGCGCTGATCGGCATCGGCCTGGTGCTGTCGGCGGTGTTCCTGCCCATGGCCTTCTTCGGCGGCTCGACCGGCGTCATCTTCCGCCAGTTCTCGATCACCATCGTGTCGTCGATGATCCTGTCGGTGCTGGTCGCGTTGATCCTGACCCCGGCGCTGTGCGCCACCATCCTCAAGCCCGCCTCGCACGGGCATAGCTGGAACGGTCCGATCGGTTCGATCCTCGGCCGCTTCTTCGACTGGTTCAACCGCACCTTCGACAAGGGCGTGGTGCGCTATGGCAAGGGCGTCGAGAAGGTCGAGCGCAGCTGGGTCCGGACCATGCTGGTCTATGGCCTGGTGGTGGTCGGCATGGCCTTCATCTTCCTGCGCCTGCCCAGCGGCTTCCTGCCGGACGAGGACCAGGGCATCATCATCAACCAGGTGTCGCTGCCCGCGGGCACGACGCTGGAAGAGACCGAGCGTGCGCTGGCACGGATGCGCGACCATTATCTGGTCGACGAGAAGAAGAATGTCTCGGCCGTGTTCACGGTCGCCGGCTTCGGCTTCGTGGGCCAGGGCCAGAATGTCGGCATCGTCTTTGCCCGTATGAAGGACTGGCATGAACGGTCGGGTGCGGACAATCGCGTGCCCGCGATCGCCCTGCGCGCCAATATGGCGTTCCAGAAGATCTCTTCGGGCATGGCCTTCGCCTTCGTGCCGCCGGCCGTGCAGGAACTGGGCAATGCGTCCGGTTTCGACTTCCAGCTGCTCGATCAGGCCAATCTTGGTCATGAGAAGCTGCTGGAAGCCCGCAACCAGTTGCTGGGCATGGCGATGGGCGACAAGCGCCTGGCGCAGGTCCGTCCCAATGGCCTGGAAGATACGCCGCAGCTGAAGCTGAATGTGGATCAGGCCGCAGCCGGTGCGCTGGGCATCGCCCAGTCGGACGTCAATGACACGATCAGCACCAATCTGGGCGGATCCTATGTCAACGACTTCATCGACCGCGACCGTGTGAAGCGCGTCTATGTCCAGGCCGATGCGCCGTTCCGTACCTCGGCCGACGCGATCAACGCCTATCATGTGCGTGGCAGCACGGGCGTGATGGCGCCGCTCTCCGCCTTCTCCACCACGGAATGGGTCCAGGGCCCGGCCCGTCTGGAGCGCTACAACGGCGTGCCGTCGATGAACATCCAGGGCGCCCCGGCACCCGGCGTGTCGAGCGGCACCGCGATGCAGGCGATGGAAGAGTTCGCGGCCAAGCTGCCGGCCGGTATCGGCTATGCCTGGAACGGCATTTCCTATGAGGAGCAGACCTCCGGTGGACAGGCGCCCTATGTCTATGCGCTCTCGATGCTGATTGTCTTCCTCTGCCTGGCTGCGCTGTATGAAAGCTGGTCGGTGCCGATCGCGGTCATGCTGGTCGTGCCGCTGGGCGTGCTCGGCGCGGTGATCGCGGCGACGCTGGCGGGCCTCAACAACGACATCTATCTGCAGGTCGGCCTGATCACGACCATCGGCGTGTCGGCGAAGAACGCGATCCTGATCGTGGAATTTGCCGAAGAGAAGATGCGCGAAGGGCTGCCGCCCGCCAAGGCGGCGCTGGAAGCGGGCAAGCTGCGTCTGCGGCCGATCCTGATGACCAGCTTCGCCTTCATCTTCGGCGTGCTGCCGCTGGCCGTGTCGAAGGGCGCGGGTGCGGGTGGCCAGAACGCCATCGGCTGGGCCGTGGTCGGCGGCATGCTGTCCGCCACCGTCCTCGCCATCTTCTTCGTGCCGGTCTTCTTCACCGTGGTGAAGCGGTTGTTCCGCGAACATCATGAAGGGGAAGAACAGCGTAACGCCGACGGTGAAACGCCGAACGCACCGCAGGAGGCATAAGAATGTTGCGTAATATCAAAGCAATGTCGGTCGCCTCTTTGGCGCTGACGCTGGCCGCCTGTGACATGGCGCCCAAATATGCCCGCCCCGAACTGCCGGTGCCGCAGGCCAGCCCCCAGGGGCCGGCCTATGCGGCCGCGGCGGACGGCGGCGCGGCGATCGTACCGGCCGATACCGCCTGGCGCGATTTCTTTACCGACCCGCGCCTGGTGCGGGTGATCGAGACCAGTCTCGCCAACAATCGCGATTTGCGGATCGCGGTGGCCAATGTCGAGCAGGCACGGGCACAGTATAAGGTGCAGCGGGCCGATCTGTTGCCGACCGTCGGGGCCACCGGCACGGCGACCTATTCGGAACAGCCGCTGGTCCAGTTCGGCCAGAGCCAGCGCCTCAACACCGACGTCTATCAGGCGCAGGTCGGCATCTCGTCCTGGGAAATCGACCTGTTCGGTCGGGTGCGCAACCTGACCAAGGCGGCGCAGGAGCAATATTTCGCCTCGGTCGAAAACCGCAATGCGGCCCAGACCGCATTGGTGGCGGAAGTGGCGACGGCCTGGGTGAACATGGCCGCCGATCAGGAATTGCTGTCGATCGCGCGCACGCTGGCGACCGCGTTCAAGGAGACGCTGGACCTCAACAAGGCCCGCTTCGACAAGGGCATCGCGTCCGAACTGGAAGTGCGCGAGGCACAGACCAGCTATGATCAGGCGCGGGCCGCCATCGCCAGCGCTACCACGCTGGTCGCGCAGGACCAGAATGCACTGAACCTGCTGGCGGGCACGACGCTGGGCAGCGAGGATCTGCCCTCGGCCCTGCCGGAAGGCCATGTCACGCTCGACAATCTGCCGGCGGAACTGCCCTCGACCCTGTTGCTGCGCCGGCCCGACATCGCGTCGGCCGAGCATCAACTGATCGCGGCCAACGCCAATATCGGTGCGGCGCGGGCGGCCTTCTTCCCGCAGCTGTCGCTGACGGCGGCGCTGGGCACGGTCAGCCTTGGCCTGTCCGGCCTGTTCAAGTCGGGCAGCGATACCTGGTCGGTGGCGCCCAGTGCGACCCTGCCGATCTTCGACTTCGGCCGGAACAAGGGCAATCTGCGTTACGCCAGGGCGACCTATGACGCGATGCTCGCCACTTATGAAAAGAGCGTGCAGACCGGCTTCCGCGAAGTCGCCGATGCGCTTGCCCGGCGCGGCACGATGACCGATCAGGTCGAGGCGCAGACCTCGCAGCGCGATGCTGCGCGCAAGGCCTATGACCTGACGCAGGCCCGCTTCCGCGCGGGTGTCGACGGCTTCCTGCCGACCCTGGTGTCGCAGCGGACCCTGTCGAGCGCGGAGCAGAGCCTGGTGACGACGCGGCTGGCGCGGCTCACCAACATGATCGAACTGTATCGCGCCATGGGTGGCGGCCTGAAATGATGCTTCCTGCCGCTTGCGGACTTTGACCGCAAGCGGCAGGAAGCGGGGGCGGGGATCATCGCCTATCTCCAGCGATGACGCATGGAGGATGACGATGACCCTGGCCTGTATGACGATGCCCTCGCCGGTCGGCGACCTGACGCTGGTCGCGAGTGACGAAGGATTGATGGCGGTCCTGTGGCCCGACGATGATCCCGCCCGCGTCCGCCTGGGCGCCCGGTCCGAAGCGACCGACCACCCGGTGCTGCGCGACGCGGCTTCCCAGCTATCGGAATATTTCGCCGGCCAGCGGCGGCATTTCTTCATCCCGCTGCATTTTCAGGGCACGGATTTCCAGCGCCAGGTCTGGGCCGCGCTGCTCGACATACCGTTCGGCGAGACGCGCAGCTATGCCGACATCGCCCGCACCATCGGTCGCCCGACCGCGACCCGTGCCGTCGGCGCCGCCAATGGCCGCAACCCGATCTCGATCATCGCGCCCTGTCACCGGGTGGTGGGCAGCAATGGCGCGCTCACCGGCTTTGCCGGCGGCGTCGAGACCAAGAAATATCTGCTCGACCTGGAGCAGGGCGGGGACAATCTTTTTTCGTTCGCGCCAATGCCGCTTGCCGATGCCGGAGCGAGATCGGTTTAGGCCGCCTCGTCATCATGCGTTGATCGCATCACGGCTCAGAAATCGACCAATCGGCGCCAGCGTTCCGTAACGCTAAAATAGGAAACTGCGCGTCAGCCGGCCGATCTATGCGAGGTTTGGTGCACCCAAGTGGATTCGAACCACTGGCCTTTGCCTTCGGAGGGCAACGCTCTATCCAGCTGAGCTATGGGTGCGTGACGCTGGTCAGAAGGGGCGCTTAGCAAAGGGCTTCGAACCGCGCCAGCCACAAAATCACCTGTTCCCGAAACTTATTTCGGGGCCTTCACCATCGGCTGGAATTTGCCCAGGCCACAGCTGGCGCCCGGTTGCAGGCCCGGCCCGGCGTTGAACAGCACGGTGATGATGTCGACCGAACAGAGCTGCGAGATGCTGGTGCGATAGGAAAAGCGTCGCTCGAAGCCCAGGCTGGGGCAGCTGTTGGGGAGGGTGTTGCGGTAGATTTTCTTGCCGCTCACCTCGAAATCGATGGTGCGATCGTCGCGGACGCTGCTCGATCGGATCTGGCTGATCGAGATGCAATCGACCGGATTGCCGCTGGGCACATAGGGATCCGGCTTGTCCTTGGTCTTGGCGAAAGCAGGCGTCAGGCCACAGGCCAGCAGCAGGCCGGCGGTGAGAATGGGGCGGATGGACATTGTCTCTCTCCTTCGTGCTGACAAGACGATTCGCGGAGCTGATTTCCGTACCGATCCTAGCACCGCTGGCCGGCGCGATCAGGCGGCTTTCGCGACGCTGCCGGGTTCCGGCGTCTTGGGCTTGAAGCGGCACAGGTCCGACACGATGCAGCGCCAGCATTCGGGCTTGCGCGCCTTGCAGACATAGCGGCCATGCAGGATCAGCCAGTGATGGGCGTCGCGTCGGAAGGGCTGGGGCACGCGCTTTTCCAGCTTGTCCTCGACCGCCAGCACCGTCTTCCCCGGCGCCAGGCCGGTGCGGTTGCCGACGCGGAAGATATGGGTGTCGACCGCGAAGGTTTCCTGCCCGAAGGCGGTGTTGAGCACGACATTGGCGGTCTTGCGGCCGACGCCGGGCAGGGTCGTCAGCGCGTCGCGATCCTGCGGCACCTCACCGCCGAAATCGCGCACCAATATCTCGGACAGGGCGATGACATTCTTCGCCTTGGTGTTGAACAGGCCGATCGTCTTGATGTGCTGCTTGAGCGCATCCTCGCCCAGATCGACCATCTGCTGGGGCGTTTCGACTTCGCGGAACAGGGCGCGGGTCGCCTTGTTGACGCCGACATCGGTGGCCTGCGCAGACAGGGTGACCGCGACCAGCAGCTGATAGGCATTGCCATATTCCAGCTCCGTTACCGGGGCGGGATTGGCCTCTGCCAGGCGGCTGAAAAAGTCGAAGATCTGGCCCTTGTTCATGGCATCAGAGCCCCAATACGCCCTTCATGTCATAGCGGCCGACCGGTTGGCCGGCGAGCCAGCTTGCGCCCTTGATCGCGCCGCGCGCGAAGATGCTGCGGTTTTCGGCGCGATGGCCCAGTTCGATCCGCTCGCCCTCGGTCGCCAGGATCACCTGATGGTCGCCTGCGACCGATCCGCCGCGCAGCGCGGCAAAGCCGATCGCGCCCTTCGCCCGCGCGCCGGTGATGCCATCGCGGCCGCGCTCGCTATGGTCGGCCAGCGCGATGCCGCGCCCCTTCGCCGCTGCTTCGCCCAGCAGCAGCGCGGTGCCCGACGGCGCGTCGACCTTGTGGCGGTGATGCATCTCGACGATCTCGATGTCCCAATCGTCGCCCAGGCTGGCGGCGGCCTTTTCCACCAGCGCGGCGAGCAGGTTGACGCCCAGCGACGTATTGCCGGTCTGCAGCACCGGGATGCGGACCGCCGCCTGGTCGATCAGCGCATGATGCTCAGCTTCCAGCCCCGTCGTGCCGATCAGCACCGGCTTGTTCGCGGCGATGCAGGCGTCGAGATTGGCGGAAAGCGCGGCTGGCACGGAAAAGTCGATCAGCACATCGGCCGCCTGTGCCAATGCCTGCGGATCGCTGGTGATCGCGACGCCCGGCGCCAACTCGCCGCTGCCGTCGCGATCGGTGCCGCCCGCCACGGTCAGTCCCGCCTCCGCCGCGGCCTGCGCAATGGCGCGGCCCATGCGCCCGGCGGCGCCGAAAATCCCGATGCTGGTCATGCCCTGATCCGTTCCTTGAAGATAAGTGAGCGCGCGATGCCAGAGCGGCGACCCTTTGTCATCCGGCACCATGAATTTCTTGGGAAAGGCGACCGACCATGGCTAAGAGATGGCCATGCTCGATCTTCCCCGACTCTCCGTTCCGACCCTGCCGATCGACGGCAGCGCCGATCGCTTTCCCGTCCGTCGCATCTTCTGCGTCGGGCAGAATTATGCCGAACATGCGCGCGAAATGGGTGGCGATCCCAATCGCGCGCCGCCCTTCTTCTTCACCAAGCCGGCCGATGCCGTGGTCGAGAATGGCGCGCTGCTGCCTTTCCCCTCCCGCACGCAGGATCTGCATCATGAGGTCGAACTGGTGGTTGCGCTGGGCGCGGGCGGCACGGATGTCTCGGTCGAGGATGCGCTGGCGCTGATCTATGGCTGGGCAGTCGGCATCGACCTCACCCGCCGCGACATGCAGGCGGTCGCGAAGAAGGCGGGGCGCCCATGGGACATGGCCAAGGGCTTTGATCGCTCCGCGCCGATCGGCCCGATCCATCCCGGCACGCCGCCGGCCAGCGGCGCCATCGCGCTCAGCATCGACGGCGACCCGCGCCAGTCGGGCGACCTGGCCGACATGATCTGGTCGGTGCCCGAAATCATCGCCAATCTCTCCACCTATGTGGAATTGGCGCCCGGCGACCTGATCTTCACCGGCACGCCTGCCGGCGTCGGCCCGATCGCGCCCGGCCAGGCGGTGCAGGCGACCATTGCCGGCCTCGCCCCGCTCGACATCGCCTTTCAGAACTGACCATCAGAACAAGGATAAACAGGATGGATATCGACATTCCCCATGACCTCGGCCGGGACGAAGCGAAGCGCCGGGTGGAGCAGGGCCTGCCCAAGCTGGAACAGCATATCCCCGGCGGCGGCACCATGACCGCGACCTGGCCGTCCGATTATGCGCTGGACATGGAAATTTCGGCCATGGCCCAGACCATTCCGGTCAAGCTGCTGATCGAGGAGGACAAGGTGCGCGGCACCGTGTCGATCCCGATGTTCCTCAAGATGATGTCCGGGCCGATCTCCGACTTCATCAAGACCAGTGCCCAGAAGATGCTGACCAAGGCGTAAGGGGCAAAGTGTGCAGGATTGGCGCCTACATGCGGTCCTTATGCACCATTGATTGAGTTGGGGCGGCTTTGATGAATGTTCCTGGCGAGACTATGGGTGGGGATATCTATCTGGCGCCAGGCACGAGAGTGCGCCTCGATAATTTGGTCAACGACGAAGGTGCCGTTACCACAGAGCTTGGCGTCGTGGTGCATTGTTGGCGCGACGATGAAATCGGGATGTTCGATTGCTATGTCGCTTTCTTCGGTGCCAGCTTTCCCCAAGGCAAGCCTGAGGAGAAGCCTTATGTGCTGCGATATGCAGCAACTTCTTTAAGGGTGATTGCATGACCGACATTCGCAATATTGTCATCCTTACCGGCGCGGGCATTTCGGCCGAGAGCGGGCTTGCCACCTTTCGCGGGCCGGATGGCTTGTGGGAGGGGCATCGGGTGGAGGATGTCTGCACGCCCGAAGCTCTGGCGCGTAATCCGGCGCTGGTGCATCGCTTCTATGACGAGCGGCGGGCGAAGCTGGCGGAGGTGGCGCCCAATCGCGCGCATGAAGCCTTGGCTGCGCTCGACCGCGCCTGGCCGGGCGACCTGTTGATCGTCACCCAGAATGTCGATGACCTGCATGAGCGGGCAGGGGCGAGCCGGCTGCTCCACATGCACGGGGAATTGAAGTCCGCCCTCTGTGCCGCCTGCGGCAAGGCAGTGGCCTGGGCCGATCCGCTGCCGCCCGGCAGCGTCTGCGCCGGTTGCGGCGCGCCCAGCCTGCGGCCCGACATCGTCTTCTTTGGCGAAATGCCCTATGATATGGAGCGGATCGAGGAAGCGCTGGCGCAGGCCGACCTGTTCGTGTCGATTGGCACGTCGGGCGCGGTCTATCCGGCCGCCGGTTTCGTCCAGATGGCGCGCCATTATGGCGCCCGCACGCTGGAGCTCAATCTCGATCCGTCGGCGGGCAGCAGCTATTTCGAGGAAAGCCGGCTTGGCCCGGCAAGCGAACTTGTGCCCGAACTGGTCCGCGACCTGCTCGGCTGACCGGGCTTATTCGCCGGGTGCCGCCATGATGTCGGCGCCATCGGGTTCGTCGCGATAAAGCAGCATTACCGATCCATCCTCGCCATTCACCGCGCGGATCGGCAGGCTCAGTTGCAGGGCGGAGAGGAATTCCTTGCTGTCGCTGACGCGGAAGCGCCCGCCGACCCGCAGCGAGGAGACGCGCGCATCGCCGATCAGGATCGGCGCGCGGCGATAGCGGTTGAACTCGCTGGCCGCCTGTTCGATCGTTTCCCCGTCCAGCTCGACCATCTGGTCGCGCCAGGCGGTGCGCTGGTCGATCAGCTTGGGGCTGAGATGGGTGAGGTCGATGCTGCGCGACTGGATCACGGCGCCGCTGCCGGCGCTGACCTTTTCCAGCCCGCTATTGCCCGAATGGACCGTCACCGTGCCCTGCGTGACGGTCAGTTCCACCACCGACGGGCGCATGCGGACGTTGAAAGCGGTGCCGACGGCGCGGATCTGGGCCGATCGCACCTCCACGTCGAACGGGCGGCCCTTGTCATGGGCCACGTCGAAGGAGGCTTCGCCCTTCAGTACGCGCACCTTGCGGCCGATGTCGGTGAAGCGGACTTCCGCCTCGCTATTGCTGTTGAGGTGCAGGATGGAGCCGTCGGCCAGTGCGACGTCGCGGATCTGGCCCACCGCCGTCTCATAGCGGTCGACGCCGCTGAAGGTGCGGATGGTGACGATCGCGGCGACGATGAAGAAGGCGATGGCGATGCCGGCGGCGATCATAATGTTGCGCGAGAGGCGGCGCTGCTGTTCCTCGCTGACGATCGCTTCGAGCGGGGGGAGATTGACTTCGGCGGCGGCGCTCTTCAGCCGCTCGGCCGCGTCCCAGGCGGCTTCGGCGCGGGCAAAGGCCACACCATGGCGCGGATCGGCCTCGATCCACGCACATATTTCGTCTTCGTCCTGGGGAGTAGGATCGCTGTTAAGCCTGGCCAGCAGGCGCGCGGCTTCCAACGCGATCGCGTCCCTGTCCCCGCTGTTTGAACCTGGTCCCGACGCCTGCACGTTCGAAATCCGTTTCCTCACGTTCTGCCCAGGCCCGCATAACTATGCCGATCGCTTTGGCCAGATGTTTTTCAACAGTAGAAACGGACAGAGACATTTCCTCCGCTATTTCCAGCATCGATTTTTCGTGGATACGGCGAAGAATGAAGACCCGGCGGCACTGGGTGGGCAGCGAATCGACAATCGCCTCGACCTGACGCAGCGCCTCGCGGGCGTGGAGCTGTGCCTCGATGGTGTTTTCGCCGCCCAGCAATTCCAGATCGGCGATCGTCTCGAAGCTCACCACTTTGTTGCGGCGGGCGGTGTCGATGACGAGGTTGCGGGCGATGGTGAAGAGATAGGCGCGCCCGGTGGTGACATTTTCCCAGTTCTCCGTGGCATAGGCACGGGCAAGAACTTCGGCGACCATGTCCTCCAACTCGTGGGTGGAGGGCAAAATGCGACGCAGGCGACCCCTCAAGGCAGCTTCCTGCGGCAAAATCACGGTCTTGAACCACTCTAGCTTGGCGCGAACCCTATGCACGTCGACCCCCTTTTATGTCAGCGCGCCTCTCCTGAATTTCTTTTTGTTGTCACATTTCAATCATGGATTCCGGGGGGTGTCCAGCACGTGATTACGCATATTCCGTAATCCGCTATAAAAAGTTCCACCCTGTTGCAAAAAAGTTTTCAGGTGCCTTCTTTTGTTGCGTGGTTACGAAATTATGTCAGGCGGAACCTCGTCCGGCGCGCGATCGGGCTGGTCATAGTCGGGTTCGCCAGGGATGATTTCGGGCGGCTCGTTGATCGGAGTCTCGTCCGGAGTCGCGGGCGGTGGCGTTTCGGGCGGCGACTGGGGTTCGATCCGGTCGGGCGGGGACAGGGTGTCGGGCGCTGGATCGGGCTGGGTGGCCATGCTATGCTCTCCTGCAAAGAAGAAGCTACGCGCGGGCAAGGATGCCGGTTCCACCAATGCATCCATATCCCTTGCTCTCGCCAATGCTTTTCTCTATGCCGCGCCGACCGGCGACCGATGCGGGCGTGGCGAAACTGGTAGACGCGCCAGATTTAGGTTCTGGTATCGCAAGATGTGGGGGTTCGAGTCCCTTCGCCCGCACCAGTGTCAGGCTTGGCTTGATCCGGCGCCAACGAGATTCAGCTAAGAAAGCGTTTGAGAGAAGAGATGCAGACTGTCGAGACGTTGAACGAGGGCCTGAAGCGCGCCTACACCGTGACCATCACGTCGAAGGATATCGACGCCCGCGTTGAGAAGGAAGTGCTGGCGATCGCGCCGCAGGTGCGTATGCCCGGCTTCCGCCCCGGCAAGGTGCCGGCGAACCTCGTCAAGAAGATGCATGGTGAAAGCCTGCAGCGTGATGCCCTCAACAATTCCATCCAGGAAAGCGTTCAGAAGCTGATCGCCGATCAGAAGCTGCGTCCCGCGATGCAGCCTTCGGTCGAGCTGGACGAAAGCTTCGAGTTCGGCAAGGACGCACAGGTCAAGGTGGAACTGGAAGTTCTGCCCGTGATCGAAGCCCCGAGCATCGACGGTCTGAAGCTGGAGCGCCTGACTGCCGAAGTCAGCGACGCGCAGGTCGAGGAACAGGCCGGCCGCATCGCGACCCAGCAGGGCGCTCTGGAAGAATATGCCGCCAGCCACAAGGCGAAGGACGGCGACACGCTGGTCATCGACTTCGTCGGCAAGGTCGACGGTGAAGCGTTCGAAGGCGGTTCGGCCGAAGGCGTGAAGCTGAAGATTGGTTCGGGCCAGTTCATCCCCGGCTTCGAAGAGCAGCTCGGCGGCGTGAAGAAGGGCGAAGAAAAGACCATCGAAGTCACCTTCCCCGAAGATTATGGCGCCGCGCACCTCGCCGGCAAGGCCGCGACCTTCGACGTGACCGTGCAGTCGGTGCTGAACGCCGACAAGCCCAAGCTCGATGACGACTTCGCCAAGTCGCTGGGCCTGGAAGGTCTCGACCAGCTCAAGGATCTGCTCAAGGGCCAGATCGAGCAGGAGCATAACGGCCTGACCCGCACCTATATGAAGCGCAAGCTGCTCGACCAGCTGGCCGCTTCGCACGACTTCGACGTTCCGCCGAGCATGGTGGAAGCCGAATTCAACCAGATTTGGCAGCAGCTTCAGCACGAAGCCAGCCATGAAGCCGATCCGGAAGCCGCTCTGGTCGAAATGGAAGCCGAGAAGGAAGATTATCGCGGCATCGCCGTGCGCCGCGTGCGCCTGGGCCTGCTGCTGTCGGAAATCGGCCAGGCCAACAATGTCGTTGTTTCGGACAATGAAATGAACCGTCTCATCATGCAGGCTGCCCAGCAGTACAGCCCGCAGGACCGTGAGCGTTTCGTGCAGTATGTCCGCCAGGATCCGATGGCCGCCGCCCAGCTGCGCGCGCCGCTCTATGAGGACAAGGTCGTCGACTTCCTGTTCGAAAAGGCGGAAGTCAGCGACCGCGCTGTCAGCCGTGAGGAACTGGAAGCCGCGATCGAAGCCGAAGATGGCGATCTGAAGCCCCACGTCCACGGTCCGGGCTGCGGCCATGACCACGATCATGACGAAAAGCCCAAGGCGAAGAAGGCCGCTGCCAAGAAGAAGGCCGAGCCCGCAGAGGCCGAAGCCGTAGCCGAGGAAGCGCCCGCCAAGAAGGCTCCGGCCAAGAAGGCTGCCGCCAAGAAGGACGACGCCCCGGCTGAGGAAGCTGCCGCCGAGGAAAAGCCCAAGGCGAAGAAGGCTCCCGCCAAGAAGGCCGCTGCCAAGGCTGAATAAGCCTTTCCAGCCAGCAAATCGGAACGCCCGCTCTTCCCCACAGGGAAGGGCGGGCGTTTTGCATGGGCGCGCGGGTGATTGGCTATGAGCCCTCGGCGCGAACGCCGGGATCATACGCGCTTTTCCTGATCTTTATTTTTGCGCTGCAATATATTCTGATGAAGGCCCGAAACTAGGGATCAGGCGATGAACTGATCGCGGAGGGCCTATGCAAGTCGTCAAGGGCGGTTCTGGTCGGGGTCTTGGGCAATTGCTGATGAACAGGTGGCTCCTGGTAGGCGTCTGCCTGTTCCTGTTTCTCGCCTTCTTCCTCCTGCGCTTTCCCGGTGAGCCGAACAGCGACAGCAACAGCCAATATCATCAGATCGTCACCGGCCGGTTCAACGACTGGCATCCGCCGCTGATGGCGCGGATCTGGGAAGCGCTGACCCTGTTCGGCGCGGGCACCGGGCCGATCTTTGCCTTCGACACGATCTTCTACGGCTGCGGCGTTGCGCTTCTGGCCAGCCTGCCGGCGCGACGCGGCCGGTGGCTCTGCGCCTATTGCATGATCTTCCTCGCGGCCCAGCCGATGCTGCTGATGATGAGCGTCAACATCGCCAAGGACATCATGATGGCGGTGATGCTGCTGCTGGCCGTGGCGATCATCGGGGCGGTGCAGGAAGGGCTCGTCGCCGCGCGGCCGGCCCGAACGCTGTGCTGGATGCTGGCGCTGCTGATCGTGGTCATGGCGGCACTGGTCCGCAACAATGCCGTGTTCCTGGTTGCGCCGATGCTGGTCTTTGCCGGCCGGCCGGTGCTGATGGCACGGCCGATGCTGATGCTGGCGCTGTCCGCGGTCGGCGGAGTGCTGCTGGTCCCGGCCAGCAATATCGTCAATCATCGCATCCTTGGCGCATCGGACGCCGGGGCAATCCGGTCGCTTCAGATATTCGACATCGCCGGCATCATGGTGCGGGGCGGGGATGATATCCTGGCCGATCTGCCGGGCGCGCAGGCGCTGACGCAGGATGTCCATCGCTGCTACAGCCCGATCATGTGGGATACGCTGGCCTATGCCCACTGGAATTGCCATGTGCTCAAGAATGTCGAGCAGGCGATCCGGGATGGCGGGGGCGCATCGCTGTCGTCACGCTGGACTGAGGCGATCCGGCATCATCCGCTGGCCTATCTGCGCCATCGCCTGACCCATTATAATTCGACCCTCTATTTCTGGGTGCCGGTCCATCATACCGAAGTCGTGCGCAAGCTGAACACCGCCGGCAATCGCGGCGGGTCGTTCAAGAACCGGCTGCTGGACCAGGTCCGCTATTCGCCGCTGACCTCGCCCGTGATGATGGTCGCGATCGCGCTGGCGCTGCTGCCCTGGATCATTGCCGCGCTGCGCGCCTCGCGCGATGCGCTGCTGCGTGTCTGCGCGATATTGATATGGCTTGCCTTGATATATACAGGCACCTTCCTGCTTGTCGGGGTGGCGACCGATCAGCGCTATTTCTTCTTTACGACATTGGCGGTTTGTCTGGCCCTGCCGCTCGCATTGTCCGATGCGACGATAAGGGCCATGATGCGGCGACATTCGGCATTGGCGGTTGCAACGGTGGGTGTGCCGGCAGCCATATTGGCGCTGACCGTCGTTGCGCGATACATGTTGCCGCCGCCGGTCTGACGGGCGGCGGCCATATTTGGTCAGCATAGGTTGGGGCAATTTATGGATATGGACAATCTTTCGAACATTGGCGTGGGCCACCCCCGCGTCGCCGTTATCCTGCCCTGCTATAATGAGGCTGGGGCGATCGTGCAGACGGTGGAGGATTTCCGCCGCGCGCTGCCCCATGCCGAAATCTATGTCTTCGACAATAACAGCAGCGATGGCAGCCGCGAACTGGCGGCCGGCGCGGGCGCGATCGTTCGCCGCGTGGCCCAGCAGGGCAAGGGTCATGTCGTGCGCCGCATGTTCGCCGACGTCGACGCCGACATCTACATCATGGCCGATGGCGACGCGACCTATGAAGCGGCCGCCGCGCCGCAGATGATCGCTGCCATGCTGCAGGATAATCTCGACATGGTGGTGGGCTGTCGCCGCGACCAGGTCGAGGCAGCCTATCGGCGTGGCCACCGCTTCGGCAACTGGGCGCTCACCAGCCTGTTGAAGCAGCTTTTCGGCCGCAGCTTCACCGATATCCTGTCGGGCTACCGCGTCTTCTCGCGCCGTTTCGTCAAGAGCTTCCCGGTGCTGTCCGCCGGCTTCGAGATCGAGACCGAGATCAGCGTCCATGCCCTCGAACTGGCGATGCCGGTGTCCGAAGTGATGACCGCCTATGGTGCGCGGCCCGAAGGGTCGGTGAGCAAGCTCTCGACCTATCGCGACGGCTGGCGCATCCTGCGCACGATCATCACCCTCTATCGCATCGAGCGGCCGATCCTCTTCTTCGGCATTATCGCGGCCTTCCTCGCAGCGCTCGCGCTCGGTCTGGCCGTGCCGCTGATCGTCACCTATGCCCAGACCGGGCTGGTGCCGCGGTTTCCTACCGCAATCCTGGTCACCGGCCTCATGATCCTGGCGACCCTGAGCGGCATGTGCGGCCTCATCCTCGACACGGTGGTGCGCGGCCGCCGCGAAGTGCGGCGGCTCGCCTATCTCGCCTTCCGCGCGCCGAGCGACTACGCCTTGAAGGACTGAACCCGGCGGCGCAGCCGCATCGCCAGGATCAGCAGGGTGACGCCGGTCACCAGCGCATAGAAGCCGATGCCCCAGCCCAGCATGGCCACCGACACATGCGGGTTGGCAAGGGCCAGATAGAGGACGAACAGGCCTAGCAGCAGCGAGAGTAGCCCGCTCAGCGCCAGCAGCCATTCGCCCTCTATCTCCTTGCGCAGCCGGATCGCGGCGATGATTTCCAGTCCGCCGGCGATGATCGCCCAGCCCGCGATCAGGAACACGGTCAGCAGCGCATAGGTGATCGTCATCGCGATCGGGGTGACGATGAAGATGATGCCGACGGCAATGCCCAGCAGCCCGCGCAGCAGCATCGCGCCCCAATGGCGGCCATGTCCCATCCGCCGAAAGGCGCTGATCGCCGAGAATATGCCGTCGACCAGCGCATAGACCGCGAAGATCAGCGTCAGCGCGAACAGCGCGCTGAACGGGTAGGCCAGGGCGATGATGCCCAGGATGATCGAGACCACGCCACGCAGCGCCAGCGCCTTCCAACCGAAGGAGAAGGCGGCGATCAGCCCCGGTCCGGCCCGGCCGTCATGGGGCGGAATATCGGAATGCACGTCGGAAACCATCGGCTTGTTCCCCCTGTCGCGATTTGAAACGATTGTGGAACGAGAGGGGTGACACATGGTTCCCCCTTGAACCAGTCGGGTTTTGTGCCGATGTAGGGGGTCGGGCAAAAGCACCTGACTGAAAGAGCACAATGACCAACATCATGCATGATCCCATGGCCGCGCTGGTTCCCATCGTCATCGAGCAATCGAACCGTGGCGAGCGCAGCTTCGATATTTACTCGCGTCTTCTGCGCGAGCGGATCATCTTCGTGACCGGCCAGGTCGAGGACCATATGGCCTCGCTGATTGTCGCCCAGCTTCTGTTCCTCGAATCGGAAAATCCGAAGAAGGACATCTGGATGTACATCAACTCGCCGGGCGGCGTCGTCACGGCGGGCATGGCGATCCACGACACGATGAAATATATCCGCCCCCAGGTCGGCACCGTCTGCATTGGCCAGGCCGCCTCGATGGGCAGCTTCCTGCTGGCCGCTGGCGAGCCGGGCAAGCGCATCGCGCTCAGCAACGCTCGCATCATGGTCCACCAGCCGTCGGGCGGCGCCCAGGGCATGGCGTCGGATATCGAGATCCAGGCCAAGGAAATCCTTCGGATTCGCCGCCGCCTCAACGATCTCTACGTGAAATATACCGGCCAGTCGCTGGAAGCGGTGGAGCGGGCGATGGACCGCGACACTTTCCTGGAGGCTGACGAAGCCAAGGCGTTCGGTCTGGTCGACGAAGTGTTCGATCGCCGCCCGGCCGCTGCGGAAACCGCAGAAGCCTAAAGGCGATCTTTACCGGGGCGCGGTATATCACCCCTTGTGAAACCGCCGTGCCCCGGTCTAGGATGGCCTTTGGACCAGAATATCCTCGGCCAGATCCGGCATGGTGCCGACGGCGGGGAGGAAAGATTGGCGAATGACTAAGCTTACGGGCTCCGATTCAAAAAGCACGCTTTACTGCTCCTTCTGCGGCAAGTCGCAGCATGAGGTGCGCAAGCTGATCGCGGGGCCGACCGTCTTCATCTGTGATGAATGCGTGGAACTGTGCAACGACATCATTCGCGAGGAGACCAAGGGCGGTCTCGTCGGCAAGAAGGATGGCGGCGTGCCGACCCCGCAGGAAATCTGCGATGTGCTCGACGATTATGTGATCGGCCAGAAGCGCGCCAAGCGCGTCCTGTCGGTCGCGGTCCATAACCATTACAAGCGTCTCAACCATGGCTCCAAGCCGGGTGAGGTGGAACTGGCCAAGTCGAACATCCTGCTTGTCGGCCCGACCGGCTGCGGCAAGACGCTGCTGGCGCAGACGCTGGCCAAGACGTTCGACGTGCCCTTCACCATGGCCGATGCCACCACGCTGACCGAAGCCGGCTATGTCGGTGAGGACGTGGAGAACATCATCCTCAAGCTGCTCCAGGCGTCAGACTATAATGTCGAGAAGGCGCAGCGCGGCATCGTCTATATCGATGAGATCGACAAGATCAGCCGCAAGGCCGAAAACCCGTCGATCACGCGCGACGTGTCGGGTGAGGGCGTGCAGCAGGCGCTGCTCAAGCTGATGGAAGGCACGACCGCCTCGGTTCCGCCGCAGGGTGGGCGCAAGCATCCGCAGCAAGAGTTCCTGCAGGTCGACACGACCAACATCCTGTTCATCTGCGGCGGCGCGTTCGCGGGTCTGGAAAAGATCATCGGCGACCGTCTGGAAGCCAAGTCGATCGGCTTCGGCGCTCATGTGGCCGCGCCTGAGGAGCGCAAGACCGGCGAGCTGCTGCGTCAGAGCGAACCGGAGGATCTGCTGAAGTTCGGCCTGATCCCCGAATTTGTCGGCCGTCTGCCGGTGATCGCGACGCTGGAGGATCTGGACGTGACCGCACTGGTCAAGATCCTGGTCGAGCCCAAGAACGCGCTGGTCAAGCAATATGGCAAGCTGTTCGACATGGAGAATGTCGAACTGAGCTTCACCGACGACGCGCTGACCGCGATCGCGAAGAAGGCGATCGAGCGCAAGACTGGCGCGCGCGGTCTGCGTTCGATCCTGGAAGCGATCCTGCTCGATACCATGTTCGACCTGCCCTCGATGGAGGGCGTTGGCGAAGTGGTGGTCGACAAGGATGTTGTCGCCGGGACCAAGGAACCGATTCGCGTGTTCAGCGAGAAGGACAAGCGCGCGGAAGACGCCGCCTAGTTCATTCGCCGTTCAGGCTGGAACAAAAGGGGCCGGTGGACCATCCACCGGCCCCTTTTTCGTGCAAGTCTTTCGCACTGCACAAAATTTCCTGCGCCGTTGCATAATTGCACCAGTGTTGGCGTGGTGTAAAATTTCGACATATTATGTAATAAAATCAATGTGATAGATTGGTGTTTCCGGCTGTTTTTCAGTGCCTTGTCCAGATATCCGTCCAATTGTGACAGTCCCGCACCTGCATTGTAACATAATTGCAATCATAGCATCACAGGGGCGTCGCCAGTGGCCGCCAGATGCGGCGCCGGCTCGAAGAGCAAAATGGTTATGGCGCCGTGGGGCGCACTCTTGAAAAAGGGACAAGGGTCAATGAAGCAGTTTCTCAAGTGCAGCGCCGCGATTCTCGCCGTCGCTGCCCCGGCTGTCGCTTTCGCGCAGTCGACCGGTTCGCAGGATTTCGAAGATTCGATCGTCGTCACCGGTGCAGTGGTGAACCAGGGCGTCGGCGGCGTGAAGATCCCTGACTCGCCCAAGGCGAAGGTCGTTCTGACCCAGGAAATCATCGAGCGTCAGCGCCCCGGCCAGACCGTCAACGAAATCATCAACCTGGTGCCGGGCGTCAGCTTCACCAACAACGATCCCTGGGGTTCGTCGGGCGGCAGCTTCACCATCCGTGGCTTCAGCTCGGATCGTATCGCCCAGATCCTCGATGGTATTCCGATGAATGACTCGGGTAACTATGCCATCTACACCAACCAGCAGATCGACCCCGAACTGGTCGAAAGCATCAACGTCAACCTCGGCGCGACCGATGTCGACAGCCCGACCGCTGCCGCGGTTGGCGGCACCGTCAACATCAACTCGCTGACCCCCAGCGACGATTTCGGTGCGCTGGCCAGCGTCAGCTACGGCAACATCGCGGCCAAGGATGCTGGCGATCGTCCGATGCACCGTGTGTTCGGCATGATCCAGACCGGCGATTTCACCGGCCATGGCACCAAGGCGTGGGTTTCGGCCTCGCGCGCTTATAACGAAGCGTCGTTCGCCAACTACGGCAAGGTCGACAAGGCCCAGTATAACGGCAAGATCTACCAGGAGATCGGCAGCAATGGCGACTTCATCTCGCTGGCTGCGCACTATAACGTGAACCGCAACAACTTCGGTGGTTCGCCCGGTTCGGCTGCCGCTTTCTCGGGTGACAAGAGCGCCCGTTTCTATGACGTCGGCGGTGCGGGCGCACCCTGCGTCCTGCCGACGCCGGTTGCCGGTGTCGCTGACCAGCTTCCTTCGGGCTATTGCGGCTCGCAGTGGGAGCGTCGCTACAATCCGTCGAACACCGGCATTCAGCGCATGAGCACACGCCTGACGCTGACCGACAAGCTGATCTTCTCGGCCGATGCTGCCTACAGCACCACCAAGGCCAATGGCGGCGGCGGCGTGGCAGCTTATGAAAGCTTCTACTATCAGAACGGCCAGGCCTACACCGGCTATTTCGGCGGCTCGGCCTATTTCGGCAACGACCTGAATGGTGACGGCGAACTCGGCGTTGACGCGAATGGCAATGGCCGCGTCGACCCGACGGAATCGGATCGCACCGCGATCGTCAATCCCAGCCAGACGAACACCCGTCGTTGGGTCGCCATCGCGAACCTCGCTTATGAATTTGACGCAAACAACCGTCTGCGTCTGTCGTACAGCTTCGATCGCGCCCGTCACCGCCAGACCGGCGAAGCTGCGCTGCTCGATCATAACGGCGAGCCGCTGGACGTCTTCCCGGTCAATGATCCGCTGACCGATTCCGTCGGCAACATCCTGCAGAAGCGTGATCGCAAGTCCTACGCGACCCTGAACCAGGTCGCTGGCGAATATCGCGGCATGTTCGTCGATGAGCGTCTGATCGTGAACCTCGGCGTTCGCGCGCCCTTCTTCAAGCGCGAACTGAACCAGAACTGCTTCACCACGGCCGCCAACGGCAATGTGAACTGCGTCGCCAGTGGCGACGTCGCGGCTTATGCTCTGGCCAATCCGACCTTCGCCGCGCCGCAGCAGCGCGTCTACAAGTATGACAAGCTGCTGCCGAACGTCGGCGCGATCTTCAAGATCACGCCGGAAGTGAGCGTCGCGGGTAGCTATGCCGCCAACATCTCGGTTCCGGGCACCGACACGCTCTACAACTCGATCTTCCTGCCGGCGACCAACGCCGCATCGAAGCCGGTTGCCGAAACGTCGGACAGCTTCGACCTGGCCCTGCGCTACCAGAACAACATCGTTCAGGCAGCTGTCACCGGCTGGTACGCGAAGTACAAGAACCGTATCGCTTCGGCCTACAGCTTCGAATGCGATTGCTCGATCGACACCAACCTGGGTGGCGTGAAGAAGTATGGCATCGACGCCAACGTGTCGGTTCGCCCGATGGACGGCCTGCTGGTTTACGCATTCGGTTCTTGGATCGAATCCGAAATCGGTGCCGACGTCCAGACTGGCGCGAACAGCTTCGCAGCGACCAAGGGCAACCGCGAACGCAGCGCTCCGGGCTATCTGTGGGGCGGTCGCATTCAGGGTACGCTGGGTCCGGTTGATCTGGGCGCCCAGATCAAGCGCACCGGTTCGCGTTGGCTGAACGACATCAACACCTTCAAGGTGGCGGGTTACACCGTTGTCGACCTCGACCTGCGTTACAACCTGAAGGACATGGGTCTGGACAAGGCCTTCTTCCAGCTGAACGTGTCGAACCTGTTCGACAAGTTCTACATCGGTTCGTTCAGCGGCGGCCTGACCACCGCGTCGAGCACGAACGTCAACTTCGGTGCTCCGCGCGCGATCAGCGGCTCGCTGGTGATCGGCTTCTAAGCCAGGCGCCGACAGGCAAAAAGGAAGGGAGGTGCGGAGCGATCCGCGCCTCCCTTTTTAGTGTCCTATTCGCCGCCGCTCGATTATGATCGGGGATAGGCTAGTGCGCGCTTTTCGATAGGATCAGGGCAGCGCAATAAAATGTCGAAATGTGCGGGAAATATGGGAAGTTAAGCGCCCGATTTCCTATTTTTGGGCGCCCGGCCGCTGCCTCAGTTCAGGCAATCGTCCAGCCCGTCGCGCTGCACCACCGGGATGCGAGCCGAGATGCTGTTGCCATAGCGGCGGGTGAAGCCATGCGGGTCGATCGCCTCGCGCTTCTTGGGCAGCGGCAAGACCGCCGCCAGTCGCGCCGCCTCGGCCCGGCTCAGCTTGCCCGCGCCATGGCCGAAATAGCGGATCGACCCGGCCTGCACGCCATAGGTGCCGATGCCGGTCTCCGCGACGTTCAGATAGACTTCCATGATCCGCCGCTTGCCCCAGATCGCCTCGATCAGCACGGTGAACCAGGCCTCGAAGCCCTTGCGGACGAAACCGCCACCCTGCCACAGGAAGACATTCTTCGCCGTCTGCTGACTGATCGTGGAGCCGCCGCGAATGCGCCCGCCGCTGGCATTGTGGCGCATCGCCTGGGCAATTGCGACCGCGTCGAAGCCATGATGGCTGCAAAAATGGCTATCCTCCGCCGCGATCGCCGCGCGCGGCATGTCCGGATCGATCGCGTCCAGGCGCTTCCATTCCTTGGTGATGCCATTGGGGTCGAGCAGCATAGTGATCGTCACCGGCGGCGGCACGAAGCGATAGATGACCACGGTGCCCACCGACAGGCCGACAAAGCCGATGGCGACCTTGAGGGGGATGCTGATCCAGCGGGAACGACGTTTCTGGGTGGAGGCAGGCTTGGGCGCGGCTTTGGCTTTTTTCATGGGCCGCAAACTAGCGCCCCTGCGCGCCGTCGTCATCGATTCCTTCAGGCGGTCGCCAGGCTCGGCGTGCGGCCCCGATTGATCAGCAGCACCAGCGCCGCACCGATCAGGCACAGCACGCCCGCCGCGATGAAGGCGGGCATATAGCTTTGCCAGGCGGTGCGCGACAGGCCGCCGGCCAGCGCGGCGCTCGCCGCGCCCAACTGATGCCCGGCAAAGATCCAGCCGAACACGATATTCGCCTTTTCGGGGCCGAAGCGCTGCGCCGTCAGCTTCACCGTCGGCGGCACCGTCGCCACCCAGTCGAGGCCATAGAATATGGCGAACAGCGACAGCTGTAGATCGAGAAGTCGCTGAACGGCAGGTAGAGGAGGGACAGGCCGCGCAGCCCATAATAGAAGAAGAGCAGCCAGCGATTGTCATAGCGATCGCTGAGCCAGCCCGATGCCAGCGTGCCGGCAAAGTCGAACAGCCCCATCATCGCCAGCATCGAGGCCGCGCCCACCGCCGCCAGCCCATAATCGCCGCACAGCGAGATGAAATGGGTCTGGACCAGGCCATTGGTGCTGGCGCCGCAGATATAGAAGGAGAAAAAGAGGATCCAGAAGGTCGGAACCTTTGCCACGTCGCGTAGCACGATCAGCGGCGTCGCCAGCAGTGCGCCCAGGCTGGCCGGCTGGGCGGGGACGGGCTGGATCGCCTGCTCGCCATAGGGGGCAAGGTTCAGGTCCGACGGCCGGTCGCGCATAAGCAGCATGACCGCGACGGCCGCGACCAGGATCGCGCCACACACCAGCAGCATCGCCACGCGCCAGCCATAGTTGCCGGTCATGCTGGCCAGCAGCGGCAGGAAAGCGAGCTGGCCGGTCGCGGTGCTGGCCGACAGCAGCCCCATCACCAGCCCGCGCCGCTCGCTGAACCAGCGGGTGGCGACCGTCGCGCCCAGCACCATGGCGGTGAGGCCGGTGCCGACGCCGATCACCACGCCCCAGAGAAGGACGAGCTGCCACAATTGCGTCATGCCAAGCGACAGCAGCAGGCCGCCAATGACGATCGACAGCGAAATCAGCATCATCCGCCGCACGCCGAAGCGGTTCATGAAGGCGGCGGCAAACGGCCCCATACCGCCGAACAGCAGGAAACGGATAGCCAGCGCGCCGGAAATATCCGCTGCGCTCCAGCCAAATTCCTTTTGCAGGGGGACGATGAACACACCCGGCGCACCGACCGCGCCGGCCACCACCAGCATGGTGAGGAAGGTCGTGCCCGCGACGGCCCAGCCATAATGGACATTGCGCGCGGCCAGGCGGCGGGCGAACATGGTGGACAGCATCGACTTCCCCTTGGATTGGCCCTTGGATTGGCCCTTGGATTGGCCCTTGGACTGGCCCCTGAACTGCTTCTTGAGCCGGAAAACGGACTGGCGTTAAATGATGGGTATCATATATAAGGTCAAGAGGCCAATTGGAGATGCAGGATCATGAAAGTCAGCCGTGAACAGGCCGAACGCAATCGCGAGAAGGTGGTGGATGCGGCGTCGCGCCTGTTTCGTGCCCGTGGCGTCGAGGGCGTCGGCATTGGCGAGGTGATGCGCGAATGTGGTCTTACCCATGGCGGTTTCTACAATCAGTTCGAATCGAAGGAGGCGCTGGCCGCCGAAGCCTGCGCCACGTCGCTCGCGCGCGGCGCGGCCAAGTGGCGTCGCCTGTCGGCCGAGGATGGGCCGGATGCCATCACCGCCGATTATCTGAGCGCCCGTAACCGCGACGCGCCCGAAACCGGCTGCGCGCTGATCGCGCTTGGTCCGGACGCTGCGCGCAAGGGCGGACCGCTCGCCGCCGCCTTTCGCGAAGGGTTCGAGGATCTGACCGCCGCGTTGCAAAATGCCGGTATTGCCGATCGCGACGCGGCGCTCGCCCGCATGGCGCAACTGGTCGGCACGATGGTGCTGGCCCGCGCGGTGGACGATCCGGCGCTGTCGGAGGAATTGCTGGCAGCCAATCGCCGCGCCCTGGGTGTCGAGGCATGAGCGGCAGCGCCCAGTGGCGACCGATGGGGCAGGGGGATGTAGACGCAGCGGCGGCCATTTCCGACCGGGTCCATGGCGCCTATACGGAGAAGCCTGCCATCTATGCCGAACGGCGGCGCCTCTATCCGGCAGGCTGCTTCCTGCTGGAGCGGGACGGGGAGGCGCTCGGCTATCTCGTCACCCATCCCTGGCACAGCGACCGGCCGCCAGCGCTCGACCAGTTGATTGGTGTGTTGCCGGATGCGCCCGATCGCTATTATCTCCACGACCTGGCGCTGCTGCCCGAAGCGCGCGGCACCGGCGCTGCTGCGGCGGCCGTGGACCTCACCATCGCGCAGGCGCGCGCCGCTGGCTTCGATCGCATCACCCTGACCGCCGTCAACGGCGCGGATGCCTTCTGGCGCCGACAGGGGTTCGTCGACGCGCCGGTTGCCGCCGACAGCTATGGCGCGGACAGCGTCTCGATGGTGCGGGTGCTCTAAGAGAAAAAAAGCCCCGGATCGCTCCGGGGCTTCTTCTTTTCCATGTGTGGCCGGATCAGGCGGCAGCGAAGCGCGCCATCTTTTCCAGCTTGCCGCCGGCGATGCGCATCATCGCCTTCTGCAGCTTCTCGAAGGCGCGAACCTCGATCTGGCGGACGCGCTCGCGCGACACGCCATAGACCTGGCTCAGTTCCTCAAGGGTCTTGGGCTCCTCGGCCAGGCGACGCTCGGCCAGGATATGCTTCTCGCGGTCGTTGAGGTCGGTCATCGCCTCGACCAGCATCTCGTGACGCTGGGTGCGTTCCTGCTCATCAGCGACGCGTTCGTCCTGCAGCGGATCGGTGTCCTGCAGCCAATCCTGCCACTGGCCGTCGCCATCCTCGCGCATCGGAACGTTGAGCGAGGTATCGCCGCCCATCGCCATGCGACGGTTCATCGACACCACGTCATCTTCCGACACGCCCAGATCGGTCGCGATCTTGGTCACGTCCTCGGGGCGCAGATCGCCATCCTCGAACGCCTCGATATTGTTCTTCATCCGGCGCAGGTTGAAGAACAGCTTCTTCTGCGACGCGGTGGTGCCCATCTTCACCAGGCTCCAGCTGCGCAGGATGAATTCCTGGATCGACGCGCGGATCCACCACATGGCGTAGGTCGCCAGGCGGAAGCCGCGTTCAGCCTCGAACTTCTTCACGCCCTGCATCAGGCCGATATTGCCTTCGCTGATCAGCTCGCTGACCGGCAGGCCGTAGCCGCGATAGCCCATGGCGATCTTCGCCACGAGACGCAGGTGAGAGGTGACGAGCTGGGCCGCCGCCTCGGGATCCTGATGTTCCTCGTAGCGCTTCGCGAGCATATATTCCTGCTCGGGGGTCAGCAGCGGAAACTTGCGAATTTCCGACAGATAGCGGTTGAGGCTGGCTTCACCGCCCAGCGCCGGAACCGCGGGGACATTGCTCCGATTGGCCATGTCACAATTCCTTCCCTTTACATGCGCGCCAGGCAGACCCGAAAGTGGCATCCGCTGGCCGCGCAAACTTGTCAGAACCTATACGTGAAGCTCGCTTAACAGTTCCTGCATATCTGCAGGCAGGGGACTGTCGAAAGCCAAGGGTTCCTCCGTCACAGGATGTATGAACCCCAGCCGTTTCGCGTGCAATGCCTGCCTTTTGAAACCCAGCGTTTCCAGTATTGATTTGAAACCTTTTCTGTCTCTACCGTAAACCGGGTCACCGATCAAGGGGTGACCCAGATGCGCCATATGCACGCGAACCTGATGGGTGCGGCCGGTTTCCAGCCGGCATTCCACCATCGCCGCGCCGCGCAGGCGCTCCATCACGCGGTAATGGGTGACGGCATGCTTGCCGCGCCCTTCCCGATGAACCGCCATCTTCTTTCGATCAGCGTCGGACCGCCCGATCCAGGCATCGACCGTGCCGGACCCCGGCGTTGGAATGCCATAGACGATCGCGGCATAGAGCCGGTCGATACTGTGATCCTTGAACTGTCGGGCCAGGCCCTCATGGGCCTTGTCCGACTTAGCAACGACCAACAGGCCGGAAGTATCCTTGTCGATGCGATGAACGATGCCGGGACGCGCCACGCCGCCAATGCCGGATAACTGACCATCGCAATGGTGCAGCAGCGCATTGACCAGCGTGCCGTCCAGATTGCCGGCCGCCGGGTGGACCACCAGGCCCGCAGGCTTGTCCACCACGATCAGGTCGGCATCCTCATGCACGATGTCGAGCGGAATATCCTGCGCCACGGCGTCGAGCGCGACCGGGGCGGGCAGGGTGATGCTGTAATCCTGCCCCACCGCCACCTTCATCGACGGGTTGAGCGATCGACCGCCAGAGACGATCTGTCCCTCGACGATCAACGCCTTGATCCGCTCGCGCGACAGGTCGGGCAGCAGTTCGGCCAGTGCGCGATCGAGGCGCAAACCCGCCTGGGCTTCGCCTATCGTCGTTTCAATGATGGAAACCCCCGGAACCATTGCCTAGGGATGTAGGAATGAAGGCCGAAATTTCAAGGGTGCTGCTGGAACAAATCATGGCCCTGGCCGCGGCCGAGCCGGGGGAGGTCTGCGGCCTGCTGCTGGGGCAGGGCGCGCGCATCGACGCGATCCTGCCAGCGGCCAATGTCGCGCCTGACCCGGCCCGTCATTTCGAACTGGCGCCGGCGACCTTGCTGGCCGCGCACCGGGCCGCGCGCCGGGGCGGGCCGGCGGTGCTTGGCCATTATCATTCCCACCCATCGGGCGTGCCGATTCCGTCGGAAACGGACCGCGCCTGTGCTGCGCCGGACGGCGCCTTGTGGCTGATAGTCGGCGGGGGAGCGGTGCGCGCATGGGTGGCCGGGCCAGACGGGGAGGGGAGCGTGGCCTTCGTGGAGGCGTTGCTCGATATAAGGTGATGCAAAGGGGGTGAGCCGGGCTTGCATCATCGGCTGGGGAAGCCTAGCCGGGAAGGTGTCTTTTCCCGTAAATCCGGCGGCCTCCATCTCCATGACCCATCCGATCGACAGCATCGAATTTGCCAGCCTTCTCTGCTCGCGCCTCTGCCATGACCTGCTGAGCCCCGTCGGGGCGCTCAACAATGGCCTGGAACTTATGGCTGACGAAACCGATCCGGACATGCGCCAGCGCTGCCTGGACCTGCTGGCCGATAGCGCCCGCACCTCGGCCAACAAGCTGAAATTCTTCCGCCTGGCCTTTGGTTCGGCGGGTGGCTTTGGCGATGCGGTGCCGCCGCATGAGGCGAAGGTCGCGATCGAGGGCATGTTCGCCTCGGGGCGGGTGAAGCTTGGCTGGATGGTCGAGGAACAGATGCTGGCCAAGCTCGCGGTCAAGGTGCTGCTTAATCTCGCGCTGATCGCCGGCGATGCGCTGGTGCGCGGTGGGCAGCTCGACATCGGTGCGGAGAAGCGCCCTGGCGTGACCGAGATCGTGGTGCGGGGCGAAGGGCCCAAGGTCATTCTCGATCCCGAACTGCGCGCGGCGCTGGCAGGAACCTTGCCGGCCGGTGGCCTGGCGTCGCGCACGGCGGCCGCCTGGATGGTGCGGGCGCTGGTGATGGAGGCTGGCGGCGAGATAGTGCTGTCGCCGCCGGGCGATTCGGTGCTGCTGTTCGGCGCCGCCATCCCCGACCGCGCAGAATAATTCGGGCTGGAATAAATCAGGGCAGCAGGGCGCGCAGGGCTGCGTCGTCCTGTTTCTCCAGTTCCAGCAACGCGGCATAGGGATCACCCGTCAGGCCGAGCAGCGCGGCAAAGGCGGGCTCGGTCTTCAGGCCGCAATGGCGCAAGGCCATGATCGCCTGCGCCAAAGCAGGACCGCCCAGATCGAGCAGGCGCCGCTCGACACAGAAATGGCGCCAGCCATGTTGCTGCACGACCGGCAAGGCCTGGCCGAAAATCTCGAATGGCCAGTCCCATGCGCGAAAGCGGACGATCATGGCATCAAGGTCGTGGCGCGCATGAACCGCAAATTCGGGGCGATCGCCGAAATGCTCGGTCAGCAAAGCGGCAAAGGCATCGAAGTCCCGCACCTCGCAGACGATATCGATGTCGCTGCCCGGCAGGTCCAGACCGAGTGGTGGCGTGCCCGCAACATGGGGATCATAAGGCGCCAACAACGTCAGGACGCCGCTGCGTTGCAGCGCGACGTCATGCGCGACGCGGCTCATGCCTCGCGCATCTCCGCCGCGATCGCCGCGATCAGCTCTGCGGCTGGCAGGGCGCGGGCGAGGGGCGCACCCTGGCCCGCCCATTGCGCGCCATAGCTGCCTTCGCCTTGGATCTTGGCGGCCGCGTTGAGCGCCTTCCCGGCGGCATAGGCGCGCGGATAGTCGGGCACGTCTCCACCATTCTCAGTGCCCCATTGGGTGAAGCGATTGGCAAGGCAGCGGGCCGGGCGGCCGGAAATGGCGCGGGTCATGACCGTATGCTGGGCGGCCAGGCTGGCCAGGGCGGCGCGATAGGCGGCGTCGGCGCTGCTTTCCGGGCAGGCGATGAACGCCGTGCCCAGTTGCGCCGCTACCGCGCCCAGATCGAGTGCTGCGCGCACGCCCCGTCCGTCCATGATGCCGCCGGCCGCGATCACCGGCAAGCCGGCCTTCGCCACCAGCAGGCGGGTCAGCGCGAAGGTGCCGAGCATCGCATCGGGCGCATCGGGATCGAACATGCCGCGATGGCCGCCGGCTTCAAATCCCTGCGCTACCAGCGCGTCGATCCCGGCGGCACGCGCGGCGCCTGCCTCGTCCAAATTGGTGACGGATGCGAGCAGCAGGCAACCCGCCTGCTTGAGCGCCGCGATTTGGGCCGCGCTAGGCAGCCCGAAATGAAAGCTGACCACGCGCGGCCGCGCTTCGACCAGCAGGTCGAGCATCGCCGGGTCTTCGGCAAAGCTGCGATAGATGGTCTCCAGGCGGGTGGGTGGTGCCGCATCCTGCGCGGCAAAGAGCGGTGCCAGCGCCGCCAGCCACGCTTGTTCCTCAGCCGGACGAACGCGGGGCGGCGCATGGACGAACAGATTGACGTTGAACGGCCGGTCAGTGAGTGCGCGTGTTGCCGCAATCATGGCGCGGGCGCCCGCCGCATCGGTTGCGCCCACGGCGATCGATCCCAGCGCCCCGGCATTGCTGACGGCGGCGGCCATCGCCGGCGTCGATACGCCCGCCATCGGCGCCTGGATCAGGGGAAAGGAAAGGTCTAGCGCGTTGAACGGGTTCATGCAGTCCATGTGGGCGGTGGCGATCGATCCTGCAACAGGGGGATCAGACGTCGTCGTTGCCCACCGGGCCGCCTTCGCCTTCCATGCGGTTGATTGCGCGCACGTCGCGTGCGGTGAATTTCAGGCGAACGCCAGCGCCCTGTTCGCCATCCTCCGGCAGGAAGACGGCGCCACCCTGTTCCAGTATCAGGCGCAGTCGTGCCTTGGCATCGTCACCCGGATCGGCGCGCCCGGCTTCGAAATCGGCCAGCATCGGCATATCGATCCCCGCAAGGCGCGCGACATGATCACGCGGCCATTGCACCAGGGCGCGGGCGGCGCGGGCAAGCTTTCCGCTGATCTGCAAGGCGAGTCTCCCTTCGTCTATGCGTGGCGCCAGAATAGAACAGCACGCCTGCCGCGCCGCAACGGAAAAGGCCCGGCCGCTTGCGCGACCGGGCCCGTCCTCCAGCAACCTGTGAAAGGATCAGGCGCTGTAATACATGTCGAATTCGACCGGCGACGGGGCCATTTCCCAGCGATACACTTCCGGCCACTTCAGTTCGATATAGGCATCGATCTGGTCCTTGGTGAACACGTCGCCCTTGAGCAGGAACTCATAGTCGGCTTCGAGGCTGTTGAGCGCTTCACGCAGCGAACCGCAAACGGTCGGCACCTGGCTCAGCTCTTCGGGCGGCAGGTCATAGAGATTCTTGTCCATCGCGGCGCCCGGATGGATCTTGTTCTCGATGCCGTCGAGGCCGGCCATCAGCAGCGCGGCGTAGCAGAGATAGGGGTTGGCCATCGCGTCGGGGAAGCGGAATTCCACGCGCTTTGCCTTGGCACCGGCGCCGTAGGGAATACGGCAGGAAGCCGAACGGTTGCGGGCCGAATAGGCGAGCAGAACCGGGGCTTCGAAGCCCGGCACCAAGCGCTTGTAGCTGTTGGTGGTCGGGTTGGTGAAGGCGTTGAGGGCCTTGGCGTGCTTGATGACGCCGCCGATGAAGTAGAGGCAGGTGTCGGACAGGCCGGCATAGCCTTCGCCCGCGAACAGCGGCTTGCCGCCTTCCCAGATTGACATGTGGGTGTGCATGCCCGAACCATTGTCCTGTGCGATCGGCTTGGGCATGAAGGTCGCGGTCTTGCCATAGGCCTGGGCGACCATCTGCACGACATATTTGTAGATCTGCATGCGGTCAGCGGTCTGGACCAGCGTACCGAAGGTCAGGCCCAGTTCGTGCTGCGCGGCGGCGACTTCATGGTGATGCTTGTCGCAGGGCAGGCCCATTTCGAGCATGGTCGACACCATTTCGGCGCGGATGTCGGTGCAGGGATCGACCGGCGCGACGGGGAAATAGCCGCCCTTGGCGCGCGGACGGTGACCCAGGTTGCCGCCTTCATATTCCTTGCCGGTGTTGGTCGGCAGTTCGATGTCGTCGATCTTGTAGTAGCTCTGCGAGTAGTCATTCTCGAAGCGCACATCGTCGAACATGAAGAATTCGGCTTCCGGGCCGACATAGATGGTGTCGCCGAAACCGGCCGACTTGACGAACGCTTCGGCGCGCTTGGCGCACGAACGCGGGTCGCGGGCATAGAGTTCGCCGGTGTCGGGCTCGACGATGTCGCAGAAGATGATCAGCATCGGGGTGGCGCTGAACGGATCGACATAGACCGCGTCCAGGTCGGGCTTCAGGATCATGTCCGACTCGTTGATCGCCTTCCAGCCTTCGATCGACGAACCGTCGAACATCAGGCCCTGGGTCAGCTCATCTTCGCCGAGGACCGAAGACACCATGGTCAGGTGCTGCCACTTGCCCTTGGGATCGGTGAAACGGACATCGACCCACTCGATTTCCTTTTCTTCGATCATCTTCAGGATGTCTTTTGGCTTGTTGGCCATGTGCAGTTGCCCTTCTCTATGGATACCCCCCCGAAGGGGTCGTTGAAGCCTGTGTCCGCCGGACCCCTGTCCGCCGGCTAGAACCTGTCGAAAATCAGATGGCGTCGCTGTCGCGTTCGCCGGTGCGGATGCGCACCGCGCCCTCGATGGCGGAAATGAAGATCTTGCCGTCGCCGATGCGGCCGGTCTGGGCGGCGCTGCAGATCGCTTCGACGACCCGGTCGGCCAGGGCGTCGTCGACAACGACCTCCAACTTCACCTTGGGCAGGAAGTCGACGACATATTCGGCGCCGCGATACAGTTCGGTATGGCCCTTCTGGCGGCCGAAGCCCTTCGCCTCGGTGACGGTGATGCCGGACACGCCCACTTCGTGCAGCGCTTCCTTCACCTCGTCCAGCTTGAACGGCTTGATGATCGCCTCGATCTTCTTCATCACTTAATCCCAACCCATGACGCACGAACGGACACGGGTTGGCCCCGCATCCTTCAACCTTCAAGCGACGATCATCATGCCCCCCGAGGCAAGCGCCGTCTCCCTTAACAATCAATTACCGTGCCAAGTGGCGAATCGCTAGGCCTGCTTTCGGCGATGCAGCAATCTTTGTCCATATTGCCCGGATTCCGGGCAATATCATGTCATTCTGCCTGTTTTTTGGGCAGTGGTTGAACGGCCCATCACGCAAAAGGCCCGCCCCGTCGATGCCGATCAGGACTGATCCCGATGGCATGAACGGAGCGGGCCTTTGGGACCGCCATGCGCAGGCAGAAATCAGCGCGCGTAGGGCGGGCAGTCGAGGCCGGTCGGGCTCTTGGTAAAGATCTCGCAGCCGGTTTCGGTGATGCCGATGCTATGTTCGAACTGGGCCGACAGGGTGCGGTCGCGCGTCACCGCCGTCCAGCCATCGTCCAGCATCTTCACGCCCGGCTTGCCGATGTTGATCATCGGTTCGATCGTGAAGAACATGCCGGGCTTCAGCTCCGGGCCGGTGCCGGGACGGCCGACATGGACCACTTCCGGGCTGTCATGGAAGACGCGGCCCAGGCCATGGCCACAGAAATCGCGGACCACCCCGTAACGATGCTTTTCGGCATGGCGCTGGATGACATGGCCGATGTCGCCCAGATGATTGCCGGGCTTGGCCTGCTCGATGCCCAGCATCAGGCATTCATAGGTGATCTCGACCAGCCGCTTCGCCTTGATCGGCGCATCGCCGGCGATGAACATGCGGCTGGTGTCGCCGTGCCAGCCATCGACCAGCGGGGTGACGTCGATATTGAGAATATCGCCGTCCTTGAGCTTATAGTCGCCCGGAATGCCATGGCAGATGACATTGTTGAGCGAGATGCAGCAACTGTGCGTATAGCCGCGATAGCCCAGGGTCGCCGGCACGCCGCCGCCGTCCAGCGTCATGCGGCGGACGATGTCGTCCAGTTCGCCGGTGGTCACGCCCGGCACCACATGGGGCACCAGCGCGTCGAGGATCTCGGCGGCCAGCCGGCCGGCCTTGCGCATGCCGTCGAAACCGGCCGCGTCATAGAGCTTGATCGCGGTCGAGCGGGAAACCGGCGCGTCGGCCGTCATCGTTATATATTCGGTCATGTGGTTGATATAGACCCTGCGATCCGGCATTGCGAGTGTCTTCGCTCAGCCCCGCGGTCGCTATCAGGAAAAGAGAAACGGACATGGTGATGGAAGGCGGATGCGCCTGTGGTGAGGTGCGCTATCGGGTCGATGCCGACCCCATCTTCGTCAACAACTGCCATTGCAGCCTGTGCCAGCGGCAGAGCGGCGCGGCGTCCGCAGTCAACGCCTTTGTCGAGGTCGATCATCTTCACCTCCTGTCTGGGCAATTGAGCGAACATGTCGTGCCGACCGGCAGCGGCAAGACCCAGGTGATCATGCGCTGTGCCAACTGCGGCACGGCGGTCTGGAGCTTCTATCCCCGTCTCGGCCGGGCGGGGGCGGCGATCCGGGTCGGCACGCTGGACGATCGCTCGGCGATCCGGCCCGATGCCGCGATCTTCGTGGCCGATCGGTCGGACTGGACTGCCTTGCCGGCCGATGTGCCGGTCTTCGAGACCAGCTACAAGCCGGCGGACATATTGCCGCCCGATCGGCTGGCCCGGCTGATGGCGCTTGCCGCCCGTGCGGAGCCGCTGGCATGAGCGACCGTATCTGGACCGCCGCCGTGATCGTGATCGGCGATGAAATCCTGTCCGGCCGCATCCAGGACAAGAATGTCGCGCAGATCGCCACCTGGCTCAATGTCCAGGGCATCCGTCTGCGCGAGGTGCGGGTGGTGCCCGATGTGCAGGACGCGATCGTCGAGGCGGTCAACATATTGCGTGCCCGCAACGACTATCTCTTCACCACCGGCGGCATCGGCCCGACCCATGACGACATCACGGTCGATGCGATCGCGGCGGCGCTGAGCGTCGGCGTCGAGATCCATCCCGAGGCGCGGGCGATATTGGAGCGCTATTATGTCACGCGTGGGGGCCTCACCGACGCGCGGCTGCGCATGGCGCGGGTGCCGGCGGGCGCCGACCTCATCGAAAACCGGATGTCGGGCGCGCCGGGCATCCGCCACGGCAATATCTTCATCATGGCCGGGGTGCCGCACATCACCGCCGGCATGCTCGAAAGTCTGACCGGCACGCTGGAAGGCGGCTTGCCGGTCCTGTCGGCGACGATCGGCTGCTGGGTCGCGGAAAGCGAGATCGCCGACCTGCTCGGCGCCACCGAACGCGCCCATGAGGGCGTCCAGATCGGCAGCTACCCCTTCTTCCGCGAAGGGCGCACCGGCGCCAATTTCGTCATCCGCTCGACCGACCAGGCGGTGCTGGACGCGTGCGTCACGGACCTCAGCGCCGCGTTGACGGAGGGGGGCTGGCCCCCGGTGCCCGGCGGCATCTAGCCAAGAAACATCCGTTGCGGTGACAAGAAGGCCTGGCGGCGGTACAGCGCAGTTCCACTTCTAAAAGAGAATTCTGTATGCTTACCGCGCGAACCTACAGTGTCACGATAGCGCGCAACTGGCGCGAGCTTTACGAAGCGATCTGGCAGCCGGAGATATTCCCGAAATGGGCATCGGGCCTGACCGAGGCCGATCTGCGCAGGGGCGGCACCGGATGGATTGCCGACGGTCCCGATGGGCCGATCGTCGTTCGCTTCACGCCGCACAATGAATTTGGCGTGATGGACCATTTCGTCGAGACCGGTGATGGCCGGGAGGTTCATGTCCCGCTGCGCGTCATCGAGAATGGGGATGGGGCGGAGGTGATGCTGACGCTTTTTCGCCAGCCCGGTATGAGTGACGAGGATTTCGCGCGCGACGCCAAGTGGATTACCCGCGATCTGCGCGCGCTGCGCGATTATGCAAAGGCGCAGGGCTAAGGGGGGATGTCTGTCCCGCCCAGGCGGCTCAGCTTTCCGGCCGTGTCCAGATCCAGCTGCCGCCGATCAGCGCCGCGGCCAGCGGGATCAGATACCAGGGGAAGGGGGAGAAGATCAGCGCCAGGATCGCGCTGAAGGCAAAGGCGCCGAGCGCGGCCTTCTTGCCCTTGCGGCTGATCGCGCCGCATTCGCGCCAGCGGCGGATATGCGGACCGAAATGCTTGTGATCCAGCAGCTTTGCCTCCAGTTCCGGGCTGGAGCGGGCAAAGCAATAGGCCGCGAGGATCATGAAAGGGACGGTTGGCAGCAGCGGCAGGAAGGCGCCCAGCGTGCCCAATCCGATCGAGAGGAAGCCGGCAATGAGATAGAGATGGCGCCGCACCCGTCGATCCCGTCTGGAATGGGCCGATACGGCCCGGTCTGTCCTGTCTATGCTATTGATTTGCAGGAACGCAATTGCCTTTCGTCGCGCGCCTTTTGTCAGGCGGCCGGCAGGCGCAGGCGGACCAGCAGTCCGCCCAGATCCTCGCTCTCCTCCAGTGCCACCGACCCGCCATAGATTTCGGCGACGTCGCGGACGATGGCGAGGCCAAGGCCAGTGCCGGGCTTGCCCGAATCGAGGCGCACGCCGCGATCGAAGATGCGCACCCGGTCGGCTTCGGGAATGCCCATGCCGTCATCCTCGACCATGATCTCGACCATTGCGCCAACCCGGCTGACCGTCGCGAACACGCTGCCGCCGCCATATTTGGCGGCATTCTCGACCAGATTGCCCAGCATTTCGTCCAGATCCTGCCGCTCGACGCGGACCGCCGCATGCTTGTCGCCGTCCATGTCGACCCGCGCATCCTGACAGAGATGGCGCACCGCGCGCTCGACCGCCTCCAGGCTGGCCCAGACCTCGGCCCGGCTCTGCGCTGCGCCGCGCCGGCCGACGGCGCGGGCGCGGGCGAGGTGATGGTCGACCTGGCGCCGCATCGTCGTCGCCTCACGCACAACCGTTTCGCCCAGGTCCGGCGCATTGGCGGTCGCGGCGTTCATGATGACGGTCAGCGGCGTCTTGAGCGCATGGGCGAGGTTGCCGGCATGGGTGCGCGCTTCCTCCGCCTGCCGCTCATTATGGGCAAGCAGCGCGTTTAGTTCCTCGACCATCGGCAGCACTTCGGCGGGCATGGGTTCGGTCACCCGGCTCTTGTCGCCATCGCGCATCTTGATGATTTCCAGCCGCACCTTGCGCAGCGGCCGAAGGCCATAGATGGTCTGCAAGGTAGCGAGCACGATCAGGCCCAGCGCCAGCAGCGCGAAGCTCTTGAACAGGGTGGATCGCAGCGTCTTGATCTGGCCATCGAGGCCCTGGCGCGCCTGTGCGACCATGAACATCCAGCGCGCGTCGGAACCGGGCAGGATGACGCTGCGCTCCATGACGCGCAGATCCTCGCCGGGAAACTGCTTGCTGTCATAGACATGGAAATTGCGGTCGGCATGGTCGCCCGGCACCTTGAGCGCCCGGTCCCACAGCGATCGCGACCGCCAATCCTCATGCCCCTTGGCGCTGATCTGGTAATAGAGGCCGCTATTGGGTTCCAGGAAGCGCTGGTCGGCCAGTTCGCGGTTGAACAGCACTTCGCCGTCCGGGCCGATCTCGGCCGCCGCGATCATCGCGGTCAGCACATAATTCATGCCGTCGTCGAAATTGCGCGTCACCGCGTCCGACAACACCCGGTCGAGCGCGACGCCGCCGCCCAGCAGCAGCACGCTGATCCACAGCGCGGCAATGCCGATCATGCGGCGGCTGATCGACCCGGTGGACCGGACGGGGGAGGGCGACGGGCTGGCCATGCAAAATGATCCTACACCCGTTCACTGCATACGCAGCCGAGAAACATGGCCGATGGCACGGACCTATTTGCCTGTCGACTTCGCCCGCAGCGAACGGAAGCGGATGGGGCGGGGATCAGCGCCCCGGCTCGTCCAGGCTGTAGCCCAGGCCGCGGATGGTGGTGATGACGTCGGCGCCGAGTTTCTTGCGGATGCGCGTCACGAACACTTCGATCGTGTTGGAATCGCGGTCGAAATCCTGGTCGTAAATATGCTCGATCAGCTCGGTGCGGCTGACCACCTTGCCCTTGTGGTGGAGCAGATAGGACAGGAGCTTATATTCCTGTGCCGTCAGCTTCACCGGATCGCCCTTGAGCGTCACCTTGCCCGAACGGGTGTCGAGACGGACGTCGCCGGCGATCAGTTCGCTCGACGCGTTGCCGCTGGCACGGCGGATGAGCGCGCGCAGGCGGGCGATCAGTTCCTCGCTTTGGAAGGGCTTGGCCAGATAATCGTCGGCGCCGGCGTCCAGGCCCGCGACCTTGTCGGACCAGCTATCGCGTGCGGTCAGCACCAGCACCGGAAAGCTGCGCCCTTCCTTGCGCCAGCGATCCAGCACGGTCAGGCCGTCGATCGTCGGCAGGCCAAGGTCCAGGACCACGGCGTCATAATTTTCGGTCGAGCCCAGGAAATGGCCATCCTCGCCATCGGTGGCGAGATCGACGGCATAGCCGGCCCCTTCCAGCGTGTTCCTGAGCTGCTGGCCCAGACTCGGTTCATCCTCGACGATCAGCAGGCGCATAGGGTTCCGTTTCTTGTTATCGACGCAATGGGTTTGGCCGGCACGCGGTCAGCGTGCCCAGCCGATGATATCGCCTGTCCGGCCGTCGGCATCAACCCACATCACCTTGCCGTCCTTCACATATTTCAGGCGATAGCGATTGGTGGAAGGGTTGAACTCGCTGCCGACATAGGTGGCACCGCCCACCTGGGCGTCGACCCGGCGCTTGATCATCGAAAAGGGCATGACCTGGCCGTCCAGCATCGCGCGGCGCGCGGCATCCTGCTCGTCACGGCGGCCACCGGCTTCGGCGACCGGTGTCATCAGGGACAGGGCCAGTAGGGCGCCCAGTCCGGCAGTCAGGCTTTTGGCGATCATTGTCATGGGCATGGCATAGGCGAAGCGCATTGAACAGGTGGTGAATGACCGGTCATTCCGCGCTGGAAAGGAGCGGCAGGGCGAATTAGGCTTGCCAGCCATGGAGAATGAAGATGACAGGCCCGTAGCCGATGCGCCCTTGTGGCGCTCCGTTCCGCGCTGGTGGCGCAGCCATGTGATCCGCGGGATCGATCATCAGGCCGTGCTCGAAAGGGTGCGAGCCGATGATGGCTGGACCCCGTCCTACGCCTTCATGATCCTGATGTCGGCGGGCATTGCGGTGCTCGGCCTGCTGCTCTCCTCGCCGGCCGTGGTGATCGGCGCGATGCTGATCTCGCCGCTGATGGGGCCGATCGTCGGGCTGGGCTTTGGCCTTGCCATGACCGATGCGCGCGAAATCCGCCGGACGATCGTCGCGCTGGCGGGCGGGGCGCTGGTGGCGATCGCGTTCACCGCCTTCATCGTCCTGCTGTCGCCGTTGCAGACGGTGACCAGTGAAATCGCCGCGCGCACCCGGCCCAATCTGTTCGACCTGATGGTCGCGCTCTTTTCCGCGCTGGCGGGCGCCTATGCGATGATTCGCGGCAAGGCCGGCACGATCGTCGGCGTCGCGATCGCCACCGCGCTGATGCCGCCGCTGGCAACGGTGGGCTTTGGTCTGGCGACGCTCAATGCGACGGTCGCGGGCGGTGCCTTCCTGCTCTTCTTCACCAATTTCGTGACGATCGCCCTGGCTGCGGCGATCATGGCGCGCCTCTATGGCTTTGGCCGGCGGCTGTCGCCCAGCCAGAGCTGGCTGCAGATGGTTTTCATCGGTGCCATCTTCCTGGCGCTGGCAGTGCCGCTCGGCCTGTCGCTCGGCCAGATCGCCTGGGAGGCGCGGGCCGCGCGCGATGCCCGCGACGTCATCCGGCGCGAATTTCCCGATGGCGCCCGGATCGCGCAGCTCGACCTGGATTTCGCCGCCAAGCCACTTGCCGTGACCGCCAGCGTCCTCACCAGCCATTATGAGCGCGACGCGTCCGCGCGGGCCGGCCATATTCTGGGCGACATGCTGGGCAAGCCGGTGTCGCTGGATATCGAACAGATCCGGGTGGGTGAAGGGACGGATGCCGACAATGCCCAGCTGCTCGCCGCCCAGACCGCGCGGCGTGAGGTGCAGGGCCAGGTCGATCGCCTGACCGACCGGCTGGCACTCGTCGCCGGTGTCAATCCCGATGCGGTGACGGTGGATACCGCGCGCAAACGGGCGGTGGTGCGGGCGCGGGCTTTGCCGGATGCGGGCCTTGGCGCCTATTGGGCGCTGGAGCGGCGGGCGGCGGCGGCAACGCCCGGCTGGGCGATAGAGATTACGCCGCCGCCCCTGCCACTGCCGTCGCTGGCACTGGATGAAGAAGGAGCCGTGACGGACAAGGATCGATTGGCGCTTGTCCTGTGGGCGGCGCAGCGCACCGGCCTGCCGATCGACCTGTCGATCAAGGGGGAGGGGCATGAGAGGCTGCTCAAGCCCTTTGCCGATCGTGGCGTCGACGCACGGCTGGTCAAAGGCGCCAGCGCGGACCTTGCGGTGCCGCACTGGCGCGTCGAGGAATGACGGCTTAGCGTTCCAGCGCGTACTGGACCGTCAGGCTGATCGATGCGCTGACCTGGCCGGGTTCGACCGGGGTCGGCGCGGCGTCGGCCTTGAACCGGGCCGCCATCAGCGGCATCGGCGCATTGCCGCCGCTGCTGCTTTCCGAGATCGAGACCAGCCGGGCCGAGCGATAGCCCGCCGCCTGGGCATAGAAATCGGCCTGGGCCTTGGCCGTCTTGAGCGCGGTGGCGCGGGCCTGGGCCTGCAGCGGGCTCGGATCCTCGACCGAGAAGCTGGGGCCGTTGATGTTGGTCGCGCCGGCCTGCACCAGCGTATCGAGCAGCGCGCCGACCTTCTTCACGTCGCGTACCTTGACGCTGAGCTGGTTCGACGCCTCATAGCCCAGGAAGCGCGGACCGGACGGCTGGCCGTCGCGGTTGCTGTAGTCATATTGGGCGTTGAGGTTGATGCCGCTGGTCTGGATGTCGGCCTTGGCGATGCCGGCCTTGGCCAGCGCCGCGATCAGCCCGTCCATCTTGGCGGCATTGTCCTTCATCGCCTGGGCCGCGGTCGGCGCCTTGGTCTGGACGCCGGTGCCGATGGTCGCGACATCGGGCGCGGCCTCGACGCTTTCGGTGACGTTCAACGTCACCACCGGCGCGGTCTCGGCGATGGTGACGCTGGTCTGGGCGACAGCCGCGACAGGCAGTGCGGCGGCGCCGAGCGCCATCAGGGCGAGAGCGGATTTCATGGACATGGTCTCCTCTGTAAGTCCTGCACCCGTTTTTGGCCGGGGTGCGATGAATGGACGCTGTCCTGCGTTGAAAGCCGTCCGACAGCTTTCCGGTTCCACTCTTGCCCCGACGCCCGATAGGCCCTAGCTGCACCGCCATGGCAGCACCCATTCTCTCGTTCGAAAATCTCGGCCTCTCGCAGGGCAGCCACTGGCTGTTCCGGCATATCGACATCCATGTCGGCCAGCGCGACCGGCTGGCACTGATCGGGCGCAACGGCGCGGGCAAGACCACCTTGCTCAAGCTGATCGGAGGGCAGATCGAGGCGGATGAGGGCATTCGTTCGGTACAGCCGGGCGCGCGGGTGGTGACGCTGGAGCAGGATCCGGACGTCAGCGCCTTCAAGACGCTGCATGATTTCGCGCTGGCCGGCGCATTCGCGCCGCCCGCCCATGAGGTGGAGGCGATCGCCGACCAGCTGGGCATCGACCTGTCGCGCGAGGCCGCGACCGCGAGCGGCGGTGAGCGCCGCCGCGCCGCGATCGCCCGCGCCTTGGCCAGCGAACCCGACCTGCTGCTGCTGGACGAGCCGACCAACCATCTGGATATCGCGGCGATCGACTGGCTGGAAAGCTGGCTCGCCCGTTATACCGGCGCCTTCATCGTCATCAGCCATGACCGTGCCTTCCTGACCCGCCTGACCCGCCAGACCTTGTGGCTCGATCGCGGCCAGATGCGCCGCAACGAGATCGGCTTCGGTGGCTTCGAGGACTGGATGGAAGCGGTCTATGCCGAGGAGGCGCGCGCCGCCGAGAAGCTGGACGCCAAGCTCAAGATCGAGGCGCACTGGCTGGAGCGCGGCGTGACCGCCCGGCGCAAGCGCAACCAGGGGCGCCTGGCCAAGCTGTGGGAGATGCGCGCCCAGCGTGCCGCGATGCAGGGGCCGCAAGGCACCGCCAAGATCGCGGTGGCGAGCGACGACAGCAAGACCAAGAGCGTCATCAAGGCCGAGCATGTCACCAAGACATTTGGTGATCGGACCATCATCAACGACTTCAGCCTGCGGGTGCAGCGTGGCGACCGGATCGGCATCGTCGGCGGCAATGGTGCGGGCAAGTCGACCCTGCTCAAGCTGCTGACCGGCGAACTGGCGCCCGACAGCGGCGCGGTGACGCTGGCCAAGACGCTGGACATGATCTTCATCGACCAGCAGCGCAGCCTGATGCAGGGCGACAAGAGCGTGCGCGACGTGCTGGCCGAGGGCGGCGACTGGATCGATGTGCGCGGCGTGCGCAAGCATGTCCATGGCTATCTCAAGGACTTCCTGTTCGATCCCTCGCTGGCGGAGGCGAAGGTCGGCACCCTGTCCGGCGGCGAGCGTTCGCGTCTGCTGTTCGCGCGCGAATTTGCCCGCGAATCCAACCTGCTGGTGCTGGACGAACCGACCAACGACCTCGACCTCGAAACGCTCGACCTGCTGCAGGAAGTGATCGCGGACTATGATGGCACGGTGCTGATCGTCAGCCATGACCGCGACTTCCTCGACCGCACCGTCACCGTGACGCTCGGCCTCGACGGATCGGGCAAGGTCGATGTGATCGTCGGCGGCTATGCCGACTGGATCGCCAAGCGCGATCCGCGCCGTGCGCCCAAGGCGGAGAAGAAGGAGGCTGCGGCCCCGCCGCCGCCCAAGCCGGCCTCGACCAAGCTGACCTACAAGGATCAGCGCGACCTCGACCTGCTGCCCAAGAAGATCGAGGAACTGGAAGCGGCGATTGCCCGCGACGAGGAGGCGCTGGCCGATCCGGCGCTCTATACCCGCGATCCCAAGAAATTCGCCGCGCTGACCGCTGCGATCGAGAAGGTGCGGGCAGAGAAGGACGCGGCCGAGGAACGCTGGCTGGAACTGGCGGAGAAGGCCGAGGGGCTGGGCTGAGCCCCTTGCGCTGCCCCCTGCATCTGATAGCCAACGGGCTGGATGATCTGACAGGGGGCTCCATCATATGACCACGCCGCGCGTCGAGCCGCCACGGCCGCATCATGCCGTTCATTATGTCAATCGGGTCGGCTGGCTGCGCGCTGCCGTGCTGGGCGCCAATGACGGCATCGTGTCGACTGCAAGCCTGATGACAGGCATCGCCGCATCGGGCGCGACGGGCGAGTCCATATTATTGTCGGGTATTGCCGCCTTGGTGGCCGGTGCCATGTCGATGGCGGCGGGCGAATATGTGTCGGTGAGCGCCCAGTCGGATACCGAGCGTGCCGATCTTGCCAAGGAAAAGAAGGCGCTGGCGACGCAGCCCCATGCGGAATGGGAGGAGCTGCGCGACATTTATGTCGAGCGCGGGCTGGACCGGGACTTGGCTGGGCAGGTGGCTACCCAGTTGATGGCGACCGATCCGCTGGGCGCCCATGCCCGCGATGAGCTGGGCATTTCTGACCTCAGCACGCCGCGCCCGGTGCAGGCAGGGCTGGCCTCGGCGGCGAGCTTCGCTTGTGGCGCAGCGCCGCCGGTAGTCGCCGCGGCCATCGCGCCGTCGCTGGCCGGGATCAGCGTCGTGCCGGTATCGCTGCTCTGCTTGCTGCTGCTGGGCTATGTCGGGGCGCGACTGGGCGGGGCGCGGCCGGGGCGGTCGATGCTGCGTACCTTCTTCTGGGGCGCGCTGGCGATGGTCGTCACGGCAGCAGCGGGCCATCTTTTCGGCGCGGCTATATGATGGCAAGGTCCGCCGCCTGATATCCAAGGGAGACGATGCATGACCGCAATCCAGCAGATACCGCTCAAGACCATCAAGGGCGCCGACGCGACCCTGGCCGATTATGCCGGCAAGGTGGTGCTCGCGGTCAATGTCGCCTCCAAATGCGGGCTGACGCCGCAATATGAGGGGCTGGAAAAGCTCTATGCCGATTATCGGGACAAGGGGCTGGTGGTCGCGGGCTTCCCGGCCAATGATTTCGGTGCCCAGGAGCCTGGCAGCAATGACGAGATCGCCACCTTCTGCACCACCAATTTCGGCGTCGATTTCCCGATGTTCGAGAAGATCGTGGTCAGCGGGCCGGACAAGCATCCGCTCTACGCCGCGCTGACGAGCGCACTGCCCGAAGCGCAGGGCGATGGCAACAGCTTCCGCGAGCGCCTCAAGGGCTATGGCATGACGCCCAATCCGGTGCCGGAAATCCTATGGAATTTCGAGAAGTTCGTAATCGCCAAGGATGGCAGCGTCGCGGCCCGCTTCGCACCGACAACGGCGCCCGACGATCCGGCGCTGGTTGCTGCGATCGAAACCGAACTGGCGAAATAAGCGTCCGACGGGTGGCGTGTCTGCGCGCGCCACCCGTTCTATTCTACGGCTGCCCCGGAGCGGCCCATTTTTCCTTTGTTTCGGTGAAGTTACGAACCCATGCGACAGACTATTGTGAAGGCGGCGCTGTGCGGCGCGATGCTGCTGGCGACCACGGCACAGGCGGCGCTGAGCCCGGCCGAGCAGAAGATCGGTGCCAGCGTCGATGCCGGTCATGAGCCCGCGATCGCCCTGCTGGAAAAGATCGTGAACCAGAATAGCGGGTCGATGAATGTCGTCGGCGTCAAGGCGGTGGCCGACATGCTGCGTCCCGAGTTTGAGGCGTTGGGCTTCACTGTCATCTGGAAGCCGATGGATCAGGTCAAGCGCGCCGGCCATTTCATCGCGGTCCACAAGGGGCGGGCGGGCACGACGAAGATGCTGCTGATCGGCCATCTCGACACGGTGTTCGAGCCGGACTCGCCGTTCCAGACCTTTAAGCGGGATGGCGACTGGGCCGCCGGGCCGGGTGTCGGCGACGACAAGGGCGGGGTGGTGACGATGCTGCTGGCCCTGAAGGCGATGCAGGCGGCCGGCACGCTGAAGAACGCCAATATCGAGGTGGTGCTGACCGGTGACGAGGAGGATTCGGGCGATCCGGTCTCGATTTCCCGCGCTGACTTGGTCGCGGCCGGTAAGCGCGCCGACGTCGCGCTCGATTTCGAGGGGCTGAGCCGCGAGGACGGCAAGGATATGGGCTCGATCGCGCGTCGCTCCTCCAACAGCTGGACGCTGACCACCAGTGGAAAGTCGGCGCATAGTTCGGGCATCTTCTCGGCCGCCGCCGGTGATGGCGCCGTCTATGAAATGGCGCGGATCATCACCGCTTTCCGCAAGGAATTGCCGGAACCCAACCTGACCTTCAATGTCGGTCTGATCGGTGGCGGCCAGAGCGCCGATGTCGACAAGGATGGCGTGCGCATCGCCGTGACCGGCAAGACCAATATCATCCCGCCGATCGCCGTCGCCAAGGGCGATTTCCGCACCCTCAGCCAGGACCAGACCGAGCGGGTCCGGGCCAAGATGCAGGCGATCGTCGATAGCGGCCATCTGCCCGGCACCGGCGCCAGCATCGCCTTCGATCTGGGCTATCCCTCCATGGCGCCAACGGCGGGCAATCGCGCGCTGCTCGGCAAATTGAATGGCATCAACAAAGATCTGGGCCTGCCTGAAATGCCCGAGCTCGATCCGCTCAAGCGCGGCGCCGGCGATATCAGCTTCGTCGCGCAGGATGTCGACGGGCTGGTGGGTCTTGGCCTCGCCTCGACGGGTGACCATAGCCCGGCGGAAAAGGCGGACCTGTCCACCATGCCGCGCCAGGCCAAGCGGGCAGCCATATTGATGACCCGTTTGTCGGCCGAGAAAGGCCGGAAATGATCGACCTTCGGGCGCCCGCTTCCGCTGGCGCCCGATAGCGGCTACGGAGAGCCATGCTGCCGCCGACCCCGACGATCGCCACCCATATCGGCCCCGTACTGGAGGCGTTGAGCCTGATCGGCACCTTCGTCTTCGGGGCTTCCGGGGCATTGGCTGCCGCGCGCCTGCGCCAGACATTGGTGACCTTTGCCTTCTTCGCCCTGCTGACGGGGGTGGGCGGCGGCACGGTGCGCGACCTGCTGATCGATGCGCCGGTCTTCTGGATTCATGATCCGGCGCCGTCGATCGTGTGCATGGTCGCCGCTATCACCGTCTGGATCACGCCGCGCCGCTGGTGGAGCGATCATGCGCTCGACTGGCTCGATGCGATCGGGTTGGCTGCTTTCGCGGTGTTCGGCGCGGCCAAGGCCATGAGCTTTGGCGTGCCGCCCTTTGTCGCGGGCATGATGGGGGTGGTCACCGGCTGTGTTGGTGGCATCATGCGCGACACGCTGGCGGGCGAGCCGTCGATCCTGCTGCGCCCGGAACTCTATGTCACGGCCGCGGCGTTCGCCTCCGGCCTGTTCGTGCTGTTGCGGCTGGCCGGGCTGGATGTGCCGGTCGCCGGCGTGATCGCGGCGCTGCTGGGATTTGGCCTGCGCGCGCTCGCGATCCGCCGGGGGCTGGGTCTGCCCGCCTATAAGGAGGCGGGCGAGTAATCGTCCTGCTTCGGGATCGTCACTTCCCGTTTCGATATTCCAGCGCCGGTCCCTTGTCGCCCAGCAGCGAGCGATAGACGAAATCTTTGCCGCGACGGCGATCCAGTTCGGCCTTCGCCTCTGCCAGCGTGTCCGGGCTCTGGAACAGTTGCGCGGCGGTCAGCGCCATCGCCTTGGCAGCGACGACCGCGCCCTTGGTGCCGACGCTGGTGCCGCTGGCGGCAACCGCCTGCCAGCTGTGCGGCGGGGTGCCCGGCGCCCAGGTGGCCGCGACCATGCCGACCGTCGGCGTCGTGTAGCTGACATCGCCGACATCGGTGGAGGCGGGGGTCAGGCCGCCGCTGCTATAGGCTTCGACGCTGCCGTCGCCCATGCGTGTGCCCTTGGGGAAGCTCGACTGGATCTGGGTGATGAAGGCCTGTTCCTGCGCATTATAGCTGGGCAGGGCCACCTGTTTCAGATTGTCATACATGACATGGCCCAGCGTGTCGTTGGGCAGCAGGTCGAAGGTGCCGCCGACCTGGTTGAACTCGACCGTGGTGCCGGTGCCCATGGCCGCGCCCTCGGCTGCCTTCTTCACCCGGTCCATGATGTCGGCGACCACCTGCTGGTTGGGGTGGCGGACATAATAATAGACCTCGGCCGTGTCGGGCACGACATTGGGCGCCTTGCCGCCATCGGTGATGACATAATGGATGCGGGTTTCCTGTGGCACATGTTCGCGCATCATGTTGACCATCGCGTCCATCGCCTCGACCCCGTCGAGCGCGGAGCGGCCACGTTCGGGCGCGGCGGCGGCATGGGCGGCGGTGCCGTGGAAGCGGAACTTGCCGCTGATATTGGCGAGCGCGGTATTCTGCGACGCGCTGTTGCTGTCGGCGGCATGCCAGTGGATCATCGCCGACACGTCCTTGGTCAGGCCGGCGCGGACGATGAAGACCTTACCCGATCCGCCTTCCTCCGCCGGGGTGCCATAGAGGCGCAGCTCGCCCTTGATCTTGTGCGCGACCATCCAGTCCCTGGTGGCGATGGCGGCCGCGACCGAGGCGGCGCCGAACAGATTATGGCCGCAGCCATGGCCGGCAATGCCCTCGATCGGCTTGCGCACCGGCTCGGCCGCCTGCGGCAGGCCGGGCAGCGCGTCATATTCGGCGAGCAGGCCGATGACCGGACCTTCGCCGGTCTTGAAGCGGGCGACGAAGGCGGTCGGCATGCCGGCGATCCCGGCTTCCACCGTGAAGCCGGCGGCCTTCAGCTGCTGCTGCAACAGGGCCGAACTCTTCGTCTCCTGAAAGCCGATTTCGGCATAGTTCCAGATTTGCAGCGCGTTCTTGGCCAGCGTGTCCGCGCCGCGATCGACATCCGCCATGATCGCCATCTTGTCGCCATCGGCCAGCGGCCCGGCCAGGGCGGGCGCCGATGCGCCGAGCGCGAGGAAGGCGAGGAAGGAGCGGGCGAAGCGTGACATGGATGGATCCCCTGGCTGCATGAAGCGGGGCGGTCAGCACCATCCCCCACTGGTGAAACGGCTTATCGATCAGGGCGATGGATACCACCATCACAAAAGTGAAATTTTTGATGGGGGAAATTTTCGGGCCTGCGTCTCCGACAATGAGAGGGTTTCCGGCCACGAGCCGGACGAGGGGACAACCTCAAAAGATCAGAGCCCATCCGAAGGGATCGGATGGTGGGAGCCAGGGGAAGACATATGGGTGTGTATCGGAACAAGGGAGCCTGCGCGGCGAGCCTGATCGCCATGGGATGGGCCATGACCGCAGGCAGCGCATTGGCGCAGGACGCCGCCCCGGCGGCGGATGCGGCGGACGGCATCGTCGTCGTCGGCTCGCAGATCAAGGGCGCCAAGATCAACGAGGCGCTGCCGGTCACGGTGGTATCGACCGACGAGATCAAGAGCGCGGCCGCCGTGTCGGGCGACGAACTGTTCCGTTCGATCCCGCAATTTGGCGACGTCCAGTTCAACAGCCAGTATCTGCCCGGCAGCTCCAACGGCGCGCGCGGCGACGTCGGTTCGCTCGACCTGCGCAGCCTGGGCATCGGCAACACGCTGGTGCTGCTGAACGGCCGCCGTGTCGTCGCCCACCCGACCAGCCAGGCGAACGACCAGCTGGTGCCGGTGCTGAGCTACAACACCAATGCCATCCCGGTGAACGGGCTGGAGCGGCTGGAAGTGCTGCGCGACGGCGCGGCCGCCATTTACGGCGCGGACGCGGTGGCGGGTGTGGTGAATACCGTGCTCAAGACCGACTATCAGGGTGCGGAACTGTCGCTGCAATATGGCGGCGCGGAAGGCACCGGCCTGCGCGAGTTCAACGCCAATGGCGTGATCGGCACCAACTTTGCTGAAAATCGCGGCAACATCACCCTGTTCGGCAGCTATGACCATGGCACCGGCCTGGATTCGACCGAGCAATATTATACCGAATCCTCCGACAAGCGCGGCCTGTTCGAGGGGACGGCATTCGAAGGCTCGACCTCGCTCGACGGCCGGTCGACCACCACGCCCTTCGCCAACCTGCGCACCTATGGCAATGTGCCCGTCACCATCAACGGCACGTCCCTGACCAACGCATCGGGCCAGTTCCACCTGCAGCCGACCAGCAGCACGGGCTGTGTTGCCGCGATCGGCAATGATCGCTGCATCCAGAATGGGGCGATGGCGACGGCAGGCGCGGACCGCGACCTGCGTTATGACTCGCTGGCGCAGGGCACGTCGATCATGCCGCGCCTCAACCGCCTCAACCTGTTCATGACCGGCCATTATGACATCAGCGACGATGTCACCTTCTTCGCCGAAGCCGGCTTCTATCGCAGCAAGACCAAGGCACAGCAGAGCCCGGTCGCAACGCTCAGCTCGATCCCCATCTATGTGCCGGCGAGCAACTACTGGAACCCGCTGGGTCAGGCCGTGTTCGCCAACGGCACCGTCAATCCCAACCGCCTGGCCGGCACCAATGCCCCGGCCGCGGGCCTGCCGCTCACCATCAACAATTATCTGTTCGAGGACTTCGGTCCGATGAACGTCACCGTGACCAACCAGCAATATCGCCTGCTGGCCGGCCTGCGCGGCGAGTTCAACGGCTTCAACTGGGAAAGCGCGGTCAGCTATTCCGAAGCCTGGGCCCGCGACGTCAGCGACAATATCAGCCGCACCAAGCTGCAGGAATATCTGTCGCTGTCGACCCCGGACGCCTACAACATCTTCGGCACGTCGGTGAACAGCCAGTCGACCATCGACGCGATGCGCGAGGAACTGGTCCGCTATACCAAGTCGACCCTGGCGACCTATGACTTCCGCCTCTCCAAGAGCGACCTGTTCACCTTGCCGGGTGGTAATGTCGGCTTTGCGGCGGGTATCGAGGCGCGGCGCGAGACCCAGCTCGACGATCGCGATCCGCGCATCGACGGCACCATCACCTATACCGATCCGCTGACCGGCGCGGTCTCGGGCGACTTCGTCAACTCCGCGCTCAACAACGACACCAGCGGCCATCGCGAAGTGTTCGGCGCCTATGCGGAATTTGCCGTGCCGCTGGTTTCGCCGGAAATGGATATCCCGCTGGTGCGCAGCCTGGATCTCCAGCTGGCTGGCCGGTACGAACATTATAGCGATTTCGGCGATGTCGCCGTGCCCAAGATCGCCGGTGCCTGGGAAGTGGTGCGCGGCATCCGCTTCCGTGGTTCCTGGGCCAAGTCGTTCCGCGCCCCGAACCTGGAGCAGACCAACGCGACGGTCGTGACGCGCGCGAACAGCCGCACCGACTATATCATGTGCGAGGCGGACGTCCGCGCCGGCCGCATCACCGACTTCTCGCAATGTTCGCGGGCGCAGACCACCTCGGCCCGGCGCTCGGGTAACCCGGATCTCGATCCTGAACGGGCAAAGACCCTGTCCTTCGGCGTCGTGCTGGAGCCGCCGCTGCCCGACGGCATGGGCCATCTGACCTTCACCACCGACTGGTGGCGGGTGCGCCAGACCGGCCTGGTCGGCATCTTTGGCGAAGGCAATGCGCTGATCCTCGACTATCTGCTGCGCAAGCAGGGTTCGAGCAATCCGAACGTGATCCGCGCCGCGGCGACCGCTTCGGATGTCGAAGCCTTTGCCGGCACCGGCCTGACCCCGGCGGGCGAGGTTCTCTACGTCCTCGACCAATATACCAATTTGCAGCCGCAGACGGTGAAGGGCCTGGACTTCAACCTGACCTATCGCACGCCTGAAACCAGCGTCGGCAGCTTCAACTTCGCGGTCAATGCGTCGCACTTCCTGAAATATTATCAGGAACCCTCGCCGGGCATCGCCGAACTGCTGGCGGCGCAGGATGCGGGCGACATCGACGCCGCCGTCAACATCTCGGGCGGCCGCAGCCTGCTGCAGCTCGATCGCAAGCCCAAGTGGCGCGGTTCGGCCTCGCTCACCTGGTCGCTGAACAATGTGACGGTCGGCGCCTTCGCCCAATATACCGGCAAGGTCTATGACACCGGCCTGATCGACGCCGACGGCGATTACTGGACGGTCAAGGCGACCACCACGGCGAACCTCTATGGCCAGTATCGCTTCACCGAGGGATCGCTGAGCGGCACCAGCATGCGCATCGGCGTGCGCAACCTGTTCGACAAGGCTCCGCCGCTGTCGTCCAGTGGCTATCAGGGCCAGCTTTATTCGCCGCTGCGTCGCTATTGGTACTTGAACGTCAGCCACAAATTCTGATGCCTCCTGGGGCACCGGCCATCGCGCCGGTGCCCATTTTTTGCTTTCGGGACATGTTATTGATGAAATCGCTGCGCGCGCTGCCGCTTGTCGCCCTGATGATCCTGAGCGTGCCGGCCGGCACCGCGCTGGCCCAGCCTGCGCCGGCGGCAAGTCCGGCCCCGGCCAGCCTGTTCACGCTGGCGGGCGGGCAAAAGATCGTCCTGCCCAGGGCGGGCGCCAATGGCGTCATCGCCCGCTATCTCTACACCCCCTCGATCGCGGGCGGCCTGGGCGCAGCCGAGATCGGCCTGGATCGCGCGCGGCTCGGCGAGACGCAGGTGCTGCTGTTCCGCAAGGTTGGCAACAAGGTGCTGGCCGAGTTCGAGAATTATCGCTTCCGCGCGCTCAACGGCGATGCCGGCGAGGAACAGGCGGTTGCGCGCTCCTTCTCCAATTCGCCGATCTGGTCGGGCGATATTGTCAGCGAAGATGACAGGGGCATCACCCTCGACCTGTCCGGCCTGCTGATGCGCGATGCCTTTGACGTTGCCGGGCGGCTGAAGGCGACCAAGGCCGGCAATTTCAAGATTGCGCCGGCGCTGTCCTATGTCGATCCGGCGCAGAGCCTGGCCTTCCCGGACAATGTCGAGTTCGAGGCGGCGCTGACCTTCACCAGCGACGAGCCGGGACGCAGCATCGAGCGCGTGCTGCCCGATGCGCGCGGGCTGACGGTGCGGGTGCATCACAGCTTCATCCGCCTGCCCGACGCCAATTTCCACACCCGCGCCCATGATCCGCGCACCGGCACGTCGGTGCAGGTCATCCGCAACAATTATGCCGCCGCGCTGGACGAGCCGATCGTCACCCGGCTGGTGCGCCGGTTCCGGCTGGAAAAGACCGATCCCAATGCCGCGCGTTCGGCGGTCAAGAAGCCGATCATCTTCTATGTCGACCGCGCCGCGCCGCAGGCGATCCGCGATGCACTGAAGGAAGGCGCCCAATGGTGGGCACAGGCGTTCGACGCGGCCGGCTTCGTGGACGCCTTCCGGGTCGAGGAACTGCCGGTCGGCGCCAACCCGATGGACGCGCGCTACAATGTCATCGCCTGGGTCCATCGCGAAACGCGCGGCTGGTCGACCGGCACCACCATCGTCGATCCGCGCAGCGGCGAGATCGTGCGTGGCGTGGTGCAGCTGGGATCGCTGCGCGCCTGGCAGGACAAGCTGATCTTCGAGGGGCTGGCCGGCGCATCCAGGGAAGGCACCGGCGCCAGCGACGACCCGATCATGCTGGTCAAGGCGCGGCTGCGCCAGCTCGCCGTGCATGAGGTCGGCCATGCGCTGGGCCTGTCCCATAATTTCGCCGGTTCGACCTTCGAGAACCGGGCATCGGTGATGGACTATCCCGCGCCGCGCATCGCCGTGCGGGATGGTGCGCTCGACTTTTCCGACGCCTATGCCACCGGCGTCGGCGCCTGGGACAAGTTCGCAATCGACTGGCTCTATCGCCAGTTCCCGGCCGGCACCGACGAGAAGGGCGCGCTGGACGCCATGACCCGCGCGGTCCAGGCCAAGGGCTATCGCTTTGTCGCCGATGGTGACACACGCGGCGATGGCGATGCCCAGCCCTGGGGCAATATGTGGGATGATGGCACGGATGCCGCCGCGCAGCTGACCCATATCATGGATGTGCGCCGGATCGCGCTCGACCGCTTCGGCCTCGACAATCTGCCGGCCGGGGCGGCCGCCGCCGACCTGCGCCGGATGATCGTGCCGATCTACCTGTTCCACCGTTACCAGGTGACGGCCGCGTCGAAGCTGATCGGCGGGGTGGATTACAGCTATGCGGTGAAGGGCGATGGCCATGAGCAGGCGCTGCCGGTCGACGCCGCGCAGCAGCGGGCGGCATTGCGCGCATTGCTTGCGACGCTCGATCCCGCCGCGCTCGATCTGCCTGATCGCCTGTCACCTTTGCTGTCATCGATCCAGTCGGGCATGAGCGATCGCCAGACCGACATCGAACTGCTGCCCGGCCGCACCGCCGCCGCCTTCGACTGGGCGCGCGCGGCCGAAGTGGCGGCCGACGGCAGCTTCATCGCGATGCTGGCGCCCGAGCGGCTCAACCGGCTGGTGGCGCAGCATGCCGCCGATGCCGGCCAGCTTTCGCTCGACGAATATCTGGGCGCGATCGACGATCGGGTGATGGCCGCCGGGGCAACGGGCCGGCAGGCGGAAATCGCGCGGCAGGTTCGTGCCCGCTATGTCCTGCGCCTCATCAGCCTGGCGGACGACAAGCAATTGTCGTCGACCGCGATCGCGATCGTGCGGGTGCATATGGAGAGCCTGGCCGGGCGCCTCGGCAAGCGCGGCGCCGCCGCCGATGCCGCGCATAACCGCTATCTCGCCACAATGCTGACGGCCTCGCCCGAGGAGCGCGCCAAGCTGGCCGAGCCGATCGCGCCGCCGCCGCCGATCCCGCCGGGTGCGCCGATCGGCAGCGATGCCGAATGCTGGTTCTGCATGCTGGCGGTGCCGGCGACCGAAGAATAATCATTGCCTTTGAGGGGGAAGTCCCATGCGTAAATCTGTTGTCACTGCTCTGCTGGCCTCGGCCATCACCCTGCCGATCGCGCTGCATTCCGCCGCTTCCGTCTCGGCCCCGGCCGATGGCGGCACGTTCGCCATCGTCGGCGCGACCATTTTCGACGGCACCGGCGCGGCGCCCGCGCCCGGCACCGTGCTGATCCAGGATGGCCGCATCACCGCCGTCGGCGCCGATGTGAAGGTGCCGCGCGGCGCCAGGGTCATCAATGCCAAGGGCAAGGCGCTGCTGCCCGGCTTCTTCGACGTCCATACCCATTGGACCGCCGGCGGCAGCCCCAGCACCTTCCCGCAGATCGCCAATGCCTATGTAGCGGCGGGCGTGACGACGGTGAATGATTTCAACGAAGCGCCCGAGGCGTTCGCGCCGCTGCGCGCCTGGCTGGGCCAGATGAACGCGCCCCATGTCCGCTTTGCCGCGCGGATCAGCACGCCCGGCGGCCATGGCGCCGACTGGGCCGATCAGGCGACCACCATCTGGGTCAATACTCCTGCCGCCGGCAAGGCCGCGATCGAAAGCCTGGTGCCCTATCAGCCCGATCTGGTGAAGATCTTTTCCGACGGCTGGCGCTATGGCGTGTCGCCCGACAATACCAGCATGGACGAATGGACGCTGAAGGCCACGGTCGAGGCGGCCCATGTCCAGAACTGGCCGGTGCTGACCCACACCGTCACCGTTGATCGCGGCCTGGTCGCGGCGCGGGCGGGCGTGGATTCGCTCGCCCATGGCCTGCAGGACCGGCCGATCACCGCCGAGGAAGTCGCCGCGATCAAGCAGAGCGGCATGGCTATGGCGCCGACGCTGGCGGTCTATGATCCCTATAAGCGCGGCGACGTGAAGGCGGACGATCCGCGCCTGAAGCAGACATTCCGCAAGTTCGGCTTTGCGCTGGGCAATGTGAAGGCGCTGTTCGATGCCGGCGTGCCGATCGCGCTGGGCACCGATGCGGGCATGCCGGGCACGCCGCATGGTCCGTCCACCCTGCACGAGATGGAATTGCTGGTGCAGGCCGGGCTGACGCCGAGCCAGGCGTTGGTCGCCGGCACCCAGACCAGCGCGAAGATCATGCGCATCGATGCCGATCGCGGCACCATCGCGGTCGGCAAGCGCGCCGACATCGTGCTGATCGACGGCACCCCCTGGACCAACATCAAGGATGTCTACAAGGTCTCGCAGGTGCTGATCGACGGCAAGCTGGCCTATGGCACCGGCGCCCCGGCGCTGCCCGCCGCCAACAAGACCGACCGTCTGCCCTCGATCAGCGTGCCTGCGCTGATCGACGATTTCGAGCGCGACGATCGCCGCTCGTCGATCGACACGCTGCGCGTCGACACGCCCGATGGCGGCATCGACCGGTCGGTCGAGATCACCCAGACGGTGCCGCGCGACGAGGGCGGCAAGGCGCTGTCGCTGTCGGCGCGCATGGCGGTGAAGGAAGCGGCCTATGCCGGCTTTGCCATTCCGCTGAGCCGCGGGTCGATCACCCCGGCGAAGATCAGCGGCTACAAGGGCCTGCGGTTCGAGCTGAAGGGCGACGGCGCCTATACCGTTCGCCTGAACGGCCTGGACGGCGTCTGGGAAGCGCAGGTGCAGGGCGGCGCCGGCTGGGCTGCTGTCGAGGTGCCGTTCAGCCAGTTCAAGCCGGTCGAGCGGCGCGGCAAGACTGGCCCGGCCTTCACCGGCGACGGCATCACCCAGGTCGAGTTCGGCGGATCGCGCGGTCCCGGCAAGCGCATGTGGTTGCAGATCGACAATGTCCGCTTCTACTAAGGGCTGACGGCCTGCTTGAAGGGGCGCGATGAAACATCGTGCCCCTTTTCCTTTCTGACCGCTTACGACCAGATATCTGGAGAGATTGCATGAAACCCCATTGGCTTTTCCTGTCGGGCGCGCTGCTGTTGCAGGCGGTTCCTGCTGCGGCCCAGACTGGCGCCCAGACCAGCACGCCGACCCCGCCCGAGCGCTTCTTCAAGCAGCCGCCGGGGACCGACTATTATCTCGCCAATTACAGCGAATATGAGGCCTATCTCCAGAAGCTGGCGACCCAGAGCGACCGGATGAAGCTGGTCGACATCGGCAAGAGCGCGGAAGGGCGCAGCCAGTGGATGGCGATCGTCTCCTCGCCTGCGAACCTCGCCAAGCTGGACGCGTATCGCGCCATTGCCGAGAAGCTGGCCCGCGCCCATGGCGTGGACGAGACGCAGGCGCGCGCGCTGGCGGCGCAGGGCAAGGCGGTGGTCTGGATCGACGCGGGCATGCACGCGACCGAGACGGTGACGTCGCAGGGGCAGATCCAGGTGCTCTACCGGATGCTGACCCAGTCGGACCCGGAAACGATGCGCATGCTGGACGACTGCATCATCCTGTTCGCGCATGACAATCCCGACGGCATGGAATTGGTCGCCAACTGGTATATGCGCTCGGCCGATCCCAAGAAGCGCGAGATGGCGACGCTGCCGCGCCTCTACCAGAAATATATCGGCCACGATAATAATCGCGACAGCTTCATGGCGGCGATGCCCGAGACGGAGAATGTCAATCGGGTGCTGTTCCGCCAATGGTATCCGCAGATCGTCTATAACCAGCATCAGACCGGGCCGGAGGGCATGGTGGTGTTCGTGCCGCCGTTCCGCGATCCGTTCAATTTCAATTATGACCCGATCGTCATGGCGCAGCTCAACGAAGTCGGCTTTGCCATGCATTCGCGCCTGATTTCCGAAGGCAAGGCCGGGTCGGGCACGCGCAGCGCGGCGCCCTATTCGACCTGGCACAATGGCATGGAACGATCGGTCGCCTATTTCCATAACAGCATCGGCCTGCTGACCGAGATCATCGGCGGGCCGACCCCGGCGAAGATCCCGCTGGTGCCATCGACCCAGTTGCCGCGCGGCGACGAGATGATGCCGATCGGCCCGCGCGACTGGCATTTGCAGGATTCGCTCGACTATCAATGGACGCTGGACCGCGCGGTCATCGACTATGCCTCGCGCAATCGCGAGCGGCTGCTGTTCAACATCTGGAAGATGGGCGCCAACAGCATCGAGAAGGGCAGCAAGGACAGCTGGACCATCACCCCCTCCAAGGTCGACCGGCTGGCCAATGCCAAGGCGCTCGATGAAGGGCGTGGCCCCAAGAAGGTCGATCCCGGCCTCTACAAGACAATGCTGCAGGCCCCGGCCGAGCGCGATCCGCGCGCTTACATCATCCCCGCCGACCAGCGCGACATGCCCACCGCGATCGCCTTCCTCAACGCGCTCATCAAGAATGGCGTCGAGGTGGAGCGCGCCGACGCGCCGTTCCAGGCGGGCGGCAAAAACTATGCCGCCGGTTCCTATATCGTGCGCACCGATCAGGCCTATCGCCCACATGTGATCGACATGTTCGAGCCGCAGGACCATCCGCACGATACGGATTTCCCCGGCGGCCCGCCCAAGGCGCCCTATGACATTACCGGCTATACTTTGGCCTATCAGATGGGGATCGGCTTCGACCGGCTGCTCGACGGGCTGGACCAGCATTTCACCCCGGTGCCCGATCTGCTGGCGCCGCCGCCCGGCCGGATCGTCGGCCAGGGCAAGGCGGGCTGGATCGTCGGCCATGAAAGCAACAACAGCTTCATCCTGACCAACCGTCTGTTGAAGGCGGGCGTGCGTCCGGCCTGGCTGAAGCAGGCGGTGAGCGCCGATGGCGAGGCGATGCAGGCCGGCGCGATCTGGATCCCGGCATCGGCCGGCGCGCAGAAGATCGTCGGCGACGCGGTGACGGAGCTGGGCCTGACCGCCCATGCGCTCGATGCCGCGCCGCAGGGCGAGCGCATTGCGCTCAAACCCCTGCGCATCGGCTTGGTCGATCGCTATGGCGGCAATATCCCGACCGGCTGGACCCGTTTCCTGCTGGAGAAGTTCGAATTCCCGTTCGCGCCGGTCTATGCCAAGCGTCTGGATGCGGGCAATCTGGCGAAGGATTATGATGTGCTGTTGTTCGCCGATGGGGCGTTGCCGCCGAGCGGCGCCTGGGGAACGGCCCGTGCCGGCAAGCAGCCGGACGTCAAGGATACGCCGGCCGAGTTCGTGCCGATGCTGGGCGACCTGACCGATGCCAAGACGGTGCCGGCGGTTGCGGACTTCGCCCGCAATGGCGGCGCGGTGGTCGCGATCGGCAATTCGGCCCGCTTCATCGACCTGCTCGGCACGCCGCTCAAGCCCGCGCTGGCACGGGAAGTGGAGGGGGCGATGAAGCCGCTCGACACCAAGAGCTTCTTCATCCCCGGATCGATCCTGCGCGCGCGCGTCGATAACCGCCAGCCGCTGGCCTATGGCCTGCCCGATCAGGTGGACATGTTCTTCAACCGCTCGCAGACCTTCGTGACGGCGAATGCCACCCCCTATGGCCAGGTGTCCTGGTTCGAGGGCCGCGACCTGCTGCGCAGCGGCTGGGCCGTGGGACAGGAGAAGCTGGCCGGCACGATCGCCGTCGCCGATGTCGATGTCGGCAAGGGCAAGCTGCTGGTGATGGGGCCGGAAGTGGCGCAGCGCGCTCAATCCTATGGCACGTTCAAATTCCTGTTCAACGCGCTGCTCTATGGCGCGGCCGATCGGAAATAAGGCCGGAAATAAGGAAAGCTGCGGGGCGTCGGCAGGCGCCCCGTTCTTCCGGATCAGCCCCGGACGGCGCAGTCGCCGGGGATGATCTGGTCGCCGCGGGTCAGGACGATCCGGTCGGCGCTACGCGCCACATGCACCAGCCCCTGTTGCTCCAGCGCTTCTGCCAGGCCATCGGCATTGTCGATGTCGAATACGCCGCTGATGGCGATATGGGCGGCATCCTCCTTCACCTCCAGCCGGCCCGAGCCATAGCGGTTCATTTCCGCCGCGACGTCGGATAGGCAGCGGCCGGTGAAGACGATGCGGCCGTCGCGCCAGGCGCTTTCGCGGGTCACGTCGACCGGATCGACCGAAATGCTCTGATCCTTCTGCGTGAGACGCATGCCGGCGGGCAGCAGGGTGGCGCGGCTGCCATTGTGGGTTGCCGCAGCCGTCACGACGCGGACGAGCCCCTCGGTCGTGGTGACCTGTTCCCGGCCCGAAAGGCGCGACACGTCGAAGGCGGTGCCGACCGCCGTGGCCGTGAGCTTGCCGGCCGACACGCTGAAGGGGCGGTCCTTGTCCTTTTGGACGGCGAAATAGGCGCGGCCCGATTCCAGCGCGACCGCCCGCTTGTCGGCGGAGAAGGCAAAGCGGATCGCACTGTCGGCGTCCAGGATCACGCGCGATCCATCGGGCAGCTGGATATTGCGGCGGCGGCCGGCCGGGCTGAACAGGCGCGTGCCCGCAGCCTGCGCCACCTGTTCGCCGGACAGGGCGGGCGGAACGGGATGCTCGGCGGGGCGGCTGGTGAACCAGAGCGTCGCCGGCACTGCCAGCAGCGCGGTCAGCGAGGCTGCCAGCAAGGCCGCGCGCCACGGGCGGCGGCCGGCCGAGGGGGCGGAGGCTTCGGTCTGGCGCGCCTGCATCTGGGCGAGCATCGCCGCGATCGCATCATCTGGCTCCGCAGCGCCGGCGACGTCCCAGCCGCGCTCGACCGCGTCCATGGCCGCGCGATGCGCCGGGGCCGCGTCGCACCAGGCGGCGATCGCCGCCCGCTCGGCGGATGTCGCCGTGCCGGACTGCAACCGCGCCCAATGGGCGGCGGCGATGTCGAAGGGGTCGTCCCCGTCCTGGGTCATGAAGTGACCGCTATCCTATCGTGCCATGTGCCGGGCGATATGCGCGACGGCCTTGGCGACATGTTTCTCGATCGCGCTCACCGAAATGCCCAGCCTTTCCGCAATATCGCCATAGGCCAGCCCTTCGTAGCGCCGCATCAGGAAGATGTCGCGGGTCCGTTCCGGCAGCTCTTCCAGCGCGCGGACGACCTGGGCGATCTCTTCCCTTGCCTGTAAGACGCGGTCGGCGGTCCGTTCCTCAGCAGGATGATCCTTTTCCGTCAGTTCATCATGCCCCTTGGCATGACGGACCTGATCGCGTCGCGCCTGATCGCGCAATACGCTGGACGCGGTGCGGAAGATATAGCCTTCCAGATTGTCGATGCCGTCGGGCGACTGGCGCACATGCATGCGCAGCATCACGTCCTGCACCAGGTCGTCGACGATATGGGCGCTGGTGACGCGGCGGGCGAAATAGCGGCGCAGCGCCGGGATATAGGCGGAATAGTCGGTCGCCCTGTTTTCCGCCCCGCCCGGTTGCGGCAACGACGATCCTGATAGACGGTTCAACCCCGAAACCCCTTGTCCGCGCTTTCAAACCCCTTGCGGGCCGCCCCGGCGACCCGCATCACCAATGCCGGTCCCAGCTCAGCAGGATCGATCGCGGTCCTGAACTGAACGTTTGACCGACCCCATATCCGTTAGTCACCGCGCGCAAATTCGCGACGCGGTTGAAAATATTGCGCGCGCGCAGCGACAGGCTGGTCCGTTCCCGGCGCCAGCTGACCCCCGCGCCGAACAGCGAGAAGCTCGACGTCTCGACGAAATCGGGATCGTCACGGGTGAAGGTGGACCAGGAACCCGACTGATATTGCCAGTCGCCCTCGACCGTCAGTTGGCCATGGCCGCCGACCGACCAGCTGCGCGCCAAGCTGGTCTGCAACCGGCGATGCGGCACGAAGGGGATGCTGTCGCCCTTGTCGGCGCCGCCGACCAGCGGCGCGGCGTCGGACACGCGGGTCAGGTCGGCGCGGATCAGGCTGGCTTCCAGCCGGGCGGTCAGGCCCGGCAGCGGCCGGGCGACCAGTTCGAACTCGGTGCCCAGGATCATCGCATTGCCGACATTGACCAGATAGGCGTGCGAGCGATTTTCCGACAGAGCCCGATACTGCATGTCGCGCCAGTCGTTCATATAGGCGGTCAGCGTCATCTCGCTGTCGCGTCCCAGATGCAGGTTGAAGCCCAGTTCAGCACCCCACAGGCTGTCGCCATCATAAGTGCGGCGATCGGGCAGCAGCACCGAGGCCGTATTGACCCCGCCCGGCCGGATGCTGCGCGTCAGCTGGGTATGCCAGCTCGCCCCCGGCGCGATCGGCAGGTCGATATGGACGCGGGTGCTGAGCCCGCCCGATCGGCTGACGGTGCGCGGCCAGGAGTCGATCGATCCGCTGAGCAGGTTAGGCACGACCACGTCATTCTGCGATGCGACGCGATAATCATCATAGCGCAGGCCGAGCGAGACGAGCAGGTCGTCCTCCCGATAGGAGAGGGTGCCGAACAGCGCCGCCTGATCGCGGCTGATTGCCAGCCGGCGCGCACCGAACAGTTCGCCGGTGACATCGGGATCGCCGCTGTAGGAGGAAAGTTCGCTGCGCAGCCGCTCGCTGCGATGATCGATCAGCACGCCCGCCACCCAGCCCAGCCCGTGAACATTGTCATGGCCCAGGCGCAGTTCCTGCAGGATGCGGGTCGACACGATCGGAATATGCAGCAGCGACGGCGCAAGGCCGGCGGCATAATCGGCGAACTGCTGCGTCTGCGCCGGATCGCAGGACGGACTGTCGAGCCCGAAATAGCGTTGGCAGGCTTCGGGATCCTGCCCCTGCAACAAGGTGGCGTTGGTCCGGTCATAACGCCGGTCGAGCGACCAACGATAGGCGGCGGTGATGCTGGTCAGGCGGACCGGGCCGCCGCCATAGCCGATCTTGAGCCGCCCCATCAGGAAATCATGGGTGGTGGGCGCGGCGAAATAGCGATCGGTGCGATAGGAGCCGAGCGACAGGAACCAGGAGGAGGCATCGGCAATGCGGCGATGCTGCCAGGTGAGCAGCGCCGATATGTCGAGATCGGGCTGCGGCACGATCCGCGCGATCAGGCGCAGCCCCGATATGTCGTCGTCATTGACGTTGCGCGCGCCGGTGCGGACATTGTCGATATAGCCGCCCGCGCGGCTGGCATAGGCGGTCGCGCGCAGGGCCGCGCGCTGGCCCAGCGGAATATTGAGCGTGGAGGAGGCCGACAGGTCGGGCTCGCCGCCCTGCTGCATGCCCAGGCCCAGGCTGGCGCCGCCGCCCCATTGGCCGAGATGCGGTTCTTCGGGCGCGATCTCGATCTCGCCCGCGAGCGCGCCGACGCCATGTTCGGCGCTGCGTGCGGTGCGCGCGATGCGGACCTGGGCCACGTCCACCAGCGACAGGTCGCTGGTCGTGCGCGCGGCGTCGCTGCCGGTGCCCGACGGGCCGGCGATCGGCACATCACCGAAATAGACCAGAGTGGTCGATTCCCCGGCCATGCCGACGCCGCGCACGATCAGCGCCCGCTGCCCGGCATTGCCCGGTTCGCTGCTGATGCCCGGACTGGCTTCGACCAGGGCGGCAATACCCGCCGCGCTGGGTCGCAGCCGCAGGTCGCCGGCAAAGCTGACCGGGTCGGTGCGACGCTGCGCGGTGACGATCAGCGGGCGGGCCGGGGGCAGGGGGGATGAGGGGGCGGCGGCTGCAATGTCGGCTGTGCCGCGGACCGGGGAGGCCGGTTCGATCAGGATGACATGGGTATCCGTCTCCCGAAAGGTCAGGCCGCTGCCCTTGAGCAGCCGGCGCAGCGCGCTTGAAAAGGACATGGTGCCCGACAGCCGGTGTGACGTGGTCGAACCGGCAAGGGCGGATCGGAAGACGATCTGCCGCCCGGCCTGCAGGGCAAGCTGCTGGATCGCGGTTTCGAGCTTCTGACGGGGTATGTCGAATGCCGTGTCGCCGCCGTTGCGGGCGAATGCCGGGGCGGGGATGAGGGGCAGGGCCAGGAATAGGGGCGCGCCGATTGTCGCGATCCGGCGCAGCGCATGCCGCCCCGGCCGCGCGACACCGGCTCTTCTGCACCTTCGTATCACGGACACGCCTTATTCTTCCGACCCGATGTCCAGAACGAGCGACCCCCCACTTTCCATCACGGAATATCCGGTGTCGCGACGGGAGATTGCGCAAATTGTGCAAAGATCATGAACTATCCCCAGGACGCGACGCCGGTTTCCGACGCTGCTGTCCCGTCAATGTGGAAGGAAGCGCATGACGTCGTCGTCTTTGCGGAAGCGAGGGCGATGGGATCGCGGCCGGATTGCTATCCGAAAGGGGCAGGGGCGTGAATTAAGTTATTCTGTTCCTTCTACAAGTCGGCCTCGTAGCGCAGCCTCCAGGGCATGCAGATGGGCCGTTGCGGTGTAATTTTTGTTTTCGGTTCATTTTTTGCGAGAAAGGTGTTGACGGACTCGAATGACGGGCCTAGATGCCACTCCACCGACGCGGTGATGACCAACGGTTTTCGCCACGCACGGTCGCCAACATAGCAGGACGGTATGTCCCCCGATAGAGATAGCGGGGAACGATCACTGTCCGCTTCGATGTTT